>Ga0222712_10000946_pt1 | contig 37102 bp, 59 predicted proteins | sample C33_657DmetaG_FD_165043 | JGI IMG/M metagenome (GOLD analysis project Ga0222712, IMG submission 165043) | Estuarine water microbial communities from San Francisco Bay, California, United States - C33_657D | ecosystem: Environmental > Aquatic > Marine > Unclassified | place: USA: California... | reverse complement strand
TGGTGGACTTGATGACAAGCCCAGACTATGACGATGAAGTATGAACCAACAGCCCCAATAGGGAGAGATTTCTTTGAGAGGTTGATGCAGCCGTTTGGCAGCGACGACCCCGACACCGATTGGGACTTGGTGGACATTGTCTCCGCAGCGTATGATAAACTGGATGACAGCGACAAGGAAGTGTTATATGAAGTGTTCTACATCAGGTCTACATATGAGGAAACCGCAGAAAATATTGGCATCAAAGCAAAGTCTCACGCTTGGCGTAAAACGCAACGAGCGTTAGAAAACCTCCGCAACAATCTCGTTGCGGATGAAAACTTCAGGAGGAATTATGGCACCAAATACTTGGAATGATGCGTGTGCAGCAGCCTTGGGCGAACTGCGCACCACGAGACAGTTCAACCCCATCGGGGCTGCATCTATGGATGAGGAACAAACCAGTTTGGCGTTCGGCATAATCTCCGAATCGTTGGGTTCGTTCGTGCGTTCACGCAGCGACAACACGACGCTGGCAGTTGCCGCTATGTCCAACGCAGCAGTGTTGGCATTATGCGTTCTGGAATCCAAAGGACACCCAACCAACTGGGAGGACCTATACAATATGTTGTGCCGAAAACAGCACGACTATGGTCATCAAAACATCTCCAACTTCGGTTTGGTGGGGGTTGCGGTCAGGGTATGCGACAAGATAGCCCGAGCCGAAAACCTTAGGACACGAGACACGAACGCAGTCAAGAACGAAACCGTTATAGATACCTATGAGGATATTGTCGGGTATGCCGTGATTGCGTTAATGCTGGACTCAGACACCTTTATGTTGCCTTTGGAGGTGTAGCGTGTACGGTGAAAACGGAACCGAATACGACATCGGAGGAACCGTCCTAAAGGTAGACGACGAATTCATATTGGCAACTATCCTTGCGATAGTTGCTTTGATGAAAGATGTGATACCCGACTTTGATGAAACAGCATCAGCAGTAGCAAGCAGGATTTATGACGAAATCAAAAAAAATAATATCAATACCTAAATGTTTCAAGGCGGATTTGGACATATTTTCCGAAATTTTGGACGCTATCATAGCCGAAGCAAAGCCCGTATTGCCCTTGGCAAGGGTCGCCGACTTAGAACAAGCAAAGTTAGGTATCATTGCATTGCAAAAACACAGAAAGAAAAACCCGTGATGTCCACATCAGACAACGGCGACTTTGACCCCGACGACCTAGCAGAACTGTCAGCCGTGTTCTCGGGCATAATCCGAGACGCAGACCAAGGCTATGTTATGGAATTCTTAATCAGCCGAGCAGACGCAAAAGAAATCATTGCCGTATGGAACGCAGCCCGAAAGGGTGACCAACTATCGCTCGCATTATGTTTGCACGAGTTCGGCAAAATCGTTACCGAACTAGAACGAGCAGTGAAACGAGACGACGACTAATCGTCGTCGTCCTCATCCTCCAGTTTATCGCACCGCACATCCCGAGACTTCGGGATACTACTCTTTAGGCACAGACAATCGTTCATCAACACGAACCCTGTTTCTCCAATCCTTTTTGGTGGTTTCAATATGCAGCCACTTCGCCCACGCTGCACCCATAGCCCCACCCTCGGAGCCTGCAGCCTGAGCCTTCCAGCCACGCTTACCGCCCTCACGCACAGAACGCCACACCCGACTGCCATAATAGTCGTGTATCGCTTGGATACCCAACTCCTCCGAGTTGTCAATCAACCAAGGCAACACTTCTGCCTCAACCTTGTGTCTATGCCCAACGGTATCGCCGTAACGCCAATCCAGCGCAGCACCGAAGGTGTGCGATGACGGAGTGGAACCACCACGAATAGGACGCTTATTCACAATCCCCACATTGGACCCACCCCAACGCTTGCACAAATAGTCCTTAATAGCCACCAGATTCGGGGACTCCTTGCGGAACTGCACATAATCCGTCGCAACGGCTTTCTGCCAGTTGTAGAACCGTGTCTTGTTTTCAGCCATAATTAATCTCCCTTTTCCAGTAACACATTTTCTTCTATCCAACGCTGATGTTCCAGCGAACCTTCTCCGAAACGCAAAATTATGTTCTCCTCATCAATGCGTTTCTGGGCTTTGTTTGGCGATTTCAAGTCAGCCAACCGCTGCTTGGCAGCCTTATATTCATCGGATTTAGTTCCGTATAATTCTTTTATACGCAACAACTCTGCCGACGCTTCGTTAATCAAATCGTTTCTGGAAGCCTTTTGGGCTGCTTCGTTCGCTTCCTTGGCTTCTTTCTTTCGGGCTTTAACTTCATCAGCCTTTTCTATCAAACCTAACTTGGATAATTCTCCAGTCAAATCCCCAATGTTTCTTGTTCTACCGTAAGCCTCAGAACCTTGCATACGGTCCGTGATTATGTCTACGGGCGCACCCAAAAATGTTGCCCACGCAGAAGGCATACGGTCAGCGTAGGATTCTTTGCCACCCAAATATCCGCCAGTTAGCCGTTGCAAGGTTGCAATTATCGGCAACATATTTCCCACCGCATAACTGGGGAAATCCGTAATCATCTGCTGTTCCTTACCACTAGCGTCACGCTGCTTGGGGGCAGCACCTTCCTTACCCAAAGCGTTTAATATTGCTGCGGTGACAGCGTCAAAGCCTTTTGCCTCTCGTGGCTCGTTGCTGAACGGAATATCCAACGCAGCATTTTTGCCGCTCCAAGACTCCAAAGGCAACTTCAATATCGGGTAAGATTGACCAGCCAAACCACGCAAACTTGTCAATTCACGAATGGTTTTATCCAACCGTTGGTGGGGCAAATCGGGACGCAAAAGAACATTGGGCATACCGAACCGAGCCAAACTCATCGGCTCATAATCCTGCATCCATTTCGGCATCAAAACATTATCGTCAGCAGGCAACGACTGCTGCAAATCTTCCCACAACGAATACACCTGCGGACGCATCCACTGATTAGCCAACTGGTTCGGCAAATTGCGTGTCGTCCAAATCCAAAACGGAATAAACTTCAACGCAAACTCATCAACCTGAGACAAATCGGTATAATCAAAATGGTAGCGAGCAACCTGAGAAGCCGCCCCCACATAATCATCCCCATCCTGAATTGCCTTCAGAGCCAACGGGAAACGCACCGCATCCTCAACACGGGTATTGGCAGCACGAACAGCCTTCGTGTATGGGTTGTTCAAGAAAGCGTTAGCGACCTTCGCCCGCTTTGTCCCCGCCACAACAGGCTCGGTGAGTTCAGAAAAGAAACCTCGGCGACCAGTAGACTCAACAGCCAACATAGCCTGCTCATACATTTCACGCTCGGCACCGACAACACCCAACTCATCCAGCCACTTCGCAGCACCATAACGATTATAATACAACGCCGCCCTATATCCCTTAGCCATAGTTTGCGGGTCCACACCAGCAACAGCGTTCATAAACAATGCGCTATACAGGTTTCGTACAACGAAACCGACAGTACCAATAGCGTAAGTCTTAAACAATTTGTTCAGATAATCTAAACTCTGCAAAGCGAAACCTCGGTTTTGTTTAGCCAAAATCTTTTCAAGATTAGGTTTCCAAATTTTCATCAACTCATCAGGAACCTGAACACCCAAACCGTCAATAGCCTCCCAACCCTCCAAAGTGCGTTTTGCGACAGTGTCCAAAACTGCACCAAAACGACCAGTATCCAAATCCTCCAAAGCCCTAGTCGCATCCGCCAAAGCCTCATCAGCCAAAGACAAATTCCACTCATCATACGCCACCAACTGATGCAAACGCTCATAAGCGGTGCGAACACTAGGGTCCTTGATTAGTGAACCAGATTCTACCCCACGCTGCACAGAAGCCAACCAGTTGCGTGTCGCATCACCTGCGACACCAGTAGGTGGCATAGACGCAATCAAATCAATACCAGCAGCGATGTCGTCCCGAACCATCATCCCAGCACCCATATCCCAAGTAGACAACGCCAACGCCTCATCAAACAACACACGCAAACGGTCTGTATTACGAGCCACCTGCGCCTCGGCACCCCTAAGAGTTAAACCGCCTTCACGGATAGCAGCCTGCTCCCGTGCCAAAGTTCGCTCCATATTCGCACGCAGCCGCTGCTCCGTCGCCGTTAATGCCTCCAGACGCTTATCAATCTGCGCCAAAGTCATCTTTACAGGCTTACCATCAATTATGATTTCTCGTGGCAAGTTGCGTGCGGCACCCGCACGCTCCTTTGCCACCGCTGCAGCGTTCTTGCGTTTGGTTGCAGCACCCTTCAGACCAGCCTTACGCCTATTAAGTTTCACCAACTCTTGCTTAACGGCGGTGCTGGTGTCGTCAATTTCTGCTTTGCGGGAAGCCAACTCATTTAACCTTGCCCGAGAAGCGTTGGCAGCCGACTCCTCATCGGTACGCATAATCGCCTGAATTAGCGGACTAGAAGCATCCTGAACGGGACCAGTCACCGAATCAGTGGCTTGCAAAGCCACCCTAGGAGCCAACAAGACCACAATATCGTCCATCTCCGCAGCATCATCAAACAGCATCGCAGGCAACATCAAACCACGAGCAGAATTGGTTTCAATACCCACATCGGCAACATAACCCAAAGCCGAATCAACCATATTCCTAGCCACAAAATCAGCATTATCAACACCAACCTTCAACAACAAACCAGTAGCAGTATCAACAAACTCCTCATAAATAGCCTTAATTAGTTGAGGGTCACCGTAAGGCATAATCTCACGAGACTGGTTTCCTTCCATCAACTTAATCAAATCAGCAATCTCAGGGAAAGCCCGCTCCAACTCGGGGTCCATCGGCAACCCGACACGCACCGCATCCAAAGCATCTCGCAACGGAGTCGCATCAATCCCCATCACACCCAACTGCTCAACCAAACCGTCACCAAAATCGTTCACACCAAATATGCGAGCCACACCACCCGTGCTACGAGAATCAATAACTTCCTCGTTGCCGAACACACGCACAGCCATCACATCACCTTGGTCGGGGAATCCTCGTGCGCTGGTGCGCAGCAACTTCATCCCAATCTGCATCTCATCTGTCTCCGCCATCTCACGACCAGTTATATACAAGAAGCCGTTGTTTGGCGCATAATCTTGCGCCATACGATACTCAGCCATAACACGGTAACCATTATCAATATCCCTCAGACGGGCAACTTCAGCAGACAACTGGGCATATTCCTCGCTGGTCGGGGACAACGCATCCAACTGCGCACGCAACTCCGTAATCTGCTTGTTTATGGCACGACCCTCACGGGTCGCAGGGATACCCTTCGCAGCCGAAATCTTGTCCGCCAACTCCTCAATATCATCCGAAATCTTAGTGGCAGTCGGATACATACTGGCGTAAGTGGTTTGCAAACCCAAACGAATCTCATCCAACTCAGAGGTGCCACTCAACAAAGACACCTTAAGATTCTGCAAATTTGTCAGCATCGCACTATAAACGGAATCAAACTCGCCACGCTTTTCAATAGCCAACTCATCAGCACGCCCACGCAACTTAACGATATTGTCCTGCAAAGTTTCAATACGCTTAATAGCCGCATCAGTTGTAGCCTTGTTTAATTTGCGCTGTTTCAGGTTCCCGTTTACCAACGCTTCAGCGTCTTTGACACCCTGTTTGATTACGGAAACCAAATTATTCATATTGCGCCCCAAAGAGGTGCGCAACCCGTTCCGCACAGCCAAAATTTCATCCAACTCGGTTTTTGCAGCAGCACGCAAAACAGGGTCGGGAATAGTTTTGTGCAACAACTTTGCGGCAGCCGTATCGCCATAATCCATCAAACGGCGAATATACGCCTCACGCCCACGCATCTTCGCCATAGAATACGCATACGACTGAGCAATAACTCCAGCATCAGTCTCAAAAAACTTTATGTCCGTGCCAGTTTTGCGCTTAAAAATATCGTTCAACTCTTTAATCGTGCCCTCAATAACAGGCTCATCCATAAAAGTTTCCGTCTTGAGAGTCCCATCAGGTAAAACCTGCTGGGCACGATACTTGCGGTAACGCAACGGAGCAGCCAAATCCGTAATATCCGCAGCATCCAACTGACCGCCCATAAAAAATCGCTCAAACTTTTTGCCCTTAGTCCCATTTTCCGCAATCCACTGTGCGGCTTCCTTGCTGACCTTGTGGAAAACATAATCGTCAATCCAAGAAAAATCTGGCACATCTGTACCGAAGTCCACCCCAAATTGTTTGTAGACCGCCTCTGTCTCCGCATAAACTTCGTTCTGCCAATCAACATATTCACGAACCAACTTCTGTTGGTTCTCGGGCAATGCGGCAAAGACAGCCGCGCCCCTGTAGGTGTATGGGTTGGCACGCTCCACCAAATCAGGCAACTCATCCACCAAACCCTGCTGTCTGGCGGACTTAATGGTTTCCCTAATTTTGCTCTCAAAACGATTCAACTGCGCTGGCACTACACCTTTGGCAAACTGTCGTGCGGACCATTGCGCAACATTGCTCAAGGCGGTGGGTTCCGTCAAACGGTATGCGCCGCCTGTGCGACGACCAACATCCATCATAAACGCACGACTGGACGGACTAAAAACAAGTTTGCTGTTTCGCAGCGCAGTAGCAAGGTCCATCGCTTTTTCCCAAACCGATGACACCGCAAGACCCACAGGCTGTGAAATGCGCTCAGTGCCCTTAACCATCTTGCCCAGAACACGGACACCCGTTTCAATACCCTCAGCCTTGAGGATGTCCTTGAAGCCCGCTATCGGTGCGTTTTGACCGTAGCGGACAATGTCGTTAAAAGCGTTTGCTAACTGAGGATATGTTTCAATCATCTTGGTAGTGGTCAATCGTTGGGCAAGTGACAACTTGCCCAAACGCCCAACATACTTCACATTGCCCACACCAGTCACATAATTAACTGGGTCCGCAACCATCTCAACACCCAACTCCGACAAAACACCAACCACAGGACTGACCTCACGAACAGCAGCAGCGGTAGCAGTCTTTTTGTATTTCCACTCAGAATCCGCAATTTGAGAAACCAAATCTTTCAGAGAAGGCTTGTATGTGTCACCAGTGAGTTTCGTCTGCTTCGCCAACGCCTGCTTGTATTTGGGGTCAAGTTTTTTGTCGCCAACACCCAAAGCCTGAAGCGCACTAAAAACAGGAACACCCGCAGGAGTTCCAGTAAGAATACCTATATCCTTAAACTGAAAGGGTTTCTCGCCTTGCGAAATGCGCAAATCTGTATACTCTTTAGCCACCGACTGAAGCGGACGCTGAGCAGCACGCCACCCCTGCAGGATGACATCGCTAACCTGATTGTTTCTCGGAGCAAACGGGGCAACAACCTTGGACGCAATATCTCCAGCAAAACCCAACACCCGCTTAGCAACATTGTCACTCGGCACGCTTCCTGTGCCACCTTGCTTAGCCAACTTCTCAATCTCCGCTATAATCGCCTGCTTCTCCTTCGCAGACAAACGCTCGTTCGGTGTTTCACGGACACGCTGAATAGCCGTATCAACAGTCTTTTCTAACTTAAGAAAATTCTCTGCTTTGCGACGGGCATTGTTTTCTTCTGGTTCGGGGCGTGGCGGAATAGGTTGGTTGCCAGAAGGTTTACGCCCAAACGGGCTGGCTACAACAGCCATATATTACAAACCTCGTTGTTGAAGTGCTTTAATTTCTTCCGCTTCACGCTTACGCTTAATTTGCGGATAAGTCAAAGTAGCACCCTTCGGCAAATTCTGATACGGCACCGACACATTGCCAAACAAACCCGAAATCTTTCCAGTCGCACCCGTACCCGTGCTGCCTGTGCTGCCCGTAGAACCCTTACCGCCACCACCAGTGCCAGCCGCTGGCAACAAACGACGAATAGAAGCCAACGCAGCCTGACGAGCAGCCTCCAACTGGGCAGCATAATCACCCTGCTCCACAGGCGCAAACTCCTGCTGCTGACCCGCCGCCTCCAACGCACGACTCTCATAATCAGAAACCTCACCCAAACGCTGCGCAGCAATCTGCTGCGCCAACTTATCATACTCAGACTGAATACCCTGACGACCCTGAAACTCCGTCCCAGCCAAAGAAGTCCTAGCACCAGCAGCAGACTGGGCAGCCTCGTTGCGCAAAGCGTTCAGATAATTCTGCTCACCCACATTCAACTGCCCCATACTTCCACGAGTCAAAGCAGCCAACTGCGCAGCAATCTGCGCATCCTGAGCAGACTGCGCCTCAACACCAGCCGTACTCGCACCCTCAGCCCTAAGACCAGCCAACAACGGATTCTCCACCTGACCCAACTCCAACAACGGCACATCCTGATACGCCCGAGTAGCCACCAAATCCTTCAAGAACTGCTCCTGAGCAGAACCAATACGCCCACGACCACCCTCAGCAGCCTCAGACAACTGACGCAACGCAGCCTCACGCTGCGACCCCACCTGACCAGCATAAGTATCATACTGCGACCCCACCTCGCTAGCACGATTACGATACATCCCAGCCAACTTACCCATAGCCTCAAACTGAGCCTGACGGGCAGCAGTCTCCTGCTCACGCTTAACCTGCGCCTCAGCCATCTCCTGCGCACGCTGCTGAAGTGCCAACTGAGCCTCAAACACCTTAACCTGCTCAGGCGTTAATTGACCGACATCAGCCTTCTTACGCTTCTTAGCCATCACATATACCCGACCCGTTCCTAGAAGCCCTGAAACTCACGCAAAGCAGCCGCATCAGCCATAATCTGCTGAGCCTTAGACAACTGCAACTCGTTCATATACGCATCCAAATTAGACTGCTGAGCAGCCTCCTGAGCCGCAATACCGTTCAACTCCGTCTGAATATTCTCCGTCTCACGCCCCAACTCCCGCTGCATTGTCTCCGCAAACTTCGCCAAACCCTGACGACGAATACCAGACTTCACATTCGGACCACCCAAACCACGCTGCCCAAAGGCAGCCTGCATAGGACGAAACTGCTCCTTATAATTACGGGTAATATCCTGAACATTGCGTCTACCACGCAACTGCCCCATAAACGAAGCCTGCTGATTGGCAAGCGACTCCGTGAGTCGTTGCCGCCTAGCCTTGGCACCAGCGAAACCAACAGCCATTAATATCCCTTACCTTTGTTGGATTGCGTAGACAGGAAAGCCACTTCACGACGCAACTCGTTCACCTCGGCAACAAGTTGCGTAAAAATTTGACGCAACACATCCTTATCGTCGCTGATAAGCGCGTTAATGGAAGGCAACTGAAAAGGCTGACGCATTATGCAAACACCTGTGAACCCAAAATGATTTGCGCCGAATCCCCAGCCGTAGCCAACAAAGAGTCCGTAACCCCAGCAGCCAACTTGCTATAAACAATCGCACCATCATCAATGTTCGTGCCCGCAGAAATACCTTCAGCAAAAGTTTTAACAGCCGTAAAGTTGGCGTTCACTTCCGTCGCAATAGCAGTAGTTCCATTTATAAACGAATTAGGAATAGATAATGTAGCCATAATTAACCTTTAACTCTCCTACCTTGATACTTGTAACCGATACTGTTTATACCCCAAAACTGTCCAGAAGGACCAGTGAACTCCAACTGAACACACCGAGCCAAACCAAGATTCCGTCCAGTTAAAACAACAGAACTAGCAGCACCAGAACCCCACAACCCGCCCCACAAACCAGTACCCCAAATAATTCCCGTGCTAGTCGGAGTCAAAGTTAAATCAAAATTCTTACGCTCATTACCCGCACCCTCCTCAAAATTGTGGTACACCTTCACATTAATAACAGTGCTGGTGGAAGGTTCTTTGGTGACAATGTCGGGTCGGCGAAACATCTTCTTCTGCATATACGAACCGCCATCAAACCATTTTGTCCGATAATACGAAACAAACGAAGCAGCCGTACCAGTAATGTTGTCCGAATCCGAACTATATTTATCCACCTGCAAAACTCTAGGTTGAGTTGGATGAATCATCAAATAGATGTTGTTGTTGCTGGAGTCCTCATAATCGCAGCCGCCAACCAAACCATAATTATCTGACGACTGAAACATTGTAAACGAACCACCTTGACCGATAGATGGGTCAAACACAAAGTTCACCTTCGGGTCCGTAACCGTTGTGTCTTTGCTGTAAGGTGCGGACATCCACAAGCGATGTCCGACCCACGACAAAGTAACCGCATTGGGCGCAGACAAATTGAACTCGTTCGCATCCGTCGCAGGACGGATATTCGCAAACAAATCCACCAAACGAGAACCATCAAACGAATACAACCCCTCAGGGTTGCTAAAGAAATATACGGACGAACCGCTAAGAGTTACCGACAACGGATTGAGGGCACCCAAATGTCCTGACAACTGCACCAAACGAAAATCGTCAGAATCATATCCGAGCAGCAAATAGATTGCGTTCGGCTTAAAAATCATTAGCGAACCGTTCACCACAGCCAAACCAGTAATACCGTTACCGCCACCAACAATATCAATATAATCCGCCTCAGCCCAATCCTTGGGTGAGTCCTCGTGCGACCAATGCAAACGGTTCGGATAATCCACACCGCTAATATTCACGCCCGCCGCAAACATTTTGTTTGCGTGAACCATCAACAAATTCGTTTTCGGAAAATATGTTGCAGTAGGCGAATTATAATTGTTGTTAAAATGCGCTGTCGTCAAAACAGAAATAGCAGTCGCATAGGTGCTGGTCGTAACCCAACTGTAGGAGCCTGCACCAGCACCACCAGTTGCAATATACAAATCGGTACCCCAGTTGGCGAACGACGCACCGTGAGTGTACGACACCGCAATGTCGTTGCCCACCGAATACGCCAAAGGCGTAAAGTTTCCACCCGTAGAATGATACACTTTTGCGCCAGTTGTCAGCATAATACGGTTCGTTGCACCAGTGAACTTGTGTAACCGTTTCGGCGACCAAGTACCAGCCACAGCCGTATCATTAATACGCTCATAACCGCCACGACTGAATACGCCACCCCTAGGGTCAATTTCCACATTTAACATTTGAGGCGACTCATTATCAGACAACTGAAACTGGTCGGCACGAAAGTTCAACCCGCCAGTAAAATCCTTCTGCTCATAAATCTGAAGTTGCGACATTATTCCCCGAGTTGCCGACCCAAACGATTAACCCAACCATTAAAAGTAGGACGACCCTTGGTTTGACCGTGCGCCATAATCAACTGACCGTGACTAAACGGTTTCGTAATATTCTGCCGAGCCAAAGCCACACCCTCATCAAACGCCTGCTTATAAACAGCAGACATCTGCGCATCCTCAAGTTTCTGATAAATACGGCTACACGCATAATAAGCCAACGGGAAATGCAAACTCGGTGCCGCATCCACGGCACCGCCCGTAGTCTGCCAATCAATCGGCTCACGATACCCACGCACAGACAACACCCGAGCATTATTCGGCTTTGGAAACAAATGAATCTGCCCGTTCCAAACCGCATAAAACAACGGGTCACCACTCGTGTCATACGACCCGATATAGGTTTGCTCAGCCATATCATAGCCCACCATATCCAAACGGGACCCCACACCCACATTGTCAATAACCGAAACAATTTGACTAATCGGGTCAGCCGTAAAAGCAGCCACCGAATAAGCCCGCTGGTCCGCAACCGTAGTAAAAGTAAACGAAGTCTCCAACCAAGACCAACGCTTCTCCAAATCCAAAATACGGTAATATCCGTCCCGAATATACAGATTCAGCAACCCATCCGACAGGTCCTCAGCATCCAAGTCCACGATGTCACGCACCGTAGACCGCAACGCAGTAGCGGTCATCGTCTGGTAAGCCACGGCTACGCCTTCTTAGCCTTTGTCTTTGCCTGCTTGGGTGCCACAGGAGCAATGACAACATCCCCCTCAAACGGGACACCACCTGCCTGCAGGTGGACATCCTCAACTAGAGTGGCTCGGTAGCCCCCCACAGGTGTTCCATAATAGGCTTGGGCGTGGACAAAGGTGCGCTGTTTCATCACAATTGTGCGTTTCGTTCCCGAAACGCCCAATATACGCTATTTTAGACGCTTGGCTTTGCGGGCAATATTCTTGGCTTTATCGCTCTTTAAGAAAGCCAAAGCCTCATTAATGGACTTCTGCAAAGCAGACAACCGTGCTTCCCCACCCTCTTTAAGAACACGCTTACCGCCGACCATACGACCAGCGGACTCCAACTTTTTGTTATACTTTACAATTGAACGACCACCCAATTCGGCACGCACCATCGGGTCCTGAAGTTTTTGGGCGGTACTCTTACCGCCACTCATCACACCACGAAACTCGGGGGCACGACGAGCCGACTTCTCCGCATACATAGAACGACCAGCAATACTACCCATTTTTTTGCCAGACACTTTATCGCCCTCAGATTCCAAAAAACGAATCTTTTGCCTCATACCCATACGGTCCCAATCATCCTTTGAGATGCTGCGAGGACGCTTCAGATTCTTTGGACGGGGTGCCATAATTATCTCCTAGAGGTTGCAGCCAATATGGCTGCATATTGCGCTAATGGGTCATTCGTCAAACCGCCAACAGAGGCGGTTTGTTTTCTGCCAACCTTGGGAGGTTGAACACCTTTTTCCGTCATTACCTTTTGACCAACACGCAAAGCAGTCTTGGCTAACTTTGGACCCTTCAACAAGGCACCAGCCAAAGCCAAACTACCCAAATGTCCACGGTCAGGACCCTTCTCCCACAAACGGCGAGTTTCCTCAGCAGTCAAAACAGGCAAAGGATTACCCCAATCATACAAATCAGTCCCCAAATTGTTTGGCTTACCAAAATCCCGAACATCAAAATACTTCAGACTAGAACTATTTATAGCCTGACCCATCGCTTCCTGAGGGTTGTTGGTTGGGCGGGTGGCGGAACCAAGCATTGCTGACGCATACGCCAACAGGTCATCCAACGACAAACCTTCAGGCTTCTTGGGACTCCGAGCCACTATTTTCCGTCCCAACGCTTCCCAGACTTACGCATAATTTCCATATGCTTATCAGCCATCCGTTTTGTCTTTGCCATCTCACGACGCTTCGTGGACGAACGGGCTAGTTGGCTGCCAAGTTTCTTGGCTGCCTGCGCACCAAATTTAGCGGCATCATCAGCAAACCCTTTGGGGCGAGCCAAACCAGTAATAGCAGGCTTCTTACCCATAATTAATAGTTTCTTGTTCGTTTACTCGGACCAGCCGTTGGCTTGCGTTTCGGCATCTTCCTGCGACTGGGTGGCGTTGGGTTCTTTGGTTTTGGACGGCGAGGCAAAATTGCTTCATCACGGTCATAAGGCGCATTTTCCCTAGGACGACGAGGACCCGCAGGCTTCGGCTTCGGGCGGTTGGGCATTGGTGTTGGCGTTAGACGGGGCTTAGGCTTTGGCTTCGGCTTCGCAGGCATTGGTGTAGGGCGACGACGAGGACGATTCTGCTCATCATCAAACTTACTCATCATCTTGTATTTCTTGCGAGGTCCCATCTTTTTCCTACCCATAACGGCATTAATGATGTCGGACAAATCTTGTTTCTTAGCCATTGTATTCTGCTATTTCTTTTTCGGAACTCGCCGCTTGGACTTGGGGCGCAAAACCTTAACCGCAGCCTTATTTCCAGCCTGACCCTGTTTGCGACCAATTTCAACCTCAGCGTTCCAAGCAGCGTTAGCACGCTTGTTGAACTCTTTTCTTGGCGCACGACCAGTTTCCATATTCTTGAAAAATCTATCGTGAGGTCCAAAAGAATCCCCGTAAGTTCGGGCATACTTATCTTGCTTTTTATAATACATATTCAATTTGGCACCAGCAAGTTTGGCTTTCGGTGTTTTTCCAACAGTCGCCGCCACAACCTTATTGGTTCGTTTTGTGCCCTTCAGTGGAGGAACACCAACTCTTTTATCAATAATTTTTTCCAAACCAGTTTTTTCGTAAGAATTAGCCCAACCAATACCACGAGCATAACGCTTAATATGTTGAATTTCAGCCTTTTTAATTTTCTTTGCACCCTGTTTTGCCACCCATTTACCCAAATCATCCAAGGGAGACTTCGGGTTACGCCCACCAGAAACCGAAGGACGACCAGAAATCTCAATTGCTGGTTTACGACCCTTAGCCATAATTAACGAAGAAACCCTTTCGGTGAGTAATCCTTATAGCCGCTCGCACGCACTTTTGAGCGGCGACGGGCACCTTTAGCAGCCTTACGGACATTACCCTGATATCCAGCCGCTTGATTTCTTGCCGCCCTAGCCTTTGCCATTCCAACATTCATTTTTTTATCGTCGCCTTTTCTGTATGCCCTTTCAGCAGCATCCCGATAAGATTCGCTACGCTTGGCAGCAGTTGCGTTGCTGAGGTCCAAAGCCTTACGACCAACTATTTCCTTTTTCGGTTGTTTGCTTCTGCGAATAGCACGACCCGTAGGCGTGTCCGCTGAAAACCTAGTGTATGTTTTCATTCTTGTTGGCGACAAGGTTTTCTTGGCAACAGCCTTTGCAGCCTTTTGGACAACAGGACGAACAATGTCATCCAAAAAACCCTCTGGACGGGCAAGCCCGCCTATTGCTGGTTTACGACCTTTAGCCATTATTAGTAGCCTTTCCCAATACCTTTTGGTTTGCCCTGCGGAAATCCGCCAGTCTTTTTCTTTGGCGACCCCGTAGTGGTTGCAGTTGTGGATTTCGGCTTCTTGGAAGCAGCATACGCTGCACGCCCCTCGGCACGCAAACGCTGTTCACGCTTACCACGCTCGCCAGCAGCCGACAACTTGCCGCCTTTGGCGGTCACATATTTGCGGACCGATTTGCGCTGCTCAAACTTCTCACGACCCTCAGCACGCAACTTCATTTCACGCTTACTGCGTGAACCAGCAGCACTAGGAGTTACGCCCTTCTTAGCCAGATAGGCGGCGACAGCAGCACGCTTCTTGCCGCCACGCTTTGGCTTATCGCCCATAAACCCGTTATCCAAAACAGCATAATACTGAGGCATATAATTACCTTACTTTCTTCCCACGATTTTGGGAAATCTGTTGCGCCCGCCACTTACGGTAAAATTCAACCAAAATTTGGCGAGCAATTTTCGTGTTCGTCGGATTCAACACCCCACGGTCACCTTCATCCAAAGCACCCAACTGACCCTTGACGAACTCGCCTTGCGTTTCACCCATTTGAGGCTGCGGAATATCCCTCAACACTTCTTTTGGGGTAATCGTTTTCTGGTTACCGTCTTTGTCTTTGTTTACGACTTTGCGGTAAGCATTAGCAGCAGCAATACCAGCGGGAGAATATGAGAATTCTTTTCCGTTTACTTTGGGCATAATGCTTCCTTCTGTTTATACGGGTGGGGGCTTACGCCCCCACCCGACTCACATCCCTAATTGCTTATGAGCGGTAAATGCTCACCGTGTTTGCTGCAGTGAACACCGCAACATACGACGCCGATGACGCTGCTGCAACCGAAAAGGTTGCTGCTGCACCAACAAGGGTCACACCCGAAGCACCAGCAGTCACCACGACTGGGTGCGTTGCTGCGGCAACATTGACAACGGTGAATTGGTAACTTGAACCAACACCTTCGTCTGTGAACGCTGCGCCAAGTTCCGCACCAGTTGGTGTGGTCAAGGTACGGCTTGCCGTTGGGGTCATTGTGTATAGTGTCCGTGCTGCACCAGCAAGAGTTGCTGCTGCTTGTACGGTAGCAGCATCAGAAGCGGCAACAACAGTTACCTTTTCCTCTTTTGCCGCCCAAGTCTCCAGACGCTTGCGTGTTACGGCTCCGTCTGTGTCATTTGATACTAATGGCATTGTAATCTCTTTTCTTTGTTGTTGAACTTGCGGTGAGGGGACTTTCGTCCCCCCACTGCAATATGGTTATTGTTCTAAAACCTAGGCGGTCTTAGCGGTCAGTTTGCCTTGCTTCTTTGCGTTACGGCAAGTTAGGTTGCCGTAGCACATAATGAGCGCATAACGGGCATCCACATCCTCAGGGGATACGAACGCTGTTTGTGCAAACCACTTACCTGAGTGACCCACCAAAGTGAGGTACTTGCTGTTCAAGAAATACACGACACCAGCGGTGCAGTGAACATCGTAAACAACTGGAGCAGCCTTGTAAAGCAGGTTCTGGAAACCAGCATCTGCAGTCTTGGTGTCGGTGTAACGAAGGTTTGGAACCAACAGTGCTTCGTACTTCTCAAACAGGGTTTGAGTCGTGAGAATCATATCTGGGTGGTCGTTGCCAACCGATACGGTGTTGTAGGCGGTTGCCATTTGTGCGAGAGTCAAAGCGGTTGCCGTGTTCTCCTCGTACGAACGCCAATATTCGTTGCCAGAGGTTGCACGGTTGATACCACCAACGGTGCCCGATGCTTCAACGATGTTGCCCAGACCGTTCCAGTCTTTGCCACTGTTGCCAGTGCCATCAGCGAAGAACATTTGGTTGAAACCTTCACGCAGCGATTCCTCAGCCTGCATAATTTTGGCTTCCAACAGGTTAATGATTTCCTGTTCACCGTTGTTCTTGGCTTCTTCAATGCCCGAGATTGAGATGGATGCAGCGTACTGCTTCCAGTCGTACTCTGCGGCAGTGATGCCTGACTGCGGTGCCAGTGACAGCGAATCGTAGCCACTGTACGAGGCAACCGTGCTGTTCTGACCGTAAATCAACGGCTCAACAATCTTGGTTCCGCCGTTAAGCATACGGATGCGACCTTTGTCTTGCAGGAAATATGTCAGCGGGCGAGCCGTGAACACATTGTCCGTGAGTTGGTCACGGTAGTTAGCGAGCGTTGTTGAAAGCAACGCATCAAAATTTGGGTTGGACACTTTATCCTCCTAGGATGAAGTTAGTAGTTGATAGAATTAATTTGCGCCTAATTGACGCTTGGCGGCAGCCCACGCATCAGCCACGCTGCCAATAGATGTCGCCACTTCGCTGGTAGCGGACGCACTAGGGTTAGAACCACCAGAAACAACACCAGCCTGCCGCTTTGCAGCAACAATCTGGGACTCTGCTTCCTGTTTCTTCTTCTGTGCTTCCGATTCCAAACGCTGACGGTCAAACATTTTGTCAAACATAATCTGCTTGTAGGTTCCCTCAAGGTCGGTTGAGCCGAGACGAAGTGCAGTATTAACCACTTCGGCTACATTAAAATCCGCATACTTGCTTTGCAACGATGCAAGTTCCCGTTCAATCTGCTGTTGAGACTGATACTCCTCAAAAGAGGAAACTCTCTTTTCCATCTCACGGAACTTTTGGTCCACTGGGTCCAAAGGCTCATCGCCTTCAGATTCATTAACCATATCAACAGCCTGCTGACGACTGATACCATAATGCCTAGAAAGTAGGTCAATAGTAGCCTCAGGGTTACGCTCCAACGCCGACTGTAAAGCAGAAGCAAATTCAATCTCTTGTCTTTGTTCGCTTAACTCTTGCGTTTTACGAGTGTAGTCTGCTTGCCGTTGATATCCGCTTAACGCTTCAGAAAGTGGAACTTGTAGTTCCTCACCGCCCACCTTAACTGGTACGACATAATCGGCGTACTGGTCAATTGGCAGAACCTGTGATTCTGTTGCTGCTACCGCCCCCGCATCTGTGGTTGCACCAACTTCGGTGTCCGCTGCTGACGATACTGCGAATTCTTCGCTCATTTTATTTCTCCCAGAGTCCTAGATGGTTGCTCTACCCATTAAGTAGGCTGTTCCCTAGGGGAAAACTATATTTGCATCCCCTGCTCAAAACCAGCCATACCCGCCTCAGCCTGCTGAGGCACTGTCGGATTCTCAGGCGGAATCGGCACCCCCTCAGGCATAGACAAACCAGCAGACTGCCCCTCGGGTGAAGGTGGGGGAGGAGCAGCCTGCATAAACTGCTCAGGGTTCTTAACCCCGAAACCATACTGCAACACATAACTAGCCATCTTGCCCATATCCACAACCCCAGCAGCAGCAAACGGAGCCATAGCATCTACAATCTGGAGGGCTTGCTGGCGACGGAACGACTCATTCACAGGCTGCGTAGAACCGCCCACAACCTCAAAGTCAAAATCGCCAGCCAAATAGTCACGGTCATACTTAATCCAAACAGGGTCACCATTCTTGGAAATAATACGGGCAACCTGCTCACCAGTCATAAACTGTTGAGCCAACTTCAACAAACGCCCACCTGTCTCCGCCATAGCACGCTCAACCGTAGCCAACTTATCGGAAGTACGGGCATTAGCCGCATCCTGCATCAAAGCCGACTCCGTAGCAGTACGGCGTATCTCCGATACGCCACCACGCATAAACTCCGACACACCAGAAACACGGTCAATATCACCCAAAATCAAATCCGACTGATTATAAAACTCAGGCGGGCTAATTATGGCAGGCATCGGCGAAATCACATTACCAATAGCCTCATCTCCAACCACAGGAACCATCACATTGTCATCATCCGACTCCAAAGCCGTACGACCCAACTGGTCAAACGCCGACTCCTTGTATAGCCATTTGCGTGCAAAACGCTTACGATGATTCATCATCTGCGTACGAGTCTCATTCAACTCCTTCTGCAGCGGCTCAATAGCCTCCAGTTCACCAATCGGATAAAACTGGTCGGGCACATCATAATCCCGCAGCATCACAAACGGATGACCAAACGAATATGGCATCGGCATCGGCTTCACCAAGAACTGGTCACCACCCTCAGCGAACACACACATCGTACGACCCTTAATGTCGTAATACTCCCAAATCTCAGCGTATCCAACATCCTTGTCACGAATCTTACGCTGGCTCGGGTCATCCGCATAACGGCTAACCGCCATCGTCCCAACATTCTCCCTAGCGGAACGATTATAACGCTTATCGGACTTCACCTCAGCAATGGGGCGACGAATTCGTTGAGCAATCCAACGAATATCCTTCATAGAAGTAGAATCAGGGTCCACAAACACATCGTAACAAGACACACGCTCAGCAAACGGAGAATCCTCCAAAACCACCGTCTGAGGTGTTACCTCATTGTTTTCAACATCCTCTGAGTCGTCCTCGCCATCAAGGTAAACTTCCTGCTCCACATACCTGTAGCCGACTTTCATCCAACCGTGACCGAATATAATCATATCCCGAACAGCGGACTTGAATTCTTCTTTAATGTTGTGTTTACGCCACCAATAGTTCACTACCGCCTCAGCAATAACTGCTTCGGCAGCCTGCTCAGGTTTAGTCGCATTAACAGTAATCTTCGGATAGTTCACCGAAACGCTGGGGACAATAACATTGACCGTTGAAAAGCAGATGTTTACCAGTAGGCGGTCAGCGTCACTGTAATACTCGTAGTGGCGACCACGATACAGGTCGGACATACGCTTCCAAATCTGGTCAAAGCCTTCTTCTTTGCGCCACCGTTTGGAGGTTTCCAAACTTTTACGGTAATGCGTCAAACGCTCGCTGTTGGACTTTTTAGCCATTATTTGCCCCTGCCCTTATGCCATCCGATATGTTCATCCAATTTTGTTGCCACCCCATCCACCTTGTCTGCGACTCTTTCCAATAGGGCACGCCCTTCGGCGTGCTGGTCACTGTTTTCCTTGCGTAACTTCTGAAGAACCACAACAGCAGGACCCGAAATGATGGCAACGACAACAGGAATCCAAATAGGTTCCATACATTAAACCCAGCGAGTCCCAACGGGTTCAGGATTATAGCCATTGATTTTGGCATCCTGAACAATTTGCTGCTGACGCTCACGAATCGTAGGACCGTGAAAGTCCTCCTGACCATAAGTAAAACCCAAACGAACCGTTTTGATGTGGCAACCAAAGCAAACAGACCCACGCCGAGGCAGTTCTTCCACCTCAAAGTCTTTTTTGCATTGGTTACAGACAAGATTCATACAAATATGAGGCTGTTGTTCCCCAAAAACTAGAAACGGGAAGCAGTTCTCACATTATGCGCACATAACGGGACTTTTTGCACCGTTTGCACCCCCATAATGTGACCTTCCCACCAAGCCAAACTGTTACGGGGAACAATGTTCGGATTCTGATACTCAGGCAACCAAACATACTTCAACATCTGATTAGCGATAGCCAAACTGATAGTGCGGTCATCGTATGGGCTGCCAGTCATACGACCATTGGATTTGCGAACAAATGTTCGCAACTCCGCAATCGTTTTACTGCACACAAGCACAATGTCCTCATTGCGGATAGCGGCGACAAGTTCATCAACCATCAACGGCTTAGAAGTTGTCGTCGTACGCCAACCCAACTGCTCTGTGGCTTCCGAACGAATATTACCCAACTTGCGAGTCCTGTAAAGATTTCGGTAACCAACACGCTGAGCAGCCTTGACAGTGGTTAGACCGTGGTTGTTGTTTTCCACACCCAACAAAGCCCCATTATACCACCAACCCAACTCCGCTAACGCTTCACCAAACAAATCGGGTTCAATATGTCCGTGCCAATGGGCAACCACATTACCGTCTTTGGCGTTTATAATATGGGCAGAACTATAATCGCCGTGCTGTAATCCTTCGGCGACATCGCCGCCAATCACATAAACGCCATCAGGTTGCGGAAACTCCCAAACAGACAACTCTCCCTCATCGCTGGGTATAAACGAGGCTGACCCATCGGAAGCCTCATAGAAATAGCCTACATCAGCCTCAACGGGCACAATAGAGTTCAACAAATCAATATCAAACACAGGGTTACCTGATTTTATGAACGCTTCATCTGGGCTGCGTGGGTATTCTTGGTGCAGTTGCCATTGCGCCATATTGCGTGACTTATCGGTGTACCAGTCCTCGTTGCGTTCACCGTCCGCATCCCACGGATAGAAGATGCCAACAAACTTGTTGGCACCAGTTTGCGAACCGACCCACAACTGGTGAAAGAAGTTGCCTGACCCGTTGGCGGTAGACAACCCCATCACACGACCACCAATGTCCGCAATAGGCTCAATGGAAGCCCACGCTTCCTCAGGGTTCGGCAAGAACGCCCACTCGTCCACGAACACCGCATACACTGATTCACCACGAGCAGGGTCGCTGCCCGATGGCAGCGACTCAATAGCCGACTCGTTGTCAAACACCATCTTCAACTGATGGTCCGTAGTCTGAGTCGGACCTTTGGAACGCATCCAGAACGGCAAAAACTTGTAACCGTACTTAGACTTAGACAACAACTTCATTGCCTCACGCTCCGTACGGGACAACATAATCACAAACCTGTCAGCAAAAAAGTATGCCATCCAAAAAGCATACGCTGCAGCCAAAGTAGAAAAACCAATCTGGCGAGCCTTCAGGACCACCGTGTATCGTTCACTCATCCAAGTACGCACAGTCTCAACCTGTGCGGGACGCAACACAAACTTTATACGCCCTTTAGACGGATGCTTGATGTACCAATAATTTTCACAAAAATATGTAAACGCAGCCAACTGCTGCTCAATATCATCCGTTTCGCTGCCACGGCATAAACGCCACTCCTTTTCGTTTAACAGTTCACCAATAGCCATCAAACCCTCCACGGGTGCCAACCGTCACCATTATGCTCCAAACTGTAATCAAAAATAGCCTTAGCAGCCGCAACATTCAACAACGGATTAAACAAATCATCACAATCATCAACAACGCCCTGATGCTGCAACCAACCCTCAGGAAAATATCGGGAAGGCTTACACCAAAACTTGTTAATCTGCATTAAGCCAATACTGCCACCGTTGGGGTCCTTAGAGTTAAAAGCCGTATAAATACACCTAGATTCACGGTGCATAACACTGTGGAGTTTGTTGCGTTCCATTTTCGGGAAGTTCACATACGCAACCAGTGACGAATACTCGGGACAATGTTGGGGTCGCCTAGTTTCAGGATTGCCCATCGGTGTCACCGCCAAAATGGCAGCAAGAATAAGTTTCATCATTCCTCCAGTATAACACAACCCGCTAGGGTTGTGTCACTTTGAGTTAGTGGGAACCCCGACCAAACGCTGGGTCACTTGAATTAACCCAACGCAAAATAGGTGGAAGCAACGCAGCAACAGCAGCCTTCGCCAAATCATCAGGCGCATAATTGCCTGTGGCAGCAACAGCCACAACGGCACCGACAACGCTACGAGCGTACGACGCTAGGGCGGCTTGATGTTTACAGTTCAGTTTCATCAGGTGTCACGCTTTCTGGTGTCACGAACTCATCTAAGTCAGCATCACGCATCATCAGGCTCAGGTGGTGGCGGTGGCAGAATCACTTTGCCGTTCTTTACTTCCCAACCGATACCAGCAGGATTCTGTTCGTCGTACTCAATGAGATGCGTCGGGTCATCATTGACCCACTCAGGTGAGACAACGATGACATTGACGACGACACCGTTCGTTGTGTTCGGTTCACAGATAGCAACTGTTCTTTCGCTCATCATCAGACCTACGCCTTCACTTGGTATTCCAAATACACATAACCTGAACCGCCTGCCGCACCGCTTGCGCCTGCGGCTGCCGTGCCACCTGCGCCTACGGTGACTGCGAGTGTTGCGCCTGCCGTGACTGCGCCACCAGCGGTGATAAGTGCGCCATCTTGAGCGGCGTTTGATTGCGTGTAGCCAGTCACTCCTGAGTAATCGCCACACATGGTTGCGCCGTTGCCGCTATTCGTTGTGCCAGCAGTTTTGCTGAAGTTCTGGTTCAAGTTGCCATCGTTCCACGCTGGTCCACCCGTTGCCGAAATCGTGCCGCTTGCGAACGCTACCGACGAAGTGCCACCTGCGCCTGCGCCAGATGAACCTACGCCGCCGCCACCACCACGAATGTACGCCACCATGTAAGTCACGCCTTCTGGCACAACATACGAAGCATTAGTTGCCGTGAACGCATCTACTTTCGTAATCATTTCTGGTGCGCCTGCCTTCCCGAACTGACTGACTGATTGACCGACGAATAAACGCTGAGAGTATCTAGACACATCGTTCCTTCCTTATGCGGTGATGCGGTTCACATAGCCGAAAATTGAAATCTGGCTCGCAGTTGCAGCGAACGCACGAACAACTTTCGCACTAGCGTTACCTTGGATAACCAAACCAGCACAAACAAGAACCAAACCACTTCGCGTAGTCACCGTCTGCTTGATGACATCTTTCGGGGCGGTAACGCCACCGAACTCAATTGTCAAAAGAATATCCGCCGAATGATTATTGTAGGCGTACAACCAAACTTCGTCAATGGTGGTTGCCGTTGAGGAAGCCGTATGAATTGCTGTACCTGCTGTTGCTGTAGCAGCCACAAGGATACCCAAACCATCGCCTGTGGTGCCTGCTGGCTGTAGAGCCAATTTGCTGAAAGTTGCCATATCTACTCCTTAGGGGAATTGTTCCTTTTATGAAAACACTGCATTAACAATAACATTTTCGGCATCATCAAACGACACCGAAGGAGCCAAAGCCGAAACAGCCCCATCAAACACACCCGTATTCACAATATACTCCACCAACTCAGACAAAGTAATCTTCTTTGTTGAAGTAGTACTAATGTCCACAACTGGCATAACATCGGTGTCGGCAGCAGCCGACCCCAACAAAGCAGTTAGTTGAGAAATTTTTAGGTCAGACATTGCCAGCCTCCAAAAGCATAAAAGCCCCGTCCTCTAATAGCAGGTCGTTCCCATCTTCCAACTCAAGGTTGGAAACCACATAATCAGGGTCCGACCAATACGCCAAAGCAGCATCCGACCAAGTCGTAGCAGCAGGGACAACAGCAGCATAATACTCATACGAACCCAAACGGGGCGACAAGTTCTCTGCGTGCAACAGGTCACCCAAAGTTGGGGCAACCGTCGGGTGCAACGCCTGCAGGGCGGTGAACATCGCATCGTTAATAGTCGTCATATACCTACTATTATGATTCTAGTTCCTTGGAGCGTTCCGCACGCAACACTTTAGCCTCTTGAGCAATCAAAGCATCCAACTCCGCATCCGTCAATTCGGCAATAGACTGAGAGTGTTCTACCTTGATTTGGGTTGGAGCCAACCTGTTGGTTGCCTGCAAATACAGTTGGGCTGCTTTGTTGTCTCCGCTCAACCCAGCCTCGTATAACGCATCCAGCAGACGCTGGGTGCGTTCAGGGCTATCTTGCAGTTCGGCAACCCGTTTCTCCCACTCCGCCCGAAAAGCAGGTTTCTTATCCCATCTGCGGAGCGTAGACGAATCTAAGCCGTTTTCGTCGGCGAATTCTTGTTTTGTTTTGGGGATGCGGTGGGATGGTGGCATCATTAGCCATTGCAAATATTTTTCTTGCCGTGTGTCTAATGTGGGTTCGTTTGTCATTGCCTATAGTGTAGTGGTTCTATTGTCACCGATAGTGGTCATACGACCACAGTCCGTTAGGGAACGGGGGAGGGGGATAATAGGGGGAGGGGGTAAGAGTTAGTGGGTTTTCCGCCGAGGCTTTAGCCGTAGGCGGAGACAAGACGATAGGGTGGGGTTCAAGATGATTATTGGGTTGTTGAAACTGTTGTTGGGGTTGCTGTTGGGGACTATCGGTGCGGTGCTTCTGCTAGTATTGTTTGTGGGGACAATGCTTAGGGAGATGCGTCGGGTTGAGGAAGCGGACGATGAGTAAAACTGCTGGGTTGCGGGCTTGGGATTTGTTGCTGGTGGAGTGGCAGGATGCGTTTGATGCGCAAGCAGGGTGGCACGATGTTGATGGTTATAAGGAAACGCAGGCTTTGGTTAAGTCTGTAGGATATTATTGGGCTAATGCTAATTTGCCTGAGTATGTGGTGTTGGTTGCGTGTCGTGGGGTGGGTCAGGTTTCTCAGGTTACGCACATTCCTGAGGCTATGATTAAAAGTGTTACTAAACTTGTGCCGAAAGCAGCAAAACCAAAATGACTTACACTAAACCGAAACTCCGAGAAACAATAAAAAACCGTGTAATGGCTGGCACAGACGGAGGAAAAGCAGGACAGTGGTCCGCACGCAAAGCACAACTGGTAGCACAAAAATATAAAGCCGCAGGAGGCGGATACACGGGCAGCAAAACAAAAGCCCAATCCAATTTAAGCAAATGGACTAAAGAGAAGTGGCGTACCAAATCAGGTAAACCGTCCACTCAAGGACCAAAAGCGACGGGTGAACGCTATTTGCCTGAGAAAGCAATTAAGAAGTTGTCGGCAGCAGAATATGCTGCCACATCAGCAAAGAAACGGGCTGGAACCAAAGCAGGTAAACAGTTCGTTAAGAATACGCCAGCAGCCAAAAGGGCTGGGCGACAAGCCCGAAGGGGAAAATAATGCCAAAACAAGACCCACGACTAGCACGAGCAGGAGTATCAGGCTATAATAAGCCAAAGCGTACACCGTCACATCCAACTAAATCGCATATTGTCGTCGCCCGTAGTGGCGGTACTGTTAAAACGATTCGGTTCGGACAGCAGGGTGTCCGAACCAACCAAACTGTTGGGCAAAGACAAGCGTTTAAGAGTCGTCACGCAAAGAACATTTCCCGAGGACCACTAAGTGCAGCGTATTGGGCAGACAAAGTAAAATGGTCACCATCAAAAACTTCTTCACCATCCAAGAAATGGGTCAAAGGCTCATAGAAAATGTGACTGCGGTCACATTGACTTTATAAATTTCACAATCTGGCTATGGAGCCTCATATAGAAATATACACGCACGCCCGTGCCCCCCTATGCCCCCCCTCGTGTCAGGTGGCAGGTGGCTGATTATGGTGCCAATTATGCCTATAAAACTGTTATAATCCGTCCCCCAAACACTTGTTCGCTTGACAGATGCTGTATCCCGTGTGCGGACGGCGCACCGTGCGAGGCGAGGACTCCGAAACCAATCCCCTTGTGTGCTTGTGAAAGTGGATTTTGCAAAATGTGGGCGTGTGCGAAACTGTGGGCGCATTATGCGTGTGTGGTTTCTCGTATGCAGAACTGCTTTCTTGTGCATTATGCGCAGGAAAAGTCCTGCGTGATTTTGGATTTGCAATTTGTTTCGGCATCGGTATACAGTGTTTGGCAACCTCGTCGGGGAGTCACTGACACCCTGACCAGACAAATCACCCAAATAGCGGTGGTGCCGAACGAACGGTAGCGACTACGCTCCGATTCGTCGGTGGCACGAAGCAATCAGGGGACACGATGCCCTGTGAAGTGCTAGCGGTACCAAGTGGCTTAGGTCACGATACGGACATTCCGTGGTACCGAGCGAGTCGTAGCGTCTCGGAAACGCACCTCGTACATAGGATTACGGCACGAATTCTGTCAGAATTCTGCATAATCGGGAGTATGGTCTACTAGCCCTTCGGGGCGGTCTGAGTGTGACAACGATTATGCACAACCTGATAGGTTGTGTCGTGGAATCTCCCCGATACTTGCGGTATCGGTGAGTCCGAGCGTCCTAGGTGTCATAGCCTAGGTGCAGGGTTGGTATGCGTCCCATCGTAATTACGATGGGCAGTGCGTGAACCGCTGAGGGTAGGTATGCTCCTACACGACCTTGGTCGTTGCGGTTTGACGGTGCAATTCCGTTGCCATCCACTATGCTACTATCGTAGCAGACTTCGTCACCAATTTGGTGGCGGAGACAACACAACACAACCTAGGAGGTTGGGATTATGCGATTGGCACTTATTGGCGACTTTGTCGCCGCACCACACAAGTCAGGTAAGCGTAGGAATGTCGGGAATTGGTCGTTTGTGGATTCCACAGATTGCCGTACGGTGTACCATTACGGTACCTTGATGGGTGCTTTCATTCTCAATGAGAATGACTTGCAGACTTGGGAATTCACACCAATCTCAGTGGGTTGGGGTAGCGCATCCGACCAGCAGGGGATGAACAAGATTCTCGCCAACTATGGTTGGCGGTATCGTCGGAATAATGGCGATGCCCGATACGAAGTAATCGGCGACAAGGTTACACTTCGCTTTAGCGATGTTGATAGTCGCTTTGACCGCTAAAGCGGTTTAGGACGAAACATTGGGGCTATTGCCCCAATGTCACACCGTTTCACGGTGTCTGATGAGTCCAGTCCGACTACACACAACCTCAGGAGGTTGATTATGCCAGCAGTAAAAGCCCGTCGTATCTTAGGATACGACCCGAGTACCCAAATGGTAACCTTGCAGGGTTACCACGGTGGTACGACCCAACTAGCGTTGGGTTCGTTGCCGAAGTCCGAAGTGATTGCCGTTGCCAAATACCTTGGTATTCGGTTCGTCGGAAAAAACCCGATGGCTATGCCATTAGGTCAGATTCACGATGCCATCGTGAATAACATCCGTGTTGTCCACTTCGTGGAGAAGCCAACACCGTCGCCGACTCCGTCGCCGATGCCAACACCAACTCCTAAGGAGGAGACACCAATGCCCCAACCGAAACCGAAGCCAGCAAGCCCTATGGGGCTTGAGGAGATGGTTCGTGTCATCGCTAGCGATGTCGTGAACACTGCACTGGATGGATACGAGGGTGGCGTGAATTCGGACGAAGTCCGAACAATCGTCAATCCGATTATGGATGGATTCCGTCACGAAGTGACTGAATTGGTGAAGTCAGTGAAGCCGATTGTGAACACAATCGTTGTCAAAGACAAGCCTGCCAAGCCGATGACTGGCATCCAACACTTCGTGTTCCCCAAGGTTCTTGGGGCTATCTCGCAAGGTGTCCACTTGTGGCTAGTCGGTCCAGCGGGTACTGGCAAGTCCACGATTGGGGAGCAAGTCGCCGAAGCCTTGTCGTTGCCGTTCAGTGCAGTAAACTGCACCTCAACGATGACGGAGACTGCCCTGAAGGGTTACAACGATGCGAATGGCAACTATGTTGCCACGGAATTCCGTCGTATCTTTGAGGGTGGCGGTGTTTTCGTCTTTGACGAAATTGACAATGCCAACCCCAATGTGCTTGGGGCACTGAATAGTGCCCTCGCCAATGGGTTTATGGCATTTGCCGATAAACGAGTCCCGAAGCATCCCGACTTCGTCGGTATCGCCACTGGCAACACTTTCGGTAGCGGTGCCACGATGGAGTATGTGGGACGCAACCCGATTGACGGTGCAACGATTGACCGTTTCGCTCAATTGGAAGTACCAATTGATGAGAAGGTGGAGGATGCAATGCTTGCATCGGTTGGCTTGGATGCCATAATCGCCACGAAGTGGGTCACCGCTGTCCGTAAAGCGAGACAGAATGTCTCGGAGTCAGGACTCAAGGTGATTGTGTCACCTCGTGCTACACTGAACGGTGCGAAACTCCTACGGAGTGGAGCGTTCAGTATGCAGGAGGTGTTCACTGCTACTGTCACCAAGGGTGCCAAGCCCGACCAAGTGGCGAAAATTGCCCAAGGTGTAACCCTTTAGGGTTTCACCGAATACCGTAATACCCATCGGGGCAATTCTGCCCCGATGGGACACACAACCCAAAACCTAGGAGGTTTTGATTATGCGAGTCAGTAAGAAACTCAAGGCGTTATGCGGTACCAGCCTTTGGCTGGAGGAATACGATTCACTGGCGGAGTGCTTGGATTATGCAGGTGCCAACCCAACACCCAAGTCATCGGACAAATTCCGTGGCGAGGATTGGGCAGGCAAGACTGATTCACTTCGTGAGGCAGTGTCTTTGGGGCACCAAGGGTACGATGAGATTCGTCCCCAAGTGGAGAAATTGTTCACGGAATTGGAGTCGCAATTGGCGAGCCGTATTGAGTCTGCGTTTCAGACTCGCTACGACTTCACTGGCAGTGTCGTAGACATCGGCAAATTCCTCACTGGTGAGCCTGAGTGTATGATTGACTTCGTCCCCGAACCCGCCGAGCGGATGGGTCGTGTGGTGCGTATCATCGTGAACGGTTCGGCATCGGCATCAGTTCGTCCCGACGACATAATTCGTCGTGGTGTCACGGTGTGTGCTTTGGTGGATGCAGTCCACAAATTGGGGATGGGTGTTGAGGTTTATGCCGAATTCCCGACGAACGACACTGGCGTAAACGAACGCAGGGGCAAGGTTCACACTTCACTTGTGAAATTGCACGACTCCCAACAGATGTTGGACATCAATAACCTGATGTTCGCATTATGCCACCCATCAATGTTGCGTCGCATCCAGTTTTCCTGCCTAGAATTGACGGAGTGGGAGCCTGCCAAGCGCCTGATTCAGGGTGGCTATGGGTATCCTTCGGCGTTGGAGTGTGCGGAGCGTGTCGGTGCCGATGTGCAGTGCGAACTGTTGCAATCTGGCAAGGGCGACATAATCAAGAACCCAGTGGAGTATGTGATGTCCACACTGTCAGGGTTGGGTGTTCTGTAAGAACACCTCAGGACGAAACATCGGGAGTGTCGTTGCTCCCGATGTCATACCGTGTTACGGTATCTGATGAGTCCAGAACGGCTTGTAAACACTGGAGGTGTTTATGTTTGCGATTGGTGATGTGGTGCGTTACCGCAAGGGGCTTCACTTGGAGGGTGAGTGCTATTTCGTGGTCGGCATTTTGCCGTGGAGTGGGCAACTCATTTTGGCGGAGTCACTGCGTGGCGATGCTTACAAGATTGAGCATCCACAATTCGTGGAGGCTACTGTTTAGTCCCCAGTTTTAGGACGAAACACGGAGTGTAGTTGTGTGCGCTTCGTGTAGTACCATATGTGTGGTACCTGATGAGTCCAGCCCGACTTATAAACACTGGAGGTGTTTATGATAAACGGTTATTGGTTGAGAACAGAATTGGCAAAACTTTTGCCCAACTATTCGTTGGATACTGACAACGATGGGCAGGTTATCATTTACACAAACCTCAATGAAATTGAGGACGACAACTATGAGGAGATGGAATAATGAAAGTCAGCAAAGTGCGTGAGTTACTGAAGCACTATAATCCCGATGATGAAATCATCATTGAGTGGTGGGATGCAGAAAACTTTGAGTTGGTGGACGAGAACGGTTGCGATGTACCGCTTGTGCCCCGAGAAGTTTGGAACGCATACGCTGCTACTCACGAAACTCGTGACTATGTGGTGGAGCAGGTTCACGACGACATTCGTTGGGGTTTGCAGGATTACTTTTGGGAATTGTTGAAGGAGGTGAAATAATTATGAAATACATCATCACGAGTGTCGCTTTGGCGACAATTTCGGGGCTTTGCGGTTTGGCGGTGACAATCCTTGTCATCACGAACATCAACGACCTGTCGTACGGCGTGGCGATGCTTGGGTTGGCGTTGGTTGTGCTGGCTTGGGCACCGTTTGCGGTTGGCATCAATCAGGTTGCCGATGAGGTTGCGTCCTATAAACGGATTCAGGCTCGGAGGTTGGCTAGGGCGAAGCGGTACACTAAAGCGTCACACTAGTCTGCTATAGTGTACCTAGGACGAAACACCGTGGGGACTCCTTGCCCTGCGGTGTCCACCAGTAAATGCTGGTGCTGATGAGTCCAGTTTGACTATGAAACACTGGAGGTGTTTTATGTTTGGAATGAAAAGTGCGGTTCTGCTGAAAGCAGATACGGCAACGGAACCTGCAACGGTTCTGTTGGGTGGTACCACTACTGACACGGTGGCAGAAATCCAGAAAATGGTGGGCGGTAATTTTGATGCCGTTCGCCGAGTCGCTGCAGATACTGCAGGTAAGGTAAACAAATTCACTCTCGTTGGCTATGTCCACGATGAGGGGATGATACTGAATCTGCCAATCAATCCAATGGCAAGTATGCTGTTTGACCAGCACATTTTCGGTGACTGCGTCCTTGTCAATGCCACGAACCCTGAGACTCAGGAGGATGACGGGGAGGATTATGACATCCCTGTTCAGTTCGCCGATTATCTCAGGGAGTCAATGTTTGAGGAGGTTCAGGAGTCCGTGATGTTCACGAAACTTCTGGCGAAGTCCTCAATGGTGGCGTTGTCCGCTGGTGTGGTAACCCCCGACGAGTTGGAGCGTGTATCCAAGTGGATGCTGAACGAAGCCGAGAGTTCCATCGGCGGTTCACTGAGCGATATGCCCAAGGAGTTGAGTGACATCCTCAAGCGTTGCTTGAAGCACTCAATGGGATTGTCGGATGATGACGACATCTCATAATCAGGTTGCAGGGTCTGCTCGGGGGCGTAAGTCCCCGAGCAAACTGTTTACTGCAGGTACACGGTTCACTTGTCCCAAGTGTTCTGCTTGGGTTCAGGTTCATATTCCACTAGAATTCCGACCAGTTTGCACTAGGCATACTGGCGGTGTAACACAAATGGAGGAGGCTCCAAAATGAATACGAAGTATCCAGAAATCAACATACCGTTGGTCGGTGAGGACGGTAATGCGTTCTCCATCTTGGCTAGGGTGAAGCGGATTATGCGCCGTAACGACTTGCCCGATAGCGAGTGGGAGGCGTTCCACTCGGAGGCGACGAAGTCTGATTACAACAATTTGTTGTGGACGGTGATGCAATGGTTCACTACCGATGAGGAAATAGTTCCGTGTGACGAGTGCGGTTCACCAGTCAAAGCAGACATTCACGAAGAGGAACTCGGGATGTGTGTTGATTGTTCCCACAAGTATTATAATCACGATGATGAGGAGGAAACTCAATGAAAACGCACATTCCTGCCAGATGTCTGGCTGAAGGCTGCCCGAAAAATGCGCAAGTAATCGTTGCACAATTTCCGTGGCTATTATGCAACAAATGTGCGCAACACCGCAAGAATTTGGTGATGTGCCGTATCCCGAAGGAGCAACAAAATTATGGAACCGTTTGATGACCTGAGCGATGTTTACCCATTAGGGGTAACCATCGGCATCAGTGATGGTGTAAACGAAATGTGGATGGGTCGCCGTATCTGCGATATTCAGGGCTACGGTGCTGACGGTTGGACTACGGAACAGATGTTGGATTATTTCACCGACTTGTGCCGTACCTATGATGCTTGGGCTGATTCCAAGGTGCCGTGGGTTCTGCCTGCAGATTTCCATAACCTGAAACTGCCTGACGATATCCGTAATTCGGGTTGCGGTACTTGGAACGAGTTGCGTGATTTTGTGCAGAAATGTTATAAACATTATGCTCCGATTCCGATTGAGGATTTGTTGAACCATCTCCAGTTGCAACCAATAGATTGGTTGCGTTCCGTTGCTGGTGGCAAAGACATCAACCCCGATTGGGCTACGATGAAATCTGTCATTTTAGCGGAATCATACTTCACTTCGGTTCATCCTCCGTGTGAGTTCAATGAGTTGATGAAGGTTACGGGTATGTCCCGTTCCATACTGGAAATCCTGAATCGGCTTATGTTCTCCCAGCGGCGGATGATTATACACGGTGAGGAGGCTGCGAAGGTAGACCGTGCCCCCGAGATGCTAAAACATTTAGTCCTAAAGGGGGATTATACCACACCAGAAATTTTGGCGATGGTACACAAAGCAACAGGAGTCAAATTCTCCAAATCGTACGCATCCAAAATACGGGTTCGTAATAAGAAAAAGAAATAACAGTACCGTCCACCATTGTCTACGCCAATGGTGCTATACTATTACCATTACCATTATCACCTAGGAGGTGCGCTATGCGATACGACACAACAGCCCGACGGATTTATGTTCGTCAATCTTGGTTGGGTGACATCCTGATTTGTCCTGAACGGGCACGACTTGGGTTGTTGCATCCTGAACGCCGTGAGGCTTCTGATGCGACGATTATGGGGACAGCGGTTCATACGGGTATTGAGAAATTCCTCAATACACCGAACCCTGATTTCTCTGATGTGGTTGCCACCTCGGTGCGACATTGGAACGAACTGGCAGCCCAACCTCACGCCAAATCCAGCGGTATCCCACCTGATGCTGCGCCTTCGTTGATTGAGTCAATGCTTCTGGGGTTTATGGAAACTATCGCCCCACAAGTTGAGATTGGTGGCGTAACCGAACACAAGTTCGCTGTCCCGATGGGGATGGTGTATGACGGTTGGGACATCTGGTTGGAGGGCACAATGGATTATGTGACCCCATCTGGTGTTATCTGGGACTGGAAAACAGCGAAACGAGCCTATAATGCGAAAGACAAGCAGGCTCACTCGGTGCAAGCATCCGTGTATGCGTATGCTTGCGGTTTGCTAGGTTTGGTTACTGACCCGAGCCGAGTTGATTTCAGGTTCGGTGTTGTGATGCGTCAGCAAACCCCGAAAGCACAAGTTGTTCAGGTGATTCGTACCCACGAACATAATGCTTGGCTGCGGGACCAAGTCCGCTCTGCGGTGATTATGGCTCACCGTTTAGACACGGCGGTGCCGTGGCTCAAGAACGACCAAGGTGCCCTATGTTCCGCCAAATGGTGTAACCATTGGGCATCGTGCAAAGGTGCGTTCGTCACCGATGACCACTCAGATGAAGGTGGACAATAGTTGTGCATCGTCTGCTAGGATATACTCAGATGTCAAGGTTCGTCGTGCCTCACGAGGTTAGTTGTGTGGCTTTGTGGGTGACCTCCCACGGCGAACCGACTTGTAATACCGAATACCGCAATACCAACAACAACAAACAACACCTAGGAGGTGTGAAATGAATACCATCAGCAAGGACCAATCCATCATCACGCAGGTCGCAGCAAAAATTGCTGCCGATTTGACACCAAAGACGGACGATGTAAACAAGAATCTGGCAGATTTCTTGGTTGCGTTTGATGTCACCACCGACGCACTGCTCAAGGCACACGGTATGAACGCCATCACCGACGAACAGCAGTTCGTGGCAGTCGTTCAGGAAGCGTTCCCGACAGCGACGGTGATGACCGACCCGACACCAGCACAGATGCACACGGCACGACCACAGGCGCAATCGTCTGCAGGTTTCTCGGTGCGCATCAAAGGCACCCAACACGGACCAATCCCCGAGTGGTTGCCTGCAGCGTGTATGGCAAAGGGCGTGACCGAAGTGTGGGACAACCGTGACCGTTTGGCAGACAACCCCAAGCGTCCGTGGTTCAAGTCCACATCATCCGAGGATGCCTTCTGGGCACCTAAGAAGCGTTGATTATGGCTCCCGACTATTCGGGACGCTGGTCGGCTTTGGGACGGGGAGAGAACCTCCCCGTCCCAGATTCGTCTATGCCCACCCATCAATACTTCCAACCTCTTGTCAAAGCAGCCGATGAGTTCGTTCATTGGGCGCAGACACCAGACGAGCGTGTATACCTCGGGTTCCCCGAGATTGACGCTCAGATGCGTGGCATCGCACCATCCGAACTATGTCTCATAAACGGGTACAGCCACTCAGGCAAAACTTTGTTTCTGATGCAGATTCTGAACGCCAACAAAGAGAAACCAGTCATATATTTCTGTCCCGATGAACCACGCCAACTCACACTCATCAAACTGGTGAGCGTGACCCACGGTGTGGATGCGCATATGTTGGAACAAGAAGTCATAAACAACAAGCCTCACGCCATAGAACTGTTGCGTCGCACGGCGACAACCGACTATCCGAACCTTGCCGTATTTGACCAAACTCTCAGTTTGGCTGATATGGAACGAGCGTTGGGTGAGGTGCGAGAAATGTGGGGGCAACCATCCCTGCTGGTGTTTGACTATCTGGAACTGCTCACAGGCGGTGGCGAGGATGTCCCATCCAAAGCCAACACGCTGAAAGCGTTCGGCAAACGCCACAACATCCCGATGCTAGTGTTGCACCAGTCGTCACGCACCTCAGGTGCGGACGGTAAACGCCAAACGATATCCTCAGGTGCGTACGGCGGTGAACAGCAGGCTACCCACATAATCGGTGTGCGTCGTAAACGGTTTGAGATAGAAGCACAAATCCGTGAGATTGAGGAAAAACTGGACAGGGCTACGAACACGGAGCGTCTACTGGAGCGTCTGGATACGCTCAAGTGGTCGTTGCGTATGCACCAGCATACGCTGACCGTGAACCTTGTGAAATGTAAGCGTCCAGCGAGTGTGCTGCTTGATGATATGGATTATGAAATTGAGTTCGGCACAGGTCGTCTGATGCGTTTACAGGATGGGCATTCGCCCTCACAGTTCGGTGGCGACGACACTGCACCAGTTGTAATTGACCAACCAAAACTAGAAATGGCAAATATGGAGGAATGGTAATGACAAACACAGCAACATATCCGTTAGTTGATTTGCGGTTCGCAGCCCTATTCAGGGGCAGAACTGACGCATACGGCTCGGAGGAAGGTGGGTGCGTAAAAGAACCCGTCACCAACGAAACATATTCACAACACCTGAGGGGCGTTACACCCATCGGCATATATCCGATGTTTCAACACGAAGGCGAATGGATGACCGTATGGGGATGCTCGGACATAGATGTAGACGACATCCACGCTGCGCTCAGTATCAAAGAATCGCTACGAGCAGCAGGCGTTGTCTCATATTTGGAGCGGTCACGCTCCAAGGGCTACCACATTTGGGTGTTCGCAGTGGAACCAGTTCCAGCGTGGGCTATGCGACGGATGCTACTTTGCGCTCATCAGGTTGCAGAATACCCTGCCCGAGAAGTGAACCCTAAGCAAGAAACTTTGCAACCGAACCAGTTCGGCAACTATGTTCGCCTACCATATTGGGATGCATCAGATATTTCCACCGACAAACGACGCATACTCGGCGACGACCTAGAACCGATGCCCTTGGAGGAATTCGTTGGTCGTGCCGTAGCAACCCGTACACCATCACATCTGATTATGGAACTGGCTGCACTATGGCGACCACCAACGGTTGTCGCACCGCCACGACTGGACTTGTCCGCCAACGAGAACCTGATTGATGCGCTCACTGGTTTGTCTCCGCTCGGGAAAGTTATATGGCGTGACGGTCCGCTGCCTCAGCGTGACCGTTCCAGCACACTCACCAAACTTGCGTACGAGTGTGCCAAGTCAGGTCTATCACCATCCGCATCCAAGGTCATAATCACGGACGCAGACAGACGGTGGGGCAAATACCATCTCAGGACTAACGGTGACCTAGAGATTGATAAACTTGTGGTCAGAGTGTTCACCAAATGATGCCCTATATTCTCAGCCTGATTGGCGTGACAGCCCTGTTTTTCATTGGGCGTAAACGCTGGTGGGGATGGGTTATCGCTTGGGGTAACGAGTGCCTGTGGGTGGCGTTCGCAGTAACTACGCAACAATACGGATTCATACTCGGCGCAGCCGTGTATGGAACAATCAATATGGCTAACGCCATAGTTTGGAAGCGTGATGCGAAAAAAGAAAAACCAGCAATCCTTCATTGATGGGATAACGGTATTCGTACCGCATAAACCTGTCCCTAAAGGTCGCCCGAGGATGACACGCCGAGGGCGTGTATTCACCCCCAAACGCACCCTAGATGCGGAGACACTCGTAGCCGAAGCGTGGGGCGACAACCCCAAGTTTGTGGGCAGCGTCGGTGTCGTAATGCACCTAGGTGTAGACGGGACAACCATCTGCGTATTCCCACACGAAGCCGAACCCCAAAAGTTGCGTGGCGACATAGACAACTATGTGAAAACAATTATGGACGGGTTGAACGGCAAAGCGTGGGACGACGATAAACAAGTCACCTATCTGGTGGCGGAAAAAGGTATGTGATGAGTAAGAAATTTTCTGACTTTGACCTACCTGCACGAAAGTTTGATTTCCGCAAAGACCTAGCGTTCGGACACAAAGGTGAGGACTTGGTCACCAGTTTTCTGGACGCTATGGAAACAGGTTCATTTGAGGTGAAAACTGACAGGTATCGCAACGGGCGTATGGTCATAGAAATGGAGCAGAATCCACGCCGTAAAGGCGAATGGATTCCCAGCGGTCTAGCGGTCACAAAAGCCACTTGGTGGGTTTATGTGTTCACCCTAGATGGGGCGTTCATCATCGTGTCCGTGGACCGCATCAAACGCTACATTGCGCAGCGGCAATTACGGGGCGACGATTATAAAGAGTTCGCACGAGGCTCACAAAACCCGTCACGAGGATTCCTGCTGGAAGCATCCGATGTGGTGGATTTGATGACAAGCCCAGACTATGACGATGAAGTATGAACCAACAGCCCCAATAGGGAGAGATTTCTTTGAGAGGTTGATGCAGCCGTTTGGCAGCGACGACCCCGACACCGATTGGGACTTGGTGGA
>Ga0222712_10000945_pt1 | contig 37134 bp, 14 predicted proteins | sample C33_657DmetaG_FD_165043 | JGI IMG/M metagenome (GOLD analysis project Ga0222712, IMG submission 165043) | Estuarine water microbial communities from San Francisco Bay, California, United States - C33_657D | ecosystem: Environmental > Aquatic > Marine > Unclassified | place: USA: California... | reverse complement strand
TTGTGCCCAGAACAGGAATCGAACCTGCACTACCTTGCGATAACCAGATTTTGAGTCTAGCGCGTCTACCAATTCCGCCATCTGGGCGAAGAGTGGGATGCAAATTTATTGCTTCTTCTCCGTTTTAACAATAGTTATTCAAAGAAATATCATTTTCTGTCTGGAAATGGGGTAATTTTGTGTGTTCAATCGGGGCTGACCGGTATTGACAGCGTAGATCTTTGAATGTAAGCATGCAGTGCATTGCGAATATTAGCACTTTAATCTGAATTCGAAACCAATAAATGGCGAGAACACTTACGCCATGGCTGCCTAATCAGAGATTAGCGCACCCATTATAGCCGGCAGACGGGTTTGCCTTTACCAAGTCGCCCTGCTGAATCAAAAAAAACAAGGCTGCCTCAACCATAGGCTGTGCTGGTTGACTAAGACCATTCAGCTACGGAAATAGTTGGTTCGTTTGGCCCCTGCTGTTTCCTGACAATCAATTCCAAAATAAGCATGTAGAAAGCATTCGGCGAATATGTTTGGACGTGGGTTCGAATCCCACCAGCTCCACCAATCACCTTTTGGTATAAAATTAAATTGCCCGGTTAAAAGCCGGGCTTTTTTTGTTACTTAGATATCAATTGGGCGAAACATGAAATACCTGGTATTCTTTTTTATCGGTTTTGGGTTGGGGGTGTTGCAGGCCCAGCCAATCATTTCTAAGCAGCAGGTTCTTCCTGGTCAATTGTGGAATGATTCAAGAGGTGAACCTATCAATGCCCATGGGGGAGGAATCCTTTTTCATCAAGGGGTTTATTACTGGTATGGTACACACAAGATACAAGGCCTTTCAGAAGCGAAACACGCTGATGGCGGCATTCACTGCTATTCGTCCAAAGATTTGTTGAGGTGGTACGACATGGGAATGGTCCTCAATCTGGTCAAAGGTGATGACAGCCATGACCTTGCTTATGAATGTAATTTTGACCGCCCCAAAATTGTCATCAATGCCAAGACAGGTAATTTTGTGGCCTTTTTTAAATTATACCTAAAAGGTTTTGGTGTAGAAACGGGTTTCGTTGGCGTGGCCCTTTCAAAAAGTCCGACTGGCCCCTTCACTTATAGCCACAAATTCCTGGGAGCCAATTCTCCCAATGGTTCCGGTGATTTCGCCATGCATCAGGAGGAAAATGGAGATTTATATCACCTTGCAGTGAGAAAACCTGACAAGGCATTTGTTGTTGGGAAAATGAATGAGGACTATCTGTTGCCGGAGGGAGAATATGTAGTTTGCTCCGGAATTCTTGACAAGACTGAAGCCCCTGCAATCGTGAAGCGCAATGGGATCTATCATTTGCTGGCTTCCGGATCTACTGGCTGGGATCCCAATCCTGCAAGGTATTTCACCAGTACATCCCTCACCGGCCCATGGCAATACCATGGCAATCCATGTTCAGGGATCAATCCAGTCAATGGTCTGGGTCCTGAAAAAAATTTCGGAGGTCAATCCACTTTTATCTTGAAGGTTCAAGGACTTGACGACACCTATATCGCCATGTTTGATGTCAACAAGCCAGAACATCCCTACGAAAGCCGACACATTTGGTTGCCTATAAAAATTCAGAACAATCAATTTTCACTGCAATGGCAGGATGCTTGGAGTTTCGATACTTTTAAATTGCATAAATGAAGTTTAATAAATTTGTTGCCCATGATCAGTAAACGTTCATTGTTTTCATGCCTTAAACCCGCTTATTTTCTAATGTCAGCATGTTTTACACTTTTGCTGGAACAAGCCATCAGTCAGGAAAACAAAGCATATGATCTTGTGATTTATGGTGCTACATCTGCAGGAATTTCTGCTGCAATACAAGGTTCAAGGATGGGTAAAAAAGTGATTTTGATTGAACCCAGTAGTCGTATCGGTGGATTGACTACTGGAGGGCTGGGGCAAACCGACATTGGCAACAAGCAAGCAATTGGTGGATTGTCCAGAGAGTTTTATCGAAACATCAGACAATATTATCAGCAGTCAGAGAATTGGATTTGGCAACGAATTGAAACATATCGCGATGGCGGACAAACCAGGACCTTAAGCAATGAAGATGCGATGTGGACATTTGAACCTTCAGCAGCTTTGAAAGTATACAAGGAAATGTTGAGCAAAGAGCAAAATATTACGCTCGTGTACAAGCAACAATTGAACCGTAAAAATGGGGTAATTAAGTTGAAGGAGTCAATCAAATCCATTCAAATGGAAACCGGAGAAGTGTACAGTGGGAAAATGTTCATTGACTGCACATATGAAGGAGATCTCATGGCTGCTGCCGGCGTTAGTTACACTGTTGGCAGGGAGTCTAACAAACAATATGGCGAAACCTTAAATGGCGTACAGGCCAATAAACTGGGTTTATCACTCCTCAAAACCGTTTCTATGAATGGATATTTCCATAATTTCATTGAAGGTGTGGATCCTTATGTTGTCAAAGGTAAACCCCAAAGCGGCTTGTTGCCATTCATCAACAAAGATAAGCCTGGCATTGATGGTGAAGCGGATCATAAAATACAGGCGTACTGTTACCGCATGACATTGACCGATCATCCTGAGAACCGTATTCCTTTTCTGAAGCCAGAGGGATACAATGATTTAGATTATGAATTGCTTTTCAGAAATTATGAGGCTGCTGACGGTTTGGTCAGCAAGATGTATAGTTATGGAGATCCATTGGTTCCCTGGATCAATGCTGATATGCCCAACAGGAAAACAGATACCAACAATCAAAAAGGATTCTCAACGGATTTTATTGGTCAAAATTATGGCTATCCTGAGGCGAGTTATGAAGAGCGATTAAAGATTGCCGATCGTCACAAAAAATATCAGCAGGGCCTGATGTGGTCACTGGCATATCATCCCCGAATTCCAAAAGAAGTGCGAGATGTTGTTTCAAAATGGGGCATGTGCAAAGATGAATTTGAGACTGGTGATGGTTGGTCTGGCCAATTGTATGTTCGTGAAGCAAGGCGGATGGTAAGTGATTATGTGATGAGCCAAAAAAACTGTGAGAAATTAGAAGTTGTTAAGGATCCAGTAGGAATGGGAGCTTATGGAATGGATTCTCATAATGTTCAACGATATGTGGACCTGAACGGGTTTGTAAAAAATGAAGGCAATGTTGAAGCACATGTTTCAAGCCCTTTTCCTGTCAGCTATAAATCAATTGTCCCTAAAAAAACAGAAGCAACCAATTTGTTTGTTCCAGTCTGTTTGTCTGCCTCTCATATTGCCTTTGGCTCCATAAGAATGGAGCCCGTGTTCATGGTGCTCGGTCAATCTACAGCGATTGCAGCTTGTATTGCTATCGATAAAAATTATCATGCTCAGGAACTGCCATACCAGGAATTGAAAAACATGTTAATCAGTTATGGTCAGGTGTTGCAGTAGTTTGTATTTGTACAATTAAATTCAACATAATTTTTTACACGCTGAAGAACTACTCATGAAGTCACTGTCAATCATCTTTTTTCTACTTCCTTTTTTGGCCTCATCGCAGTTGACCATTGATCAGCCCTTGATGGATTATATGGTGCTGCAGCGTGGTCATGCTATCAGGTTGTCTGGAAAAGCCATTCCAAAGACCAGGGTGCAGATCCGCTTCGGCGAGAATGAGCAGTATGAGGTTACAGTTGGTTCAGATGCTACCTGGAAATGCAGGGTTCCTTCACACAATAGCAATCCCATTCCTTTTTCACTTCAAATAGAAATGGCTGGTCAGCGCATAACATTCAAGGATATTGTTTTCGGAGATGTTTGGTTGTGTGCCGGCCAATCCAACATGGAGTTCCCTTTTCGAAACGAATCCCATTTCAAGGAACAGTTTCCCATAAAACCCAATCCCTTGATAAGGGTATATTCTCCAACCTTTGTTGGCAAACAGGTTGCCGGGAAAAAGTTTTCAGATTCCATGATGTCAAGGCTGAATACAAAGGATTTTTTTAAGGGTAACTGGCAGGTTTTGGATAATGCTACTGCTCCTGATTTTTCCGCCATCGGCTTTTATTTTTCAGACATTGTTCAGCAAAAGACCGGGATTCCTGTTGGGATGATCAATATCGCTATAGGCGGTTCACCAATTGAAGCCTGGATGAGTTCATCCTCTTTTTTAAACCATCCAAGCTTTTCAGCAAAGGCAGACTCCAACTGGCTGTCGAATAACGCTTTGCCTGTTTGGGTTCGCCAGCGTGCCAGAGAAAATATTGATGATCAATCCCCCAGTTTATCTCATGCCTTCAAACCGTCCTTCATCTATGAAACAGGAGTGGAGCCATTGATGCAATTGCCCATTTCAGGAATTTTATGGTACCAGGGTGAAAGCAATGCACAGGAAATGGAAAGGGTAGAAGAGTACGCCGAACTTCAAAAAATGATGCTTGATGAATACCGGCTGGGTTGGAAATTACCCAATCTCCCATTTTATTTTGTGCAACTGTCTTCCATTGACAGTACGAGCTACAAATCACAGTACTGGCCACTTTTTCGTTCCAAGCAGTTAGATGCCTATACCCAGGGGCATCATATGGGAATTGTTGCCAGCATGGACAAGGGGGCAATCAATGATGTGCATCCCAGAGACAAACTGACCATCGCAACTAGGCTTGCCAATTGGGCCTTGCATGATGTGTGTGGATTCAAGGGTCAACCGACTGTTACTGTTCCCCATAAAGCAAAGTATCATAAAAAACAGGTTATCATCAGTTTTTCCAATAACCTCAACAGTAGTGATGCTGATTTGATCAAAGGTTTTTCATTGGATGGGAAAACAGAAATTTCAGCGAAGGCTCAGAAAAATAGGATTATCATTCATGCTCCGGAAAAACCGAAAAAAATCATTTATGGATTTTCGCCTTATACTACAGCCAACCTGATGGATTCAAATAAAATTCCTGTTCCAGGATTTATGATTCATGTGAAATAATGTTGCATGATCAAGTTTTGTCATTCTTCTCCACGAGAAGATTTTATCACTTGTCTGTAGACTCTCTTACAATCAGGCTTCCCTTGATCATTTGTTTTTTGATCTTTGTGGTTTTTTGGATGATTTGGTCCAGCAATAATTTGACTGCTGCTTCTCCAATTTCTCTTGTCTTTACATCAAAGGTGGTGAGCTGTGGCTCAACAATTTCTCCAGTGTATTCATTCCCAAATCCGCATACACTGATTGTGTGTGGAATCATGATTTTTTTGTCCTTCAGGTAACGGATGATCTGCACGGCACATTTGTCTGAGATGGAAAATATGGCATCGATTTTCGGATCCATCTCAAGCCACTCATCAACAACCTCAATGACTGCATTGTAGCTAAAATCAACATGCCTGATCAGTTTCTCATCTACTTCAATTCCGTGAAGGTTTAGGGCTTGCAGGTATCCATTCAAACGCTTGTTGATGGACAATGCTTTTGGCCCCAGCAACAATCCGATCTTTTTGGATCCTTTGTTGATCAGGTGCTCTGTTATCTGGAAGGCTCCACTTTCATCATCGCTGTAAATTTTGGGTATGTCTAGTTCATCAGAAAGACGGTAAAACTGAACAATCGGAATTCCCCTGTTCAACTGCATTTTCAGGTGATCAAAATTCGTGGTGTGAAGGGTATGACAGATCAGCAAACCATCAATCATGTTGTTCATCAATGCTTGTAAGTTTGCTTCCTCAATGGTATGGCTCTCCTCCGATTGGCAGATTACCACACGGTAACCCGATTGTGCTGCAATATGCTGTATGCCTCCCAGCATGGAAGAGAAAAAAGTGGTTTCCAGGTTGGGAATGATCACACCAATGGTATGTGTTGACCGGTTGACAAGGCTTTGTGCCAGCAAATTGGGCTGATAATCCATTGATTTTGCCAGATTTTTGATGGCAATCCTTGTTTCAATGCTGATGTCCGGATGTTCATTGAGCGCTCTTGAAACGGTTGATACGGAGACGCCTGCTGCGTTTGCGATATCCTTTAAAGATGTTTTGTCATTGTTTTTCCTTGCCTCCGTCTTCTGTTTCCTGCTCTCATGGACAAGGGTAAAATGATAATTGCAATCCTTGCAGTAGAAACGTTGTTTGCCCCTGATGATTCCTGATTTTAGGATTCTCTCAATTTGTTGACACTTGGGGCACTTGGCTCTTGGCATTTGGAAAATTTTATATCTATCGCAAACGTTATCGCAATCAATTACGATAGTTTATGTGGATATTTTCTGGTGCAATATATTGTTAAATCAATATTTACGCAATATTTTGAAAATGTTTTTGGATCCTATCCGAAAGTCATCTATCTCTTAAACAACAACAAACTTCCTGTCTTGTATGAAAAAAACGACTGAAGTCACAACTTGCTTATTTGCAACTGATCATTTTCAACGTCAGTATATTTCAAAATCCTCATTCAACAATTTAGTGCCATGAAAAAGTTAACCAACCTTTTCAATTCTGAAGCTGTGTCCCAAGGGAGAACAATCAAACGATTGGCGATTTTCTTTTTTGCAGCCAGTTTGAATTCTTTTCAGGTGCAAGCTTTCAACCACCTGAATCATCCTGGGTATGATGTGAAGTCAATCCGAAGCGTAATCAAGGGTAAATTGACGAATGAGTGGGGTGAAGGCCTTGCTGGATGTACAATTACAGAGAAAGGAACAAAAAATTCAACCCAGTCCGGGGCAGATGGTAGCTTTTCCATTGATGTTCAAGGACCTTCATCAGTGATTGTCATTACCTATGTGGGATATGAATCCCAGGAAGTCAAGGTGGGCAATCTGAACAATTACAACATTTCTCTGGTACCGTCTGCAGCCAACATGGACCAGGTGGTGGTGGTGGGATATTCCAGCCAAAAAAAGGCAACCGTCACCGGGGCCATCTCAACAGTGAAGGGTGCAGACCTGATCAAATCTCCTGTGCCCAACCTTACTGCAGCAGTTGTAGGGCGTGTGCCTGGCCTGTTATCCGTTCAACGAAGCGGACAGCCCGGTAATGACGAAACAACACTGAGGATAAGAGGTATTGGTACTTTGGATAATGGAAATGCTGCACCATTGGTTTTGGTGGATGGTGTTGAACGTCCATTTTCACGCATTGATCCAAATGAGGTTGAGTCTATTTCAGTGTTGAAGGATGCGGCCTCAACAGCAGTTTATGGTATTCGTGGTGCGAATGGTGTAATCCTGGTGACTACCCTCAAGGGAAAAGAGGGGCCTGCAAAAGTCAACTACAGTGGGAACTATGCGGTTCAGGTGCCTACCCGTTTGCCTAAATTCCTTGATGGATATAATTTTTCATTGTTACAGGTGGAGGCCCAGCTGAATGATAACCCAACTGTCACGCCCATGTTCAGCAAGGCGGAATTGGAAAAATTCAAGGATGGCAGTGATCCGCTTTTTTACCCCAACATTGATTGGCTTGAATTCATGATGAATGATTATGCTCCACAGCAACAGCATAATGTCAACATCTCCGGTGGAACAAGCGTTGCCAAATATTTTGTTTCATTGGGTTATCTGTCTCAGGATGGATTGTGGAAACAGTTTGTCAAGGAGTACAACAACAACGACCTGTACAAGAAATTCAATTTCAGGTCTAATTTAGATTTGGACATCACCAAGTCAACCAGGGCCAATGTTCAGATTGGAGGCTTCACTTCCAACAGGAGCACTCCTGGGGGCTCTCCATTTCTGGATATTCTTGCGGCAGCAACCAATGGTACGCCAGGAATGTGGCAAGGCAAGGTCATTACACTGGCCAGGGCCAACGGAAGAAATGCACTGGGCGCGCTGTTTGATGGGTTTGACCGTTACAGCAACAGTGTACTTAATTTGAATGTTGGTCTAAACCAGAAATTTGATTTTATCACAAAAGGACTGGCAGCCAGGGTGAAAGGGGCTTATGACAGTGAGTATGGCCAGAGCCGTGGGTTTTCAAGGAGCTTCGCCCGCTATGCTGCTGAGATGGTTGATGTGAATGGTGATGGTGTTCCGGATCCGATTTTAAGACAATCCGGTGAAGATGGCGTGCTGAATGATCCTTCTGAAAGTTTCTCAAGATCCAAGAGGGTTTATTTTGAAGCTGCCATGGAATACAACAATACGTTTGGAAAGCATGGCTTGACTGGTTTGTTGTTGTACACCCAGAGAAAGCAGTTTTATCATTCATTGTCTTACCCCGGAATCCCCTTGGGTTACCAGGATTTTGTGACAAGGTTCACTTACAACTACAGCCAAAAATACCTTGTTGAATTCAACATGGGACGGAATGGCTCAGAGAATTTCCCCATCAACAGCCGCTTCGGTTGGTTCCCTGCTGTTTCTGGAGGATGGGTGGTTACCAATGAACCATTGGTGAAGAAGTTCATTGGTGAGGATGTACTTTCTTACCTCAAGCTAAGGGCTTCTTATGGTGCAGTGGGAAATGACCGCATGGGATCCTCGCGCTTCATGTATTTCCCCAGTGAATACCTCAGTGGTGGCGGTGCCATTTTTGGTGAAGATCCCGTGAGCAGGACAGGATATTACGAAGGCAAGCTGGGGAATCCCAATGTAACATGGGAGAAATCACTCAAGCAAAACTACGCTGCCGAGTTCCGTTTTCTCAAGAATAAATTGAGCCTGAACCTCGATTATTTCTTGGAGAAAAGGTCCAACATTCTTACTGCTAGAAGAACAGTACCTTCTCATGTTGCTGCCGTTTTGCAGGATGCATACAACATCGGAAGTGTTGAGAATGGAGGGTATGAAATTGAGTTGGGCTGGAATGACAAGATTGGAAAGTCAAGTTATTGGGTGCGTGGTAATTATTCTTTTGCCCGTAACAAGATTCTCTTCATGGACGAAGCGTACAATACCCAGTTTCCTTTGCTCAACCAAACTGGACAGCGTGTGGGTGAAGTTTTCGGATACACTTTCATGGGCTTTTTCAACAGCCAGGATGATATCAACAAATGGCCCCGTCAGTTCAACATGGACCAACGCCCTGGAGATGTTAAATATGCAGACATTACCGGTGATGGCATTGTTGATGTAAATGACAGGAGTCCTATCATGAATCCCTCATTTCCTGAAATCAATTATGGTTTCTCCGGAGGCTTTACCATCAAGAATTTTGATTTCAGTTTCCTGTTTCAAGGGGCTGCAAACATGAGCATGAGTCTTGGATTCAATGCATTGCTTCCATTCAGTGCCTATGGTTCTGCAATGGACTTTATCCGCGAAAGATGGTACGCAGGAAGCCCAGACAACAATGCCAATGCTAAAATTCCCCGTCTTACATTGAACTATGCTGATATGACCAATTATTACAACTCCTCATTGTGGATCAGGGATGCCGCTTATTTGCGCTTGCGAAATGTGCAAATTGCTTATAACATGAGTGGATCTTTCCTGAAAAAAATCGGAGCAAATTCAATGAAAGTTTTTGCAAACGGACAAAATCTGCTTACCTGGGATACCTTAAAATTTATCGATCCTGAAAATATTGCAACTGGCTCTATGACCTATCCTCAATTGAAGGTTTTCAATTTTGGTGTTAATCTCCAATTTTAATTCTATTGACCATGAAGTTTAAAATATTTTTTTCGATAATCATTTTTGCTGCCATTTTTCTATTGGGCTTGAGCTCCTGTAAGAAGTACCTGGAGATGCCTGCTCAAACTTCTTTCAATGTTGATTCCGTTTTTTCTCGGTATCAAAATGCAGAACGCCTGCTTTTTGACCTTTATCAGTTTCAGGGCAGGGCATTGGCAACTGCATTGAACGGAAAATTGGGTTCAACATCAGTATCTACCATTACAGATGAAGCCATCTGTTTTACTGCGCAAAATGGCTATACAGCCAACAATGTGTATGCAGGAAGCATCAACTCAACCTGGTTTACTGTAAATGGCACCAATGGAGAAGATGTGTACGATAACCATTGGAAAACAATCCGCAAGGCATTGATCCTGAAAGACAATATTGACCGTGTTCCAGACGCTCCAGCAGATGTGAAGGGTCGTATCAAAGGAGAGTGCGCTGCTGTGATGGCCCTTGAATATTTTGAAATGTTCAAAAGATACGGTGGCGTTCCAATCGTAAAAAAAGCATTGAATGATGCTGAGGAATTTGTCATTCCAAGGGCTTCATTGGATTCAGTATACAAGCACATTATCAGTTTATGTGATGAGGCAATCGCCAATCCATATTTCCCCGCAAAAGTTCCAGATGAAAAAGAGTTTGGCCGACTCACCAAGGCCTTTGCCTATGGATTGAAAGCAAGAACCATGCTTTATGCAGCCAGCCCTTTGTTTAATACAGACAAGCCATACCAGGATTTTGGTGCCAACAACAAGCTTCTTTGTTTGATGAAATATGACAAGAATTTGTGGGCATCTGCAGCTCAGGCAGCAAGGGAAGCAATTGCCTACTGTGAGCAAAATGGTTATGGAATTGTCAAGAGTTTTGGCCCAACAAGGAACTATAAGGTTGCCAGTGAGGATGTGCCAAAGGCTGGAAATACTGAAGTAATGTATGGAACATTCCAGGCAATCAACCAGTCAAAACTCTATTGGTTGGGTCGCGGTACCAACATGGGTGGGTATGCAGCTACTGAACCAACACAGAACCACATTGAGAAATACCAAAATACTGATGGTACCTCTGTGAATTGGAATACAACCATTACAACACCTGTCAATGATCCTACTGCCCCCTACAAGAAACTGGATCCCAGGTTTCATCTTTCTGTAGCCTATAATGGTTGCCTTTGGGTGACAACAACCCCAACCTATAACCTTGAGATTTATGATGGGGTAGATGCAAGTGTTGCCCATGGTCGCAATGGACCCATCGTAGCGAAAACACAGTTTGCTTATTTCACCCGAAAATGGTTGAATGGGTTTGAGTCAAGTGGTGTTTGGACGCCCATGAGTCCTTACATGCGTCTGGCAGAAATGTACTTGATCCTTGCTGAGGCATCCAATGAAGCCAACGGGCCAAGTGCCGAGGTGTTTGCAGCTTTGGATGTGATTCGTACCCGTTCAGGCATGCCGATTGTTTCCAAAACACTTGATCAGGCAGGGTTGAGGAAATTCATTGAAAACGAACGCAGCATCGAACTCTATCTGGAAAACCATCGGTATTTCGATGTCAAGCGTCTTAAGATTGGTGATGTATTCAAAGGGCCTATTTATGATGTTAGGGTCATCAGGCAGAAAAACTCAACCTATACCTATACCAAATACAAATACCATGACAGGGCCTGGTTCCCACACTGGTACTTGCATCCTTTCCCTTACAATGAGGTAAACAAAGGGTATGGCCTGGTTCAAAATCCAGGTTGGTAAGGTAGTTCAAGCTAATTTTTAAAGTAACCAACATGAAAGTACTGTTTAAACAATATTTCAGTTTTCTGTCAGTGGCGTCCATTTTAATTTCTACTGCAGAAGCACAAAATAAACTTCCTGTAAAGGATTCTGTCGTTCACCTATCGGCAGATCAGCAAGTAGTGGCCTATGGTCAATTATCCAAAAGAGAAGTGACGGGATCAGTTTCCTCCATCACCGGAAAAGACATAGAAAAGAATACGGTATTCTCTCTTGGGAATGCCTTGTATGGCAAAGTGGCCGGTATGGTTGTTGATCAGAACAGCGGTGAGCCAGGAAACGATCTGCCTGGGTTTTCCTTGCGCGGAGTCACCACTTTTGGTTATGCAAGAGCCCCATTGGTGCTTGTGGATGGCTTTATCCGGGATTTGAATTCTGTTTCAGTTTTTGATGTAGACAAAATATCTGTGTTGAAGGATGCAGCATCAACGGCATTGTATGGTATACAAGGGGCCAATGGTGTTATTCTGGTGACGACCAAAGGTGGGGAGGCTGGAAAGTCTAAAGTGACTGTCGATTTTTCTACCGGATTCCAATCTCCAACCCGTCTGCCACAATTTTATCAATCTGCTGATTTCGCCAGGATGTACAATCAGGCTCTTGGAAATGACAAGCTTCCTGCACTGTACACAGCTGCTGATATTGCGGGGTATACCGATGGTGATAGGAAATTGTATCCCAATGTTGATTGGATGAATGAAACCATCAAGAACAATGCACCCATCACTTCACTTAACATCAGTTCCTCCGGTGGAAATAAAGTGGCGCATTATTATGTTTCGCTGGGCTACCTAAAAAATACCGGCATCTATAAAAATACTGAAAGCAATGATGGTTATAGCACCAATTCATCATTGGACAGGTTGAATTTTAGGTCAAATATCGATGTGAATGTTTTGAACGACTTGAACTTAAAACTTAATCTGGGTGGACAGATAAATGATCTGAATGCTCCCCGAATGGCCACTTCAGATATTTGGAACCGTTTGTATGATTATCCCACGCACCTTTTTCCTGTCTATGCTCAACCCGGATTGTTGGGTGGAACTGCGGCCTTTCCTGACAATCCTGTTGGATATATCAACAACCGTGGTTACAAGGAAACACACAACCGTTTTTTCCAGTCTGATCTGGACCTGAAATACGATGCAGGAAAGTTCATCAAGGGATTGGACCTTGGGGCTCGTGTTGGATTTGATAATTATTACACAGTAACAGATGGCTGGTCCAAAACCTTCTCGGTTTACCAGACCAGTAAAGATCCACTGACAGGTAAACCAATTGTTAGTGCCGCTATTGGAAACAGCACCAATCTTGCCTACAGCTCACCTTTTAGTGATGCCCAAAACAGAAGGGGTACAGCAGAGTTGTTTTTGAACTACAAGAATAAACTAGGCAATGATCATTCCATTGATTTTCTTGCGCTCTATAATCAGACACGTCAGATTGTAGGCCGGGAGAATCCCTATAACATGCAATCGGTGAATGCAAGGTTGCACTACGATTACCGGAATAAATTGTTTGCAGATCTCTCGGTTTCATATGGTGGAACAGAAGCTTTTGCTAAGGGTCAAAGATTTGGACTGTTCCCTGCAGTTTCAGCAGGTTATGTCTTGGTTGATGCAAATGGGAAAAATGCTTCAACAGCAATCAATTATTTGAAACTGAGGTCGTCTGCTGGAATGGTTGGCAGCAGCAACCTTGGAACCCGGTTTGCCTTCAGGGAATTGTATGTCGGAGGAGCAACCTACTATTTTGGAAATACCAATGCAGGTGCATCATCCATCACAGAAGGATCAGTTGCCAATCCTGATTTGACATTTGAACAATCCTATCAGCTCGATTTTGGTATGGATGCCCGCCTCTTCAATATCCTTGATCTGTCGTTGGTATTGTTTCAGCAGGACAGAAAGAATATCCTTACCTCCCAATCAACTACTGTTCCTGCATTGTTTGGTGGTAGCTTGCCTAGTGTGAACAAAGGAGAGGTTAGGAACAGGGGCATTGAACTGTCCATGCTCTTCAGCAAGCAATACAAAAATGCCGGTTTTTTTGCCAGGCTTAACATGAGTTTTATCAAGGACAAAGTAGTGGCCATGGCTGAAGAGGTTGTGCCTACAGGAAGTGAGTATTTTTACCGTACAGGAAGTCCTGTTTACTATACTTACGGGCTGCAGGCCATTGGATTTTTTGAATCAGATAATGATATAGCCCAAAGCCCCTTTCAGATTTTTGGCCCAGTCCAACCCGGAGATATAAAATACAAAGACAGGAATGGTGACGGTATAGTCAACAACTATGATATTGGCCCAATCGGTAACGGAAGTATTCCCACCAAGGAGTTTGGCCTTGATCTTGGATTTAACGTTGGTGGATTTGATTTTGAGATCATGTTGCAGGCACAGATGGACAGAAACATCAACCTGGCCAGTTATGGAAACATCTTCTTCCCACTGCGTTCCAATCAAAAAATCTCAACCTTTGTTCAAAATCCATGGACTGCTGAAAACAAGGCTGGAGCCTCTTATCCACGCCTCTCGACGCTTGAGAATGCCAACAATTACAGGACATCCAGTTTCTGGTTGCGCAATGGAGATTTCATCAAAGTTCGTTCACTTGAGTTAGGGTACAATTTCTCCAATGCATTTTTGAAGAAAACAGGATTGGGTATGTCACGGTTTTTTGTAAGGGGGATGAACCTGTTCATCTTCGATAAATTCAAATATTCAGATCCTGAAAACATCACTGGTTATCCAACCATGAGATCTGTCAACATGGGCTTCAAGATTCAACTCTAAAATTCAATGAAAATGAAAAATATTTATAAACTGATATTCGGGTCAATCATGTTGTTTCAGGTGGGTTGCTCTTATCTTGAGCCTGAAGCCCTTTCATTGACTACACGGTTGGATGTTATCACCAATTTCAGTAACCTGACAAGGTTGCGCAACAACATGTTCACTTCATTGCCAGAGGGTTACAATTCAAATGGCAATGCATGGCGTGCCTCTGCATCTGATGAAGCAGAAGATGTGAATGAAACTGAGAATATCCAGGATTTTAATACCGGAAACTGGAATATTTACTACAATCCTGATGACAGTTGGGCAAGGAACTATCAGGGTATTAGAAAGACTTTTGATTTCACAGAAGGAACTGATACGATTACTTTTATCGAGTATAAAATTCCTGATCCTGTTACCTATGCTGCAAGGGTGAGCAACATGAAAATGTGGAGGGCTGAGGCTCAGTTCCTCAGGGCTTTTTATTATTTCGAATTGTTGAAGCGCTATGGTGGTGTTCCCATTGTGGACCACAAAATCAGTATTTTCAAAGAGACCGAATACCTCAATACAGTCAAAAGGAATAGTTTCAGTGAATGTGTGAATTATATCAGCAGGCTCTGTGATTCTGCAGCCTTGAACCTCCCTTTAAAATTGGCCGACATTGCCAATGCAGATTGGGGAAAGCCAACAGTTGGGGCAGCTCTTGCATTGAAAGCCAGGACCCTTACCTATGCAGCCAGTGATCTTTTTAACAGACCTGCAAATAACAATGCATTGGTTGGTTATACTGATAACAATCGCGTGGCGCGCTGGCGCGCTGCTGCTTTGGCCAACAAGGCAGTGTTGGATTTGATGCCTGTAGCACCCTATAGTTTCCAATCTACCTATCCGGCTCTGTTCCAGTTGAAAACACTGCGCAGCAATGAAGTGATCTTTGAAAGAAGGTATCCAGCCAGCAATACATTCGAAGTTCTCAATTATCCGATTGGATACCAGACTGGAAAGTCGGGAACATGCCCTACCCAAAATTTTGTAGATGCGCATGAAATGAAGACAGGCGTTCCATTTGACTGGAAAAATCCTGCTCATGCTGCTGACCCCTATGCCAACAGGGATCCCAGGTTGTTGATGAATGTTATCGTAAACAACTCTGTGTGGAAAGGTACCAATGTTCAGTTGTGGGAAGGGGGTATCAATGGTAAGCCTCTTTTCAGGGCTTCCAAAACAGGGTATTACTTGAAAAAATATGTTGATGAAACACTCAACCTGGCAACCGGTCAGACCAGTGCAAAACAATGGATCTATTTTCGTTTGTCAGAGACCTATTTGAATTATGCAGAAGCCATGAACGAGGCTTTTGGTCCCAATGTGCCTGATACATTGAAGGTTACTGCGCTTCAGGCGGTAAATGCTGTAAGGACAAGGACTGGTGTTGCCATGCCAGCCATTGCAGCAGTGGTCACCAAAGATGAGCTGCGTACTAAAATTCGGAATGAGCGGATGATTGAACTGGCATTTGAAGATCACAGGTTCTGGGATGTTCGCCGTTGGATGATAGGAGACAACACGCTTGGTGCCATGATCAAGGGTGTAAAGATCACCAGGGAAACCAATGGGACATTCAAATACCTGCCCATTGATTTGGAAAAACGTGTATTCCTGGAGAAAATGTATTTATACCCCATACCTCAATCTGAGATTGTAAAGTCAAACGGTAATATCGTTCAAAATCCAGGTTGGAATTAATTTAATACAATGATTGTTGAAAATTCAATTGGCAAACGTGAACTGAGAACGCAACAATCCCAGCATGATCTGGTGGTTGTTGGTGGTGGACTCTCTGGCGTATGCGCTGCGTTGGCTGCCTCAAGACTTGGCTTGAAAGTTGCCCTAGTACAAGACAGGCCAGTACTTGGTGGAAATGCCTCAAGTGAAGTGCGGTTGTGGATCTTGGGTGCAACCTCCCATATGGGGAACAACAACCGATGGGCGAGAGAAGGTGGAATCATGGATGAGATTCTGGTCGAAAACATGTACCGGAATCCGGAAGGGAATCCCTTGATATTTGATACCATCTTGCTTGAAAAAGTAAAATTGGAAAGCAACATAACCTTGTTGCTCAATACCGCTGCCTATGAGGTTATCAAGGAAAATGACGACAAAATTTCAGCCATAAAGGCTTTTTGTAGCCTGAATCAGCAAATGTATTATCTGGGTGCACCGCTTTTTGTTGATGCCTCTGGTGATGGTATTCTCGGTTTTCTGGCAGGTGCCGCTTTCAGGATGGGTGCAGAAGCTGCAGATGAGTTTGACGAGAAATTTGCTCCTTCAAAAGAGTATGGAGAACTGCTGGGTCATTCCCTTTATTTTTATTCAAAAAATGTTGGAAAGCCTGTTAAGTATGTTGCTCCGTCCTATGCTTTAAAAGACATTACAAAAATTCCTAGGTTCAGGTCTTTCAATGCAAAAGATTTCGGGTGCAAACTATGGTGGGTTGAATATGGTGGAAGGCTGGATACAATTTCTGAAACGGAAACGATCAAGTGGGAGTTGTGGAAGGTGATTTATGGTGTTTGGGACCATATCAAAAACTCAGGCAATTTTCCTGAAGCGGAAAACCTCACGTTGGAGTGGGTGGGTACCATCCCTGGAAAAAGGGAGAGCCGTAGGTTTGAGGGAGATTACATGTTGAACCAACGCGATATTGTTGAGCAAAGAACACATGCGGATGCCGTAGCGTTTGGTGGCTGGAGCATAGACCTTCATCCTGCTGATGGTGTTTTCAGTGAGAAACCCGGATGCAACCAATGGCACAGCAAGGGCATCTATCAAATTCCTTACCGTTGTCTTTACAGCAAAAACATCAGCAATCTTTATCTGGCAGGGCGCATCATGAGTGCCAGCCATGTTGCTTTTGGATCAACAAGGGTAATGGCTACAAGTGGTTTGATTGGTCAGGTTGTTGGAACTGCAGCATACATCGCTGCACAGGAAAAGCTGATGCCAAGGGCATTGCTTCAGGAAAACCATCTTCATCATCTGCAACAGTTGCTCCTGAAAGAGGGCGCGTACATTCCTGGTGTAGCGAAGAAAGAAAATGATCTCACCCTTACTGCAAAAATTTCTTCGTCCTCTCATTTGAAATTTTCTGCCTTCTCTGCAGCAACTGAGTATAAGCCTCTACAAACTTCTGTGGCGCAAATGGTGCCCTTGTCTCTTGGTGCCATTCCTGCCATCAGTTTAAAATGTCAGGCAACATCTACTACACCACTCGAAATTCAATTGAGGGTGAGTGATGCCGAAACAAATCATACCCCTGAAATCATCCTTGAACAAAAAACGATCCACCTGATCAAGGGTGAAAACCATGTCTGTTTTTCCTTTGATACTGTGATGCCTTACAAGGGATATGCCTACATCACATTCCTGAAAAACAATGCCGTTTCTCTCCCATACACTGATCAGCGGATCAGTGGTATGTTGAGTGTATTCAATTACATCAATCCTGCTGTGTCCAACTGGGGAAAGCAGGAACCCAAAGAAGACATTGGGGTGGATACATTTGAATTCTGGTGCCCAATCCGTCGTCCTGAAGGCAGAAATCTCTGCATTGCCATGGAGTTGGGTGATGATGTTTTTGAAATCGCAAACATCAGCAATGGGATAGACCGTCCCGTTTCTCATCCCAATGCGTGGGTGGCTGATCCAACCGATGCCGCTCCGGCTGTAACGATCGCCTGGGAGAGCAAACAGGAGATTGGAACAATTGAGATTTGTTTTGATACAGACTTTGATCATCCGATGGAATCTGTTCTGATGGGTCATCCTGAAAACATCATGCCATTTTGTGTTACCAGTTTTACTATAGAAGATGAAAATGGCAAGTTGATCTGGAGTGATCATGATAATCATCAAACCATTCGAAGGTTCAAGCCAGCAGAAAAGATCAATGCACAAAAATTGACCTTCCGATTTGAGCATCCTTCTGAAAACGTACCTGCTGCTGTTTTTGCCATCCGTTGCTTTAATGATTAAACTCTTTACATGGTTCAGCTTGATTTTATTGTCCTGGTTATTTTTGCCTTCCTGATTTTTGGTATTGGACTTGCGTTTACACGCATTGGCAGCAAGAGCAGTCAGGCTTTTTTTGAGGCAGGTGGCGCTACTCCTTGGTGGATCAACGGTTTGTCCTTGTTCATCAGTTATTTTTCTGCTGGTACTTTTGTTGTTTGGGGATCCATTGCCTACAAGCACGGTATTGTTGCCAATACCATCCAATTGACCATGGCCATCAGTGGTTTGCTGGTTGCCATTTTCATTGCCCGCAAATGGAAAAAAACGGGTGTCAAGACTGCTGCCGAATACATCGGTAAGAGATTCAACCTGAAAACACAACAGTTCTACACCTACATGGTGCTGTTGCTCAGTTTGTTTACCACAGCATCTGTTCTCTATCCTGTTGGGAAAATGGTTCAGGTGGCAACGCCTTATTCACTGAACACCTGCATCATGATCATTGGACTGATCATTGTATTGTACACAGCGGCAGGAGGATTGTGGGCAGTATTGGTAACTGATGTTGTTCAATTTGTCATTCTTACTGCATCGGTATTGATTGTGATTCCCATTGCATTTGATCAAATCGGAGGGCCTGCCAACCTGGTTACCCAGGCACCGGTAGATTTTTTCAAGCCATTCAATACTGAATATACTTTTCCTTTCATGCTGGCCTTCATCGTTTACCAAACCGCATACATTGGTGGTAATTGGAGTTATGTTCAGCGTTATACCAGTGTGAAGGATGAACAAAGTTCCCGCAAGGTGGCTTATCTGTTCACCATCCTATATCTGGTGAGCCCGTTCATCTGGATGATTCCGCCAATGGTATACAGGATCATGAACCCTGACCTTGCCGGTTTGGGTGCAGAGGGCGCTTACATGATGCTCTGTCAGAAAATTCTTCCTGCAGGATTGATTGGATTGGTTCTGGCTGGTATGATCTCTGCCACTTCCAGCAAAGCCAACACCACCATCAACCTGGCGGCTACCGTTTTTGCAACTGATTTGTACAAGAACCTCATCAGGAAATCAGCCTCTGAAAAAGAACAGATACTCGTTGCCAGAATTTTCACCATCTTGTTTGGTGCAGGCACCGTTTTCATTGCTTTGTTGGTTCCCCGCATTGGAGGCATTGTTGATTTTGTATTGAGCATTGCCTCTATTGCTGGTGGAGCATTGTTTGCCCCAATCATCTGGAGCTTGTTTTCAAAACGCCAGACAGCAATGTCTGTTGTGACTGTAACCCTTGTCACTCTGTCAATCAACCTGTTTTTGAAACTGTTTGCACCATCCTTGCTTGGATTAAAATTGTCCAGGACAATCGAAACGGTGATCGGTCAATCCATTCCTTTGATTTGTTTGTTGGCTTTTGAGATCTACTACAAGGCCAAAGGAGCATTTGCCCCAACACCTGTTGTGGTGGAAGATCTTTCCTTGGATGAACATGATGCTGCAGATGATGCTGATGCCAAAGCACAGAATAATTTTGGCATCAAGGTGATTGCCATTGCCATGGCGATTGTAGGTGCCGGCATTTCAACCCTGGGCTTCTTGTCTGTTGAGTCATCCACTATTGTCATCAGCGTTGGAGTGCTGATTGTATTTATTTCCATTTTCATTTGGCGTGCTGCCATGCCATCCAAGTTACTGTCTTTGCTTTTGATGATCAGTTTGTCTATTGCTTCAACTGCACAGCCAGGTGCCATCAAAAAAGTGCTGGTGAACCAGGCCGGATACAATTTGAATGAATCAAAACGCCTGGTAGCATGGGGAATACAAGATGGCGAAGCTTTTCAACTGCGTTCTGTCAGCTCCGGTGCGATTGTATATACCGGAAAACTGAAACAATTTGCCGGAGATTTTTCTTCTTTTAATCCCTTGACCAAGGACGAGTACATCGCAGAGGTAAAAGGCTTGAACCCATCTGTTCCCTTTCGGATCAAGGCATTTTACCAAGAGCTGATTTCTTCCAAGATGGCCTATGATTTTTTCATTGATGTGCGTGGATCAACTGATCCTGTTCATTCCAATGAGGCGAAAGTATACGGGGGAGGGCCTTCCAGGGATGTAGGCGCTTATGGATTAGAGACCGTTTTTGAAACCATGTTTTTTGCCAGTAATCCTGCTCTTTTTGACAACTGGAAAAATGAAATGGGGGATGGGAAGGTTCCTGATTTGATCAAATTAATCCTCTGGCATGCTGAATTCGCCTACCATCATCATGCATACAACGGACCCATTGCCAACAGGCATGGTTGGTTGGGATATGAAGGCACTCCCAAAATGAACTATGATTACTGGAATACGCTGGATCAATTGGCTGCTGTTTGTGCGGCCTACCACACTTTTTTAAAGCCCTATTTGTCTGAGGAAAAATACAAGGCCTACAGAAAAGTTTGTCTAGAAAAATGGACCGCGTATGAAAGACACAAGGTGGTGCGCTATTGGACCAACAGCAACAAATGGGTTGATCCGGGTTATCAGGAATTCAGTGAGATGGGCAATGCCTATGGACAGTCCGTGTTCAGCAATCTTTTCATGTACCTGACAGAAAAAAATGAGAAGGATGGTCAGCCAGAGAAATTCTTGAACTGGGCCAGGGAAAGTGTGGATGATATTGTAAAGAACTGGGATTTCAACAACATTCGCCACATGTGGTGGATCCGGAATGCGGAGCACATCACCCCACAGGCATTGGCTTTTTATGTCATGACGGTTCCTGAAAAGGACACCAAAGCTGCCAAGGCAAAATTGGGTTCCTGGATGGATCATATCCTTTCCAGAACCAACAATCCCTGGCATTACAGGACACACAGCGATACTGAATGGGCCCATCCCAAAACCAAGGAACTGGGTGGTGCTCCTGCCTTGGGTGGCAGTTTGTTTGCAGCAGCGCATGTATTGAAGAGGCCAGAGGCAAGACCTGTTGCCTGGTCTCAGGTTGACTTTACATTTGGCCTGAATCCATTGGGTGCCCATTTTAGCAACAAAAGCAAGGAAAGATTGGCCATCAATGGATATTGGGAAGATGTGGAAGTGGGTTGGCCGCAGGCACATCCCAATGGGTATGGTATGCTTGGACGCGCAAGGGGCACCCTTGATGGAACACCACTGGACAAGGATTTTCCCCGATACGGTGCTGTTGCCACCACAGCCGTTGCTGATTCTGTTTCTGACAAGATAGGACTCAACGCATATGCTACAGAAGGCTGGGCAATTTCCAACCGCGGTTGGTTGGCTACCCTCACTTTTTCAAGCATGCACAGCATAGAATTGAATACCGTCAATGCATTAGGCAAGAGAATCAATGCATCTACCACTGACAAGAAAGTGTTTGTCGAATTGAAGGCGCCGCTCAACATCAATCCCAACCTAAAGGATCTGGCTTGGGTAGAACAAACCCTTGAAAATGGAGATGTCATCCGGATCAACTTGGTTGAAACCGGAGAGGACACGGGCATTTTTCGTGCAGCACTAAAGCCAACGCCTGGTAAAAAGACCAGGCTATCATATGGATACTGGGGATTCAGAAAAGAGACAGTGCTGAATTGGAATTGAATAACAGCTAATAAACAAAAAGATTGAACATGAAGTTTCATCCGTTGAGCCAATTGCTTTTAACGGTGGTCATCTGCTTTGTCTGTACAACAGTAAAAGCAGATGATGTACCAATAGGGCAACAAACCATTGCTCTTCCAGAATCCTGGAAATTTTCAATTGATCCAGGCAATAAAGGATTTTCATCTGGATGGCAAAAAAGCAATTTTGATGATGGGGGCTGGCAATTGATGAAGGTGCCGGACAACTGGGATTTGCACAATGAATACGCCAATTACAGAGGGAAAGGATGGTACAGGACCCGTTTTGTGGTTCCTTCGCTTCAGGGAAGGAGGGCAATACTTGCATTTGGAGAGGTGGGCAATGCATACAAGGTTTATTTCAATGACAGCCTCGTGGCATCAGTACTTTGCGGAGATTTTACACAGGAATTTGATGTTACTTCTCTTTGTAAACAAGGGGCACAAAACCAGTTGTCTGTTGAAGTGGACAACTCCCTTTCATGGGGTGCTTATTGGAATTGGGGTGGAATCAGAAGACCGGTAAGCTTGAAACTACGCAATGCCATTTATATCGAAAGACAGGAAATCATTGCCAACCCGGATTTGACAACAGGTACAGCAACAATTCGTACCACGGTATACGTCAGGAATGCTTCAACAGCAGACAAAATAATTGTCTTGGCCCAGCAACTTTCAAAAGGTTCAACAGCAGTAGCGTCCATTTCACAATCCTTTGTTGCGAAGGCAGGTACAACAAGCAAATTCATGTTGGATCAATTTCTGCCATCAGAAAAAGTTGCACTCTGGCATTTTGATTTTCCACATCTCTACACCTCGCGTTTGGATTTGAAAGAAGCAGGAAAAATTGCGTTCCAGCACCAAGACCGTTTTGGTATCCGCAAGATTGAGTTGGATGGATACCAATTCAAATTGAATGGAGAGTCGATTCGACTGGCCGGTTACAATTGGGTTGCAGATGACCGGACAACCGGAAGCACCTTGCCTGAACACCGCTACAAGGAAGACATTGACATGATGAAGGAAGCTGGTGCAAACATGGCCCGTTTATCTCATCGGCCTTTGCCCAAAGATGTAATGGATTACCTGGATGAAAAAGGTTTTTTGGTGTTGGCAGAATACAACAACTGGCCTGATTACATGAATGACAGGACTTCTGCTGCCAAAGGATTTGCAACGAAGTTCATTCAGCAGAATTTCAATCATCCTTCCATTTTTGGATGGAGCGTGGGAAATGAAAATGGTAATTTAAAAGAGTATCCTGAGGTAAACAACTACGTTGCTTCCATCATACCATACATCAAGAAAAACTTGGACAGCAGCCGTCTGGTAACCTATGTATCCCATACCGCTGATTACCAAGCCAATGATGCTGCTCAGTTTTGTGACGTGCTGATGATCAACAAATATGGTGGCTATGCAAAGGCAGTTGATGAATTAAAAAAGCGATATCCAGGCAAAGCTGTTTTCATGTCTGAGTATGGAAGCCATGTTGACAATTTGATTTACGATACACCCGACAAAACTAGTTTCAAGAGTTTGATGGTGGATGGCATTTCGAACAAGGAAAATCTTTTTGGGTATTCCCTCTGGACCTTCAATGATTACAGAAGTGCTTATCAGGTCCCCAATCCAGCCACTACCACACCACTTCACCAAAACCGTCAATGGGGTATCATCGATAACTACAGGAATAAAAAAAGGGCTTTTGGCCAGATGCGAAAATTTTATGCTCCCGTTGCCGGCTTTCATGTCAACCAGGACAAACAAACTAATGACAAATTAAGTCTTACCCTCGTTGTTCATCCAAGGGCAAAATTGGATGTGCCTTCCTATGTCCTCAGGGGTTATCGGATCAGGATTCGTGCAAAAAACCAGCAAGGTCAGGTTGATAATCTTGAAGACCGTTTGTTGCAAGAAATTCATCCAGGTGCTGATCGGATTGTGCAGACATTCAAAGATCTTCCCTCCAATAAATTGTGGTACAACGTATCACTGGTTTCACCCACCGGTTATGCTGTGCTGGACACCACTATTCATCTTCAGGTTCCAGGCAAGCCTAAAATCATTGATTTCATCAAGTCTGCAACTGCTGTAAGGATTGTATTCGAAAAAGATGACAGAGCGGCAGAATACATTCTAAAGTATAGCATTGACAACAAAATAACCTCCTTGCCTGCAACCATTGATCACTATGCAGAAGTTTCCGGTTTGTCTGCTGACAAGGATTACAAGGTTTGGGTTGTGGGAAAGAATGATCTGGGTGAAGGGCCTGCTTCTGTCACGAATGATTTTAGACCTCAAGCAGGATATGCGATTTTACCACCGGTCATTTGGTTGGCTGAACCAGGAGACAATTCTTTTTTTGTTGCGCCTTCATATCAGTTGTCTGATGTTCAATATGAAGTCCGTTATGGAACTTCCTTGCTCAACAAAAGCCAGTGGCATACAGTAACCTCCACTGCCTATGGTATGTTCAGGGTGGGCAACCTCACCAACGGCACCAGGTATTTTTTTCAGATCAGAAAAAGAAGCGGATACAATGCCACCATGAGTGAATGGAGTGAAGTAAAAGAGGTCATTCCGGGTTCCCGTCGTTACCAAAAAAATGAGAAGTCTCCAGAAAATATTGACAAAGACATCGAAGCAAGTCAATCCGGTTCGATGCCGCTTTTGTTTTCTGCAGACAAAAATTTTAAGTTGACTTCCATTGAAAATTGGCAGGATCCAAAAGAAACATTTGTTCGCAATGGTCTTACCAATTTTTCCAAAAAGATAAAAACACCCAACAGGAAAATAACAGTTGCTTTTCTTGGAGGAAGCATAACGAAGGCCAATGACCAGTACCGTCAGCAAGTGATGAATTACATACAAGCCTTCAAGCCCAAGGCTGAAATGCTGGGCGTTAATGCAGGTGTATCGGGCACGGGCAGTGACCTGGGTGCCTGCAGGCTACATGATCAGGTATTGAAATATTCGCCAGACCTGATCTTTGTAGAATTTGCTGTTAATGGTGGTCATTTTGCTGCAATGGAAGGATTGGTGAGGCAAGCAAAAAAAATGGCTCCTGCAGCTGATATTTGTTTTATCTATACCATCTCCGGCGAACAATACAAGCAGTATGCTGAAGGTGGAATGCCTGCCAATATTACAGCACTTGAAAAAATTGCGGATCATTATCAGATTCCGTCTGTACACATGGGCTTGCGACCATCGCACCTTTTGCGCGAAGACAAGCTTGTCTGGAAGTCCAAGGATTCTGTTGCCGGTAAAATTGTATTTTCCAATGATGGTGTTCATCCTACAAAAGAGGGTGGAGATCTCTATGCCGCTGCAGTTGCAAGAGGGCTTCAAAAAATCTTGCATCACTCCTCTAAACCATTGGTTGTTACACCATCGCCACTTTATGGAAATGAGTGGGAAAAAGCAACCATGCTGGATCCCCTTCAATTTTCAACCCTGTCTGGCAGTTGGAAAAAGCTTGATATCAAATCAGATAAAGACCTTAGTGCTTTTGCGCCATGGTTTCCATATCTGTTGCATTCAGCAACTGCCAATTCCAAACTGTGCTTCAGTTTTAAGGGAACAGGGTTTGGATTTTTTGACATTGGTGGGCCGGAAGCAGGCCAGGTGGATATAAGCATTGACGGCAAACCCACAGTGTTGATCAAACCCAAAAACGATCGATCCTGGACACTTGCAGACACGGCTGTTGAGAATGCTTCAAATACCTTGAACCGCTTCAATGACTATTGTTTTGGCCGGTACAGGGGGCAGTTTGAACTTGTCAGGGTAAAAGAGGGTATCCACAAAGTATGTTATATTGTCTCGCCCAAGACTGTTGATAAAAAATCATTTTCCCCCAAACTCAATGCAGATGATATCCTCTTGCATCCAGAGAAATATGCCCAGCAGGCTTTTTATCTCGGAAAAATCCTGGTATTGGGAACTCCCTTAAAGCAAAACTAAACACATGAAAAAAGCTTTACTTTATTTCCTGATTGCTGTCCTGACTTATTTCCCTTCTCAATCACAGGAACTGGATGTCTCTGCTTTGATAAGTACTGTTGAGCCAACATCAAAATTCGGGTTGGACAGTTTTATGGTCTGGTGTGGCAGCATGGTCAAGGGTAACGACAACAAATACTATCTTTTTTACAGCCGCTGGCCCCGCTCTCTGGGGCACCTGGCCTGGGCTACCCATAGTGAGGTGGCCATTGCTGTGGCTGATCAACCCACTGGGCCTTATCAACATGTCAAAGTTGTTTTACCCAGGAGGGATAAGAAATTCTGGGATGCTGATGTTACGCATAATCCTACAGTTCATAAGTTTGGCAATACCTATTACCTGTATTACATGGGTAATTATGGCGATGGTGAATGGTGGAACCACCGCAACCACCAGCGCATTGGAGTGGCAACAGCAAAAAATCCATTGGGGCCATGGAAGAGATCGGATCAGCCATTGGTTGACACCACCACCAATGGGTTTGATCACGTCATTGCTTCCAATCCTGCGGTGATGAAAAGGTTGGACGGTAAATACCAGATGATTTACAAAGGGGTCAGCAAAGGTCCAATGCCATTTGGTGGAGTGGTTACACATGGTGCTGCTCTGGCTGATAAGCCATCAGGTCCATTCATCAAAACAGGCCATAAAATATTCATCAAGGATACCGTAAAGTTTGCAGCCGAGGATCCTTTCATCTGGGCACAGGAAGGTAAATACTGGGCCATTGTAAAAGACATGACAGGAGTTTTTACTCATGCTGGTACAAGCCTTGCCTTGTTTGAATCTGCTGATGGTTTTGATTGGAAACTGTCCAAACATGCATTGGTCTCTACCACCACCATTCCATGGACAACTGGTGCCAAAAAAGTATCCAAACTTGAGCGTCCACAATTGTGGATTGAAAATGGTATACCCAAAATCCTGTTCTGTGCCGTATATGATGGCAGCGACAATTACAATGTGGCCATTCCGCTCAAGTCTGCAAAATCCATTGATGCTTCATCTACTTTACCAGGAAAAGAGTATGTTTTGCTCTACGAAGAAAATTTTACAAACAACCAACTCAACCTCAAGGACTGGCAATACAGGACTGGCAGAAGAACTGGAATGGGCTACATGGATGGTCTTAACCTGGAACAAAACGTTTTTGTCAAAGACAGTGCCTTGCACATTGCACTGAAGCATGAAATGATCAACGGGAAATGGGAGAATACCGGTGGCGGCATTATCAGCAAAAACAATTTTGGCTATGGGTATTATGAGACCCTTTCGAAACCTTTTATGGAAGGACATGGCGTGCATACCTCTTTCTGGCAGCGGGGTGGAGCCAATCCCAACAACAATATTTTTGAGATTGATTCCTATGAAGTTGACTCCAAAACCTGGGTGGCAACAAACAATTTATATGTTGATCTTCCTTACAATGGATATTCATATACTCCCTGGCCGCACAGGGCGCAGGTTCCATTTAGTTTTCAAAAAGATGGATGGTTCCTTGATGCGTATGAATTCACTCCAGAAGGAGTCATCTTTTATGACAACGGGAAAGTTGTCGCCAAAGCAGAATACAATGATTTGAATGCCCATCAGGTGGTATGGTTAACAGCCCTCAATGGTGTGGGGAAAGTCGATTCTACAAAATTACCGGGTGAATCCATTTTCAAATACTTCAAATACTATGGCAAAGATTATCCAGGGGTATCGATTCTTCCCAATGGTAATTTTGAATTCAACCAGGAAAAAACAGATCCTTTTAAGCCCTTGTGTTGGAACCTGACAGGAACGGAAGGTGCTGTAAAACTGGTTGCTGGAGATGCCGCAAAAGATCAATACAAACTTTCCATTGGGCTTGGAAAAGCACACGATGTAAAACTATTACAGTCACTCCATTTCATCATGAATGGGAGTTATGAACTGACAGCCATAGTAAGGTCTTCCGGAGGCCAGGAGCAGGCCTCAATCGTTGTCGATGGGCATGGTGGAGAACAACTGCGCATCAACATTCCAGTAAGCAACAAATGGAAGAAGCTGGTAATACCCATTATAGGCGTGACATCCAACCGCATCAACATATCCATTGAATCAAAAGGTTCAGCCAACCAATGGCTCGAGGTTGATGACATTCGTTTCTTCAAGCCACTTCCCAAAGGAGAAAAAATGCCGGCCTCAAAACCATTTGCTGACAAAGATTCGCCCATGTGGAAGCTTGGCATCAAGGAGCCTGTAAAGTTTACCGGAGATCAGAAGTTTTATTTCTTTGACCGGAATGTGGGATACGGAGACAGCATTTCAGTCTTGTTTGACCTGACAGCTGATGCGTTGGCCAACGCAACACCCATTGCGAGGATTCCCAAAACAGGAAATTCAGGCTGGTCTGTCCAAACAACTGTTTCCGGAGGCCTGATCTTCAGGATTGGTAGCATAGCATCACACAAGGATATCGTTGCTGATCAGGTTTATGAACCCGGAAAAAAAGTGGCTGTTGCACTTGTATTTGAGAAAGGGAATGTTTCCATTTACAAAAATGGTCAGTTGGTCAAAACAGCATTTGTTGGAGATTTCAACACCAAGGATGCAACTGCCGCTGGCAGGGTAGGAACCGTCGGAAAAGAATTTGAAGCAGTAGGTGAGGTAGTGATGCAAGTGGCCAATGCAGACAAGGAATCTGCATCCATGAAAAACTTCAGGGGAAGCTTGCAGAACCTGCGTATTTACAACAGGATTGTTTTGAAATAACCTTAATCAACCAATATATGCGGATTGCTATTTTGAATTTTTTCCTTTTCGTTGCTTTTGTTGGAACAATTGGGTTGAATGCTCATGCACAAAAGCCCCGCTTGAATGCAAAAGGAGAATTGATGAACATGGATGAACTCGATCTTTCCTCCATGGCACAACCTGTTCCTGATGACAACCGCTTCATTGATTCAGCCTACAACATCTGGTGTGGTTCTGTGATCAAGGCAGAGAACGGAAAGTATTATATGTTCTACAGCCGCTGGCCCAAGTCTGAGGGCCATGGTGCCTGGATTACCCACTCTGAAATTGCTTTGGCAAAAGCTGACCGTCCTGAAGGGCCTTACAAACACTTAAAGGTTGTTTTCAAAGCCAGGGGCAATCAGTTCTGGGATGGTGTTTGCACCCACAATCCTGCTGCTATTGTCCATAATGGAAAATATTATCTCTACTACATGGGTGCTACCGGCACTGCTGAAATAAAAAAAGGATTTGATTATACTCCTGCCTGGTACAACTACAGAAACAACCAGCGCATCGGTGTGGCCGTTGCCAATGATCCTGAAGGGGAGTGGAAAAGATTTGACAAGCCTGTACTGGATGTGAGCAAGGATTCTACCGCCTATGATGCCATGATGTTATCCAACCCTGCGATCACGGTAGACCAAAACGGACGTGCGATTCTTGTGTATAAACAGGTTGAGAAAAACGGCACTTATCGTGGTGGAAGGGTGAGGTATGGAGTGGCATTTTCAAAATCCATCATGGGGCCATTTACCAAGCATACCCAACCAATTTTTGAGGACAAGCAAAATCCCAATGACAAGGAATGGATGATTGCTGAAGATCCATTCATTTGGAACCACAAAGGAACCAATTACGCCATTGTGAGGGATGTGATTGGGAAGTTTACCGGAAGCAGTGGAGGACTGGCCTTGTTCTCTTCAAAGAATGGCATTGAATGGTCGCCAGCAAAAAATCCCAAGGTGCTTTCCAAAGATGTATATGCTGCCGATGGCACCCGCTTTGATGACAAGCTGGAACGTCCATGTTTGTTGCTTGAAAAAGGATTGCCCACTTATTTGTTTGGTGCCATGGGAATCGACAAAAGAAAACATTCAATGAATGTGGCTGTTCCGCTCAAGTGGCAGGATGCGTTGGAGAAAAATTTTACCCATCCTTCTGTTGTTTCGAAACCCTATGTATGGTGGCACTGGATGGGATCAAATTTTTCAAAAGAAGGAATCACCAAGGATCTTGAGGCGATGAAGGAAATGGGAATCGGTGGGGCCACTATTTTCAATATTGCATCTGCTGTTCAGGAAAGCCATTTTCCTATCCTGAACAATCCCTGGCCAAACCAGACATACAGAAGCCCTGCCTATTGGGAGGCCATTCGTCATGCCGCTGCAGAAGCAAAACGATTGGGGCTTGAGATAGGGCTGCACAATACAGCAGGATACTCAACCACAGGCGGACCATGGATCACAGAGGAAAGAGGAATGCAAAGAACAGTCTTGTCTACCATTGAAGTGGAAGGCGGAACGCCGCTGAAACTGCAACTGGTAAAACCAGAGCCGCCCATTTTCATGGGTTGGGGTTCCCCCAAAATAAAGCCAAGTTTTTATAAAGACATCGCTGTACTTGCGATTGCATCCAAGCCAGTCATAACAAGTGCAGACATCATCGATGTTTCAAACAAGATGAACAGTGATGGTTGGCTTGACTGGACTCCTCCTCCAGGCAAATGGACCATCTACCGGTATGGTCATGCACCGACCATGGCCAATCCACATCCTCTTCCTGATGATATCATTGGCAAGAGCCTGGAAGTGGACAAGATGAGTGCTGTCCAAAATGAATTTCATTGGAAAACAGTGCTGGACCCACTCAAGGAACATGTGGGTGATTATTTTGGAACTTCCTTCAAACACCTGTTGATAGACAGTTATGAAGCTGATTTTCAGAATTGGACACCGGCCTTCCGTGATGAATTCATCAAACGGAAAGGGTACGATCCTGTTCCCTGGTTGCCTGTTTTTGAAAAGGACAAGAATGGAAAATTTCTGGTGATCAACAGCGAGGAACAAACAGTCCGTTTCAAATGGGACTTTAAGGATGTTGTGAACAGGTTGTTTTTTGAAAATGGCTGGAACAAGGGAAAGGAGATGATGAAGAAGTTGGGGCTACAACTGCAATTCGAACCTTATTCAGGTCCTTTTGATATTGTTGAGGGTGCTGCGCTTGCAGATATCCCCATGGGAGAATTTTGGACAAATCGCGGAGGCATACAGTCGCAAATACCTTCTACTGCGAGGGCAGCAGGCAAGACCATCATTGGTGCTGAGGCATTTACCGGAAGACCTGAAGTCAGCCAGTATACCGAAGATCCCGCATTCCTGAAACCCACTACAGTTCAGGCTTTTGCTGCAGGTGTGAATCGCTTGATCTTGCATACATGGGTACACCAACCCTTTGATGACAAGTACCAGCCCGGAATGAGCATGGGATGGTGGGGTACTCATTTTGGCAGGCACCAAACCTGGGCCAAACCCGGCAAGGCCTATTTTGATTTTCTTGGAAGGGCACAATCGCTCTTGCAATATGGGGAAACAAGCGCTGATTATCTCTGTCTTGAAAAGCCAGAAGGCATCAGGTCTGATGTGATTGCAACCAATGATTTTCTTCTTCAACAGATACAGGTTAAAGATGGAAAAATTGTTTTGCCTTCCGGCAGAACATATCCGTTTTTGTATTTGCCCAATGCAACGGCGATATTACCTGAGGTGTTGAAAAAAATACAATCATTGGTTGCTGCAGGAGCTGTTGTGGTGGGTACAAAACCCCTGAAATCCTCAAGTCTGCAAAACTACCCTGCATGTGATTCCGAGGTTGCTTCAATTGCCAATGCATTGTGGAATGATGATGGTATAAATCAGTATGGCAAAGGATTTGTATTTGCTGATTTGAAAACGGCACTTCAACGCATCAACATCATCAGTCCTGTTACAATAGAATCAATTGATACAGTAAAGGCGATCGCAACCTTGCACAGACATGGAAAGGATGCCGATGTATTTCTTTTGGTCAACCTCAGCAAAGTTCCCAAGGCTGTTTCCGTTTCATTTGGCATCAAAGGAATGCAACCCGAATTGTGGGATGCTGAAAATGGTCGGATCACGAATGTTCCTGTTTGGAGAGAGGAAAATGGCCGCACCCATGTTCAATTGTTTCTCAAGGACTACCAGACTACTTTTGTTGTTTTCAGAAAATCAATTCAGGCCAATATGTTCCACGCAACAAAAATGGACATCAAGGCTGGAAAAGATTCAATCGAATTGTCAATCAATAAAGATGGCAAATCTTTGCTTGTTGCTTCATCAAAAGCTGCTGTAGAACTGTATCAAAACAATCAATTGACAAAGTTCAACCTTGATGAACCAACAAAAATAAATCTCGAAGGTCCTTGGCGCATGCAGTTCCAACCCAAGCTGGACAAGCCTATTGATACAACTCTTTCAACCTTGCTTGATTTCAGCAAAAGCCTTGATGAGCGCATCAAATATTTTTCAGGTACTGTCAAATACCTGAAAGAATACAATCTTTCATCCAGCCAGTTGAATGGTGAAAAACGTATTCATTTGGATCTTGGAGAATTGCATGATATTGTTAGCATGAAAGTCAATGGAAAGTCAGTTGGTGTTGATTGGTACCCTCCTTATGAATATGACATTACTGACCTGCTAAAACCCGGAACCAATCTTTTTGAAATGGATGTTACCAACAACTGGTCCAACCGATTGATTGGAGACGAACAGGCGCCTGCTGATTTTGAGTGGGGTGCAGACAGGGCTAATAAGGGAAGGGCCATGAAAGCTTTCCCGGATTGGTTCATCAAGGATCAACCCAGACCATCTCAAGACAGAAAAGCCTTTTTGTTGTGGTATTATCACAGGAAAGACAGCAAGTTAAATCCTGCCGGAATGATTGGCCCAGTCCAATTGATTTTCAAATCCTTCAAACAATTATAGCATGAGAAAAGATCTTCACAAATCTGTTGGTATAGTATTGTTGTGTGTAATGATGTTGGCGCTTAATCCCCATGCCATCGGACAGTCAACTGATGCCAAGACTCCTGATAACAATCTCATGTGGTACACCAGTCCTGCATCTCATTGGCTGGAAGCACTTCCCTTGGGCAATGGAACCCTTGGTGCCATGGTCTATGGTGGCATCACCAAAGACCGGATTCAATTCAATGAAAACAGTCTGGTAACCGGAACAGCGGATAATGTTGGATTTTATCAGCCATTCGGCAATCTATATCTTGATTTTGACCACAAGGATGCAGTTGATTACATAAGAAGTTTGTCATTGGACAAGGCCGTTCACCGCATCAGTTATGCAAAGGATGGTGTGAAATTTCAAAGGGAATATTTTGTGAGTCATCCCGACAAGGCCTTGGTGATGATGATCACAGCCAATCGCAAGGCAGCTGTTTCGATGTCGGTTGCCTTAAATGACAGCAGGCCCAATAAAGTGATCTATGGCAAAGACGAGGTTCGTTTTGAAGGGTCACTGGCAGAGAACAAGATAGCGTACATGGCCAAACTGAAAATCGTCACCAAAGGTGGAACAAAGCTTGTGCAGGATTCATCAGTAAGGATCAACAATGCGGATACTGTTCTGCTTTATCTTGGCGCAACAACTTCCTTTCTGCGCAACAATAACAGAGAAGTATTTGGAGCACTCCCGGTTGTCGCGTTGAACAAATCAGTTAATCTGGTGGCGGCCAAGCCGTATGCAGTTGTCAGAAAAAAACATATGGATGATTTTGGAGGCTTGTTCAACCGTGTCAGCCTGAACCTTGGTACAGCTCCTGATCTGTCTACCACGGATCGCGCTATCGCCTACAACAAGGGCTCAAAAGACTTGCCATTGGAAGCACTCCTCTTTCAGTATGGTAGATACCTGTTGATCAGTTCATCAAGAATCGGTGGCTTACCCGCCAATTTGCAGGGCTTGTGGAACAATGAAGTAAAACCAGCATGGTATTCCCAATACACCACCAACATCAACATCCAGATGAATTATTGGCTGGCGGAGGTTACGAACCTGCCTGAGGTTCACATGCCCATGCTGGACTGGGTTGAGAACCTGGGAAGGGTGCAAAAAACCAGCACGGATTCTGTTCTCAAAACCAATGTAGGTTGGGTTGCCTATAGTACCAACAACATCATGGGCGGATCAAGCCGCTGGAGATTGCATCGGCCAGGCAGTGCCTGGTTGAGCCAGCATTTCTGGGAGCATTTTATGTTTACCCAGGACACTGTTTTCTTGAAAGAAAGGGCTTATCCACTCATGAAAGAGTTGGTGGCATATTGGGAAGGGCATCTGGTAGAGGGTAAAAACGGAAAGCTGATTACCCCAGACGGATGGTCTCCTGAGCATGGTCCTGGTAAAAATGAGGGAGACAAAAATCCCTATCCGGGAGCTTCTTACGATCAGCAGATTGTCTATGATTTGATGAGCAACTATATCGAAGCGGAAAAAATACTGGGTATTGATAAAAACAACCTGGCCAAAGTCCAATCCATGCAGGCCAGGTTATTGGGCCCACAGATCGGTAAATGGGGGCAGCTGCAGGAATGGATGGAAGACTGGGACGATTCAACAGATCACCACAGGCACAACTCTCACATGTTTGCTGTTCACCCCGGAAGGCAAATTGATACCCGCACTACTCCCGATTGGGCTGCAGCAGCAAAAAGATCCATGATTGCCAGGGGCAACATCAGCACAGGGTGGAGTTCAGCATGGAAAATGAACATCTGGGCCCGTCTCTTTGAAGGCGACAGGGCACATGATTTTGTGCGTGAGTTGCTCAAGCCTGTGACGCCCAATGCCCCGGCAGGTCAGCGCAGTGGTGTATATCCTAACTTATTTGGTGCTCATCCTCCTTTTCAAATGGATGCCAATTTTGGCTATACTGCTGGAATTGCTGAAATGCTCTTGCAAAGCCAGAATGGTGTCATTCATTTTCTGCCTGCCCTTCCATCTGTCTGGCAGGAAGGAAAGGTTCAAGGATTAAAAGCCCGTGGAAATGTGCTGGTGTCCATGGCATGGAAAAACAATCAACTCCTTGCTGTGGATTTAAAGGCCCTGAAAAGTGGTGATCATACCATCCTTTACAAAGGCAAAATGGTCAAGGTGAAATTGAAAGCTGGCTTGACCTATCATTTTGATGGTAACTTGATCTTACACTAAATTTATTTGCCCTTTGCATACATCCTGACTATCACCAATATAACAAGATGAAAAAAACAATCTCTATATTCTTTCTTACTGCTCTCGTATCAGTCTCTACCGCACAGCAAACAAACAAGCCGCTATCCATCAGTGGTGTTTATCCTTCATTGGCTCATTACAACAATGAAGGTGAGTGCGGCACAGGCGCAGTCGTACCCTGGGCCGGAAAGCTTTGGGCGATTTCATATGGACCACATTTGCCTTTCGGGTCTTCAGACAAATTGTATGAGATCACGCCAGATATGAAAAGAATTGTCAGGGCTGAATCTGTTGGTGGTACGCATGCCAACAGGATGATTCACAGGGAGTCCAACCAGCTTTTTATCGGTTCTTATGCCATCGATGCCAAGGGCAATGTAAGGGTCATTCTTCCGTCTGTCATGCCTGGAAGGCTGACAGGAATTGCCAGAAGCACCACCGATCCTGCCAACAAGCTGGTGTTTGCCACCATGGAAGAGGGATTTTATGAAGTGGATGTTCACAGCCTTGAAGTGAAAGTACTCTACAAGGACGGCAATGTGATGAGAAGGGAAGGGGCCAAAAGCCATGAAAGTGAATTGTTGTTAGGGGTTCATGGAAAAGGTTTTTATTCTGGCCAGGGAGTGTATGTTTTTTCAAACAATGGAGAGGCTGGGGAAAAAGCAAGGGTAGATCCTAAAATAGAAGCAGGATCATTATCTGAATGGGACGGGAAAAACTGGAAATTGATCAGGAGAAACCAGTTTGTTGAAGTGACAGGCCCGGGAGGCATCAGTGGCAATCCTGCACCATCTTCAGATCCCATCTGGTCAACCGGTTGGGACCATAAGTCTGTCATCCTCGCCTGCCGAGACAATGGTAAATGGTCTTTTTATCGCCTGCCCAAGGCCTCCAACTCATACGATGGTGCACATGGATGGAATACAGAGTGGCCCAGGATCAGGAACATCGGCACTGAAGAAAAAAAGGATTACCTGATGACCATGCACGGCATGTTCTGGCGATTTCCTGCAACCTTCACATCAACCAATACTGCGGGCATCAGGCCAAGATCCTCTTACCTGAAAGTCATTGGCGACTTTACCCGCTGGAACGACCAATTGGTATTTGGATGCGATGATGCCGCACAAAGTGAATTTCTGAACAAGCGCAAAGAAAAAGGGGGGATACTGGGTCCTGGCCAATCCCATTCAAATATCTGGTTCACCTCCCTCAAGAAACCGGACAGTATCGGCACAACAAGTGCACAAGGCTCGGTATGGTACAATGAAAAAGTTGCAGCAGGTGCAGTGTCTGAGCCATTCCTTTTTGCAGGGTGGAACAAGAGAACAGCCTTGCTGAAAAATCATAACAATTCCTCACTAACATTAATTTTAGAAGTTGATGTTATGGGGAATGGCAAATGGAAGACTTTTAAAACGGTTTCGATTCCAGCCAATGGGTCTGTTGTTCTTCCTTTTACCAATGCGGATAAAGGAGAATGGATAAGGGTCAGAACTGTGGAATCTGCTGTTGTTTCCGCTTCCTTTGTATATGCAGAGACCAGGCAAATCATTGCTCAGTCAAGTTCAGCATTTGCAGGCATCAGCAAGGTAAATGACGAAGCTTCGTTGGGTGGATTATTGCTTGCGTTGGGCGACAACAAACGAAAGTTGGGTCTGCTTGCCAATGCTTCATATGGAAATACATCCATAGAAAGAGGTTATTATGAGATGGACAGTACCATGAAAATTGTATTGAAAAAAGATGACCCCATGCAGCAAATTATCAGGGAAAAAGTAAAAATCCCTTCCCAGGTTGTGCGGGTGGATGCCTCTTCTTACCTCATTGTTGATGGGATGGGAAGGCGTTGGCGCTTGCCTAAAACTGATCAGGGATACAATGGCCTGATGGAGAGACAATCGCTTCGGATTTGCAGGGAAGTTGCTACTGAACGAGACCTCTTCAATTGCGGGGGAACATTTTACGAATTGCCCTCGGAGAATGCTGATGGGTTTGCAAAAATCAAACCTGTTTCAACACATGGCTTGCGCATCAATGATTATGCCTCTTTCAGGGGGATGTTGGTGCTCACTGGAATTGATGCAAAAACCGCTTCAGCCAACAAGAACATCTTTTTCTCTGATGACAGGAAAGCTGCCGTCTGGGCCGGTGTCATTGATGATCTCTGGAAAATGGGCAAACCAGTCGGTAAAGGTGGACCATGGTTGAATGATGCAATTGATGCTGGGGCTGTATCCGACCCTTATTTGTTTGGTGGCTATGATCAACGAACAGTCTCCCTGTCTCAT
>Ga0222712_10000944_pt1 | contig 37147 bp, 32 predicted proteins | sample C33_657DmetaG_FD_165043 | JGI IMG/M metagenome (GOLD analysis project Ga0222712, IMG submission 165043) | Estuarine water microbial communities from San Francisco Bay, California, United States - C33_657D | ecosystem: Environmental > Aquatic > Marine > Unclassified | place: USA: California... | reverse complement strand
TGATGGTGGCGGAGAGAAACCACCTGAAAATAAATCACCAGAGCAAGCAACAAATCCTCCTGCTGTAAAACCACAGACAACGAATTCTCCCGCAGAGAAGCCAAAGACAACTAATTCTCTTCCTGCAAAACCAACTAAATAGATAATGGAGATATTGCATCATGATGGATAATAGAACTACCAATAACGTAGGCCAGTTTTACTGGTGGTTCGGAGTGGTTGAAGACCGCGACGATCCTTTACGCATGGGTAGATGCCGTATCCGTATTATGGGCTATCACATAGATAGCAAAGAATTGCTGCCCACAAAAGATTTGCCATGGGCATTTCCTATCATGCCAGCAAATAATCCGTCGATTTCTGGTACGGGTTCATCTGCTAATGGCGTAGTAAACGGAACATGGGTTGTAGGGTTCTTTGCTGACGGTTCTGATGGACAACATCCTATGTTCTTCGGTACAGTGGGTGCTGTTCCTGGTGGACCATATGGTGATCCTTGCGCGCCATCAGGAGGTAATTCTACGAGTGATGGTGCCGGTGATACCGGAGGCGGTGGCATCGCAAGTGGTCCGTTCTTAGAGGTTGCTGCTAAATTTATTGCTTACTTCGAAGGAATTTGTGATCCTGCAAAGAATATCGGTGATGGTGAAATAACTCTAGGTGCTGGTCACGTTATCTTTCCGGCGGAAGCTAAGACAGGTTATGTCGATCTTGGAGATGGTACAAAACTTAAATTGGCATCTGCAAACGGCGCGGGAACTAGAATTACCAAAGCACAGGCACTAACACTTCTTGCATCCGATCTACAGAAAAAATATGGTGGTGCAGCAAAGGCCGCATCTGGCGCTGCATGGGACAAGATGAATGATAATCAAAAAGCGGCAATCATATCCTACACATATAACTGCGGCGGTGGGGCAACTAAACGACTTATGAATGCCGGTCTCAGCGGCGCTATCATGAGTGGAGATATTAAAGCTGCGGCCGACGTGATTAGAAACCGAGGAATTAAAAGTGGTAAAGGAATGGGTGTTTTAGCTGGTCTAGTGAAGCGCAGAAATGCCGAAGCTGCTCTATTCCAAAACGGTCAATTACCTTAATAGGATTATTAAATGTCATTATTACAATCTACCAGTCTGATCAATTCTGCGGTAAAGTCTCTAAAAACGGGTAAACTTCCCGATTTAGCGACGACGGTAAATGCTCTTTCTTCTGCTGGCGTTCTTTCGAAGGATGAAGCTACTGTTGTTAAAGCCGGATTGAATATTGCAAACTCAATTGAAGCTGGCCATACTCCTTCGTTAGGATCAGTCACTTCTGCTTTATCTGCGACTGGCGTTATATCAAAAACAGATGCTAAGACTTTAGATAAAAGCATCAATGTGGCATCTTCATCTCTAGGAAGCAATGTCACCGCAAATGCGAATAAGCTATTGGCGACTCTTACAAAATCTGGTGTGATAGATCCCGCAACTTCTAAATTGTTATCAAATGGTCTTAGCATTATTAATGCAGCCTCGGATGAAAATATTAATGGAGTCATTACTGGTGCATTGAAGTTAGCTGGCGTTTCTACTAATGTCGCAAAAGCGGCTGCCGAAGTTATGGGCGCAGTTCCTTCTACACTACAAACATCGAAAGCCAATTCTGGGTATGAAACCACGGTAGATGTTATACCCAATATTGGTACTCTTGGTATTCTGACAAAAGAAGATTCTGTAAAACTACTTAAAGCCTGTCAAATGGCAATTCATAAAAAGTATGTTGTCAATGGAAAAAGAAATAACTGGCGTAAAGTTCATAACAGAGGTGAATACGGCGCATATAGATTGACAGTTTCACAACTTGTTGATATAGGATTCCTAAAGTCATCAATTCAAGATTGGGCAGAAGATTGCATTCATTCTCACCCAACTGGTCCAGGCGCGGCCGAAAGAATTAAGACTTACGCGGAAGCAGTTCAAGAAACCAATGGCGACTATGATTTTGCGCCATATAAAAGAGAAGCCGCAAACAATCTTCAATATTTCTTCTTGTATAATCCTATTCCCATAGAGCAAGATGCTGCGGTAAGAAGCATGATCTCGTTAATTACAAACGAAGAAATGCAAGATAAGGCAGCCTACTATTATCTTAAAAAAGCATTTGTAGATTTAAGTAATGCTAAAATTATTAATGAGAATACTACGAAAGCTACGATTGCTGGCTTTCTGGCAATTGCTCTATGTGCAAAGCTAGATGATGCCATTCGCTTTTCTCAGGGTGTAATTAAAACAAATGCAGATGGTATCAATTCGAAATACTGGTACGATGCAGGATGGAATTCACTTGCTGAAACTCCAAAGGCCAGTAATAGCGAAGAGCCTCTATTAAAAGCTGGTGTTCGCCCACCCACAACAGAAATTAGCACTAAAGCTCTCATAGAAACTGCTAAAGATTTAGCCGATGTTATGTCAGGCAAAAATGTTAACGGTGTTGTTTCAGGTCTAATCAGTAATGGTATCATTCCAGCAGATGTTGGTGGAATTATTAATGCTGGGCTCGGTATTGCAGCATCGGTTATTAAAGACAAATTAGCTGAAATTGATAAAGCTAAGGATGCATTAGCTAAAGCGTCCAGCGTATTACCAGCAAATACAACATCCGCATTAAAATCTATTTCTAGTATCTCGTCGGCAGTAACTGGTGCAACAAGTAAGGTTGCATCTATTAGTAGTGTAGCATCTAAGGTGGGTGTCTCTTTACCTACATCGGTAAATAGTGCAACTTCATTAACGAAACAAATAACTTCTCTTGCAACTCAAATAGAAAATACTGCGACCGAAGCTGTTGGTACGGCAGTTGGTGCTATTGGTGCCAGCGGTAAAGTAGATCCAGCATCACTAAGTTTTATTGGCGAATCCTTGAAGTCTGGTTTTGGTCTAGCTAATGATCCGCAGACTGCGGTTATTAATGAATTGAATAGAAGAGGTATGTGTCCTCCCGGCTCTACTGCACTTCTTCGAGCATCAATTGATGGCGTAACTGATCCAGCAAAAATTTCTGATTTAATTGCCGCTGAAACTAGTAAGATGGGTAATGTTGGTGCAGCTATTCCAGCTCTCAACACCAAACTTATCGAACAGACTGGCGCAAAGCCAGGTCTTTTAGATAAATTTGAACAAGCTAAAGCGGCCGCGATTAGTGCGATTGGTGTTACTAAGCCTGAACTTACTGGTCTTATCGGCGCGGCAGGAACAAGCACACTCAATACCCTGAAAGATCAGGCAACTAAGGCAGCGGATAGTCTACTAACAACATCGACTACTGTTGTATCTGGATTAAATCTAGCAAATAATCTTACTACTGCGGTTGCAGGTGCAAAAGATGCGACAGCCGCCGCAGCCGCATTAGGTGCATCGGCTGTATCTAATGTAACAGGAGCAGCATCAAATGCCGCGGGCGCAGTTGCTGGTATTGCCGGTAATGCACAAGGCGCATTGAATTCAGTATCAGGAGCAGTTAGTGGAGCATTGTCTTCGGCTGCATCGAATGTTACTGGACTTTTAGATAGCTCTTCACCCACTGCAACAGAAGCTCCAGCAGAAGGTCAAATTGTTTCATCATATCTGCCGGTAACTCCTGCTACAGTGCCTCCTACACCATCGACAGGCACGGCATCGGCAGAAGCTGTTCCTGCACTGCCAGCAACTCAGATTGCCGCTGCGGTGGGTGGTTCTACTCAAGCATCTACACCGCCTGTTGATCCAAATCCAATGAAAACGACATATGGATCAGTTGAAGTTGCCTATCAATGGACTGCATCAAACGGTGTTGTTACAGTATCGTCTAAGAATATACCTATTGCTTCTGTCAATTTGATTGATAAAACAGATATCAAAACTCCACAGTATGCAACTTTAATTGCTGCTATTGATGGTGCTATCAAACAAGAACGTATCAATAATTACAAACCGCCTGTTCCTAAGAAGTTTACATATAAGTTGGGAACGTATTATTTTCCACAGCAAAGAGGACAACTGCCTCTCAATGCAAAAGACTTGTATGCGAATGTTCTTGAAAATTTTGCTGGCGGCGGCCATGCAATTGAAATTGATGGTCTTGATCTGATCAATTATAAAAGTTATAGTAAAAATTATGTTCTCATAATCGAACGTCCTCAAGGAACAGAAGATATAGAGACTCAATTAACTAGAGAAATTAAGTATGTAACAGAAGACATTCAGCAATTTCAAACAGAAGCTACTGCCGATCCTACGGGAAGCATTGCTAAATGGGATTTGCCAAGTGCGGAAGCATACAAGGACGTTCTAGTAGGATTACTCAGGCAATATAAAGATATTTTATATCAATATAATGAGTGGGCAAGAAAGATTAATAATCCACCTCTTGGTCCTGATACGCCATTGTCAACAGATTTGGCTTCTGCTAAAGTTGGTATTGCTGGTGAATATACTACAAATCTCGAAAAAGTCAAGAAGACATTTTCAAATAATACGCCAGTTGCGGCACAGGGTCCAAGCAAGTCAAATACGGACGGCACAACTACTACGACTGTTACAGAAAAGTATGGCGATGGCTCGGTAGTCAAAACAACTATTGTTGAAGATCAGAAGGGCTTTGCAACTTCTCAGAAGGAAGTCACACGAGTTGCTCCTCCGATTGCTACTCCTGCGCCAAATACTAATCCTCATTCTAATGATACCGTTCAACATCCAGCCCACGATTCTGGACATTCAGTTTCTCAGGCTCCACCGGATGTAAATCAATTACCAGATTCTAATATCGCTGATCCTGGTAGTGGCTTCAATGATCCCGGTGGTAAATATCCTAAGCCAAGTCAGGACGGCAAACCAGATACTAATCCGCTGGCAGTCGGTATCAACTCGACACATATTCAAAATGATCCAACCTCACAAGGTGCAAGACAAGAAACACTTAGCGCAGGGTCATCGCCAGTTGCGAAGAATGCGCTTCGTAAGAAAGATATTCCAAAAGCCGGTAGACATGGTGGGTCATGGTCACAGCCTGAAACGCCTTATGCGGCGCAATATCCATATAATAAAGTAACTGCATCGGAATCTGGTCACGTTACAGAAGTCGATGATACACCTGGCGCCGAAAGACTTCATACTGCCCACAAGTCTGGTACATTCCAAGAAATCGGACCAGATGGTACTCAAGTAACTCGTATTGTCGGTGACAATTATACGATTGTTGATAGTAATGGTTATATTCTAATTGAAGGTAGAGCTAACGTTCACGTTGCTGGTGAATGTAATGTTATGATCATGGGTGATGCAAATCTTACCATGAATGGTAAAGTTAACATGGACGTTCACAACGACTTCAATCTAAACGTTGCCGGTCACTTTGGATTATCTGTAGGCGGTGGTATCTTTATTCGCAACGATGGTGTATTCTCTCACGATAACAAGGGTGATATGCAAGTTCATGGTGCGGGCAACTTTAACTCTACGATTGACGGAACACATAATCTAACAGCAAGTGGCTATAGAGTAACATCTAAGGGTGATTATCACGTTAAGGTTGCTGGTATTTCATATCATACATCTGTTGGTAATATCAATCAGGACACTGATGGCTCAATTCTTAATAAGGCCGCAGAGACAATTGATAGTAAGTCAGGTACTCATACAAATATTGAATCTCTTGGTAATACTAATATCAAGTCCGCCGGTGCTATCAATACAGAATCCATCGCATCAACCAATGTCAAGTCCGCAAATGTTATTAATGTTGAAGGTACAGACTCGATTAACATCAAGTCTGGTAATGCAATTAATACAACATCGGCAAATAATACAAACATTAAGTCTGGCGCTGCAATCAATACAGAAGCGGCTGGTAATACAAGTCTGAAGGCTGCGAAGGTTCTTTCGTCCGACTTCAATGCACCAACAATTGACGTTACTACATTGAATGCACAAACTACAAATCTCAAGGGTGATGATGCTCAAGGCGGCACACAAAATGTCACGAATATCAAGGGTAGTGCTTCTGTCACTGCACCTGGTTCTGCCGCAACTGCGGCTGCGGCAAACTCGGCTGATCCAGCAAGCGAAGCAACTGGCGCTAAGATTGCAACACTCGCAAATCCAATTCCAGTTGAAAAACCAGTATCAATTTCAGCATCACCTATTGTCGCTGGCATCGATGGTAAACAAACAACTGGTGCCGGTGGCGGAGGAGGACCAATCAACTCTGCTGGCGGCGGCAAAAATGTCGGAAGAGATAGTCTTGGAGAGGTACACGATTAATGGCTGATACAAATCCACCATCATCAAATTCTAATGTAAATCCTATTTCAGGTGGCTCGTATGTTGGCGATAGCATTGCTGTTAGAATTGGTGCAGCATCGGGCCAAGGCGGAATAGCCAGCGATCAGAAAACAGGAACAGGAAGCTCTCATGCTACTGTAGGTTACGATACTAATAAGATACTGTCCTCATACAAAGGTCAAAGCGGCTCTAGATATACTGTTATTTCCGCCGGTACAAATGATCAGGGTGGTCAAAAAACAGAAAGTAATCTTAGAGCATTACGCGCATCTTTCAATTCTCCCAAAGTTATCTGGATAGTTCCATATACTAAGCAAAGTAATGGCAAACCAGAACAAGCAGTTCTCGCCAATATGCAGAAGGCTGCGGCACTTGTTAGAAAAGTTGCCGCAGAAAAAAATGACCCAGTAATTGAGTTAGATAACTATCCGACTTCTGATGGTCTTCATCCTGATATGGGTGCAAAAGGTACTGGTGCAATTGTTGAAAAGATTAAAGGTATTGTTGGTGGTGTAGCTGGTGGAGATACTCCAACTGCGACTGATGGCGCAACACCCACAACGGGCGGTGATTCCACGCCAGATAGTAATTATGGTGGCTGTGATCAGGGCGATGGAAGTCCTAATTTTACTGCTGGCGAGGGCAGTGATTCTGTTCCAGCCACGGCATCGGGTGATCCTCTTCCTCCGGCTAAAGGTCTAAAACCCACGAATAAAGAATATATCACAAATCAAGAGTTACCTCCTATACCAAAAAATATTGATTATAATAATGCGGCTAAGAGCATTAGACTATCTCACTATTACACCCTGTATGATGTTCTACATACAAGATGTGGTGGTGCCGTAATTCCTATGGGAGGAAAAACTCACTGTAATAGAAGATGGTCGGCATATGAGCTAGTAAGTAATTTGAGAGAACTTGCTGTATTATGTCTTGATCCAATCAAGCACAAATATCCTTATATGGCAATTAATTCTTGTTTTAGAAATGGAACAGTTCCTGGTGGTGGCTCGTCAACATCTGCCCATGATGTGGGCTGGGCGGCTGATATGGTATTCTATCCAAATTATCCAAATGGTTCTGGTACACTAATTCGCGTGGCAGAAGATATTGCTAAGTTCGTTCCATACGATCAGTTACTTTATGAGTTTGCACCAGATCGCCAACCTAGAGGAACTAGCGAACCCTGGGTTCACATCGGTATTCGAGCGCCATCATCGCCAGGAGGAAGAGCGCCATTGGCCAGAACATTCTGGAACGACCATGGCATTGGCACTGCTGGTAGTTTCTGTCAATTTCCTCGATTGAAAAAATAATTCATCGATACAATCTATATAAATAGGTTTATGGACATAAAAAAAGTAAACAGAATATATTCGGACTTGGACCTGTCTTTCGCGGCTAATCCCGTGACGGGGGACCTTGCGAAGAAGTATGACGTTAATGCAGTAAAGCAATCTTTGAAAACCTTGATCTTGACTAGGTTCTATGAAAGACCTTTTCAACCCAAGCTGGGTTCTCCGATTTATGCTATGCTGTTCGAAAATATAGATATCATTTCAGCAAACAGATTGCAGATTGAACTTGATATTTTGATTAGTAAGTATGAACCAAGAGTTGTAACGCAAGATATTGAAGTAATTCCGGAATATGATGAAAATGCGTTTAGAGTTAACTTAACATTCCAGGTTATCGGAGTCGAGGGACCTGTCACATTTTCAACTATTCTAAGAAGAAGCAGATAATATGACGCAATTAAATGTCACAGAATTAGATTTTTTTGGTATCAGAGACAATCTAAAAACTTATCTCCAAGGTCAAGCAGAATTTTCTGATTATAACTTTGACGGTGCGGGTTTATCTGTTCTTATCGATCTGCTGGCATATAATACACATTATAATGCAACACTTGCACATCTTCTTTCTAACGAAATGTTTATTGATAGCGCGGTTAAACGCGGATCAGTAGTATCTATTGCAAAGTCACTGGGTTATACTCCACGTTCAATCAAGTCTGCTAAAATAGATGCAACAATTACGATTACACCTTCTAACAACTATACATCTCCATCTTTGACATTAAGTAAAACAATTGGTTTTTCTGGATCAGGTATTGATGGAAACTCGTATGTATTTTATCCAGTTGAGGACGTCACTGCACAAAAGATTGGCGGCGTATTTACATTTAATGTTACTTTAGTAGAGGGTAAGCCAACTAATAATACATTTGTGGTTGGTAGCGAAACTACTTCGGGTCCGTTTAAATTAATCAATGGTAATGTTGATACTTCGACAATTAAAGTTCAAGTTCAAAAGTCTAATACTGAATTAGAGTTTACCACATATACACATAGTTCTGATATTCTTACATTAACAAATGAATCTAAAATATTTTTCGTAGAAGAAAACTCTACCGGCGAAACAGAACTTGTATTTGGTGATGACGTATTGGGTGCTAAGTTAGCTGTTGGTAATATAGTTTCTGTAGATTATATGGTAAGTGGCGGTGCTGCGGCCAATGGTATTACAGGAGTTGCAACTAAGTCTACTATTACTGGAACCGGAGAAGTTGTAAGCATTTCTTCCCTAGGATCATATGGTGGTTCAGCCGCACAGACAACAGACTCTATTCGTTTTATTGCCCCTAAATTCAACGCAACTAAAAATCGTGCAGTAACTGCCGATGACTATAATGCTTTGATTGAAAGTCAATACGGAAACATTAATTCCATTTCAGTATGGGGCGGCGAGGACAATGATCCTCCTATTTACGGTAAAGTTTTTATCGCTATTGAGCCTCTTCCAAATAGCGTTATCACGGAAACAGATAAGACAGCAATTGCTAGAGACGTTTTAAAGCCTCGTGGGGTAATCGGTATTCAACCAATATTTGTTGATCCAACATATCTCTATGTAAGTTTCAATATTACATCAAGATATCAGAAGAAGAATACTTCTGCATCGGCATCTACTATCGAAAGCACGATGAGAAACTATCTATCAAGCTATTTTATTAATACAACGTCTAAAGTAAAAAAGAACTTTTACTATTCGGAACTGTTAGAACTTCTTAATTCGGTATCGCCTTCGATTTACTCAACTAATATTGAGTTGAATTTACATCGCGCATTTGAACCATATCTTGGTCAGAACAATAGAATTGTATTGAACTATAACACAACTATTGCGCCTAATACTATTAGATCAAATACATTTACCACTGTATTAGCTTCTGGTAAAACTATCAACTGTTATCTACGAGATAGTTATGTTGATAATGCAACCACTGGTACTCTAGACTTATATGATGATACAAATACTTTACTATCAACTGCGGTTGGCACCGTGGATTATGTTAGTGGTAAAATCTTTATCTCTAGCTTATACATTGCGTCTATAGTAAATGATCTTTACTTGAGAGTTTATATTCAACCTCAGGGTTCATCACCTGATATTATTCTTGTGCCAGTAAATGAAATGGACACATATACATATGCTACAATACCCACTGTAAATAACAGTCTGGTGTTAGCACAAGATACCTCGACAAGAACACCGGAAAGAAATTATATTTCAGGCACAACTATCAATATAATTGGAACTTAATACATGTCGGATTTTAAAAATTCTCTGGCATATTTGATTGCAAATCAAGTTCCAGATTATATCAGAGATGAATTTCCTCAATTCGTTCTATTTTTAGAAAAGTATTATGCATTTCTAGATCAGGACGGAGAGGTAAATAATGTTCTATTGAATGCTGCCTCATTTTCCGACATTAATAAAACCCTAGACTTATTTCTTCCCTCGTTTCGCGAACAATATCTCCAGATGTTTCCGCAAGGTTCTCTACTGGATGATCGCCGTCTCATAAAGTTTATTCGAGAGTTTTATGAAGCGAAGGGTTCGGAAGAAAGCATTCACTTTATTTTCAGAACTTTCTTCAATGAACATGTTGATATCATCTACCCATCACAATATATTCTAAAAGCATCAGATGGTATTTGGGTAGAAAGACAAAAACTTAAAATTACCACAGACGATACAATAACACTTGATCCTTTCGATCTTAAAGGTAAAAGAGCCAAGATATATTCTCATAAAAATCTTGGAAATATTGCCACACAAGAATATCATGATATCACAATTCAAGATGTTACAAGAATTGCATATGCAACAGAACCGACATATGAACTATATGTAAAGCACGAAGAAAATGATTACATCATTCTTCCTGGCGCGGGCGCAAATGCCCGCTTGCTGGTACAAGATGGTACTATTCTAGCGGTAACTGGTGATCCAGAATTTCATGCACGAAACTTTGATACTGCTACAGATTTTGGATACGACTTCGCGTGGATTCATATTCCTTCTCACGGTTTTACCACCGGTGATTGTGTCATCTACGATCCCCAAGGCGGTGAAGTTCTTGGTGGAACAGTAGCATATAGACAATATTATGTCAAAGTAATTGATGCTAATTACATTAGACTCTATCGCGACAAAGTTGCATTAAAACAAATCTCTACTAAAACCTTTGTTAAAAGTAGTAATGTCGATGTAGCATATAATAAAATTACTATTGCTAACCACGGTTTCATTACTGGAGACATGGTAATCTATTATGCAGATGCAGTTGGCATCGGCGGTCTAACAGATGGTAAAGTATATTACATAATCAAAGTTGATGCCAATCATATTAAACTGGCAGAAAATTTACTCGATTCCGATCCAAGATATTGTTCGGAAGATTTCTTCGCGGAAGACTATGTAACAATCTCAACATATAATGAAATCAATTTAACGTCTCAGGGCGAAGGTAACTATCACGTTCTATCTAAAGAATATTTCATTAATTTCCAACAGCCAGGTGTTGACAGCGAACAGCGCATCATCGATGCAATGGATGCAACTGGTAGCGGCTATAAGGCCATACCAGAAGTAAGATTCATTTCTGATGGTGATGGTATTGGTGCAACAGCAACAGCATTCTTAAATGACACCGGTGGAGTTGAATATGTAACAGTAACAGCCGGTGGCACTGGTTACGAAGATACATCAACTGTAGTAGAATTTAACACCGATAATATTCGTTCGTTCGTATTCATTGATGATATTACCAATAAGTATGGTTACATTGATCGTATTATTACCGATACTGTCACCATCATAGATCACACCGGAACTCCAAATTATGGATTTAAAGCAGGTGAAATTTATGCGATTACGGAATCGGGTTCTGCTGGGCAGTATGTTTATACTTATCCTAATACCGCATTGAATTATTTCTCTGGTGATTATGTAAAAATTGGTGTAGATAATAATGCTAGTGTTATTATTGATGCGGTTGATGCTGATGGTCTACCTACAAAGGTTAGAATTTTTGCAACAGGCGGTGGCTTTGAAGCTGAAACATTTACGGTAACAATAACATCTAATACTGGCGCAGGAACAATAACTCTAAGATTTACAACTGGCGCGATAGCATCTATCCAAGAAGGATATCTAAATCACCAGGGTATGCTATCCGATGTTAATAAGCTACAAGATAATTATTACTATCAAAATTATTCATATGTTTTACGTTCAAGAGTACCGTCATCTAACTGGATGACAATGGTAAAGAATACTGTTCACCCTGTAGGTATGGCAGTATTCAGTGAATTGCTTATTCTTGATACGATAGATTTGGGTGCATCGTTCGAAGTCGCAAGACAGCCTATTGACTTCTTTGAATTCTTTGATGAAACAGTCACTATGGTCGATACCGCACTTGCACAATTCGGTATTAGCTTCAATAAGGGACTGACGGATTCTATCTCGGCTCCAACAGACGCGCCAAGTGTAAGTTTCAGTAAAGTTCTTACGGACTCTACATCTGAACCTACCGATCAAGCAAACGTATCATTCGGTAAAGTTCTCAGTGATTCCATCTCAGCACCTTCAGATGATACTAGTGTCTCGTTTAGCAAATCACTTTCAGATTCCGTAACAGTTACCGAAGAACTTCTCATAGGTCAAACTAGAGAATTTGGTGAAACATCTACAATGTCAGAAGCTGCCGCAGTAGCTTATGAAAAAGCAGTTGAAGATTCCACATCATCCACAACTGACGATTCATTCATATCATATGGAAAACTGGTAACAGATTCTACGTCAAGTACCACAGAAACTTCAATTGTGGCGTTCGATAAAGTTGTATCGGAAACAATTACATCATCTGAAACTGTAGATGTTATTACCTTTAGCAAGGTTATTTCAGATTCTACAACAGGGTCAGAATCAGGTAATATAAATATTCAAAATTATTGGGCATATGACTATACATCAGGCGTAGCGGACGTAGGCGATTATGCTGGAACAGATTACGCAATCTAATTAAAACCAAGGAGTATAACTAATGAAATTCGAAGATGTAACCGAAAAGATGACAGGTAGTCTTAATATCGTTCTCCGTGATGAGAGCGGTAACATCAAAGAAGAATACACTGTTCCTAATATTGTAACAACCGCTGGTAAGACATTTATTGCTTCTCGTATGGCTGGTACATCATCTGCTGTTATGTCGCACATGGCAGTTGGTACAAATAACACTGCCGCTGCTGTTGGCAACACAACTCTCGGTACAGAAGTCTATCGTGCAGCATTAACTTCTACAACACCTTCAACCAACACCGTGCAATATGTAGCCACATTTGCAGCTGGTAATGGTACAGGCGCTCTTACAGAAGCCGGTGTCTTCAATGACGCAACAACAGGTACAATGCTTTGCCGCACAGTCTTTTCTGTAATTAACAAGGGCGCATCGGACAGCATGACTATCACATGGACTGTGACTATCAACTAAGGATAGATCGTGGCTTTATTACTAAGAACACTTGCACGAAACGAACTCGCTAGAGGGTTCTATCGTGATGTTGTAAACGAGAATGACTTATTCTATCTGTTTGTGGGTAAAACCACAGAATGGCCAACGGTTGGTACACCAGAAACTCCGTTGGATACAGAGGCATATAATGGTCAAACACATAGAAATATAATGTTTCTCAAGCGTATTCAATCACCTGACGTGGTCATGATGGCTCGTCGAATTGATTGGGTTGCAGGTACTGTATATGATCACTATGATGACGTAGACAATCTTTCGACAAAAGATTTTTATGTTCTTACAGATGATATGAGAGTCTATAAGTGCCTAAACAACAATTATAATTCTCCTAGTTATAATAAGCCAACAAGCACGGATACTGCAAACGCATTTGTTCTACCGGATGGATACGTATGGAAGTATATGTTTAAGATTGAAGCATCGGATCAGTTGAAGTTTCTATCTACAGACTTTATTCCTGTTCGCAAGATGGCAGGTGTTGGTGTTCCTTTATACGATATTAATGGTGAAATAGATTCAATTACAGTTGATGATGGTGGTTCTGGATACGATTCAGAAAATGTTCCAACTGTATTGGTTCACGGTGATGGAGTAGGCGCAACGGCAGAAGCAGTTGTAGATGCTGAAACGAATCAAATTTCACAAATTAATGTTGTTACTCAGGGTCACGGCTATACTTTTGCGTATATCGTAATAGTTGATAATGATACTGGTGTTGGAGCGGCTGCTACAGCGAATCTTGGTCATATTCCTGTTTCATTAGTTCAAGAATCAATTGAAGCCGCCGCTGTGCCGGGTACTGTAGATAGAATTACCGTCGATACAATCGGCGATAACTATTCTGCAGGTGACGTTTTAGTAACAATCTCTGGAGATGGAACTGGGGCCGAAGCAGTTGCATTTGTCAATGAATTCGGAAGAATTGAAAGAGTTGATGTTACAAATCCTGGCACTGGGTATACGTTTGCGAATGTATCTTTCACAAATATCTTGGGAATAGGTTCTGGCGCTACTGCTACAGCCGTTGTTTCGCCGTATTATGGCCATGGTGCAAATCCAGTAAAAGAACTTCTCGCAAAGACCGTCTGTATATCGGTAAATCTTACCAACGATACTAGCGATTACTTCTATAACAACGATTATCGTCAACTTGGAATACTTAAAAATCCGTTAGACATGGATCTAATAAATTTCCGCGATGATACAGGAACTACCTGTTACGTTGTTGAAGTTGATGACACAACACAATACTCAAATGATGATGAAATCTGGACAGATGGTGGCGGCAGATTTATCGTTGCCCAAATTAAATCGGATGTAAATCAGATATACCTTCTACCAGTAATTCCTATTATTAATGCAGAATCAGTATTAACAAATAATACAACAAGCACTACTGGATTGACTATAAATAGTCTGACTGATCCTGATGTTGTTAATACTACCGGCGAAATTCTTTATATTGAAAATCGCCTGCCCATTAATAGACAAGTTGATCAGGTAGAAAAGATTAAAACAGTTATTAACTTTTAAGAGAGAAGTTACACATGGCCTTGGACTTAAATGTATCCCCGTATTATGACGATTATGCGGATGCTATTGCAAAAAATTATAATAGAATTCTATTCAAGCCGGGCTATGCTGTTCAAGCGAGAGAGTTGACACAACTCCAGTCTGTTCTTCAGGACCAAGTTGGTAAATTTGGCGGCCATATTTTCAAGAACGGATCGGTTGTTGCAGGCTGCGATTTCAAGCTAGATACAGCCAGAGATTTTGTTAAAGTTTTAGACACCGATGCATCGGGAATCACTGTTACTGGACTCACCGATTATGTCGGCGCCAAAGTCATTGGTCTAACTTCATCTATTCAAGCAGAAATTATCTATGCAATCGCTGGCTCCGAAGCGGATGCTCCAAACTTAAACACCCTATATTTTCGCTACCTAACCGGTGATGGCTCTACCGACGCCGTTCACTTTTTTGCAAACGAAACTATTCGAGTAATTGAATCGGAAGTCGGCAATCAAATCGGTGATACGTTTGTTGTTGGTTCATCGTTTGTAGAGGGCGACTACTATTTTGGTAGAGGATCATTCCTAACGCTTGACGATGGTATTATTTTCTTAGATGGTAAGTTTTTACCATTTGCCAAGACTACTATTGAGCTACTAAAGTATAATGCTTATCCTTCTTTCCATGTTGGTTTTGAGATTGTAGAAAGTATTGTCACTCACGAGACAGATCAAACTCTACTTGATCCAGCTCAAGGAACATTCAACTATGCGGCGCCTGGTGCCGACCGTTATGTCACAACAGCCGGACTAGTCAAGTATGCATTTGATGAAACAATCGGTGACAATTTCAGCGAATATCTTGTAATTACAAATGGCCAGCTTAATACAGCGGTCACAGAAGATCGTATCTATGCGGACTTAGGTAGAAATCTGGCCAAGCGCACTTACGACGAGTCTGGTAACTATACAGTAAAAGCATTCCCTATTCTTATTAAAGAACATCTTGATACTGGCTCAAACGGCGGTCTTATTCCTTACAATGTCGAGAATCCAGCGGCAGGTGGTGATGAAACACTTCTTGCAATTGGTATTGAAGCAGGTAAGGCATATGTTCGCGGCTATTCATACGAAACACGCCAGACAGAATACATATTCGTTCCTAAGGGCAACACCACGAATGTAGTTAATGACATTCCAGTTTCTACTGCATTCGGCAGCTACATTCTTGTCAATGAAGTTTGTGGTAACTGGGACATTGCCGCCGGAGATACAGTTTCTCTGAGAAGTGCGGCAGCTGGCGCAATTACTGCTACAACTTATTCTGCACATATAGCACCAGGTTCACAAATAGGTACTGCCCGCGTTCGTTATATTGTTCGTGAAAGCGGCACACCAGGAACAGCGGCAGCAATTTATCGTATGTATCTGTATGACATTCAAATGGCATCTTCATATAATTTCGAAGATGTTGCTGGCGTATACTATGATACAACCGCAGACGGTCATGCCGACGTAGTATTGGTTGACAGTAAGGCATATCTATACGAATCTAAGTTTAGCAATCTTCTTTTCAAGTTCCCTGCTAAAGCATTGAAGACTACTAATCCAACTTCGGTAAATAATAGCTTCGAATATACTAAGCAGTTTGACGATACGCTAGACACCAACAATACTATTACATTTTCTGTAAGCAGCCCAGAAAGTTTCCCATTCACAGTTGGAACACTAACACCAACTGAAATCTTAGGAAACATTGTAGTATCTACTAAAGCTGCTTGCACAATCAACAATGTGAGCTATCCTATCGGTAAGGTTCTTGACCTTACTGCATCTGGCTTCACCGTAACAAATACTGGTTCACAGATTACAATTACCGTTCCGCATAACATTGCTAACGTAAGTGGTCAAACTGGCGTTCGTATTCACTGCAAGGTTCAAGTCGCTAATGCTAATCAGGTAACAAAAGTTCTCAGAGAGAGTGCTGTTGTTGTTCTAGATACGAATGCGAGTGGCAACACAACTGGTACATATAATCTGGGTGCATCTGACGGTTATAAACTTCGTTCCGTAAAGATCGGAGACTATGCAACATCTGCCGCAGACATTCAAACTAGCGGTACCGATGTTACTGATCTATTTACATTCGATACTGGTCAGCGTGATAACTTCTACGCAAATGCTAGAATCGTCAAAAAGCCAGGTGCAAGTCTTACACTAACAAATAAAAAGCTAGTAGTAACATTTGATTATTTCACTCATGGTGGATCGCCAACTACTGCATATAATTTCTATACAGTAAATTCGTATCCGATTGATGATGAAACCGGTGCAGCTGGTACGATTAGAACAGAACAAATTCCAATCTATACATCTACCGCATCGGGCGTAAGTTATGATCTTCGTGATACACTAGATTTCCGTCCTCGCTGGGATGACACCATCACATTTACTACAAGTCCAGGAACGGCAACTGTCAACCCGACTGTAGGCTCTTCGCCTAGCGGACCAACTGGTGGTGCAATTATTACGCCAGTTCCAACAGAACAGTTTACAACAGATATTGAATATTATCTGGGAAGAAAAGATCGTATCATCATGGACGATCAGGGTGTGTTCTCTTCTGTATATGGTGTATCTTCGCTATCACCAATTGAACCAGTTGAGCCAGACAATGCTCTATCGATTGCAGTAGTCAATATTCCTCCATATCCTTCACTTGCTCCAAACGTAGCAAAGGCCGCTGGAAGACCAGACTATGGTGTTAAGTATAAAGCAATTGATAATCGCCGCTATACAATGCGCGATATCGGCACACTTGAACAGCGCCTAAATCGCCTAGAATATTATACTTCGCTCAATCTTCTGGAGAAGTCTGCGGCCGATCTAACAATTACTGACGGCGCAGGACTAAATCGCTTCAAGAATGGTATTCTTGTTGATGCATTTACTGGTCACAACGTTGGTAATGTGATGAGCAATGAATATCATATTGCTATTGATCCAGTTGCCAAGGAAATGCGTCCATTCTTCTTCATGGAAAACATTGACCTGCAATATAATTCGACTGCATCAAGCAATGTTAGAAAAACCGGTGATCTACTAACTCTGCCATATACAGAGATAGCCATGATCAGCCAACTTCAGGCATCAAAATTCCGTAATTGCACCGGCGAACTTCTGTTCAATTACATCGGCGAAATTACTCTGGATCCACCAGTAGATAACTGGACAGACACGACAACACTTCCCGACGTTGCAGCCAACTTCGATGGTAACTATGATGCGTGGGAAACTCTAGCCGATGCGTATGGTACACAGTGGGAAGACTGGCAGGATCTCGGTACGGGTAGAGTAACAACCGATACACAAACTGCGGCTGGCAACACTGCAATTCGTGGCGATACTCTCTTCCAAGAAGATATTGCAATTGTAACAACTACAACAGAACAGCGTCAAACCAGACAGGGCATTCAACTGAATGTAACGCCTGAGACTCAGACTCAACGAATTGGTGCTAGAGTAACAAATACTTCTATCATTCCATTCATGCGCTCGATTGTCGTTACATTCTCAGCAAAGAGAATGAAGCCGAAAACTCGCGTTTATCCATTCTTTGATGGTATGTCGGTAGCAGAACACTGCCGTCCATTGTCTGGTATTGTTAGTGGTGTAGAAAATTCCGTTCTGAATAGCGCAAATGCTACAGGTGATTATGGTGATGCTCTAATCACAAATGACTTGGGCGAATGCTATGGGCAATTCAGAATTCCCGCCGGCACATTCCGCGTAGGCCAAAAGCTATTCCGTCTTGCGGACGATATTAACAATAGAGAAAAATTTGTAACTACATCTGCATCGATGGCATTCTCCTCAAATGGATTGTCTCAGTCGGTACAAGATACTGTAGTATCAACTCGCGTTGCAAATCTAGCTACTAATACAGTGTTCGATTCCAGAACAACTTCGGATTCGAATACCACAGTCAATCGCCTAGGCGAACGAGCAGTGGGTGTTGTTCAAAACGTGACAGTTAATAATACATTTACTACTGTTAATGATATTACAAATGTTACCGAAGTAACAAATAATACTACTGTAGTTAACAACACAAACATTACTAATGTTACAAATAACGTTACTAATGTCACAGAAGTAACGCAAGTTCAGGCACCAGATCCTGCGCCGCCACCTGCGTTCAATTTTAATTTTGAGTTTCCAAGAATCAGTCTGGATCCTATTGCGCAGACATTTATGGTTTCTGATATGCCATTTGGCTGCTACACGACTTCTATTGATATCTACTTCAAGAAGAAATCGACAACAAATCCAATTACCTTACAGCTTCGCGAAGTTGTGAATGGTTATCCTGGTAATAAGATTATTCCTTTTGGTGAAGTCATTCTGACACCAGATCAGGTAAATGTTGATGCGACCAACGCGGCTGCATCTACTACATTTACTTTCCCATCACCAGTATATCTACAAAACAATACGGAATATTGCTTTGTTCTTCTACCAGCAGGTAATGATCCTAACTATGAAATCTGGGTTTCAGAAATTGGTGAAAATCAACTGAATACAACTACTCGTATTTCAGAGCAGCCAAATGCTGGAGTGTTATTCACTTCTGCAAATAACAGAACATGGACAGCATGGCAGGCAGAAGATATCAAGTTTGAACTTAATCGTGCAGACTTTGATATTACGGCTACCGCAGATATCACATTGAATACATTTGATGTAGACTATGCGAAATTCGATTCATTCTCAGGCTCAGCCTTTGCATCCGGTGATAAGATCCATGGCTTCACATTCGATATCGTGAATGCTGGTTCTGGCTACACTAACGGAACTATTTCACACACACTTAGCGGTGGCGGTGCTACATCAAACGCAACTGTTGCTGTTACCATTTCTGGTGGCATTGTAACAAATGTTGTAGTTACAAATCCGGGTGCTGGTTATACAAGTAATCCTACCCTAACAATTGTCAGTGGCAGCGGTGTTAATGCTAACGTCACTGTTAATCTGAATACCGGCTTTGTTCATAACTACGACTCTCTTTATAATGTTGCAAAGATTTTTGTTGACAGCGGACAATTTGCAGTCAATGATGTTGTAGGAAATGGAACGTCATATGCTACGATTGCAGAACTTGAAGACAAGGCTCTAAATGCTCTTGGTGCTAACGTAGGTTACCTCGATCATACACCATGTCAGTTAATCTGGTCATATTCGGCCACAACAAATACTGGCAGCGAATCAGCAGCATCTACAACTTATTATAACTTTGTTCCCGATAAGACAACCGAACTAACATTTGATGCCGCTGTTCGTTCATATTCAAATGAGCAAGCCGATCTTGGTGGCGATAAGTCATTCAAGATTAAGCTAGGTATGGTATCTCAAACTTCTACAGTTTCTCCAGTTATCGACTTGAGAAAGTGTTCTATGATTGTTGTTGCTAATGACGTAAACAACGATGCAACGAATGAAGATATCGGTATCGGAAACGCAAGATCGAAATATGTTTCTCGCCAAGTTGTTCTAGATGATGGGCAGGAAGCAGAGGACTTGAGAGTATATCTAAGTCAGTATATGCCAGAAGGCACAGACGTTAAGGTATACGGTAAGTTCTTACATCAAAGCGATCCAGAAGGTTTTGATGAAAAGGATTGGGTAGAATTGACTACTACTATCCCATCAGGTACTTCATCTAGCTTCGTAGAATATTCATATGATATTCCATCGACTTCGTTGAATAACGGGGTATTTGAATATACTTCGAACGGCGTGACTTATACCGGTTATAAAACATTCGCAGTTAAGGTAGTTCCTCTGTCATCTAAGGCTTGTGTTGTTCCTAAGTGCCGCGAACTTCGTGCAATTGCATTGCAGGCGTAATATGACACAGAGATATCAGCTGGATGATACGAATAAATATGTTAGAGATGGTAATTCCAAAGCTCTTATATCCACGGATCTCGCTGGTCTCCATGCATATAAACTGCAAAAGAATAATCAAAAAGAACAAGCAACTCAACTTCGACAGTTTGAAACTGACATAAATACTGTTAAACAAGAGATGCAAGATATTAAATTGCTGTTGCAACAAATCTTACAGAACCAAGGTAGATAGCTATGTCCACTATTACACTTAGATCCGTAAAGGGATCACCACTTACAAACACAGAAGTTGATAACAACTTCAACAATCTTAATACCGATAAGTATCAATCGGGTGATAGTCCTACTTTCGGTAGTGTTACGCTTACTGGCGATTTCAAGCCTTCAATTGCTGCCGCAGTTTCGGCAGCTGGCACAAATCAGTCGGGTGCAACAGAACTTGCTGCCGTATATAACTTAGTGACTACAGTTGGATCTGGTGCTGGTGTTAAACTTCCAACAGCTTCGGCCAAACTAACTTATACTGTAGTTAATACGACTGCTACCAATCTGCTAGTTTATCCTAACCTGTCAGATGCTATCAACGGCGGAACAGCAAATGCTGCCGTCACATTAGCGGCTGGAGCAGCGGTAACTTTCATCGCTAAAGATGCTACTGACTGGTATTCGTTAACTCCTCTGTTGGTATATGATTCGAGCGGCACAAGACTAAACTAAGGTTATAGAAAATGAATCCTTTAAAGATCAAGGCATCTGGTACGCCGATAACGTCCGCAAACTTTCAGGGTTTGCAGGCCATGTCGGATGCGGAAGTTACAAATTATATTGCTAATAAGATCACAGTAGGATTTGCTGGTGCGGCAAATAATGGTTCTAATACTGCCGATATTAATATTGATACCGCTAACCTTCTTTCTGGTACCGCAATCGGCACGTTTGCCGATACCGACAGAACAGAAGCAACTGGTACTCACCCAGCAACAGGTGCAACTGCCACTGTAACATATTACGCAAAGCAAATTACTGCTACTGATACTGGTACAATCACAAATCGTCCGCTCGGCTATGATACCTCTATCAGACAATTATCAGATTCTATGATCAATACGGATATCATCGATAAAGTAATCACTGCAATGGTTACAGAATCGACGTATACTGCTGGCCAATATCGTCTTGCTGGTACCGCTCCATCTGGCGGTACATGGACCGCTCGTTACACGATCACAGACGTTGCAAATGGCGGTAACACCACCTATTATATCTGGCAGAAAACGGCTGCTACTTCATCGCCAAATGGCGATCTTCTTCCGCTGAAAGCATTTAGTGGCGGTAGTGTCAAGCAAATGTCTGATACTGAAATACAGGAAATGATTCCTTATTTCAGAAATCGCATTATTAGCACAAATGTCGGCACTTACAAACTTCAAGCATCATCGCCAGTTGGTGGTACTTGGGTCAACATGGGTTCTGCCTCTGACACCCGTGAGCAAGTGGCATCTGTAAACTATACTGGTTCGTATGGTGGCACAAGAACATATTCAAATGTTGCATATTCAGGTACTAGAACCTATTCTAATGCTGCATACACATCGACGTTTGCTGGTTCAAGAACTTACGCATCGGGCGTAGGGCAATATGCAGGTTCAAGAACATATTCTAATACCTCATATACCTCATCGTTTGCGGGATCTAGAACTAATACATATTCTGGCTCTAGAACATACACTGGTTCATACATAACGAACTTTGCTGGCACTAGACCATATGCTGGTTCCAGAACTTATTCAGCAACATATATTCTATACTACGGTGGTTTCGTTGGTGGATCGTTTGCTGGTTCCAGAACGTATTCGACTAACTATGTTTCCGCATCACAAAACTTTGCCGGATCGTTTGCTGGTACTAGAACGTATTCTAACGCCGCATATTCTGGATCATATTCTGGTACATATGTCTCGGCGCCTTATGCTGGCTCAAGAACTTATTCAGCAAGTTATGCTGGTTCTAGAACATATTCTGGCACATATTCAAGCACATATGCCGGGTCGAGAACATACACTGGTTCGTATTCTGGATCTAGAACATATACGGGTTCGTATTCTGGAACATATGCTGGTGATACCATTCAGGCAACTAAAGACACTGTATCAACAGTATCTCTCTGGATTCGCACCGCTTAAACTATACTATATACTTTATATTATTTCTTTTTATGGAGATTTGAATGAACGTGGACGAAGACGCCATCGTATTGGATTCAGCTATTAATGCTGGAACGAAAGATTACGAAGAACCATTTTGGCTGAATAAAGAACTAAAGCAAGTGATGGTTATTATCGTCTATCCGGACGGTAAGAGATTGCCTGCATCCGTATCGGGTGAAGGTGATAATCCAGATTATGTTGCTATCATGGAAAAGTTTACCGAAGAAGATATCGATGAAAATACTCGTCTTCGGGAAGAGCGCCGCGCCGAAGAAGTTCGCCAGCGCATGGAAAGATCAAAAGTAGATCAGCAACGCCGTAAAGACGAAGCCCTGTTCGAAGCCAAGTTAGAAGCCTTCGAAGTTCCCATCATCAAGAACTCAACCAATAAGGCATTGAAGACGAAGATTCGCCGTTCGAAGTCGGCTCTTGAAGTTATGGCATATGCGACGATGCTTATTATCGAAGAAGAAAAGAATGCAGAATAACGGTTTCGTTTATGTAGCATCTCTTCGTAGAGGATACTATCGCGCCGCCAAAAACTCTGCACTGTCTCTTTTAGATTATTGGCCAGAGGCAAAGATTACACTCTTCACCCACGCCGAGTGGGTAGAGGAAGATGACTATGAAATCTTTGAGAACATCATCACAGATGGCGTTCCGTATCATAAGAGAGCCAAGCTCTGGGCATTAGACAAGACACCATATGACGTAACAGTTTATATGGATTGCGATACAGAAGTCCAACATGAAGATATTCAAAAAATCTTTGATCAAATTCCAGAAGATATTGACGTAATCTTTACTGCAAACCGACCTTATAATGCCGCTTTAACTAAGTTGTCTGACACCGAAGAGATGACAGAACATTGTGGTCTATTTGTATATCGAAACAATCCTCAAACACTAGAACTTATGAGGGCTTGGTGGGGCGAATACTGTAAGCAGAATGAGCCTGGCTATGATAGACAACACTATCCAAAAGATGCTCTTCAATGGGACACATTTACAATGTGGCGTCTATTGACTTATGGTAATATGGGCGTAAAGACGGCTAGATTCCCAGACCCAGATGCGAGATGGAATTTTGTTATAGGATATCGCCAAGAAGAATTACAAGGGCAAGATATTGTCATCTACCATTACACTTTACCACCATCCGTATTGGACAAATAATGAAAGTTTCTAACAGCATCAACCCAGAACTTCTGGAGATTCTGACACCGTATACCGACTGGTTCTTTTCACAAACAGATCATGATAGTCTAAGAGAGCCAGACAGACGCCGCGGTTTTGATATCGATACCGGCACCTCTGAAAAGTATATGAGCGAAATCATCGGCAAAGACGGTGAGCATGAAGGCTATCCAGAGACGGCTTTCTGTTGCGATATCGGTCTAGTGGATTCTGTGCCTAAAACTCACCGTGAAAAGCAACAGAAGCTAAATCGAGAATTGATTTCGTTTCTTGGCGCAAGAAACAATGCAGTCCATGTTTTCTACCCAGAAAACGGTTTCATGGGCTGGCACACAAACTGGAATGCTCACGGCTACAACATTCTTCTGACATATAACACAGAAGAAAATGCTGGCTATTTTAGATATCTAGATCCAGTAACAAAAGAAATGGTCACTCTTTGGGACCCCAAGGGCTGGTCTGTCAAGTTCGGTTACTTCGGTAGGCGTAGCGAGACTGATAAGGTCTTCTATCATTGTGCTGGGAGCCGTAGTAAGCGGCTCACTCTCGGTTATGTCATTCCCCATGAGGACCTCTGGAAATCAATGGTTGAAGATATTTCGGGTGTGGATTTTAGCGAACTTTAATTACTTTTTTCCGATTACCATAAATCTATCAAAGTCTACTTTACCATCCCAAGACCAATAAGATTGCTGGATAGTTCCATCATACATTACGGTCTTCACTCCAACATTTTCAATGTGATCTTCTAGTGTTGGCACACAGTTGATACCATACATTTCACGAAACACATTAGATGACTGACAGGCAAAGATACAGTCTTTATTTGCAGTAGTCATATTCTTTAGAGGATACATTGTCTCGCATCCCAGTGAAATTACAACATCTGTATTTAGTGCATTAATATCATGATACGCAAATGGCACATCCCAATTAAGATGATTAAGTTCAATATCCTTTTCGGTATAATATCTATTAAAGACTTTGGACAACTCCAATGCATCTTTGTCAATATCGATTAGATTTAACTTCTTTACGCTTAGATTTTCGCAAAGAAGTGGTACTAGTGGAAATCCTAGCCAAGAATTTAGAATAGTGATATCTAGTTCTTTTGTTTGAACTAAATCTTTTAAATTTTCAACTAGCCAAATCGCGGCATCCATGGTGTTAGGATTTAGCGACTTTCGAAAGTCTTCATGCTTCCACGGTAGCTCATGACTGATCTTTTCTAGACCATCACCCCAATTACGATAGTTATTCAAAAAATTATAGTTTAGCATCTTGTGGTCTTTCCATTGAATCATATAAACAAATTAGTGGCTCTTCTCGAAGAACTTGCTCTCTGGTATCTGTGGGCCACATATAACCATAATTGTAACTGTATACCCAGCCATCTGGAAAATAGTCTATCTTTAGAAGGCGCTCTCTTTGATGACCGAACATATTATCAAGACCGCGATAATAAAAAAACATCTGATCAGGATAATCTCTAACAAACTTGGTGATTTTGTCAACATCTAATTTATCATTCCATCTCAATACACTTGAATTAAGGTCTGTATACTTATGAGGAATTTCCTTAGTATCGTCCTTCATCTTCTTTAGATTATGCCAATGCGTTCGAATGAAAGTAAGTTTATCACCAGGATCATGCTCTACGATACAATCAATATTATTCTGAATTTCAATATCTAAATCAAAGAACAGTTTTTCGCCTTGCTTGCGAATAAAGTGGCGATCAAACAGATATAGTTTATTCCACCATTTTTCATAATAGTTATTTTCTGGTATAGGAACAACAATTATTTCAGGATTTAAATCTGTTGCATGTTCCGTTATGCAATGGAACTCAAATTCACTGGTAATGTGTTTTTTACATTGTTCAAATATTTTGTTGACATATTCAGGACCATATTTGAAGCCCCACTTTACGGTGTAGATATTAATCATTATACATTCCAATGTTCTAGGAGATCAGGATCAACCAGAGATTCCTGTTTCACTTTACCTCTGCGATTGTCTTGAAAGGGAAGCAAGTCCACATTAAACACGCATAGAATACAATCTTTTCTATATACTCCGACTTCTAAATCATCTGCTTCCCAATCTCTTCCTCGATTATATGAGTATGCAAATGTGCTAGGAAAATGTTTCCACAGAGGTGTATTACTAAACTCACCCCACCGCCAACTATGATAGTTATCCGTGCCGTCTGTAAATGTAAACCAGATACGTTCTTGATGTTCTAGAACGTCTTGCCAGATGCATTCTGTCTGATCATCTGACCATACCATGCAGCTACCATTTGTATATGCACCGTGTGCCAGCTTGAAGTTTCGAGATTTCATTGGTCGTGGATCCTGCCACCACGACCTCAGCTTTGTCGGATGATCGAAGTCATAGGTGATGATGGGCGATAGATCATTTTGGATAATAACGTCAAGGTCAAAGAAGACAAATCTTCCAGTAGGTTTATCCTCTGCGAAGTTGTGGGTATTGAAGATGAACGTCTTGGGCCTGTCCCAGCAACGCGCCATGCCGTATTTGAAATCTTCTGAACCGAACCAGTATTTCGGGTGGATATTGGGGATATCTGGAAAGTCGATGACCTGGATTTCATTTTCAAAACCTTCACTATTATCGGTATAGCAATAGAAGTGAAACTCAAAATTATCTGGCGTATGCTTCTTTGCCATTCGATAAAGTCGATTGACAAATTCGGCATCATACTTGGTGCCCCATTTACAACAGATATAGTTAACTCTTATTTTGTCCATAAATCAATTATTCTTCTGTCACTACATTCGCTAAGTTCTATGTGTTGCTTTGCCGATGGATGAGGAACATTGTCCGTATTAAACAGACAGATTTTCGCATCTTCTCTAAACTTGAAACGCTCTACATCTTCTGGATGATATCGTCCTCTGTTCCATGAATATGCCCAGTCATAAGGAATATTTGTCCAGAAGTTTCTTTGGCGCCAGTAGTGATAGTTATCACTTCCCTTGAAGAAAGTCTTAAAGACAATATCGCCCTCTTCGAAAACGTCATAATATATATGACGGCATTGCCCATATGACCAGAGCATCATACTTGAATTGAAATATGTGCCTCTAGTTTCGATGAAGAATCTATCGTCTATCTGGCCTTCTGGTTGCCAGAGAGAATGGAGTATTCTAGGCTTTTCGGCCAGAAAGTCAACTTCATCGATATTATCTTGAATGACAACATCTAAATCGAAATAACAAAACTTATCTTCTGGTTCGCAGTCTAGCCATTCTTCGGAGTTAAACACCAAGAACTTAGCGCGGTCAAAGCAGAAGTCTTCTTTGCCAAACCAATATTTTGGGTGCAAAAGATCATCATCTGGAATGGGAACAATCTCTACATTCTCGTCAATATCTTCTGGATCATCGGTGTAACAAATGAATCTAAAATCTTTGGTGTAGTTCTTCTTGACCATATTATACATATGGCTGACGTAATGCCCAGAATACTTTTTACCCCATTTTATTGTTAGAAAGTTCATCATATTTCTTGTCGTATCCTGGATAATAATCTAAGCCATTTAGTAGGCACACGGTGTATTCTGGTCGATAACGATCCACAATTCTTTTTTCTGGATCATAATAATCTGCTCCATATAGAAACGAGTAAAACTCTCCCTTAGGAAACCACTTGAAGTCGAACTTTTCATGCCATAGAAATCTATCGTCACCCCAATACTTGATCATGTAATAGTCCATATCTTTTTCGAAATGTTCCCATATCGCTTTAGCTTTTGGACTACCAGATCGCCATAGAACGGCGCTGGAGTTATAGTTACTCAAATATTGTTCACTATAAGACCGAGCCGTTTTATCTACCCAACCTATATCTTTCCAATATGTATAGCATATTGTAGGGCATTCGTCAATATAATTCCACAAATGATCGATATCTTTTTGTATTCTTATATCAAGATCAAAGTAAAGAACATCGCCAAGACCCTCTAATCCATACATCCATACTTTGATGAATGTGCCATCTACATCTTCTGGAAGAGGAATTACTTTTACTCTAGGATCAAGATTGGTATCATCGGTAATACACACATAGTTATACTTACCATCGGTTGCAGTAATAATACGATCAACATCTTCCTTAGAATATTTTGTGCCGTATTTCAGCATCAAGATCGTTTTCATAATGTTTCCATTTTATAAATAGAGTAAAGTCTTTAGAGGTTACTTCATGGCAACTGTTCAGAATATTTATATCGACCAGGGATCAACGTTCACGCTATCGTTGAATGTTACGGATCAATACGGGGATATCAAAGATTTGACCGAATATACAGTTGCCGGGCAACTTAGAAAGTCATATTATTCCACTTCCGCAGTAGATTTTATAGCAGATATCTCTTTGCCGTTAGAGGGCGAGATTACTATATCTCTATCTTCGGATCAAACTAATAATCTTAAACCCGGTAGATATGTATATGACGTGGAAATTTCAAGTGATATTGAAACAATTCGCGTCATAGAAGGCATCGTTGTAGTAAATCCAGGAGTTACAAGATGAGTGTAAAAGTTTCTGTTCCTCTCTCGAAACCTATTTCAGCTACAGTCAACCAGCCGAATTCTATAAATACCAATATTGCAAGTAAAAAAGCCGCCGTAAAATTGGATGGTCTAGCAGATACCGATGTGCAGGGCGTTCAAGATGGTTATACGCTAATTTATAATATCGAAACTAGAAAATGGGAAGCAGTGAATGCATCTACTGGCGTAATTCCAAGTGCTATAGACGGTGGAACATATTAAGTTACAAAGATAACTAGAAAAAGGAAACGGGAATGTCAACAATTATTCAAATTAAAAGAAGCTCTGGCTCTACTGCGCCGTCAACTTCCGATCTCTTAGAAGGTGAAATGGCATATGCAGAAGACGCAGCCAACAATGGTTCGTCTGGTGTTCTGTATATCGAATCTGTAAACTCAGTTGGTGGTGCGGTTATTGACGCTATCGGTGGTAAGAAATATACTGCCGCGGTTGATGCTGCTACAAACGCAAATACTGCATCGACTATTGTAAAGCGCGACTCATCTGGCAACTTCTCTGCTGGCACAATTACTGCCGATCTTACGGGTGACGTAACTGGTACAGTTTCGTCTCTTTCGAACCACGATACGGATGCCCTAGATGAAGGATCGACAAATCTTTACTTCACTGATGCCCGAGCAAGAAGCGCAATCAGCGTATCCGGGGATCTTTCATACAACTCTTCTACCGGTGAAATCTCTTATAGCGCCGCCGCTGTTTCTCTTGCTGATTTCGACACAGACGATCTAAACGAAGGATTGAACAATCTTTACTTCACAACTAGCCGCGTCGAATCTGCGGTAGATAACTATCTCGTTGGTGGAACAGGTCTTTCATACTCAAACGGAACCTTTGATCTGGATGATACGGCAGTAACCGCCGGCTCGTATGGTGATAGCAGCAACGTTGCAACTTTTACGGTTGACGCACAGGGTCGTATTACTGCGGCTGGCACAGCCTCAATCGCAACTTCTCTAGATATTGCGGCCGACACTGGAACAGATACACTTGATCTTCTTACCGACACTCTCTCGGTAAATGGTGGAACAGGCGTAAGCACTTCGGTAGGTCTAAGTGGTGCAATTTCTGTTGATATCGGTCAGGACGTTGGCACAAGTTCGGATGTAACATTCGGTAGCGTATCAACAAACACTATCAAGAACAGCACAGGTACAACTGCACTTACCCTTGATGGTGCGAACGTTACTGTTGCTGGTAACCTAACTGTTTCTGGTACAACAACTACTGTTAACTCGACAACTCTAAGTGTTACTGACCCTCTAGTATTTGTTGGTAACGATAATAACACAACAGATGCCGTCGACCTTGGTCTGTTCGGTATGTATGACAATAGTGGTGACAAGTATTCCGGTATCTTCCGTGACGCATCTGACGGCAAATGGAAGCTCTTCAAGGATCTACAAACTGCACCAACAACTACAGTTAACACTGCCGGCACAGGCTATACTGTAGCTACTCTTGTTGCTAATCTAGAAGGTTCTCTGTCAGGCGGTACAGTTTCAGGTCTATCGGCTGCAATCGCGGTAGCAGACGGTGGTACTGGCGCAGGTACATTTACTGCCAAGGGTATTCTATACGGCAACGGAACTAGCGCACTACAAGCAACCTCGGTTGGTACTGCAGGCCAAGTCCTACTTTCTGGTGGTTCAGGTGGAACACCTTCGTTTGGCAATATTGATGGTGGAACATACTAATAAATAATAGGGAGGGAAGAAATTCCCTCCCGACTTTTGGGGAATATTATGGATCAGACAAAGTTAATCAATCAATATATTAATAATCTTGCTGAAAAACTAAAAGCACTTACATTAGATAATGTTATGCTTTCTACACAATTAACTTTGGCAAACGAAGAAATTGTTGAATTGAAAAAAGTTATCGAACAGGCATCGGAAGAAACGCCATCGAATGACTTTAGCAATTAAATAGGACACCTAGATGGCAACAAGAGTTCAATTTAGACGAGGAACGACTTCGGAGCATAGTGCATTTACTGGTGCTATCGCCGAAATCACCGTCAATACATCTAAAAATACGCTCGTTGTTCACGATGGTGTTACCGCTGGCGGGTATGAAGTTGCCCTTGCTGATCTTTCTAATACTGTTGCCGTTACTGCTGGATCAACGAATACTCTTGCTAATAAGACATTCGATCTATCAGATAATACACTAACCGGCACACTTGCAGAGTTTAATGCGGCGCTATCAGGTGATGATTTTGTTTCTCTCACCGGATCAGAAACGCTTACAAATAAGACACTAACTAGCCCAGTTGTAACTACATCGATAACAACGGGAAGTTCATCTTTTAACCTTCTTAACACTACTGCCACAACCATAAATGCCTTCGGTGCAGCAACAGCATTGTCTATCGGCGCATCAACTGGCACAACCACAGTTAACAATAAACTTACTCATAGTGGATTATCTCCATCATCTGGTACTGAAATTGACCAGATATCACAAGTAACAAAAAGTTTAACGCTAACTACTGACTGGCAAGATGTTGGAATTCAAGGAACGGATCTCCCAACAGGAACTTATATCATTCAGCTATATGCGAATGATGCTGGCTCTGGTGGATTTAACACCAATGAATACTATTCTGGTACAATGAGCTGGTTTTCTGGCTCTACCAATTCGTCTATGGAATTACCCTCAGATGAAATTCAATTACATAGAGCGGGTGGCTCTAGTGATGCCGGAGTATATTTAAGAACTTATAGATCAAATACCGTATTGAAGCTACAGATTTATTCAAATTCTGACAATGCTTCTGCGGCAAACTATGTTTTTAAGTTTAGAAGAGTCATCTAAAACATAAATAATAAAAAAGATAAAGGGTAAAAACAATGGCATTTAAAATTAAAGACGGTCTGAGAATTGGGACAGTTGATGTATTCAACAACAGCGGTGTGCTGCAATCGGCGGCCGTCGATACTGCTGTTGTGGTTACACTGTCTGCTACACAGACTTTAACCAATAAGACATTAACAAGTCCGACACTTACAACCCCCGCACTTGGCACACCATCTTCTGGTACGCTAACAAGCTGCACGGGTCTACCAATCTCGACTGGTGTTTCTGGACTCGGTACAGGCGTAGCAACTTTCTTAGCTACTCCATCTTCGGCAAACCTTCTTGCGGCAGTTACCGATGAAACTGGTACAGGTTCGCTAGTGTTTGCAAATAGTCCTACGCTTGTAACTCCAGCGCTTGGCACACCGTCATCGGTTACATTAACCAATGCTACTGGTCTTCCAATCTCGACCGGTGTTTCTGGTCTTGGCACTGGCGTTTCCACTTTTCTTGCAACACCATCTTCTGCAAATCTTCTCTCTGCACTGACAGATGAGACGGGATCTGGTCTAGTTGTTTTTGGCACATCGCCATCATTCACTACATCGGTAACAACCGGATCGACAACTTTTGCAGTATTTAATACAACGGCAACTACGATCAACGCATTCGGTGCAGCTACATCGCTATCTATCGGTGCATCAACTGGTACTACAACTGTTAATAATGATCTTACTGTTACTGGTAACCTTGTTGTAAATGGTACTACCACAACAGTTAACTCAACAACTATTACAGTTGATGACATTTCGCTGGAACTTGGTGCTGTTGCTTCTCCTACTGATATCACAGCCGCTGGTGGTGGTATTGTCCTTAAGGGTACCACAGATAAAACAATTACCTGGGGTGCTACTAACGGCTGGACTTCAACCGAAACATTCAATCTGGCATCGGGTAAAACATATAAGATCAATGGTACAGATGTTCTGTCTGGTTCTACCCTTGGTTCAGGTGTTACTGGCTCATCGCTCACTAGCGTTGGCACACTAAGCACTGGTACCTGGCAGGCTACTGTCATCGGCTCAACTTATGGTGGTACAGGTGTCAACAATGGTGGTAGAACAATCACCGTCAACACAGGCAACGTAACATTTACTGCCCAAGCAGGCGGCTCATCTGTTACTGTTCCATCGTCAGGCACTCTTGCAACAACAAGCAATAAGCTAAGTGACTTTGCTGCTACATCTTCGTCGGAACTAGCTGGCGTTATCTCAGATGAAACTGGGTCTGGCGCTCTAGTATTCGGCACTGCTCCAACTATCAAGAGTTCTATTACTCGCCAGACTTCTGGTGGTACAACTGTTGCAGTTCAAGACGTAGTTCAGGCTACAGTTGCAACTACATCTGCAACCGCAGTTGATACATTTTCTGCCACTTCATATCGTTCTGTTAAGTATCTTGTTCAAGTCACACAGGGATCTAACTATCAGTTCTCTGAAATTCTTGTGATCCATAACGGCACAACAACATCTATGACTGAATACGGCGCACTTGAAACAAACGGCGCACTTGCAACATTTACAAGCGATATCAGCACTGGTAACGTTCGTCTATTAGTGACAATGGGTTCAGCCACTTCGGCTACAATCAATATCACAAAGACAGTGATTGCAATCTAATTTTGAGATAGGGGGAGGAAATCCTCCCCCTCTTATTCGTGGATAGGGAAACGAAATGGCAAACGAATTTAAGGTAAAGAATGGGATTATTACGCCCACTGCCATATTATCTGGCAGTTCAAGTGGCACGACTACCGTTCAAGCCGCATCGGCCGCATCCGGCACATTAACATTACCAGCAGCGACAGATACGTTAGTCGGTAGAACGACAACTGATACGCTTACAAATAAAACTTTAACTACCCCTGCACTGAATGGCGCAACTGTAAACAATAATAACGCAGTTTCGGCAGCTGGCACTACACAGGGAACTGGTACTGCATTAACCGTAGACTACAATGTGGTCACTACAGTTGCGGCCAGCTCTGGTGTTGTTCTTCCTGCAGCCACTGCTGGTCGTAGAATAATTATCGTTAACAAGGGTGCAAACGCTCTTTCGATTTATCCAGCTTCTGGCGGAACAATCGACGCATTAGCCGCGAACGCTGCAATTCTTATCGCAGCAAATGGTTCAATAGAATTAATGGCATCATCGTCAACACAGTGGTATTCTATCTCTCGCGTTGCAATCTATGATGCATCAGGGAATCTTCTAAACTAATGTCGACCATCGTTCAAGTAAAAAGAAGTGAGACTCCAAACGCCATTCCATCGCCAGCTGATTTGGCGATAGGGGAGCTGGCAATTAACTTAGCAGATAAAAAGATTTTCTCTAAAGATAGTTCTGGTTTGGTAGTGGAATTTATTAGTCAAACATCGGCTTCTATTCCACAAGACTTCGGATACTTGACAGACATTGCAGTTACTTCCTATGATTTTGGGTTAGTAACTGAGGCAGCAGGATAAGGATAAAAAATGACGGTTTCATCAAGACAAGGGCTAATCGATTACTGTCTTCGTAGACTTGGATTTCCAGTAATTGAAATCAATGTCGATGATGATCAAGTTCAGGATCGTATCGATGATGCCTTACAATATTTCCAAGAGTTTCATTTTGATGGCGTAGAAAGAATCTATCTACATCATAAAGTAACTGGTGCTACACTAAAGGTTTCTGGACTTTCTGCTCCATCTTTTGAGATTGGAGAAAACATTGTTGGTGCAACATCAGGCGCAAAATGTAAAGTTGTTGATATCACAGGAACAACTCTATCGGTAAGCAAAGTATCTGGAACTTTTGTTGCCAGTGAGATAATGACCGGCGAAAAATCGGGATTCAGTAGATCATTAGCATCTTCTGATTTTTATACACCGGGTGATATTCAAAACGGATATGTCTCTATTCCTGATGCAGTAATTGGTGTTATCAGAGTATTGCCAGTTAATGGTCCTAGTTCTGGTATGAATAACGCAAACAATATGTTTGATGTTATCTATCAATTCCGCATGAATGATATGTATAATCTTCTGTCTGCGGATATGATTTATTATACACAAATGAAACAATATCTAGATATGCTAGATATGCTTCTCGTAGGCGATAGATCATTTGCATACAATCGTAAGACTGATAAGCTAGAAATTCATTGTAACTGGGAAGATGTTTTTGATCCCGGTGACTACATCATTGTAGAATGCTATCGTATTGTTGATCCTACCGTTTACTCTAAAGTCTATGATGACCGCTTCTTAAAAGAATATGCAACCGCACTAATCAAAAAGCAGTGGGGTGATAATATGAAGAAGTTTGGTGGCATGCAACTACCAGGCGGTATTGTTATGAACGGCCAACAAGTCTATGATGAAGCAGTAGAAGAAATCAGAATGATCCGTGCAGACATGCAAATGAGTTCGGAACTTCCTGTAGATTTCATGGTGGGATAAGATCATGCCCACTAACTTCTACTTTCAATCAGGAAATACATCTGGCACAACAAACGAACAACGTTTGTTGGAGGACCTGATTATCGAAAGCATGAAGATATATGGACATGATGTTTACTATCTGCCAAGAACGATAGCTAATAAAGATCCTATTCTAGGTGAAGATCCGTTATCATTCTTCGCACAAGCATATCCTCTAGAAATGTATCTAGAGAATACAGAAGGCTTCGAAGGTCAAGGCGAATTACTGACTAAGTTTGGCTTTGAGTTTCGCTCTAATGCTACTTTCGTTGTAGCAAGACGCCGCTGGGAAGAATCTGTGGGTAGAAACGCTGACAATCTCCAGTTACCAGAACGTCCTGCAGAAGGCGATTTGCTATTCTTTCCTAAGACCAAGACTTTCTTTCAAATCGATTATGTCGATTTTCTAAATCCATTTTATCAACTCGGTAAGATTTATACATATAGAATGTCTTGTCAAGTATTTGAATTTAGTTCTGAAAACATTAATACTGGTATTCAAGAGATTGATAGTATCATTGCTGGTAAAACTCAAGATACTTTTGGTTGGCAACTTATTATGGAAAGTGGAGATTATGTGTTAGACCACACCGGAGCTAATATTATCCTTCAAGAAAGTGCAACTACAAATGTTGATCCTCTAGATCAGACCGATGATTTTGAAAGACAAGCGGCAGAATTTGTAGACTTCTCTGCATTCAATCCATTCGGTGAAGTTCAGGTTAGGGCTGTATAATGTTTTTGAAACAACACTTTTATCACCAACACATTCGAAAAGCTATCATTGCTTTCGGAACTATATTCAATCAACTTACTATTCAACGTAAAAACTCTGCGGGTGAAGTTGCTCAATCTATTAGAGTTCCGCTTGCATATGGTCCTAAGCAAAAGTTCTTAGCTAGAATTGCAGCGGTACCTGGTATTGATCCAGCTTCTACTGCTATGACATTACCTAGAATTGGTTTTGAGATTACTAATCTAGAATATAATCCTCATCAAAAATTATCCATACTACAAAAGAATACTGCCGTAGGAGTTGGAGATGATGCTAATAAAGTAAGAACGCAATATGTTAGCACTCCGTATTCTCTAGGCATTTCTCTGTTTATTATGACAAAGAACCAGGACGATGGCCTACAAATCATCGAACAAATTTTACCATTCTTTAATCCTGATTTCTGTGTAACAATTACAGATATACCTGAGATGGGTATCAAGAGGGACTTACAAATTATACTAGATAATATCTCATATGAAGATAACTATGAGGGTGAGTTCACCCAAAGACAATCTATTGTCTGGAACATGAACTTCACACTTGGTCTTAATTTTTATGGGCCAGTTGATCAGCAAGGCTTTATTAAAACTGCCATTGCAAATACATATGCTAAACTCGAACCATCACCTGACACGCAGGAAAAGATTCGATATCAAGCAACATATACCCCGGAAGATGCGTCTTATCTTGATGATTGGAATTACGTGGAGCAATTTGATGAAATCTTCGACTAATCAATACGACAAATTAGATGCCATTTTTGGCACACATATGGACGAAGTCCTAAGTTCTAAAGAAGAAAAATTACCAGCAGTGGTAGAAGAGCCACCCGTGCCAGTAATCGTATCTACTGGTGACGATATTGAAGACGATTACAATTTGGCTAGAATCAAATTGAATTCTACGCTAGAGCAAACCGATCAGGCATTACAGGGCATGTTGAACGTTGCTCTCGCCAGTGATAGTCCTCGTGCATATGAAGTTGTAGGTCAGCTACTAAAGATCAAAGGCGATGCCGCTAAAGATTTATTAGCCCTTCAAAATGCAAAAAAGAAATTGCGTGAAGAAGAGCCCAAGAAACAGAATATTGATACACAAAACAATATCATCTTTTCTGGTTCTACATCGGATTTACTTAAAGCATTGAAAGCAGAGAAAGCAAAAGTCATAGATCATGAGTGAGGAATCCTCGTATCACGGTAATATTAACTTAAAGCCGCTTGGTCATAAACATAATTTTACTTTAGAACAACTGGCAGAAATTGAAAAGTGCCAGGAAGATCCAATTTATTTCATTGAGAACTATTGTCAGATTGTTACTCTTGACCACGGTCTACAGCTATTTAAGTTGTATGATTGTCAGAAGGAAAAAGTTCTTCACATTCTAAACAATCGTAAAGCGATCCTCATGGAAGGACGCCAG
>Ga0222712_10000943_pt1 | contig 37148 bp, 37 predicted proteins | sample C33_657DmetaG_FD_165043 | JGI IMG/M metagenome (GOLD analysis project Ga0222712, IMG submission 165043) | Estuarine water microbial communities from San Francisco Bay, California, United States - C33_657D | ecosystem: Environmental > Aquatic > Marine > Unclassified | place: USA: California... | reverse complement strand
CCAACGCTTACTGCGCGAACCGCCAGCGACCCTTTTAGGCTCAATCGTTGATACCAATACGCAAGGGCTTAATCCAGATGCGAGCTTGAACGAAGTTTCGTCATACTTGGCCAGTTATAACTTGCTCTCATTGCCAGTTATCGATGCCAACGACCGTTTGCTCGGTGCCGTCACTGTTGATGACGTGCTCGATCACTTATTGCCAGAGAATTGGCGTCATGATCACCGCGATCTTTCTCGTAGTTCGATCAAAGTAAATACTGAATTGGAGGGCTAACCATGGCACGTCACAATGGTTTAGATACCCCGCGCAGCAAAGGCCGCACACTCCGCCCAAATTATGATCCAGAAACATTTGGCCGCTTATCTGAGAGCTTTGCTCGCTTCCTCGGAACAGCGCGCTTCTTGGTTTATATGACGGTATTTGTGGCAACTTGGGTTATTTGGAATACCGTCGCACCGACAAACCTACGTTGGGATGATTACCCATTTATCTTCTTGACTTTAATTCTTTCTCTGCAAGCATCTTATGCTGCACCGCTAATTTTGTTGGCGCAAAATCGGCAAGCTGATCGTGATCGAATTCAAAGTAATGAAGATCGTGCCCAAAACGAGCGCAATATTGCCGATACCGAGTACCTAACTCGCGAACTGGCAAGCCTGCGGAGCGCACTTGGCGATGTTGCCACACGAGATTTCATGCGCAGCGAACTTTCTGATCTAGTTACTGAACTTGAAAAGAAATTAAGTGCTCAGTCCAAGCCGAACGCCAACTAAGGACTTTGGGCGCACGATTATTCGCGCAATAATTTCATCAAATACTTTTGCAGCAGAGCTTTCCGGATTAGAGACAACCACCGGAATTCCGGTATCGCCACCTTCGCGCAGTGCCGGACTAAATGGAATCTGACCCAAAATTGGCACATCTTTGCCAACCAATAGCGATAACCGTTTTGCTGTTTCGGCACCGCCGCCTTCGCCAAAGAGCGAGATCGTTTCGCTACAAGTAGGGCATGGAAATGCAGACATGTTTTCGATTACGCCAATTACTTGTTGCTTCATCTGGTGAGCTATCCGACCGGCACGTTCGGCCACCTCAGCAGCTGCAATTTGTGGAGTTGTAACGACCACGATTTCGGAAGAAGGTATTAATTGACCTAGTGAGATCGCTAAGTCACCGGTTCCGGGTGGTAAATCCAACAGGAGTAGATCGAGATCGCCCCAATAGGCATCAGATAAGAGTTGTTCGAGAACTTTGTGTAACAGCGGACCGCGATAAGCAACCGCATCAGAGCGCTCAGGCTTAAACATCTCCATCGATACCGTCTTTACGCCGTATGACTCAAGCGGAATAAACATTTGATCAATGGCAGTTGGCCGCTGTCCAATTAAGCCCATTAAGCGAGGAATTGAATGGCCATAGACATCGGCATCCAGAATTCCAACTTTCAAACCTTGATTAGCGGCTGCGATTGCTAAATTGGCAGTGACGGAAGATTTACCAACCCCGCCTTTTCCTGATGCTACACCGATTACTCGGGTCAACGAATCAGGTTGCGCAAACGGAATAAATTTCTCGCGACCATTTCGTAATAGTGATTTCACATTATCGCGTTGCTTATCTGACATTACTCCGAAAGTTAAATCTATTTCGGAGATACCCGCAATCGAGCTCACCGCAGAAGTTACATCATTGCGCAGCCGATCTTTCATCGGACAACCTGAAATTGTTAGCAATACGTGTAGTTCGAGCCGGCCATCTTTAAAATCAACCCGATCAACCATGCCTAAGTCAGTTATTGAGCGATGTAGTTCTGGGTCCTGAACTTTGGCTAAAGCTTCGGTGACTTGATCAATTACACTCATATTAAGTCCGGATCTATTTTGCTCTCGTAGGTTGGCTTACTCTTTTGTGCAACATCATCTTGTGCCAGCACATCGTTAATCTGTTTTTTAATGAAAGTCTTAGGATTTAAATCAGAAGCTTGTAGATCCTCGAAACCTGGACCAAGGTTTTCACGTAATTCAGCAGTTGCAGAATTTGAAATATTGCGCAACTTCTTAACCATCTTTGCCGCATCGCTGGCTAACCTTGGCAAACGTTCTGGACCAACTAAAATCATCCCTAAAACGGCTAAGCCAAGTAATTCACCAGCACCGAGGTCGAAGAACATTTCGCTAGCCTATCGGTTGCATTATTTGCCGGCGATCAGAATTAAATTGGTCTGATAGCTCGTTTTGCCGCGAAGATAGGTAATTGTTACTTCGTCACCCACATTATGGGTTCGAATTTCCACGATCAATTCTTCTGGAGTATTTATCTTCATGCCATCAACCTTGGTAATTAGGTCACCTGGACGCAAGCCTGCTTTAGCCGCGGGCCCGCCAGCCATGATGGCCGATGAGGTTTTTGCAATTAGCGCTCCCCCGCCGCTGTAATTCATATCAACCGCTACGCCAATAACTGGATACGTGGCTTTGCCATCTTTTATCAATTGATCGGCAGTTTTGCGAGCTTGATTAATTGGAATTGCGAAACCAAGTCCGATTGAACCTGACTGTGATCCTAAACTGCTGCCAAGTGAGGCAATCGCCGAATTAACTCCAATTACTGCACCAGTTGCATCAACTAATGGTCCACCTGAGTTGCCAGGATTAATTGCGGCATCGGTTTGTATTGCACTAATAAATGAAGTCGAACTATTTTCATCACCAGCAGTTACTGGACGATTTTTTGCACTAATGATTCCTTGGGTTACCGTGCCCGACAGACCAAGAGGTGAACCAAAAGCAATTACCGAATCACCAACTTGAACTTTGTCACTATTTCCAAATTGCAACGCTTTTAGCCCAGTTGCTTGGATCTTTAGAACAGCTAGATCATATGACTCATCGCGGCCAAGAATTTTTGCTACATATTCGCGACCATCATTTAGAATTACTTTGATAGTAAGTGCGTCAGCTACCACGTGATTATTGGTTAACAAATATCCATTTGGATCAATCACAAAACCAGAGCCAGAGCCGCCACCATCTTTTGACATGGTTTCTATCGACACAACTGAAGGAAGAACTCGCGCCGCGATACCGGCGACTGAATCAGGTGAGCGCTCGATAGTTGAAGTAGATGAAACTAAATTAACGCCACTTGAAATTAAACCTTTTGTTGCATCTCCGCCAAGTATTCCGCCGAGTAAACCCGCGACCAATGCAAGCACCACAATAGAAGCTGTTGGCAATGTGCGTTTCTTGCCAGCATTTTGCTCAAGGTCTTCCAGGAAGATTAATTGATTTGGCTTGCGGCGAAAGATGCGCGCTGGTTTGGACATGAGGCTATCTTCCTATAACTTTGTAGCGATCAACAAACCATCTCCGACTGGCAATAACGAACTCTGCCAATTGTCACGGTTGGTCTTGATTCTTTTCCCAGCCTCACGAAGCGCAATTGTCTTGGGGTCGCGCTGTGCTGGATCTGGCACTTTGCCGCCACCAAAGAAAGAGTCGATCACTAAGACTCCCCCACTACGCAAAATCCGATGAGCTTCATCGATTGTGTAAGTGAGATCAATTGGGTCATGGCGCAAGATGACTAAGTCATATGCGCGATCAGTTAACTTACTTAGAACATCCATAACTGGATTAGTAATCAAGCGAAAGCGAGCTGGTTCTATTTCTTCCTCATAAAATGCCATCTTGGCAATACGTGCATGTTCTATTTCATCGTCAATCGAAGTCAGCGTGCCGCTATCGATCATGCCGCGCAGTAAATAGAGGCTGCCAACTCCTGAACCAGTACCAACTTCAACGACAGATTGAGCTGAAAGTAGATGCGCTAATTGTTGAAGAAATACCCCGGTGCCAACGCTGATGTCATTGGCGCCAACTTCAACGCCACGAGCACGCGCATGTTCAAGTACTAGATCTTCAGGATTAAAGTTTTCAGAATAATCAAACAAATTTGAGATCATAAAGAAGAAATCCAAGTAGTTAGCAAGCGAACTCCAAAACCAGTGCCGCCCTTCGGATTTTCACCTGCATCTACTTCGCTACGAGCAGTGCCGGCAATATCGAAGTGAACCCACTTGCGATCGCCAACAAACTTTTCTAGGAAAAGTGCAGCTGTTACTGACCCAGCGTTGTAGTCACCTTTATCGGCCGTGTTATTGATATCGGCGATGTCGCTTTCAAGCGCATCTATGTAGTCGTTGATCAGTGGCATGCGCCAAACTCGATCGCCAGATTTATCTCCTAGTTCATGTAATTTCGCAGCCAACTTGTCATCGCGCGTATACATCGCGGCATACTGTCGGCCGAGACCTAAGGTTGCTGAGCCGGTGAGTGTTGCAATGTCGATTAAATAATCTGGCTTTAACTTTAAATTTGCATAAGCTAAACCATCGGCAAGAACTAAGCGACCTTCAGCATCAGTATTTAAAACTTCAGTGGTGGTGCCGCCAAAGTGAGTAATGACATCACTCGGACGTTGAGCAGTGCCAGATACCGCATTTTCAGCACACATCAACAGGGCTGTAACACGAACACGCGGCGCTAATTCAGGAAGTGCGCCGACAACAGACAAGATGGCTGCAGCACCAGCCATGTCGCTCTTCATCGTCATCATCGTGTCGTACGGGCGCTTCATGGAATATCCGCCAGTATCGAAAGTAATTCCTTTGCCAACTAATACAACATGTGGCCAATTGCTAGAACCTTTTGGGGCGTAAGTTAACTCAATGAAGCGAGGCGGTGACTTGCGCGAAGAATTACCAACTGCGCTTAGGCCGCCAAATGGCGCAAGTTCTTTTCCAGCTAAAACTTTAATGGAAATATCTCGCTCTTTAGCCACAGTCTTTGCATTTACAGCCATCCAGGCTGGCGTCTTTATATTTGCTGGTGTGTGCACTAGATCTCGAGTGCGCCATACGGCAGCTGAAATAGCAAGAGCGCGCTTTAGCGCCAACGTTGATATAGAAAGATAAATTGTTGGCTTGAGTGGTTTAGCTCCACTTTTTAAATTCCAGATGTATGCACCCATGGTTGCTGAGATGGCATGTGCTGTTACATGTGAATCAGTTGTTGCGCAGAACGTTGAAATGCTTTGTGCTTTGCCTTTTACCTTGCGGCCAACTGTTGCGCCTGCTGCACGTAAAGCAGCTATTGATTGATCACCTAGACCAACTAGCAATAGCCGTTCAGTCTTTGCATCTTGCGCACTAATAGGAAGTTCGAAAGATTCGCCAGCTTTTCCAGATGGGGTAAAAAATTTAAGTTCATCAATAAGATCGATTTCAAATGTGTCGGCAATGCTCTTAAGTAAAAGTGTCGAGCCAACTAACTTGAACTCTTTTTCAGCCTTTGGGTCTGAGTTTTCGACTGCAACAAAGCCAAGGGCGATAATTTCGCTGGAGAGGGCGGACTTGAGATCTGCTGAGATCGCCTTTAGCTCTGGAAAGTGTGCAGGTGAAGACATAAGCGAGAGGCTATCCGATTACTACTTCTTAATCAGCCCAACCGCTGCGTGTAACGCGGCACTTAAATTTGTAGCTTCTTCAGGATTCATTTCAACGACTAAACGTCCGCCGCCTTCTAGTGGAATTCGCATAACAAGGGAACGGGCTTCCTTGGTAACTTCCATCGGGCCATCACCAGTACGAGGTTTCATGGCAGCCATTGGAACTCCTTTAAAGATCTTACGCGGGTGTGAGGGAGAAGTATCTCGTACTTAGGGGGTGAAACTGAAATCAAGATTGCAGATCACAGGCCTAGCAATGCGCTCAATCTGGACTTTCCGCTGGCAATCAGGGAGGAAACGGCCCGTTCGGGCACCCCGATTAAGTTGGCAATTTCCGGGGCAGATAGCCCGCGCAAGAGATGCATCGTCAAGATGATGCGTTCTTCTTCGGGTAACTCGTTGAGCACTTCGGCCAAGGTTTTGGCTGGTTTTGAGGCGCTCATAGGAGTACAGGCTACTAGCGATTGGTTAGAGATCTCCGAAAGCGTAAAAGTGAGATTCGCACGCCTAAATAGGTCGGCAGATAGATCAACAGAAATGCTGCTTTGGGGGCTTTGATCGTTTCTGACCAATCAAAGTTAGTCGCAGCCGCATCTTTAGTTGAGATATCAGTTAGCTCAAACTTGCCAGTGCCTTTAATTATCTTGCCCACATGGTCAACTTCGCACAAACGCGGCGGCAGCCAATTGGTGACCACCATTTTATCTAGCAAACCAAATTTGAATCCGGATTTAACAAGTGGGCCAGTTAACGCACTAATTGAAGTACCAACACCACTTCGGATATCGGAGGTAACCCAAACTCGAGTTTGCAACATCCAATCGCCTTGACTCTCCCAATCAGCAATTGCTGCCCAAACTTTATCGATTGGTGCCGCTATTTTAAGGCTGATCTTAATTTCGTTACTAGCCAATTTACTTTCCGGACTTATTTAGTGTTTCGATAACTTGTTCAACACTCGTGCACCAAGTAACTAATTCACGTTGACCTGGTTTTACAAAACCTTCGGCTTCGAGATGATCTAGCAAAGTAACAAGTGGTGCGAATGCGCCATGTGGATCCAGAATTAAAACTGGCTTGTCGTGAAACTTCAGAAAACGGCCGACCCAGATTTCGAAAAATTCTTCCAGGGTTCCGGGGCCACCAGGTAAGGTAATAAAAGCATCTGCTAAATCTTCGATCTTTGCTTTGCGTTCGCGCATTGATTCGACCACATGCAATTCATGGCTATCGTGATCAGCAAATTCGATATCAACTAAAGACTGTGGAATAACGCCGATTGTATGGCCGCCAACTTCGCGCACGGCTCGACCGATTGCACCCATCGTGGAAATATGGCCGCCGCCTGAAACTAAACCCCAGCCTTGATTGCCGATCGCATTTCCAAGTTCGGTTGCAACCGCTTGATACTTCGCATCAATGGTGGGTGATGATGAACAAAAGACGGCAATACGCATGTCGGTAAGGATAGGGGCTAGGCTTGTCTTATGTCGCAACGAGCAGCCGGATATGGAATTGCCACTCTAATCAATGGTGGCGAAAAAGATGGAACCGTCCTTGATACTTGGTTCCCAGCACCTGTTTTGGGCAATCTACCCGCAACCGCACCTGCTGAGTTAGCTTCACTTGCAACTACTGACAATGCACGAGGTGTTCGTAGCGAAGTAGTTGGCGTTGAAATTGATTTAGCCACACCACCTGCCTCAGTTAGCGATGCCTACCTGCGCTTGCATTTACTTTCGCATCGTTTAGTTAAGCCACATGGCCAATCACTTGATGGAATTTTTGGAATTCTAAATAACGTGGTTTGGACTTCAGCAGGTCCGTGCCCAGTTGATAATTTTGAAATCACGCGGGCAAATATTCGAGCAGCTACAGGACAGCACGTAGCTGTTTATGGTGTCGATAAATTCCCGCGCATGGTTGATTACGTAGTTCCAAGTGGAGTGCGAATCGCTGATGCCGATCGGGTAAGACTTGGCGCTCACTTAGCTAGCGGTACAACAGTTATGCACGAAGGTTTTGTAAATTTCAATGCCGGCACCCTCGGAACTTCTATGGTTGAAGGTCGGATTTCTGCAGGCGTGGTTGTTGGCAATGGTAGCGATATTGGTGGCAGCGCTTCGATTATGGGCACGTTAAGTGGCGGTGGCAAAGAAGTGATTTCAATTGGCGAGAACTGCTTACTAGGCGCAAATTCTGGTTGTGGTATTTCCCTCGGCAATAACTGCGTAATTGAATCTGGTACATATATAACCGCTGCTGCCAAAGTTTTGCTCCCTGATGGTGAAGTAGTTAAAGCAGCCACACTTTCTGGTGCCAACAACTTGCTATTTCGTCGTAATTCACAGAGCGGCGCACTTGAGGCAGTTATGCGCACCGGCACTTGGGGTGGACTTAACTCAGTTCTGCACGCTAACTAGCTCTTCACTCGTTGGTGCAAACCAGGTAGATGGAAGCTTGCTTCGGCTACGAAAAGTCTCACCGCTTAATTTCACTTTCTTTCCGTTGCTAGATTTTCCCTCAATCAGCTTCACCGAACCGGTTTCATTCAGCGACAAGACTTTTACTGATACAACATCTGGTAAGCCAAAAGCACTAGCCATCACTGATTGCGTGACGTCTCGCTTCCACTTATAGAAATTCGGATTTAACTTAGGATCCAGTGACCAAGGGTCTGGAACCGAGAAGGTGTAACCAACATCAGTCCCCCAAGCATTTTTTGAAGTTTCGGTTACGCCGCCTGATGAAGAACCAAAATAAGTTCGGATTGGTAGCAAATTCCGAGTGACAGTTAATCCAGTATTTTCAGTAACTGATGTTCGAGTTACGGCCGCTTTCCAAATTTGCCCCCATTTGGGTTCGGCTTCTTTGGCATATCCGGCAAAATTTTGATCACTAATTGAGGAATAAAGTTCGCAATCGCAACTCTTTAAAACTTTACCGACCTTACTCATGGCATAACTTCTAGATGCAATAGCTTGCGCTTCGAGAGCTGCAGCTGGCCAAGAGGAAGGAACTTCGCTGATGCCCCACAAATATTCATCGTGCAATCTAACTTGATTAACAAACTCTAACCGATAGCCGAGTTTGGCATCTTTGATAACTTTGACCTGGATTTGACCATAACGATATTTAGTAGTTTTCTTGGTATGAGTTAAAGACAAAATAGAATCCGGCCCAGCTAAATATCTAGTGCCACTCCAACGGATAGTTAATGAGTCAACTGGAGTAAGTACCGTGGTGATGCCGACTTGAGTTGTGGATATCGCTACTTGCTTTTCTGAAATTGATAACTTAACCGAATCTTTCGCAGCTAATACTGAAAGAAATTGTGGTTCGGTTCCATCTCCAGATATCAATTGCAATGACATTCCCGGGGTATCACTTTTTAGCGAAGCCGAAGTCAATTGATGGCCGATATTTATGCGCAGAATTTGATCATCTGTTAGAGGCGTAACATCACTGCCGGGAAAGTAATAATTCATAATTGCCGTTGCGGTGTCTCCTGCTAGAGCTAAACCACGAGCGCCAATCTGGCTCATTCCAACGCCATGCCCATAACCTTTTCCGGAAAATGAAATCGAGGCAGGGGCTTCGGCCAAAGCTGCCGGCAAATTAACCAGCACTAAAGTTGAAATCAGAATGGGCGCAAGAGCGCCAAAGTTAAGTCTTTTCAACGTTAATCCTGGGGAACTAATGATTTTGGCGAGGTGATAAAGCCGGCACCCCATGCCATCTGCATTGTGAAGAGAACTGCGGGCATTAAGAGTTTTTCTAGCAAACCTTTGCCGAGCGCTACTCCCGCGACCGCTGTAAAGCCAGCATAGATGCCGGCTGGAACATAGAGGATTGGCGAGATTGTTGCTCCGCTGATTAGCGAAAGTACTGTGCCAGCTAGTGCAAACGGTGGTGCTAAATATCGGTAGTTAATCGTGCCAGCATGTTTTCGAGATACAACACGGCGCCAACGGCCATACTCAAAATATTGTTTTGCCAAGGCGGCCAAATTTGGCCTTGGCCGATAAGTGACTTCTAAGCGGGGATCAAAAAATATCTTTCCGCCCCGTTCACGTAATCGAAAGTTTAGTTCCCAATCTTGCGCACGAATAAATCTCTCATCAAAACCACCAATTTCATTAAGCGCTTCGCGCAAGAAGCAACCCAAGTAAACAGTATCTACTTCGCCAGATCCACCACCGGTATGAAACTTTGCCGCCCCTACGCCAAGTGGGCTACGCATTGCTCTGGCGACACTTTTCTCAAATTTTGTTTTTCCAACAGCGCCCATTAATCCGCCAACATTTACAGCGCCAGTTTTACGAAGCAACTCAACTGCGACTGAGAGATAATTGCTAGGGATTTCAGCATGCCCATCGACGCGAACAATTATCGGTGCGTTTGATTTCGCTAGCGCAAGGTTTAAACCTGCTGCTGTGCGCCCGGTTGGATTTAAGACAACAACGACCCGTGAATCAGATTGTGCTAATTCGTTAGCAATTTCAAGAGTGGCATCTTTGGAGGGCCCTACGGCCAAAATAACTTCAAACTTGCCTTGATAATCTTGGGAAAGGATTGCCTTAACTGCAGCTACTAAATGATTTGCCTCATTTAGGACTGGCAAAATCACGGAAAGATCCGGTGAGGTAGATAACTCACTTTTTCTCGGGGTAGGTGCGGTAGTCATAGCCCCTAAACCGTATCGCCCAAGTACGCTTTCGCCATGTCTTCGCCTCGCAAACACAGCCGTGCCATTCGGGCGATAACCTCACTTTCAGTCGGAATTGTGGCTCTTTCTGCCATTGGTTGGCTGGGTCTTGGCCGAGTAAGTGGATCGCTAAATCGAACTGATGCCTTTGCCAATGTAAAGAATCGTCCCGATAAACCAACTAGTGCAATGAATCTATTGCTGGTGGGTTCAGATAACCGCGCGGGTTTAACTAAAGAACAAATTCGTGAACTGTGGGTAGGTGGAACTGAAGTTGCAGCCGGTGCTCGATCTGACACCATGTTATTGGTTCACATTAGTAAAGCTCGCGATAGCGCTGTGATCATCTCGCTTCCTCGAGATTCCTTAGTCACAATTCCAGAACATATAAGTAGCTCTGATTCGACTAAGACGGTTCCGGCCCGTCAAAACAAGTTAAATGCTGCCTTCAGTTTCGGTGGAGCGCCACTTTTGATTGAAACTTTAGAAGGAGAAACTGGGCTTCGAATTGATCATTACATCGAAATTAATTTCCTTGGCTTTAAAAATATCATTGACGCTCTGGGTGGAATTGATGTTTGTGTTAAAAAGAATATCGATGATCCAAAATCAAATTTAGTGCTTTCGGCTGGCTTGCAAACTCTCGATGGAATTCAAGCGCTAAAGTATGTTCGCACTCGCTACTTCGATGGGCAAGGCGATATTGGCCGCATGAAACGTCAGCAAGAATTTATGTCAGCAGTTATGCGGAAAGCAACCAGCACGGGCACGTTATTGAACCCAATTAAGCTGGTTAATTTCTTTAATGCTGCGATCAAGACCATAACTACCGATAATGAGTTCAATAAGAATGATCTGTTGACTTTGGGTAAGCAGCTGAAGAACTTATCGGCCGATCGAGTTCGAACCCTCACAGTGCCCCTCTCGAATGCCAATGGTCGAGCAGCTGGCGTTGGTTCAGTTGTGATCTGGGATAGCGTGCTGGCACCGGATCTATTCAATCGTTTGTTGAACGATCAACCAATTATTGATGAAGTTAAAGCAACTCCATCGGCGAGTGCCTCGCCAACAACGACTATCGTCGATAAATTCAAGACTCAAACCGCCTCAGATAACACTTGTCCGACGGCAAAATAAAGGAATAATCATGAAAATGAAGTTATCGGTTATCGGAACTGGATACCTGGGCGCTACTCATGCGGCTTGCATGTCATCCCTGGGCTTTGAAGTAATCGGAGTTGATACCGATGCGGCCAAAATTGCGCAGCTAAGCAAAGGTGAGCTGCCATTTTATGAACCTGGTTTAGATACTTTATTGGCCGAAGAAGTTAAATCTGGCCGCTTAACTTTCACAACTGATTTCTCACTTGTCGCTGATGCCGACATGCACTTCGTCTGCGTTGGAACCCCACAAAGCAAAGATGGCCTTGCCGCTGACTTAACTTATGTTCGCTCATCCGTTGCGGCGATTACGCCTTACTTAAAGCCAGGTTCTCTAGTAGTTGGAAAATCAACTGTGCCGGTTGGAACCGCGCAATCATTACGCGAGGAACTTCTTAAATCTGCGCCCCATTCGGATTTAGCTTGGAACCCAGAATTTCTACGTGAAGGTTTCGCAGTTGAAGATACTTTGCGCCCCAATCGTTTAGTAGTTGGAGTTACTAGCGATAAAGCCGAAGAGATGTTGAAAGAAGTTTATGAACCAGTACTTGCTCTGGGCACGCCTTGGATTCGCGCAGATCTACCCACAGCCGAACTTGTTAAGGTTGCCGCAAACTCATTCTTAGCAACCAAGATTTCATTTATAAATGCGATGGCTGAAGTTTGCGAAGCAGCAGGTGGCGATGTCACTGTCTTAGCAAAAGCTATCGGATATGACCCACGCATTGGCAATCGATTCTTGCAAGCCGGTATTGGATTCGGTGGCGGCTGCTTACCTAAAGATATCCGGGCATTCATGGCTCGCGCTGAAGAACTAGGCGCCAAGCAAGCGCTGGAATTCTTAACTGAAATTGATGCGATTAATTTACGTGCTCGTCAACGCGTAATCGATGTGGTGCGCGCAGACCTTTCTGAAGATTTAACTCAGTACAAAATCGCCGTCTTAGGAGCTGCTTTTAAGCCAGACAGTGATGATGTACGTGATTCCCCCGCTTTAGATATTGCAGCTCAATTACATGCAGCTGGCGCCAAAGTGGTGGTGCATGATCCAAAAGCGATCGAAAATGCCCGCAAGCGATTCCCAAACTTAGGTTTTTCTGAATCAATCGAAGAATGCGTAACAGGGGCAGATTTAATCTTGCACTTAACTGAGTGGAAGCAATACCGAGAGCTCGACCCTGTTGCTATTAAGGCTCTAACCAAGGGAGCCATGATCATTGATGGTCGCAACATGCTCGATCGTGAACTTTGGCGAGCAGCTGGCTGGAAATTCCACGCCTTAGGTCGTACGGATTAATCAATGAATACCACTGAAACAATTTCCCAAGCACTCGAGCTTAAGAATTGGGCAGTAGTTGGCTTAGGTAATAATCCAGATCGGCCAGCATTTGGTGTTGCCAAGTTATTGCAAGAAAAAGGTCACCAAATTTTCCCAGTGCACCCTAAAGCTGAAGCGGTTCATGGCGTGCCTGGCTATCAATCGCTATTTGATATCCCGGTTCAAATTGATGTGGTCGACTGCTTTGTAAATTCAAACTTAGTTGGCGAAGTTGTTGATCAAGCAATTGCAATCGGGGCTAAGGCAATTTGGCTACAACTTGGAGTTATAGATCAAGCCGCAGCAGATCGAGCTCAAGCAGCGGGTCTGTTAACAATTATGGATCGTTGCCCGGCGATTGAATATCAGCGCTTTATTTAAAGTTTAGTTAGAAGCCAGTTTTATGGCTTCGGCGCGCAGTTAAATTAGCGCCTTTCGCTTTAGCTTCACTTTCTAGCTCTTTCAGGTGCTCGGCAACTTGTTGCGAAATCTTTTCATCGCTAATTCCTAGAATACGTGCTGCCAAAATTCCAGCGTTCTTAGAATTACCAATTCCGACAGTTGCAACTGGGATTCCAGCCGGCATCTGCACAATAGAAAGAAGTGAATCCATGCCATCTAAAGTCTTGAGCGGTACTGGTACGCCAATTACGGGTAGCGTAGTTAGAGCTGCCACCATGCCAGGTAAATGTGCAGCGCCACCAGCGCCAGCAATAATTACCTTTGTGCCGGCACTTTTAGCACCTTGAGCAAAAGCAACCATTTCAAGTGGCATACGATGAGCAGATACAACTGCCGTTGAATATGAAATTCCGAACTTATCGAGAACTAAAGCGGCTTCTTCCATAACTGGCCAATCTGAATCTGACCCCATGATGATTGCTACATCACTCATCGATAACTCCGCCCATATAGTCGATCGCATGTTGTACTTCAGTGGTTAATTCTACGAGGTTTTCACCAAGTAAAGTCACATGGCCAATCTTGCGCCCAGGTTTAACTTCCTTGCGGTATTGGTGCACCTTTAGCTTTGGCGTGCGAGCAAGCAGATGCAGATAAGGCCGATACATATCTTGCTTGTCGCCGCCAAGAACATTTCCCATGACAGCATATTGCGCAGTCATCGCGGTATCCCCTAGTGGCAAATCTAGAATCGCCCGTAAATGTTGCTCAAACTGACTGGTGACTGACCCATCAATTGTCCAGTGACCAGAGTTGTGTGGGCGCATTGCTAACTCGTTAATGAATAACTGGTCTCCTTTAACAAACATTTCAACTGCCATCACACCAACTAATTTAATTTCAGCGGCAATACTTAGCGCTATTTGTTGTGCTTGTTGGCCAAGTGCTTCAGATAATTCAGGCGCTGGCGCAATCGTCATGGTGCAGATGCCATCACTTTGCACTGTTTGAGTAGGCGCCCAGGTTGCAGCTTGTCCGTGTGGCGAACGCGCCACCATCACCGAAATTTCAAAATCAAAATCAATTAACTCTTCAACCAGTAACTTGGGATTTTCTAACAAGATCACAGCAAGTTCGCTTTCGGAATTAACTTTCCAGACGCCACGGCCATCGTAACCACCGGAGATTGACTTAGCGATGGCTGGAAATTCCAAAACCTCACTTGCTTTGGTGACAACTTGCCATTTAGGGGCTAGATAATTCGCTAACTTTTCCCGCATTGCAGCTTTATCTTGTGAGTAAATAAAGCTTTCCGAAGTTGGATAGAACTTAACACCCTCATTTTCTAGAGCTCTAATGACTGAGATCGGAATAAGTTCATGCTCAAAAGTAAGTAAGTCACATTTTTTAGCAAATTCACGAACCTGAACTAGATCGCGGTAATCGCCAACTTCAAAGGCAGCGACTTGCGCGCCAGAATCAGTTGCAGATTGCGCGAGTAAAACTAGATCGATCCCTAGTGCTGCTGCGGGCGCAGCACTCATTCGGCCAAGTTGGCCGGCACCGATTATGCCGATGCGAGGAAAGGGCGATTTCACTTGCCTATCGTAGGTGAATCACATCGCCTACGTTAACTCGAGCGCCACTGGCCAACTGCAGTTCGCCCATTTCATTGATTCCCATCGCACGTGAGTTGAGGATTTCACCCGAAGGCAAGTGAACTTCAACCTCTTTGCCCAGAGTAGAACTAACTTGGCGGTATTGCTCGATCGCAATACTCGAACCACTCTCCCAGAGCCCGATGGTTAGTGCGAAGTTCTTTAAAATCTCAGACAATATAACGTTGCGATTTAATTCAGCGAAATTTTCTAGCGCTAATGATGTTGCTGTCGGCACGGGTAACTCAGATTTATTCATAGTTACATTAAGGCCAATACCAACTATGACTCCGTTATCTCTGGCTTCCACCAAAATGCCAGCAAGTTTCTTATCTCCGATAAGTAAATCATTCGGCCACTTTAAATTAGTTGCAACTTTTGCATCCAAACTCTTTAGGGCATTTACTAAACTAAGACCGGTTAGTAATGGAATTGCACTCCACTCCAATTTACTTCGTTTTGGTTCGAGGTAGATTGAAAATAGAAGTGCACTAGATTCTGCTGCTTCGAAAGTGCGATCCAATCTGCCTCGGCCAGCGCTTTGAAATTCTGTTACGTAGACATCACCGTGTTGCAGATTTTCTTTTGCGATAAGTTCGGTTTGGGTGGATGTAATGCTTTGAAAAACGCTTACCCGCCAGTAACTGCCGCGCAATGTTGCGTTCATCGCACTCTCATTTAGTGCTTCTCGAACCATTTCGACCTCCATAACTAGTACCGTAGGGGCATGAAGCCAGATCTGCATACTACTGCCGGAAAAATTGAAGATCTTCGCAATCGCCTTAACGAAGCTGTCCATGCTGGTTCTGAAAGTGCGATAGATAAGCAACATGCCAAAGGAAAGATGACTGCGCGCGAGCGCGTTGAAAAACTAGTTGACGCTGGCTCGTTTACTGAGTTTGATGAATTTGCTCGCCACCGTTCAGTCAATTTCGGCATGGAAAAAAATCGTCCATACGGAGATGGCGTAATTATTGGCATAGCCACAATTGATGGTCGCAATATCGCCCTCTTCTCTCAAGATTTCACAGTTATGGGCGGAAGCCTCGGCGAAGTAATGGCCGAGAAGATCGTCAAGATCATGGAATACGCTCTTAAGAATGGCATGCCAATAATCGGAATTAGCGATTCTGGCGGCGCTCGAATTCAAGAAGGAGTGTCGGCTCTCAGCGGATATGGCCGCATCTTTAGATTAAATACTCGCTCATCTGGGGTAATCCCACAGATTTCCTTAATCCTTGGCCCCTGCGCAGGTGGTGCTGCTTATTCACCAGCCCTGACAGATTTCACGGTAATGGTTAATGAGACATCACATATGTTTATTACCGGTCCAGATGTTATTAAGACGGTAACTGGCGAAGAAGTTGGCATGGAAGAACTTGGTGGTGCTCATACGCACAACACCAAGACGGGTAATTCACATTACTTAGCGCAAAATGAAGATGATGCAATCGATTACGTCAAAGCGCTACTTTCTTATTTACCAAGTAACAATATGGATGGTGCGCCACATTTACCAGCTACTGAGAGCTTGGAAAAGAAGTTAACCGATAACGCACTTGATACTTTGATTCCAGATAGCCCTAACCAGCCTTATGACATGAAGGTTTTGATTCAAGCGCTACTTGACGAAGGTGAATTCCTAGAAGTCCATTCTTTGTATGCGCCTAACATCGTCGTTGGCTTTGGTCGCATTGAAGGTGAATCAGTTGGCATCATTGCCAATCAACCACAGCAATTAGCTGGCACGTTAGATATTAATTCCAGCGAGAAAGCAGCACGCTTCTTACGTTTCTGCGATGCCTTTAATATCCCGATTCTTACCTTGGTCGATGTGCCTGGCTTCTTGCCCGGAACTGAACAAGAGTGGGATGGCATTATTCGCCGCGGCGCTAAATTGCTTTATGCCTATGCTGAAGCTTCGGTGCCGCTAGTTACTTTGATTACACGTAAAGCCTACGGTGGCGCATTCATCGTAATGGGCTCAAAATACATCGGTGCTGATATCAATTTAGCTTGGCCAAGTGCCGAAATTGCAGTAATGGGCGCTCAAGGTGCCGTAAATATTCTCTACCGTAGTGAGCTAAAGAACGCATCAGATCCAGAAAGCAAGCGAACTGAACTGATTACTGAGTACAACGAAACTTTAGCTAATCCTTACTTAGCAGCTGAACGTGGATATATCGATGCCGTTATCGAGCCAAGCCAAACTCGCGAATACATCACTAAAGCATTCCGCTCGCTAAAGACAAAGCGCGATGCGCTACCGCCACGCAAGCACGGAAACATTCCACTCTAATGTCTACGCCAAAAACGACATTTAGCGTGATCGCAGGTAGCCCTTCGGCAGATGAACTAGCCGCAATTGAGCTGGCTCTGGCCAATCACAAACGCGAAGAACTAAAACCAGTTGTTAAGCGAAGTGTTTGGGCGATGCCTTTGATGCGTACGCAACTACCACAAACAGTTAAGTTCGGTTCAGGGCGTAATTTCTAAGATGACAAGATTGATTTTAGCTTCAGCATCTACTTCACGCAGACGACTTCTCGAGTCAGCTGGTTTGAAACCAGAGGTTATCGTTAGCCATGTCGATGAAGAAACTGATTTTTTCAATGCGATGTCACCTGCCGATATGGTGATTGCACTTGCGATTACCAAAGCACATACCGTCCGCGAACAGATTTCAGGTGACGCTGTAATTATTGCCTGTGATTCCACCTTTGAATTTGACGGGGTTTCACTCGGAAAACCAGGTACGCCAGATGTTGCTACCGAGCGAGCAAGTCGGGTGCGCGGTAATTCAGGCTTATTACATACTGGCCATTGCATTATTGATACCAGCAAAGACCGCGAGATTTCAGATCGCGTAACTACTAAAGTAACTTTTTCGGATATGACCGATCTAGAAATCGCCGATTACGTTTCAACTGGCGAGCCATTACACGTCGCCGGTGGCTTTACTCTCGATGGTTTTAGTTCACCCTTTATCCCAAGCATCGAAGGCGATTACACCAACGTAGTTGGTATCTCAATGCCATTCCTTCGAGCCGCAATGACTGAACTTGGATACACCTGGCCGCAAGTAAAGGAGCTCGGATGAAACGTGTTCTGATTGCTAACCGCGGTGAAATTGCAGTTCGCGTAATTCGCGCATGTAGTGACCATGGCATTGAGAGCGTTGCGGTTTATTCCGAAACTGATCGTGATTCTATGCATGCGCAAATGGCAGATTCGGCATATTCCTTAAGTGGCACAACAGCAGCTCAGACATATTTAAATATTGAAAAGTTAATTGCCATCGCCAAGAAATCTGGTGCCGATGCAGTTCACCCTGGTTACGGTTTTCTTTCCGAGAATGCTGACTTTGCACAAGCAGTAATTGATGCTGGCTTAATTTGGATCGGTCCCCCACCTGCTGCGATCAGAGCACTTGGCGATAAAGTTTCAGCTCGCAAAATTGCTGCCAAAGCTGGCGCACCGCTTGTCGCAGGAACTGCTGATCCAGTAGATAGCCATGATGAAATCATTGCTTTTGCGAAAGAGCACGGCCTGCCTGTAGCAATTAAGGCCGCTCATGGTGGCGGCGGTCGCGGGCTAAAGATCGCTTTCACAATGGAAGAAATTCCTGAAGCTTTCGCATCTGCAGTACGCGAAGCTATTGCTGGCTTTGGTCGCGGCGAGTGCTTCGTTGAGCGTTATTTAGATAAGCCTCGTCACGTTGAGACCCAGGTGCTAGTAGATAAATTCGGTAATGCCGCAGTAATTAGTACGCGTGACTGCTCTTTGCAACGCCGTCATCAAAAATTAGTAGAAGAAGCACCTGCGCCTTTCTTAACTGATGCGCAGAACGAAGAGCTATATCGCTCATCGAAAGCCATTATGAAAGAAGCTGGTTACATCGGGGCCGGTACCTGCGAATTCCTTATTGGCGTCGATGGCACAATCTCATTTCTCGAAGTAAACACCCGCTTGCAAGTAGAGCACCCAGTAAGTGAAGAAGTAACTGGCATCGACTTAGTTCGCGAGCAATTCCGCATCGCGATGGGCGAAGAACTCGGGTTTACCGATCCAGTAATTCGTGGCCATTCAATTGAGTTTAGAATCAATGGTGAAGATCCAGGCCGTTCTTTCTTACCTGCCCCTGGTCGCATCACCAAGATGTCGCTACCAACTGGACCTGGCGTCAGAGTTGACACTGGTTTTCGAACTGGCGATGCCATCACTGGAAACTTTGATTCGTTGCTAGCTAAATTAATTGTCACGGGGGCAACTCGTGAACAAGCAATAACTCGCGCTCGTCGCGCGATTGCTGAATTTACAATTGAAGGAATGGCGACCGCACTTCCATTCCACCAAGCGATTTTGCAAGACGCAGCCTTCACTGATGATTTCAAGGTTTACACCAGTTATATCGAGAAAGAATTTAAGAACGAGATTCCCGAATTCAAGATCCTGCCACTAGAAGCACAAACCAAAGCAGCAGCTGATCATTTAGTGGCAGAAATAAATGGTAAGCGATTTGAAATCTTGGTACATGCACCAGAACCAGTTGTTAAACGGCACCGTGCAAAAGATGCACTCTCAGGCGGATCTGCTGGTGTGGGCTTAACTAGTCCGATGCAAGGTACCGTCGTAAAAGTTGCAGTAACCCAAGGCCAAAACGTTGAAAAAGGCGATCTAGTAGTCGTGCTTGAAGCCATGAAGATGGAGCAGCCACTGATGGCTCATCGCTCTGGTGTGATCTCTAACTTAACTGCGGTAATTGGCGAGACGGTTGCGAGTGGCACCGTGCTCTGTGACATTATTGAGGCATGAGCCAACCACTAATTAACGCTGAATCTGCCGCCGCCGAAATTGCAAAGCGGTCAGGTGTCCCCGCCCACGATGTTGCTTTAGTAATGGGTTCGGGTTGGGTTAGCGCAACCGATGCTTTGGGCACACCAAAGTTTGAATGTGATGCCCATGAATTGCCAGGCTTCTTACCACCGGCAGTCGAAGGACATTCCGGAAAAGTTCGCTCATATGAAATTATTGAAAATGGCAAAACAGTTCGAGTTCTAGTTTTCCTTGGGCGCACTCACCTTTACGAAGGTAAAGGAATGGAACCAGTTGTTCATGGTGTCCGCACTGCAGTTAAAGCAGGTTGCAAAGTTGTAGTCCTAACCAATGCCTGCGGCGGCATTAACACCAACTATAAAGTTGGCCAACCAGTTTTGATACGTGACCATATTTCGCTCACTGCGGCATCACCACTTGAAGGTGCCAACTTTGTAGATTTAACAGATTTGTATAGCAAGCGAATTCGTGCCATCGTTAAAGGCGAAGATAGCTCTTTAGCTGAAGGTGTTTATGTGCACTGGCGTGGTCCAACTTATGAAACTCCAGCCGAGATTCTGATGATGCGCGGAATGGGCGCCGACTTAGTTGGTATGTCTACTGTGCCTGAAGCAATTGCCGCTCATGCTTTGGGTGCCGAAGTTCTTGGTATCTCATTAGTGACAAATGCTGCAGCCGGCGTTACTGGCGAGAAGTTAAACCACGAAGAAGTAATTACAGCCGGTAAAGCAGCCGCTGATCGAATGGGCAAGTTACTGAAAAACGTTATCCCAAAGCTAGTCTAGGTATATGGACGAGAAATTAGCTGCCCAAGTTTCGGACTGGATCGCGGATGACCCAGATCCAAAAACGGCGTCACAATTACAATCTTTGCTAGATGCTGGCAACGAAGTAGAACTTCGTAAATATTTCAACGGCTTCTTACAATTTGGAACTGCTGGATTACGAGGCCCAATTGGCCCCGGCCCTTCGTGCATGAACAATGCAGTTGTGGGCCGTACCGCAGCTGGTCTGGTTGCATATATGAAAGAGCGCGGTCTAACTAGTGTGGTTATTGGTCGCGATGCGCGTCATGGTTCTGAGGATTTCACCCAAACTAGTGCTGAAATATTTAGTGGCGCTGGAATGCAGGTTTATGTCTTGCCCCGCCCGCTGCCAACCCCAGTTTTAGCGTTTGCGGTTAACGAATTAGGAGTCGATGTTGGCGTAATGGTGACTGCCAGCCATAACCCACCCCAAGATAATGGTTACAAGGTTTATCTCGGTGGCACAGGTGATGGCATTGAATATCGCGGTAGCCAGATTATTACGCCCACCGATAAATCAATTTCAAACCAGATCGATCTAGTGACTTCGCTTAAATCCCAACCACGTGGCACTAACTGGGAAGTATTAGATGAAGAAATAGTTCACAAATACACCTCGCGCACTGCGCTCTTAGCGCCAAGACCGGCTGATCTAAAAATTGTTTACACCGCGATGCATGGGGTCGGTACCAAGACTTTACAGCGGGTATTTCATAAAGCAGGTTTTGCCTCACTAATTTTAGTTGATGCGCAAGCTGATCCAGATCCAGATTTTCCAACTGTGGCATTTCCAAATCCGGAAGAACCTGGCGCCATTGATTTAGCCCTAGAAACTGCCAAAGCATTTGACGCTGATTTAGTAATTGCCAATGATCCCGATGCCGATCGATGTGCAGCGGCCGTTAATGATCCAAAAACTGGTTGGCGCATGCTTCGAGGTGATGAACTAGGTGTAGTTTTAGGTGAATCAATTGCTCGCAATACTAGTTCCGGAATTTTGGCAAATTCAATTGTCTCATCATCGATATTGAGCAAGATTGCAAAGCACTACAACTTAAATTTCAAAGAAACTCTAACTGGTTTTAAATATTTAGCGAAGATTCCAAATTTAACTTTTGGTTACGAAGAAGCACTTGGTTATTGTGTTGATTCCCAAACTGTTAACGATAAAGATGGCTTGTCTGCTGCTCTAATGCTGGCTCAAATTGCGGTTGATCTTAAGAGCCAAGATAAAACAATTCTTGACTTACTAAATGAAGTTTGGGCTCGCCATGGTTTCCACGGCACAGAGCAAATTTCTATCCGGGTAAATCAACTTAGTGATGTAACTAAGTTGATGACTGGACTTCGGGCTAATCCACCTCAAATTATTGCGGGCCGGGCAGTTGAGAGTATTGATGATCTAGAAAAACCAAGTAATGATTTGCCACCAACTGATGGCTTGCGAATTTGGCTAGCTGGTGGAATTCGAATAATTATTCGCCCCAGTGGCACTGAGGCAAAGATGAAGTGTTACGTCGAAGTTATTGCGCCAGATTCGGAAAGTGCCCAAAAGGTCCTTGATGAACTAAGATCACCTTTGCAGGCGTTACTCACTCTTAATTAATAGCGAAAGGCGTAGTTCCATGAGCTTCTATGGCCTCGTCGATGGCAGTGATTCTTCGCTCCGCAACTATTTAAAGCAGCTACCAGGCGTCGATCAAGTCGGCGCCGAAGCTCGAGCTGCGATGTTGGCAACTCGCAGCATTAAAACCACGAGCAAAGCTTGGGCAATTGATACCGCAATCTCGATGGTTGATTTAACAACACTCGAAGGGGCTGATACGCCAGGTAAAGTACAGGCGCTTTGTTCTAAAGCTTTCCGCCCAGACCCTACTGATTTAACAGTTCCCCATGTTGGCGCGGTCTGTGTTTACAACGACATGGTTGGTATCGCCCGACAGCATTTAGATTCTATTGGCGCACTTCAACTACCAGTCGCTGCTGTTTCAACTGCGTTTCCATCGGGTCGTGCCTCGATGGCGGTTAAATTGCAAGATACCGAAGATGCCATCGTTGCTGGTGCTGCTGAAATTGATATGGTGATTGATCGTGGTGCGTTTTTAAGTGGTCGGTTAATTGAAGTATTCGAAGAGATAGTGGCCATCCGAGAGGTTTGCGGTGATCGCGCCCATCTAAAAGTTATTCTAGAAACTGGCGAACTAGTCACATTGGACAATGTTCGCAAAGCTTCTTACTTAGCAATGCTGGCAGGTGCTGATTTTATTAAAACTTCAACCGGCAAAGTTGCCCCTGCTGCGACTGCGCCAGTAGTGCTGGTAATGCTCGAAGCAGTTCGTGATTTTTACGACTTAACAAAGGTGCGAATTGGGGTAAAGCCGGCCGGTGGCATTCGCACAACTAAAGATGCCATCAAGCAGTTGGTTCTAGTAAATGAAACTGCTGGCCCAGAATGGCTCAACCCGTCACTATTTCGCATTGGTGCTAGCGCCTTGCTAAATGATCTGCTTATGCAACGCATGAAAATGTCCGATGGCTATTACGCTAGCCCTAACTACGTAACGATCGACTAACGAGGCTAATCAAATGAACTTCGAATACGCAGCAGCTCCGGAATCCCGTTCAGTAGTTAAAATCGATCCCGAATATGGTCATTTCATAAATGGTAAGTGGGTTAACGGTTCATCCCATTTCAACACGATAAACCCCGCTACCGAAGAGGTTCTAAGCCGAATCGCACTCGGAACCGCCGCCGATGTCGATGCAGCTGTAAAAGCAGCCCGAAACGCATTCGATAAGAGCTGGTCTAAGTTATCTGGCCGTGAACGTGGAAAATACTTATTCCGCATTGCTCGAATCATGCAAGAGCGAGCGCGCGAGTTCGCAGTTCTTGAGACTTTAGATAATGGCAAACCAATTCGGGAATCTCGCGATGTAGATGTTCCGCTATCTGCTGCTCACTTCTTCTATCACGCTGGCTGGGCCGACAAACTTGAATACGCCGGTGTTGATACCACTACTGCCCCACATGGCGTGGTTGGTCAGATTATTCCCTGGAACTTCCCGCTATTAATGTTGGCCTGGAAAGTCGCACCAGCACTTGCCACAGGTAACACGGTAGTTTTAAAGCCAGCCGAGACAACTTCCTTAACCGCATTGTTATTTGCGCAAGTTTGTCAGCAAGCCGGACTACCTGATGGCGTTGTCAACATTGTTACTGGCGATGGCAGTACAGGTTCGGCAATTGTTAATCATCCGGGTATCGACAAGATCGCATTTACTGGTTCAACCGAAGTTGGCAAGTTAATTGCTCGTGCGGTGGCACCAACTAATAAATCGCTAACTCTCGAACTTGGTGGCAAGGGTGCCAATATTGTTTTTGGTGATGCTGCAATTGATGAGACCGTTGAAGGAATTGTTAATGGCATCTTCTTTAATCAAGGCCATGTCTGCTGTGCTGGTTCAAGACTAATCCTGCAAGAGAGCATTGCAGACGAAGTTCTCGAAAAATTAAAGCGCCGCATGGATAAAATTCGTGTGGGTGACCCGCTCGATAAAAACACCGATTTAGGTGCGATCAACTCAGCTGAACAATTGACAAAGATTCGTGAATTAACTGCTGCCGGTGAAGCCGAAGGTGCTGGTCGCTGGAGCTCCAATTGCGCGCTTCCGGAAAATGGTTTCTGGTTTGCGCCAACTATTTTTACGGGTGTAACTCAAGCCCATCGCATTGCGCGTGAAGAAATCTTCGGTCCCGTGCTTTCGGTATTAACTTTCCGCACCCCCGCAGAGGCCATTGAAAAGGCTAATAACACGCCATTTGGGCTCTCTGCAGGCATCTGGAGTGAGAAAGGTTCAAACATTCTTTGGGCTACTCAGCAACTGCGCGCCGGAGTTATCTGGGCAAATACCTTTAATAAATTTGATCCCGCTAGTCCATTTGGCGGTTACAAGGAATCTGGTTGGGGTCGCGAAGGTGGTCGACATGGCCTTAGCGCTTACTTGAAGGGATCAGCAAAATGAGCGGTCGCCTAGAAGTTATGAAAACTTACAAGCTCTATATCAACGGTGCGTTTCCGCGCACTGAATCTGGTCGCTCTTATGAAATCAACAGCAATAAAGGTGAGTTCTTAGCTAATGCTTGTTTAGCATCAAGAAAAGATTTACGTGATGCCGTAGTTGCAGCACGTGCAGCACAACCTAGTTGGGCAAAAGCAACTGCCTTTAACCGTGGCCAGATTATGTATCGCATTGCCGAGATGCTCGAAGGCCGTAGCGATCAATTTGCCCAAGAAATTTCATTGCAAACTGGCGCCTCTGCCAAAGAATCATTGCAAGAAGTTAGCGATTCGGTTGATCTGCTAGTTTGGTATGCCGGTTGGAGCGATAAGTTGCCTTCCCTTGCTGGTTCAACTAATCCAGTTTCTGGTCCGTTCTATAACTTCACAGTGCCTGAAGCACTTGGAGTTGTTGGCGCGATAGCCCCAACTGATAAGCCTCTGCTTGGTTTCGTTGCAGCGGTAGCTCCAATTTTAGTTTCGGGTAACACTGCAGTTGCACTCGCTTCTAGCACAGCTCCCCTATCAGCGATTAGCTTCGCCGAAGTAGTTGCAACTAGCGATTTGCCTAATGGCGTTTTAAATATTCTCTCTGGCCAACAAAGTGAACTGGCGCCTTGGTTTGCCTCCCATATGGATATTGATGGCTTAGATATTTCGGGGCTACCAACAGATCAACATGGCGCAATCAAAGAAGCTGGCGTAGAGAACCTAAAACGAATTTCGGCATTTACTAAATTAAACGAACCTGGTCGGATTCTGGCTTTCATGGAAGCCAAGACGGTCTGGCACCCAATCGGTAATTAGTTATTCCGCAGAAACGGCTAAATAGGCTGGTTTAACTACCTTTTCGATGATCGCTAAGCGCTCTTCAAATGGGATAAAAGCACTCTTTAGGGCATTTATCGTCACGCGTTGCAGATCTAAGAAATTCCAGTCAAAGGCGTTTACTAACTCGTTCATCTCGTGAGTCATTGAGGTGTCGCTCATCAATCGATTATCGGTATTTACAGTTACCCGAAAACGCAACTTCGCTAACGCACCGATTGGATGTTCCTTAATCGATGCAGCGGCGCCAGTTTGCAAGTTAGAAGTCGGGCACATTTCAAGTGGTACGCGGCGATCGCGCACGTATGAGGCTAGCCGACCTAACTTGGCTTGTCCGCTACTGAAATCAACATCGTCAATAATTCGCACACCATGACCAAGGCGCTCGGCGCCGCAAAGTTGAATTGCTTCCCAAATCGAAGGCAAGCCATAAGCTTCGCCCGCATGAATTGTGAAGTGCGCATTCTCGCCACGTAAATACTCAAAAGTTTCTAGCTGATCACTTGGTGGAAAACCATCTTCTGGCCCAGCGATATCAAACCCAACCACACCTTGGTCGCGATATTTAACAACTAATTCAGCAACTTCTTGAGATCTTTTATTTTGACGCATTCCACAAAGTAATGACACAACTCGAATTTGCAAACCTTCGCCCTTAGCATCAGCTTCACCTAATCGATAACCTTCGAGCGTTGCTTCGATTACCTGCGAAAGAGATAAACCTTTTTCAACGAAAAGTTCAGGTGCGCCACGTACCTCGGCATATACGACGCCGTCACGAGCTAGATCAATCGCACATTCGCGAGCAACGCGAACAATATCCTCGCGACGTTGCATAACCGCAATTGTGTGGCCAAAGGTTTCTAGGTAACGAACTAAGGAGCCGGAATCACATGATTCGCGAAACCAAATCGCTAATTCGGCTGCATCTTTAGTGGGCAAAGCGTCGTAACCAATTTCATTTGCGATATCAATAATTGTTTGTGGGCGCAGACCACCATCTAAGTGATCGTGCAAAAGTGCTTTTGGCAGGCGCTTAACTTGCTCGGGGGTTGGGCGCTTTAACAAATCACTCATGCTTCAATCCGCTCTAGAACTAATGGCATACGATCAACGATGCCGCCTTCAACAATTATGACAGCACCAGTTAAAACCTCTAACGCACGCTCAAAGCGAGCTGGTTCATCGGTAAACAGCGTCATGATTGGCGCACCTTGTTTTATGTAATCCCCTGGCTTGGCATGTAATTCAACGCCGGCTCCTGCTTGCACCTTTTCGCCTTGGCGCGAACGACCCGCACCTAATCGCCAAGCTGCAACGCCAACTTTCATCGCATCCATTGCAGTCATAGTGCCGCTATTAGTTGCCAAAATCTGATGACTCTCTTTTGCAATAGGTAGCGCCGCATCGGGATTTCCACCTTGTGCGCTGATCATTCGTCGCCAATGATCCATCGCACTACCATCGCGCAGCGCATCAGCTGGATCTTTGCCAACGATGCCAGCAGCATCAATCATTTCGCGAGCTAACAAAATTGTAAGTTCAACGACATCGGCTGGACCACCACCAGCTAGTACTTCAACGGATTCGCGAACTTCAAGTGCGTTTCCGGCAGTTAAACCAAGTGGAACATCCATCGCAGTAACTAGTGCGCGAGTTTTAACTCCGGCTGCAGTACCGAGTGCCACCATGGTGCGTGCAAGTTCGGCTGCTTTTTTAGGATCGCTCATAAATGCACCACTGCCAGTTTTTACATCCAGCACTAGCGCTGATGTTCCTTCGGCAATTTTCTTGCTCATGATCGATGAGGCAATTAATGGAATAGCTTCGACTGTCGCTGTTACGTCGCGCAGCGCATAAAGTTTCTTATCTGCTGGCGCCAAACCAGCACCTGCCGCACAAATAACGGCGCCGCAATCTTGTAATACTTTTAGCATTTCATCGTTGCTTAATTCTGCGCGCCAACCTGGTATTGATTCAAGTTTATCTAGCGTTCCTCCGGTATGACCGAGGCCGCGACCCGAAAGTTGTGGAACTGCGCCACCACATGCTGCAACTAGCGGAGCCAGCGGCAAAGTTATCTTGTCACCAACGCCACCAGTTGAATGTTTATCCGCAGTTGGCCGATCAAGCTTTGACCAATTCATGTGCTCGCCGCTATTAATCATGGCATTAGTCCAACGACTAATTTCACGAGTATTCATGCCATTTAATAAAATTGCCATTAAGAGCGCCGACATTTGTTCATCAGCTACTACCCCGCGCGTATATGCCGAGATCACCCAATCAATCTGAGTATCGGTTAATTCATTACGATCACGCTTGGCTGAAATTATTTCAACGGCAGCAAAGGGTTCAATCAAGGCGTTTTTCCATCTCTTCTGGGCCAAATGCCCAGGGTAATAGTTCAGATAGTGGCTTGATACCTTGGTCGGTCATCATCGCCAATTTACTTCCGCCATGTTCTTGCAATAGCTGACGACAGCGACCACATGGCATTAAGTAATTCTTATTCAAATCCACGCAAAGGAATGCAACTAAGCGTCCGCCGCCAGAGAGAATTAAATTTGAAACCAGACCACATTCAGCACAAAGTGTTAAGCCATACGAAGCATTCTCCACATTGCAGCCAGAAATTATGCGACCATCATCAACCAAGGCGGCAACACCGACTGGAAACTTAGAATAAGGCGCGTAAGCAGACTGCATTGCAGCAATTGCAGTTTTTTCGAGCAGTTGCCAATCTACCTCAGGCATCAGTGAGAACCGCCACGCTGATATGGAATTCCATCAGCTGCTGGTGCGCGCACTCGACCAACGAAGCCAGAGACGGCAATGATGGTCGCAATGTAAGGAACCATCATCATGAATGCTGATGGAATTGGTGTTCCTGCAATCGAAAGCACGCTACGCAATTGGTCTGCGAAACCAAAGACTAACGCTGCAGAAAGTGCGCCAAGAGGTGTCCAACGACCGAAGATCAGTGCTGCGAGTGCGATAAAGCCCATTCCAGCAGTCATCTCGCGGCTAAACGCCCCAACCGAACCAACCGTGAAGTAAGCGCCACCAAAACCAGCGATAGCGCCAGCAATTATTACATTGCGGAAGCGGACTTTATTGACATCAATACCAACGCTTTCGGCTGCGACAGGAAGCTCGCCAACTGAGCGCATGCGAAGTCCCCACTTGCTTTTAAACAACGCAATCTGAGTAACTACGATAATTACATAAAGCAGATAGATGATGATGGTCTGCGAGAAGAACATTGGGCCAATGATTGGCAGCTTGCAAAGAATTGGAATATTTATTGGTTGCAGAATCGGTGATTCATTCCACTTCTCAGCATCTTCACGTAAGAATCGTTGAGCAGCAAAGCTAGTTAAGCCAATAACCAATACATTGATTACGAATCCTAAAATAACTTGATCGATGCGGTACTTAATGGCAAAGACGGCCAAAAGCACTGAAATTAGCGCTCCAGCAAAAGGAGCTACCAATAACCCATACCAAGCATTTTGGAGCAAGCTTCCAACGACGCCTGCGACAAAAGCACTACCTAGTAATTGACCTTCGATGGCAATATTAATAACACCTGATCGCTCGCAGACGAGTCCAGCAAGTGAACCATAAATTAACGGTACAGCCAGAATTAAGCCACCTTGCAGCAAACCAGTAAATGGAACGAAGTCGCCGGCAGAGGCCCAACAAAGAAAGGCCATAAAGAAACCGATTGAAAAACCAAAAATTGCGATGCCATGTTTTTTGCCTTGGCGGAATAAATAATAAGCCAGCACCGTGAACAAAACGGAGAGTGCTGAGAACCCGTACGCGCCGACTCTGGAATCAATCACCCATTGCTGGATTAGCACCCACTCTTTATCCAAAACGAAGCTATAAGTTACATCGCCACTGACTTTAGGCAGATACGCAAATACCACAAGAGAAAAAATGCTGGCAATTGCCATAGCGTAGATGCCATTGAGCTTGCGCTTGGCATCGCGGGAGATTGTTGACTGGTTCGCCATTACCCGTTCCATCCCTTAGATGCCATTGCCGAAGCTTCTTGCAGATTTCGCAATCTGAAGATCCGCTTTACTAGATCAGGAGCTGCAATAAAGAGAACTACCAGCGCTTGAATTACTAGAACGATCTCAACTGGTACGCCCACATTTGCCTGCATGGTTTGGCCACCTACGCGAAGGCCGGCAAATAAGAAGGATGCTAGAACTACACCTATTGGAGTTCCGCGACCAAGTAGTGCAACTGTGATGGCATCGAAACCAAAGGATGCTGCAACCGTGTCAGTTAATTCATATTGATTTCCCAATGTATGAATAGCGCCACCCATTCCAGCAAGTGCGCCTGAGATTGCCATTGTTGCAATCATCGCAGCAGAAACTGAGATTCCAGCGGTTCGCGCTGCACTCGAATTCGCACCTACGGCGCGGAATCTAAAACCAATAATGCTGCGGTTCAACAACCACCAGATAAATACCGAAGCCACGAGAGCGATAAAAATCCCAATATTCACACGGTAATCAACCCCGAATAAACTAGGCAACTTTGCTGTCTCTTTTACCGATGGCGCAATTGGATCTAAGCGCCCTGGACGCAAGAAATACTTAGTGCTTAAGATAAAAAGTAAGAATTTTGCGGCAATGTAATTAAGCATGATGGTGACAATTACTTCATGCGCTCCAGTTTTTGCCTTTAGCAATCCAACGATGCCGCCCCAAAGTGCCGCCAAGATAATTCCGGCAAGTGTTGCCACCAGAATATGCATCACCATCGGCATTTCGTACTTAAAGCCAATGTATGAGGCGCCTATGGCACCAAAAATAAACTGACCTTGCGCGCCAATGTTGAACAGACCTGACTTAAATGCCAGTGCAACTGAAAGCCCACAAAGGATTAATGGCGCTGTAGCAACCAATGTTTCACTTAGCGGATAGAAACCAGCCATGAAACTTTTGCCTTCAGCCAAATTGGGATCATAGATAGCGCCTTGGAAGAGAGCTAAATAGGCATTTCCGACTGTGCTACCTAGAATCTTTAAAAATTCGATCGGTGATGAAATCTTGGCTAATACTTTGTTATCGGTAAAACCAATAACTAGCCCGCCCACAAAAAGCGCTAGCAGGAATGCAAAAAGTGGCAGTAACGTTTTATCAAGAATCTTCTTAATCATGCGGCACCACCTTTAGCAGCAGCCGGATGTATGCCAGCCATATATAAACCAACTTCCTCGCGAGACGCAGTTGCCGGAACTATTGCAATGATCTCGCCGCGATACATAATCGCGATGCGATCAGCTAACGCAAACACTTCATCAAGCTCGGTACTAAATAGGAGAACTGCGCGCCCAGAATCACGCTCTGAAATAAGGCGTTGGTGAACAAATTCAATTGAACCAACATCGAGGCCTCGCGTTGGTTGGCAAACTACAACTAGTTCTACTGGCCGCGAAAGTTCGCGAGCCAGAACAACTTTCTGCTTATTTCCTCCCGAGAGAGACGAGGCTGGGTCACTTGCACTTTGAGCTCGAATATCGAATTCCTTAATTCGCTCAAGGGCTACTTGCTGTGCCATGGCCGGCTTATAGAAAATGCCCTTTGAATAAGGCGGCTCGTTATGGGTATCTAGAATCAAATTCTCGGTAATTGAAAAAGATGAAATCAAGCCATCTAGCTCGCGTGATTCAGGCACATAAGCGATGCCCGCCTTAAGACACTCATCAACGGAACGGCCGATTAATTCATTGCCAGAGAGCTTGATCGAACCGGTGAGATGCTCTCGCAAACCAACTATCGCTTCAGCTAATTCGCTTTGGCCGTTTCCTTGCACGCCAGCTACTGCCACAACTTCACCAGCAGAAACCGTTAAATTGATTTTGCTTGCTAGAGCGCGACCAGAAGTATCTAAAACGTTTAAATCAACCATTTCCAGAATCGTCTTGCCTATTTTCCCGTCGGCTTTATTGACCGTTAGATCAACGGGGCGACCCACCATGAGAGATGCCATTTCTTCTTGGCTGGCTGTTGGCTCGACAGTTCCGACAACTTTGCCACGGCGAATGATTGAAATTCGATCAGCCACGGCTTTTACTTCGCGCAATTTGTGGGTGATGAAAACAATCGACCGGCCTGAATCACGCAATTTTTTCATGTTTGCGAGCAGCTCATCAGTTTCTTGTGGTGTTAAAACTGCAGTTGGTTCATCCAAAATCAGAATCTTTGAGTTATATATAAGGGCACGAATAATTTCAACTCGCTGCTGGATACCAACTGGCAAATTTTCAATTAGTGCATCTGGGTCAACTTCAAAGTTAAATTCTTTAGATACTCGAATAATCTCTTCGCGCGCAGTGGCTAAATCTAGTAATCCAACGCGGTTTGTCTTCTCATGGCCCAACACAATATTTTCGGCAACTGTGAAAACTGGTATCAACATAAAGTGCTGATGAACCATTCCGATACCAGCAGCTAAGGCGTCGAGTGGACTATTGATTTTTATTTCCTGGCCATCAACTAAAATCTGACCTTTATCCGGTGAGAGAAGTCCGTAAACAATATTCATTAAAGTTGATTTGCCAGCACCGTTCTCGCCCAAGATTGCATGAATTTCGCCTGCTTCAACCTTGAAATTAATATCATCATTAGCAACGAGTGAGCCAAATTGCTTAGTGATTCCGCGGAGCTCTAAAGACATGTCATAAATCTACTCTATGGGGTAGGAAAACAAGAAGTAAGGCGAAATGTGAAATCTATTAGAAATGAGCATAAAAATAGCGGCGCAGTGATTTCTCACTGCGCCGCTATTAATTTATCTATTTCTTATTCAACCTTGATTGCACCAGAAACGATTTTCGCCTGGACTGCAGCAATTTCCTTAGCAAGTGTTGAAGGAACGGCTGATGCTAAGTCGTGGAATGGCGCTAGGCGTGTTCCCTTGTTAGCTAGTGTTCCGACATATGCCTTGTTTGTGAACTTGCCAGCATTTACTTCAGCAATTACTGAAGAAACAGATTCGCCTAGACCCTTCATAACTGAGGTTAGAAGAACTGAACGGTACTTGTTGGCTGAAACGAAACCATCTGTATCAACCCAGATAGTTACTGACTTCTTTCCATCCATTGAATTCTGAGCTGTTGCTCCACCAAGACCACCAGCAACTGGGAAGATTACATCTGCGCCAGCTTGCTCGAAGTTCTTAGAAATTTGTAGTGCCTTTGATGTGTTAGCAAAGTCGCCTACGAATTCACCATTCTTGGTATCGCGGTTCCAACCAAGGACGCGAACGCCCTTCTTCTTTACCTGGTTGTAGTAGAAAACGCCTTGAGCGAATCCATCCATGAATGCTGTAACTGTTGGGTAAGGAGCGCCACCGTAGGTAGCAACTACACCCTTAGTTGAAAATGCAGCAGCTGCATAACCAGCTAGGAATGATGATTCTTGAGTCTTGAAAGTAAGACCCTTAACGTTAGGAATTGCAGTAAATGCTGTGTAATCTGCATTTGGCTCTAGTCCTGAATCGTCAACAATTGCATACTTGATTTTTGGGTTTGCCTTTGCTGACGTAATGATTGCACCTGCAATTGCGAAACCAACACCGATGATCACGTTACATTTTTGATCAACAAACTTCTTGATGTTTGGAGCGTAATCTGCGCCTGAAGCAGCAGGTAGGTATGAAACTGTTACATTCTTATTTGACTTAGCAATTGATGTTGCGCCAGCCCATGAAGCTGCGTTGAATGACTTGTCATCTACGCCACCGGTATCTAGTGCCAAACATGCTTTGGTCTTAGTTGCTGCAGTTGCTGCAGGCACAAGCACGAGGCTTGCTGCAACAGTGGTAGCCGAAAGGATGGCTACTAGCTTTGACTTCTTCAATTTTCCTCCAAGTTGTATCTAACGGGGGTTTTCGCAAGTTTTGCTATCAAAGTTAGTACGCAAGTACTAGCCAGAAAGCTCCTCTTAGTACTGGCGAGCCTAGTATCAAAATGGCTTTTATCCCAATGAAATTTCCAAAAATAGGCTAAAAATAGGTAACGATTTCGAAAACTCTAGAGGCGAACTTTAAAGTTTGGCAGCTGCACGTGAGGCGGCAGTGATCGAAGCCTTGAAAGCCTGAAGTCTTGGCCCCCAAATAACAAGCTCGATATTGCCCCCGGTGATGCCATAACTGCGCCCATAGATACCCAGTACTGGATCCAGGATGTCAGTGATCTGCTGATCTCTAATTGCGGAAGCAACTAAATCAAGCATCGCATTATCTACCCGTTTAGAAATTGCGCCAAGCAAATATTTCTGAGTTGTAGATGTGACAGTTAAATATTGATCTGGTTCAATTGTAATCACGCCAACTTCAGGTGCTTCTTTTTTCTTACTCTCGTTATACTTGACTACAGCATTGAAAATTTCGTTGTCAGAGCCTGTAATAGCAACAAAAATTACATCGTTGCCTTCAGCAATTAGTGATTTTGTTAAATCCGCATACCCAGTTGCCGCATATTTTGAAGTTAGTTTTATCTTCTTCTTTGCCGAACTTGCACCGAGAGTAAAGCCGGCATCCAAATTAACGTTTGCGGCGTTCGCTATCAAAGCTACTTTTCCAGTTTTCGATACTCGGGCTGCGGCTGAGCCCGCTAAGTAGCCCACTTGCTTTTCATTAAAAATAAGTGAAGTTACATTTAAGCTTGCGATCGAGGCATCATTTAAAATTGAGAATTGTTGGGAAGGAAATTCCAGCGCTAAACTCTTGAGCAATTTAGCGTAGCCAGAACCAATTGCGAGGATTGGCGAACAACCTTTAGCAATCATCGCGCGAATTCGCTTTTCTCGATCTGCGGCAGTGCCATCGGTAATGAAACCTTCGTAATTAAATGCCAGAGTCTTCTTTGCTTTAGTTAATCCGGCTAGTACTGCATCGTTATATGAGCGATCACCAGGACCGCCTAAATCATATGCAACGCAAAGATTTACCACAGGTGTTGCAGTTGAAGTCACCGGCATCATCACTGAAGCGGCGATTGCAACGCTTAGAAGTAGGGCTTTGTGCTTCATTGGACAATGCCTAGATTTCGATAGGTCGAATTAATAGTCTCGGTTGCTACCTCACGGGCTTTGCGTGAGCCTTCGTGCAAGATCGAAAGCAAGTGGGCTTCATCTTCTAGTAATTCAAGGGCTTTAGCGCGAATTGGGCGGAAATACTCAACTACTACTTCAGCAACAGCGCCCTTGAAATCACCATAGCCTTTATCAGCGAATTCAGCTTCTAAATCAGCAATTGACTTGCCCGACAAAGTTGAATGAATTGTAAGCAAGTTACTTATTCCAGGTTTAGCTTTCTCATCAAATTTAACTTCTCTCTCTGCATCTGTCGCAGCACTCTTAATCTTCTTCGCATTTGATTCTGGGCTATCCATAATTTCAAGCACGCCGGTAGTTGAACCAGAAGATTTACTCATCTTGGCGGTCGGGTCTTGCAAGTCATAAATCTTGGCACCAGATTTAAGAATGTAGCCTTCTGGAATTCGGAAAGTTTCGCCGAAGCGAGTGTTAAATCTAGTGGCAAGATCTCGAGTCAATTCAATATGTTGACGCTGATCTTCGCCAACCGGAACTTGATGTGCTTGATATAAAAGAATGTCGGCAGCTTGCAACATTGGGTAAGTAAATAAACCAACGCGAGCTGAATCTGCGCCGCCTTTAGCTGACTTATCTTTAAACTGCGTCATGCGGCTTGCTTCACCAAAACCGGCCATGCACTCCATAATCCAACCTAATTGATTATGTTGCGGTACTTGTGATTGCACGAAAAGCGTAGATTTTTCCGGCGAAATTCCTAGTGCAATTAGTTGGGCCGCCGATGCCAGAGTTCGCTTTCGCAATAACAATGGACCAATTTCGCCAGAGAGTGCATGGAGATCAACGATGCAGTAGAAAGCATCATTTCCGTCTTGAAGAGCTACCCATTGCTTTAAGGCGCCGACGTAATTACCTAAGTGAAAAGATTCACTGGTCGGTTGAATCCCCGAAAGAATTCTTTTCTGCGTGCTCATGAGGTTTATTCTCGCATGAATTATGCGTTGCGCGAGATTAAAAGCTGGCCAGCTCGCTTGCCTTCCATCGATAAAACAGTTATTCGCAAGCCGTTTACGCTGACTACATCGTTTTCTACCGGGATTCGGCCGAGGAAATGCATGACAAAGCCACTGGCAGTTTCATACGGGCCCTCGGGAATCTCAATTCCAGCGTCATCTAGTAGATCTTCAAGCGAGGTCAGGCCATCTATTTCAAAGTCATTAGTGCGTGCTTCGTGCGCAATCTCTTGCTCATGATCATCATATTCATCACGAATATCACCAATTAGACATTCGACCAGATCTTCCAAAGTGATAATGCCATCGGTGCCACCGTACTCATCGAGCACAATTGCTAAATGTTGACCTTGGTTACGCATTTCGGTTAGCGCAGGCAAAATCCCTTTGGTGCCCGGCAAAAATATAATGTTACGTACTAGCTCTTGGATTTTTCCACCAGGAGTTACCAATGAAGTATCTAGCAAGTCACGAACATGGATAAAGCCAATAACTTCATCAGATGAACCTCGGACAACTGGGTATCTTGAATGTGCTTTATCAATTGCTAACCCAATAGCTTTACCGACAGTTAATGACGCATCCATGAAATCTACTTCGGTGCGTGGCACCATCACTTCGTGAATTTGGCGCTCTGAAGCATTAAAAACTTCTTCCACGATGTCGCGTTCTTCATCGCTCAAGGCTGCGTGGCCAGCAACTAGATCAAGTAACTCTTCTTCTGAAATTTGCGTGCGTTGCTCGGCTGGGTCTAACCCAAAGAGGCGAACTACAAAGTCAGTTGATTTTGAAAGTAACCAAATAATCGGGCGGAATAGTTTGGCTAACCAATCGATAATTCCGGCTGATGCCAACGCGATTGCTTCGGTGCGAAACAACGCTAAGCGTTTTGGAACCAACTCACCGAATACCAGTGAGAAATAAGCAATCACGATCGTGATTCCAATTAGCGATACCAGCGCTGCTACGCCTTCGGATAATCCCAAATCAATTAACTCAGGTTCGATGTAAACGCCCAGGCGTTCAGCACCTAGGGCTGCTGATAAAAATCCGCAGAAGGTGACGCCAACTTGAGCTGCGGCTAAGAATCGATTTGGATTTTCGGCTAATGCGGCGACCCGGGCGCCCCGTTTACCTTTTAGGGCTAATTGCTTAATCTGGCTTTCACGCAACGAAATCAAGGCGATTTCGGCAGCCACAAAGAGGGATCCCAGCAGGATCAAGAGTAGAACGATGGCAATATTGCCCAGAATCTGGCTAAGCGAGTGGGGCTCCATGAGAAAGCCAACTATACGCGCCACGAATGGCATTTCGCTTCTGATATTGCCCTTTGGCGCACTCGGTGGGTAGCCTTTGGCCACCGATTACGGCAACCGCCGCAATCGCCTTACTCCAACGGATCGTCGGGCACGTACCTGCCCGGATAAGGAAGAAATCAAATGGCAAATGTCGTATTCGACAAAGCATCACGTATCTACCCAGGCACAACTGTGCCTGCAGTTAATGAACTAGAACTCACTGTCAATGATGGTGAATTTCTTGTACTAGTTGGACCTTCGGGTTGCGGTAAATCAACATCACTTCGTATGTTGGCCGGTCTTGAAGAAATCGATGCCGGTCGTATTTTAATCGGTGATCGTGACGTAACAAATGTTGCGCCAAAAGATCGCGATATCGCGATGGTTTTCCAGTCATATGCGCTTTACCCACATATGACAGTTGCCGAAAACATGGGCTTTGCGTTAAAGATCGCGGGCAA
>Ga0222712_10000942_pt1 | contig 37246 bp, 25 predicted proteins | sample C33_657DmetaG_FD_165043 | JGI IMG/M metagenome (GOLD analysis project Ga0222712, IMG submission 165043) | Estuarine water microbial communities from San Francisco Bay, California, United States - C33_657D | ecosystem: Environmental > Aquatic > Marine > Unclassified | place: USA: California... | reverse complement strand
AAATGAATCGCCCAAAGCACCAAACCTCCAACTGGAGCAAACAGAAGTCATCCGCTGAAATCGGCAATTACTTGGCTTGGAAGTACAGCGGATTCAAAAAGGGCGGCTACTAATTTTTCACACACACACACACACTACAATGCCTAAAGTCAAAGTTCAAGGTCTCCTCGGAGGCTCCGCAAAGAAAATCTCCAAGGCAGTTGGAGGCAGTATGTCGAAGGGAAAGAATCCTTCGAATTACATGACTGATGCAAAGCCTGCAAAGTACCTCAAAAACACAGGTGAAATGAAGAAGGCTACGCAAGTTGGTCGCTTTGAAGGTGCTGGCTCACGTGCTGGTGCCGCAGTTGACCGAGGCATTGCTACGGCTGGCTCCTACGCAAACCGAGCAAAGAGCGTGGCAACTAACGCTGTAAACAAAGTCAAGGAAGGTGCTGGCGTCGCCAAGGCGTACGTCAAGAAGAAGGAACGTTCTGCGGCTTACCAAGTCGGCAAGTTGGTCACTGGTCAGACGAAGAACCAGAACGCCAACCGACGTGCTGGTCGAGTCGGTTATGCTGGCATCGCCGCAACTGGCACCGCCATCGGCTCGCTTGGTGCCCACGCCGCAAATAATTACAAGGGCGGTTCTTCCACTGGCAACGAGACCTCGCAGAACTACAATTCTTCGTCTTGGTCTTCCCATAAGAAGTCCCAACGAGGCTACTAATTTTGGCTGAGGGCGATAAAGTCGTTCCTTCCGAAGGGAACTCCCAACTCGACCCGACCAAAAAAAACAGCGGGGCGCTCAACGAGCGTCTGGGTATCACTGGAGGCTCCCTCACTGGCGACAAAACCAGAAGTGGGAGCCTTTCTTCTAGGCGTTTCATCCGAAATCAGAGCGGTCTGCTGACCAACGTCGACGACCTAGAGATGGACGTCGGCAGGAAGGAAGTCCTCAACAGGTATTCCAAGAATAAAGGCATTCACAGGAGAGGAGTCATCTCCGAAGACATCCTCAGGGACAGGGACCAAAAGCAATACGAGGCTGGGCTTCAGAAATTCGAAAAACGTGGTTCGTCCCAAGGGGACGAACAGGCACAAGATGCCAGTCCGTCCACCCCTGTCATCCAGCCCCCAAAGCCGATTGCATCGGCACCGCTGAACATTCAGGGAATCAAGGAGGTTTTCGGGACTCCTCCCAATCTCGTAGACATGATGAGCATTCCTATTGCTCTGGTTCCGCTGATTGGTCCCCAGAAGCGTTATTGCGGTCCCGCCATCATCAACACCTTCAATTTCACAGGTGGCTCTATGCAGTCCAACGCCCATGAAGCGATGATGACTGGCATGGGAATCAACCTAACACCGAGAGGCTAATGGGTTTTGACAAGGTACAAGTAGGTGGAATCGAACTCACCAAGCACCCTGTCATCCACCTGCCTACGGAAGATGAATTGGTAGGCATTGCCAACGAAATCGGTCCAGAAGCGGTTGCGGAAATCCTCAAGCGTCGTGAGGAGAAGATTCAAGCGGAGACGCAAGACCCATACAGGCACGGATTCGAGCCAGATTGCTGGGCTGACGCAGACGAGATTTTGATGAACGGCACGGAACTGCTCATCATGGGCGGTAATCGTGCTGGAAAGACGGAATACGCCGCAAAGCGTGTGATGCAGTTGCTGTGCACCAGACCAGAAAGCCGAATTTGGTGCCTACACACGACTTCCCAGACTTCCATCCAGATGCAACAGGCGGTCATCTGGAAATACATGCCTCCTGAGTTCAAGAACGCCAAGAAGACGAAGGTAACGAACATCCAGTACTCGCAGAAGAACGGATTCACGGATGCGACGTTTGTTTTGCCGAATCGCTCCCAGTGCTTCTTCATGAACTATGGTCAGGAGAAGAAGGTCATCGAAGGTGGCGAGCCAGACCTCATTTGGTGCGACGAGTTGGTTCCTTCCGATTGGGTAGAAACCCTCAGGTACCGCTTGGCTACCCGAAGCGGTAAGATGATTATCACCTTCACGCCAATCACTGGCTTCACGCCAGTCGTGAAGGATTACATCGCTGGCTGTCGCATTAAAAAGACCCTACCTGCCACGCTCCTGCCAGACACGCAGAACGTCCCCAGCATCCCAAAGGGTCACATGCCGTACACGGCTAAGTGCGCAAAGGGTGCGGCTGGGGTCATCTGGTTCCATTCCGAACTGAACAGGTACTCTCCGTTCGAACAAATCAAGTTAGCCTTGCGTGGTCGTGGACCATACGAGGTCAAGATTCGTGCATACGGCTGGGCAGAGTCCCTTTCTGGCTCTCAGTTCCCGAGGTTCGGTGAACCCAACATCATCGCTCCAGACCAAATCCCAGAGGAAGGCACCAACTACATGGCTGTCGACCCCGCTGGAGCCAGAAACTGGTTCATGCTGTGGATGCGTGTGGACGAGTTTGGAAACAAGTTCGTGTATCGAGAATGGCCTGACATCAGCATGGGCGAGTGGGCGATGGCTGGCGAGAAGCACGACGGCAAACAGGGTCCAGCACAGCGTCAAGGCTCTGGGATGGGTCTCGATGAAATCAAGGCTCACATCCTAGACCTTGAGAACGGCGAGGAAATCGCCGACAGGTTCATCGACCCTAGGGCTGGCGGTACGAACGTCATCCAGAAGGAGGGCGGTAGCACGCTGATTCAACTGCTGGACGAAGGGGAAATCCCCATGTACTTCGCACCAGCCGCAGGTCTCAAGTTGGAGCAGGGCATCTCAATCATCAACGACTGGTTCTCGTATGACCCCAATCAGCCCATCAGTGCGGTCAACCAGCCGAAACTTTACATCTCAGAAGACTGCCACAACCTGATTTGGTGCTTGAGGGAGTGGACTGGCTTGGACGCCGAAAAGGGCGCAAGCAAGGACCCAATCGATACCCTCAGGTATCTGGCGGTCATGAACCCAGAATACGGCGGTACCGACTCGTACCGAGCCGTCGGAGGGGGCTCTTACTAAAATGGAAATCCCAAAAGAAACCCCTCCGCTACTGCGTCTGGCTGATGCCGTACGCATCTTCAACCTTTCCAAGTCCACGCTCGTCAGGATGAGGAACAAGTGCCTCGTAAAGACCTTCAAGACTGTCGGTGGTCAGCACATGTTCTACCGAGACGACCTAGTGGCATACATCAAATCCAATTCCAATGAAATTCAACAGCCCCGCACCTAACGCCGACAAACTGGCGTACCACAAGGACAAGCCAGACATCCAACTCCTCACCGAGGAATACGAGCGTTCTGCGTACTTCGGCACGATGGTGTCGAAGATGAACATCGCCGACGACATCAGGCTCGCTCGATGGTCTGGTCAGACCGAAGACGGCAAGAAGCACTCTTGGGCACGTCCAGATGGCGACCCAGCGTTCCCATTCGAGGGTGCGTCCGACGTGCGTGTCAGGCTCGTCGACAGGCTAATCAACGACCAGAAGGCTCTGTTGATGACGTCCTTCAAGGGCTGTACGCTCAAGGTTGGTGGCACCGAAATCAGCGATACCATGGCTGCTGCTTCGGCGACCAATCTGATGCGCTGGCTGGTCGAAACCAAGATGAAGCAGGAACTGCACAGAGAAGCCGAACTTGCGGCTGACTATGCACTGACCTACGGCTGGTCCGTCGTGCAGACGACTTGGGAACAGCAGATGTCCATCCGAGTCCAGTCGATGCAGATGACCGAACTCCAGCAGATGGCTATCGAGGAACAGCAACAGGGCGGTGGTGAAGGAAATTTTGCCAAGTTGATTGAAGCCATCATGGACCCAGCCAAGGAAGAATACGCCGTAGCCCTTGTCAGGGATTACCTGAAGGACATGAAGGTCAAGGACCTCAAGAGGTTCGTCAAGCAGATGAGGGAAACTGGCGTCGGCGAGATGCCAGAACAGTACCTGAGCAAGAATCTTCCTGTCGTCGAGGCTCTCAAGCCCTTCGACGAAATCTGTTTCCCCCCTGAGACGACGGATTTGCAAAAAGCCCGAGTCATCTTCCGTAGGCAATACATGACCGAGGTCGAACTCAGGTCTACCGCCAAGGTCGCTGGTTGGAATCAGGAGTGGGTGGATGCCGTAGCCAACAACCTAGGCAACCACTACTACTTCAATGACCCTAACCTTGTCCCAACCACCACGATGCTCAACTCGAACATCCAGCGTGGCGACAACCTTTGCGAGGTCGTTTGGGCATACTACAGGCAGTTGGACAACGATGACATCCCCGCAATCTATTACACTGTCTTCTCCCCTAGGGTCGGGGAAGGTCTTTACGCAAAACAGGACATCCTGAATTACGCCCACGGCGAGTATCCGTTCACAGAGTTCAGGCGTGAAAGGCATCGCAGGGCTGTGTCCGAGTCTAGGGGCATCCCAGAAATCAACAAGACCGAGCAGGACGAAGTAAAGGCACAGCATGACGCCATCAGGGACAGGACTGCCTTCGAGGTCGTACCGCCCATCAAGGTGGTCAAGCGTATCGGAGCACTCAACCGCATCGCTCCAGCGCAAATCCTGCCTGTTTCCAACAAGGACGACTATACGTGGCTGGACCGCCCAAGCGGTGACGCAAACATGGCGTTCCAAGTCATCGCACAGGTCGAGCAGAACCTAGGCAACTACTATGGCTATGCAGTCGGCGATTCAATCGACCCGACCAAAATCCAGATGCTCAAGCAACTTCAGGTCGACCACTGGCTTTCCTTCTGGACCAAGGTGTTTGGTCAGATGTTCGCCTTGTGCCTTCAGTTCATGCCAGAAGAGCAGATTGTCCGAATCACCAATACCCCGCTCAAGCAGGGCATGTCGGACATCCACAGCCAATACGACTTCAACGTCAGGTTCGACGTCAGGGATACCGACCCTGAGTTCGTGCAGAAGAAACTTGAAGCCATCATCAAGACTGTCGTTCCGCTGGATTCTGGCGGTATCATCGACAGGAACAAGTTGGTCAAGTTGGTCATCGAGTCCATCAGTCCTGATGCGGCACGTGAACTGGTCATCGACCAAGCCACAGCCTCCCAGAAACTGTACAAGGACGTCGTCAGCGACATCGGCATGATGATGCTGGGCAACGAGGCTACCTACGTAGAAAACGACCCAGCCGCTTCCAGCAAGTTGCAGTTCGCTCAGGATGTGCTCCAGAAGAACCCGAAGGCTCAACAGGCTCTTCAGGGCGACCAAATCTTCCAAATCCTGTTCCAGAACTACACGAAGCAACTCCAGTTCTCCATCGACCAAGAAAAGAACGCCCAAATCGGCAGGATTGGCGTTTCTCCAGCCTCCGAGAAGATTCAGGAGGAGTTTGGCAAGATGCAGGAAGAACAGGCACCTGAGCAGGGCGCTGAACAACAGCAGATTCCCAACACTCTCCTATGAGCGAACAAAACAACGCAAAAGTAGACGCCATCAAAGCGTTCATGTTCAGGTCGCAAGAGTCCGCTGACCTGTACAAAGGCATGCTGGTTGTCTGTGACTTGGCTCTTCAAATCGAGATGAGCAAGGTCATGTCGGCAAACACGCTCGGCGAAGCACGAATCCACTCCGCTGGACGTATGGATGCCATCAACGACCTGTTGCTTGAGTTTCAGAAACTCCGTGAAGAGGCTCAAAAGCACATGTCTTAAACGGAAAGCGACTCAAACCGCTGTTCTACGTGCTGTGGTCTTGATTCATCAAGACATAGGCATTCAACTACTCTCGCTTCTGGGAGCAAAAAACCCTGACTATGGACAACAACCAACAGCCAAACGCTGAACTCGAACTTGGGGTCGAGCCTAATACCCCCATGACTACGCAAGAAGCGAACTCCGACGTTTCCCAAGCACAAAATCTCGCTGATTACTTCATGCGAGCCCTGTCTGACGGACAGACCAAGGCGGTGCCCGACAGCACCGAAACGAATGAGTCGGAAAATGCCTACGAGGAGGAGGCTTCGACCCAAGAAAACGACGTCAGCAATGACGAAACGCTCGATGGTCAGGTCAATGCCGAGGAAGCAAACGTAAGCGAAGCGAATGATGAAGGAGAAGAGCACGAAGAAAACGTCCCAAGGGGCGTGAATAAGCGTATCTCCAAACTCACCGCCTTGCGTCGTGAAGCAGAGGAAAAGGCTAAGAAACTGGAAGAAGAACTTGAAGGTCTCAAGCGTTCACAGGCAGAGCCGAAGAGCCAGAATCCATACAGAAATCTGGACTCCGAGGATAAAGTCACTGCCGAGTACGAGAAATTCAGGAAGATTCGCCTGTTTTGCGAGCGTTATCCCGACGGCTTCTACGATGGCGACCCTAAGAACCACATGAACCGAGACGAGATTGCGCAAGCAAAGGTCGAGGCTCTTCGTGCCATTGAGGAATACCTACCTGAACAGGCTCAGTATGTGACTGCAAAAAAGCAGTTCCGTGCTAAGGCGAAGCAGGAGTTCCCTTGGCTTGATGACCCCACCGACAAGCGTGCCAACATCGCCAAGAAGTTCATCGAGGCTGTACCGCAAATCAAGCAGTTCCCCGACTACGAGATTTATGCGGCTCAGTTGGCTATGGGTATGTCAGTGTACCAACAGCAAAAGCAGAATGCTAGGCAGGGTATCCAGCCTACCGCACCTGTTCAGCCAAGGGCAATGTCTTCTGCACCACGTCCTACTCCTAGGCGTGACCAAGTCGAAGCACAGCGTAGTTCCGACAACTTCAGGCGTACTGGCTCCATCGACGCCCTAGCGGACGTGTTTAAGTCAAAGTTCGTCTAACCCTAATCTATCACACACACATGGCTTCTCTATTCGAGTCCCAGTTCCAGAATCAGCGTCCGCTTCCGAATGGTCCTACCCGCAACGGCTTTGCCTCGGGTCGTATCGGTATCCGTGAAGAACTCTCGGACCTCATCGCAAACGTCGACGCCAAGGACACGCCCATCACCTCGATGGCTAAGCGTGGTTCCAAGCCAGGGAATACTACGTTCCGCTGGCAGGTCGACCGCAACCCAGACCCGTCCATCGAACTTGGCGTCCTTGACGGCGCTGACGTCGACCCGACGAATCCGTCCACCAACTCTGCATTCAAGCAGTACACGCTTGGCTACAGGGAAGAAGTGGAAAACAACATCCACATGTTCCGCAGGGCTGTCCACGTCTCTAACCTGACGCAGGACCTCCTGAACATCGCTGGCGTTAAGGATGAACTCAGCCGTCAGTTGGCTAAGGCTACCATCGACCTCAAGCGTTCGATGGAACTTACCTTCACGTCCGACATCCTTCCTGCCCTCGACGACGGCACGACTCCGTACCGCACCCGATGCTTGACCGCTTGGATTAAGTCCAGCCTCTTGGCTCAGACCGACAATACCCAGCAGAAGTACGGCTCGCAGACCCAGTCCATCCGTCCTATCGGCGAGAACTTCCGCACCCCTGCTTCGTCCATCATCGGCACTGGTCAGACTGTTGACCAACTCGGTGAAAACGACGTTCAGGACGTCATGACCTCGGTCTACGAGCAGACTGGTCAGTTCAAGAACCATGAAGCCGTCGTTGGTACTGCCCTCAAGCGTCAGTTCACCAACCTCGTCTACACGAAGACTGAACCCTCTCTCACCTCGAAGATTAACGTCAATCGTGACGGCAACTCGGACATCATCAAGGCGTCCGTCGACTACTTCGAAGGCGACTTCGGTAAGTTGGCTCTCGTTCCCTCCCAGTTCCTCCATGCTGGCGTGAACCCCTACACCATCGTTGATTGCGGTGCTGGTGCCTCTGGTGCCTCGTACACCTCGACTGGTCGCTACGCTCTCGTTGATGGCGTCTACGCCGCCGCTGACGTCGCTTCCAATGGTGCTGGTCTCAACGGCGCTGGCAAGAACCTCGTCTGGCTCAAGGACGGCACGACCAACAAGTACGAGCGTGTCGCCTATGGCACCGCTGGTGCGGTCCATGCCCGCTTCGCCACCGAAGCCGAAGCCAAGACCTACGTCAACCTCCACGCCAACAATGCCAAGTGCAAGGGCTTCATCATCCCTTGGGACATGCTCGAAATCCGCTACGGCGGTAACATCGCTCAGGTCCGTGAACTCACCGAAAATGGTGGTGGTCCTCGTCGAATGATGGAAGCGATGGCGGCTCTTGTCGTCAACTCGCCCCTGACCTTCGGCATGTTCGACTACAGGGCATCCACGGCTAACGGCGGTCTGCTGTCGTAAGCAAAAGGAGCATGGCTGGTTTACAATCCATCCATGAATCCATTCCGTCCGACCTTCTAGTCCCCATGCTAGAAGAGTTTCGGACGGGATGGGAACTCCGTAAAGTTCAAGCCCATACCCAACGCAAGATGATGGCTCAGTTGAATCAACTGCACCATGGTCATGTCGAAGGGTTGGGTCAACTTTCCATGCGAATCCCTGCGGATTCGTACCATTATTGGGGACAAAGGCTTGGTTACGCCTGTTGGAAGGATAAGAAGTTCGTCGCAGAATTCATGCGGGACAATCCTGAATGCAAAGTTAACTCCAAAGCGGTCAACACGACTGTCCGTGTGAACGGAAACAGGAAACTGTACGATGCCTACGGCGTCGAAATCAAATGAAGACCACCTATTTCAGCGACATCCTGTACACGGCACTGCAACTCTGCGGTCTGGACAGGAACCTTACTACCCTCGACAGGTTCGCTACTGTCCGTGACTTCGCTTCTAGGCGTCTCCAGACCATCTGGGAAGCCCAAGACTGGTATGACCTCAAGCGTTACGTCAAATGTCAGTCCACAATCGTGGATGAAAGGCGTAAAGTCACGCTTCCAGCGGGAATCGGTCAGATTCAAGCCGTCTGGAACAGGGACCCTTTAGCCCACAACAGCATCGAAAAGGATTTCTCCATCTACAACGGCGAACTTTTTCTTGCCAACGACATGAACGAAGAGGTGTGGGTCGAGTATCGCCTCGATGCACCTAGGCTTTTTGGCAACCCATGGTCGTCCACTGTGACTTACAGCACTGGTGCTCAGGTTTACTACGATGCTGGAGCCGCTGACACCATCCAGACTGCACTTGTCCCGAAGGAGGGCACCCCTTCCATGGGTGATTTCTATGAATACACTGGCACGACTCCTACGACTGGCGTCACCCCTCCTCTCGGAACTTGGCAAAAGGTTCAAATTCCTAAACTTTTTCACTCGTATGTCGTCCATGGCGTCCATGCCGACTACCAACGCTCGCAAGGTCAACTCGAACTCTCGCAAGGTGCGGAAGCCGACTGCAACCAAGCGCTCGACCAAGCGGTAGACCAAGCCCTCAGGCAACAAGGTCAAACCAGACGCATCAATTTCAGAACATACTAATCAAATGTCCCACGCATACTTACCGCAACAAATCCCGAATGTCGACGTCACGACGTTTGCGAATGCATCCAAGGCTCTGGTTCTGGATTCCGTCCGCAACCGAAGGCTGTTTGGCATCATGAACACTGGTACGACTGCCCTTGCGGTGTACCTTCAGCCTGACGGCAGTGGCAACCCCATCTACCTTAGGGCGGCTTCCACCTTAACCTCGTACGACGGCGGTTCCCTTGAGTTCAACGGCTACAATGGTCAGGTTTGGACCACTGGCAACGGCTACGTCTACCACTACTCGCAGTAATGCCTTCTGGAGGTGCAGGTGGTGAAGGTGGGTTACCCTCTGTACTAGATAGGACTCTGTACAACAAGCCAGCCGTGGACTTGTTGCTTTCGGGTTACCTAAGCAATGCAACAGCCACTCTGACGTACCAGACGCTCGCTGGTATGGCAGACTACCAAACCACGGCTGGCATGTCCTTGTACTTGACGGATGCCCCTGCTGACGGCTCCCAGTACGCCAGAAAGAACAATGCTTGGGCTGTAGTTACTGGTGGCGGTGGTGGCAGTAGCATCGACATCCAAGTGTTCGGGAGTTCAACTACAGCAGGAAGTTTTACTTGGACAAAACCCGCTGGTGCAAAACTTGTTGAGTTTTTTCTCGTTGGCGGTGGTGGTGGTGGAGGAACTGGCTCAAGGCAACCGACGACTGTAGCAAGATGTGGCGGTTCGGGTGGTGGTTCTGGAGGAACTACTATTGGTAGAATTAATGCTCAGTTTTTAGGTTCTACTCAAACTGTAGTTATTGGTTCTGGAGGTGCTTCTCGGGCTGGAAATGCATCAAACAACACAAATGGTACAAACGGAAACAATGGAGGAGCCACGTCATTTTCTCAGTTTAGAGCGGTTGGTGGCCTTGGAGGACTCGCTGGAAGCGGAACAGGCGGAAGCAGTTACAGCGGCGTATTTAGCAATATACACGGAAACTCATTTCAAAACACTGGAACTAGTGCAACGAGCATAACTACTGGAAATAATCCACAAGTATCACAGGCAATTTTTCTTACTGCAACAAGTGGTGGTGGAGGTGCTGGTGCTGGGGCAAACCTAACCACAACGGCAACTGGTGGCTCTGGGGGTACCATGTCTTCTGCCAACTCTTCTTATTCTGGAGTTAATGTAAGCATCGCTGGAGGTACTGGTGGTTCAGCAAGTCCAGTAATTCCTCCTTCAAATGGCACATCCGCAACTAATCAGTATTTTCTCCTAGGCACTGGAGGAGGTGGCTCTGGGTATGTGACAAATGCAGTCGGACAAAATGCGGCGAATGGGGGGTGGCCTGCGGGTGGTGGAGGCGGTTCAGCGGGTGTAGACAATAATTTTCTAGGTGGTGCCTCTGGGGCAGGAGCGAACGGAATAGCAATCATCACTACCTATTTCTAAACACTATGCCTTTCACAGACCACAACAACCTCGTCTGGACCCGCTCCGAAGACCGCCTAAGCATCACTTGCGAAGACGGACGCCAAGTCATCGGCAACGCCGAAATGACCGACGAGTATCTGGTTAGCGTCGCTTACCAGCCAGCGCCTGAGACAAAAAGCCCCGAACAAAGAATTTCAGAACTCGAACAAATCATTCAACAACTAATCAACAAATAACATGCCTATTTACAATGGAGGCGGTGGCGTCTCTGGAATCACAGTCGAAGAGGACCCTTCAGCCCTCAAGATGGCTCAGAACCTAGCGGACCTTCAGAATTTTGAAACCGCTAGGTCTAATCTTGGTGTCTACAGCACCAGCGAAACAGGCACGCAGATTTCCAATGCGATTTCCGCAATCCCCGCCTACGCTCCTGCGTCGTTTGTGTTGGATTACAATGTATCCACAACCTACAGCCCCACTAGGTCTGCAATCAACAACGGAACCATTATCGTCGTAAGCGCTGGAACCAGCGGTCCAGCAACCATTTCTCTCGATGTTGCCAACGGCTGGCAAATCGGAGACAGGTTCATGGTTGTGGTGGAGGGTGGAACCAATGCGGTAATCGATGTGGGTTCTGGAAACTTCATCAATGGCTCTGGCTCTACCCATACCATCAACGCAAGTGCGATTGTCCATTGGGTTACTCTTGTTTGGTACAACGGCTCTGGCTACCTTTGGATTGCTAACTGATGTACTTCCGTAAGTTCGGCACTTTCAGAACTCCCCATGGGTGGTTGACCACCACTGGGGACGGAGAGGTGTTGCAACGAGGAAGCAAAAGGGGCGAATCAGAAACGCCTGTAGCGTCATCTTCCAACCTGCAATTTGAGGTCACAATCGAGAATACAAACAGGATTAAAATTAAAAGGGGTACTGTAATTGCTGGCATCGGAAAAATGGAAGGTGCAAGCCAAGACCCACCTACAATTTGCAACAAGCAGTTCTACATCAGGAATATCTTTGCAAGCACCCTTACTTCCACAATGGGAAGTTCCACTGGTTTTGGTGAGCCATATGTAAACGACAATGGATACGTTACTCTACCTTCAAATCCTGTTGAGGGAGGACAAAGCGGACATGTAGGCATCTGGATTGCAAGAAACGTCCACAAAGTTGGGACGTATGCTAGGCTATCAGAAGGTTATCCTTTTTTAATCGTAGACCAACAGGCTGGTTTACTTGATTTGGCAACACGACCATGGGGAATCGATGGTTGTGATGCCGTCGAATGGTACATCATTGATGACCTGATGACCAACTTTGTGGCTGAACAGCAATTTCACTTCAAATTGGCAAATTCTCGCCAGCAGTCTCAAAAGAACTACAACTGCCAAAGATTTAGGATTGCTGACGTAAAGTATGAATCTGGGTCATGGAAAGTATACCAGTACTGGCAAGGTACTGTCACGATTCCACACCCTTATTGCTTCAAGGGAATCTACGAGTCCATAGACCAATACCCATATGACTCTCTTCCAACTTGGAGGTATGACCCAGAAAAATTGGCAGAACAAGAAGACTGGGAACAGGAAATGTCTACAAACGACAAGACACATGCCTACCCAACAATCTACGAAACAATTCCATAATGGCTAGAGAAATTCAATCAGACGGAGAACTTAGGTTCGAAGGCTTTGCCTCTTACCCCAACAGTGCTACGTTTAATCCTGACTCTGGTACGCTTGAGTACGCAGAGAACATCACCATCAACGAGGGCGTAATCACCCCTAGGCTTGGCTACACGCTAGCCTACTCTGGATTCTACCCAGTCACATACGCTTGTGCGGCTCATGGTCCCAGCGGTGACAGCATCCTGCTTTGGAACGCAAACGTCCGTTTTGACTGCAACTCAGGCGTGACATCAGTTGCTAGTCTGGCGTCAAAGCAAAAAGCCCGAAGTCAGGGCTATGCCGACGCACTTACGATGGAGACATTGGACTCCGATTGGGTCGCTGGAGCGAACATCACCGAGCGTCTGGTGACGGCAAAGAACGACAGATGCAGGTTTACCCTGTATACTGGCAACCTGCCGTACGAGCCAGACGACCTAAGGCTCATTCAGGGCACCTATGACCCTGTCTTAGCCATCGTTCCAAGGATGAACTCTTTCCTAGCCTTCGGAAAGCGTAGCATCTACTTCGTAAAGGCTGGTCTTGGACGTCAGGCAAACCCAGACAGGAAGCCAAACGAGCAGGTATTTCACACAGTAAGCAGGATTTCAGCGCAAGATGGGCTAGCCTGTAAGGACGGCTGGGCTGAAACCAATGGCATTCTTGTGTTCGTCGACCAAGACGGCTTAAAGGTCATGGAGCAGGACAAGTACAATGAAGGCTCTAAGCCTATTTCCTACCTGATTCAGGACATTTGGGACCAAATCGACCCTTCCAAATACAGTGCCATCACCGCTGTTTCACTAAAAGGGCGTATTTACATCACTTTGCCCCTTTTGGGCACCTACAACAAGACCTGCGTCTTGGTGCTAAACACCCAAAACAAGGTCATGTTCGAGTCTTTGAACGTTTATGCCCATAGCATGGACTCCTTGGTGGTGGCACGAAAAGACGGCATTCCTAGGGTTTGGGGCATCAATTACGCAACTGGCAACATTTACCTGTTGGACGTTGCTTCTTCGTCCACGGACGCAGGAACGACCTTCCAGTCCAAGTTCAGGACACGCAACTACTTCTTCAAGTCCCACTCGGACAAGAAGTACGATGAGTCCTATGTCTACTTCAACACCAACGGCTCAGCCAGCATTGACCTGAACTTCATCGCCGTGAACCCAGATGGTAAGTGGACTCTGGATACCTTCACGAACCAAAACCTAGGCACAGCGGTTAGGCGTGCTTTGGCTAACAAAAAGTGCATGGGAGGTAAGTTGGAAGTTGTCGTAAAGTCAGGAAAGCCTAGTATTTATAGCGTAGGAGTAGACGCCTCCCTTGTGGGTCGTTCAATCTTCTCATCATTCTAATGCCTCTAGACCCCAATCCAGAACTCTACCCGCCATACAGCGGGCAGTCGTACGTCCAGATTCATGAGCAGAACCTGAAAGGTCTGGCAATTACTGGGCAGTCTGCTGGTGGTACTGCTACGGACCATTATGGTCCTAATTATACCATTACTGCTCCTGACTACACCACGCAGAAGTACGTACTTTATGGACGCAACCCAAGGTTCGAAATCGCTCAAACCATCGATGCGTACAAGCAGAACACTGAAGAGTTCATTGCCGCAGATACCACGCTTACCGCCTATCTTGCGTCTCGAAACACGACAAACGCTGGCACGATTTACACCTACCTTAAAAGTAAGGTTCCCAGTCAAGATTCCAACCAGCAATACGTTCTAGGACTCAGCGCATCAATGGGTGGCGGTCAGAACACGACCTATCTGGCTACGTCGTTGAGCGTCGCTCAGGACATGGAGATGGCTAAGGACTCCATGGACATCGCAAATGGTCTTCCTGTCATCACGCCGTTCGAATCCGCTTTGATTTCTCAGGCTCATGCTTCCGCTGTTGAAGCCAAGAACATGGGCGAAATCAGGGACCAGCAAATCAGGCAGACGCTCAGGTCTTCTTGGCAATCTCAAAACCTGATGAACAAGGCTTACAGCGATTCCCTTTCTTGGGATGGCACTTCCATCGTGGTCGGCAACGCCGCACAAGCAGGAGCCGCACAACAAACCTAATTTATGCAACAATTACAACAGGCTGGCATTGGTGCAGGAGAAGACATCGCTTCTTCCGTTCAAGCCGCAAACTACGCACCTTTAGAGTCCCAGATGGAACTTGGCTCCAAATTGATGGAGTCTGGTCTTGCTGGAGCCGCAAGCACCCAAAGGCAACTGATGGCTGAAGATGCCGTCAGGCAAAGGGATGCCATGCAATACAGGCGTGAGGACATGCTCAACAGGAAGAAGGAAATGAGCCTAGCAGATGAGTACAAGGGCACCTTGACCCAGATGATTGCCGAAATGGACGACATCGTTGATTCTGCCGACATGAACGACCCTGTTGTCGCAGATAGGGTTGGTGCAATCGTCAGGAAGCGTAATCAACTTGAGCAACTCTTGAGCAAGGGCGCAAAGCCCGCTTACCTTGGTGGAATCATCAAGCAAGGCACCGACTCTGGTATGCTGTCCGCACAGACCCAAGGCGAAATCGGTCAAATGAGGGGTCAGGCTCCGAAGAGCGAAGCCGAACAGAAACAGCCAGCGGAGCAAAAGGCAGAAAAGCCCAAGCAAGAATCCAACTGGTCCGACGACCCATCTTCCAACGAAATTAACTAACATGCCTAGATTTACGCCAATCAAGGTTCCCAAGAAGCCACTTCCCACTAGGAAGCCAACCGCTCCTAGAAAGCCAGCGACCCCAAAGAAGCCAACCAAGCCAGCACCTGCAACCAAGCCAGCACCAGCAACTGCACCCGCACCTGCAAATACTCCACCGCCACTGCCTCCAAGCAAGGTGGAAAGAGCAATGAATGCGCTTGGTAAAGGGGCAATGATTGGCGGTGTTGGTCTTGGTATCTATGGCGGTATGAGCCGTGGTGACAGTCAATCAACCCAAGAGGGCGAAACGCTCTCAGGCGAAGTCTCTCCTGCTGACAAGGCAAATGCGGCTCGTCTGGCAAGCAAAGCGGAAACTGCGGCTAAAGAAAAGGAAGCGAACAACCCAACGTCACTAAAGGGTAGCATGCCTAGCGGTGGCATGACCTCCAAGGAGTACGATGCCTACCTGAACCAAGCCCTCAGCAACAGGAACAGTTCCATTAATCAAGGTCTGCAAGGCATGATGCGTGAGCGTCAACGCCAGATGGACAACCAGTACAACCAAGCCAGAGACGCTGAAATGGCTAGGCAAGAGGCAATCCCCGCTCCAAGCGTTATTGGACCTGACGGAAGAGTTACCGAAGCATCTCCTTTTGGTGGATATAACACGCCAAGAATGGGCGACAGGGTGCGCAACACCGCAACCGACAACGCACTTGCATGGCATGCAAAGCAGAATGGAATCGACCAACTCAATGCAAATCAAAGCCAAAGCCCTACTGCTCAATATGGCGGTCTTGGAAAATACCCTAAATCTCCATACCAAGTTTCTGCTTCCCCAGATAACCCTTCTGGTATGTCTGGTCAACGCCCTCAAATTCCAGAAGGAGTTTCAGGAGAAGCAGGACCAGAAGCAGGACCAGCAGGACCAGAAGGACCAAGCGGATTTGAAGATGCTTCAAATGTACTTATGACCGCTGGAGCAATGAGTGATGAGGCGCTTAAGGTTGCTCAACTTGCAAAAAGCCAAGGTGGAGTTGGCAATGCGTTAAAGGCTATTGGCGCTGGAAAGGGAAATCTTGCTGGAGCAAATGCATCTGGTGCCGTACCTTTCATGAATAAGGCAGTTCAAGGTCTTAGTGCCGTTCAAGGTCTTCATGGAGCGTCCAAGGAAATCTTCGGAAAAGGAGTCGGGGACTTGTTTGAAGACGACTCTCGGGGCTCTGAAGCGTTTGGCGGGAATGACCCCACTAGCGAAGGTCGTCGTGCCAATGCCTATGGAAACATGCAAAATAGGCTTATGACCAAGATGGGTTTAAGCGACCAGTGGAAACAAAGGCTGTCCAGCATCGCAAAACCAATTAACAGAATTCAAGGCTCTATTGACGCATTTGCAGACCCATTCACTGGCGGCGGTCTTGATGTCGTCAGGGGTAGCATGGCTAGCATGTTCGGCGACGACAAGTTTGCCAGAGAAAGCGGGTACGACATGGACCCATTTGGCACTGGTCGCTTGATGAACAGGGCACTCAAAACCACCCCTTCTTGGCAAAGAACCAAATACAACGGAGAACAACCTTAATCTAAACACATACTACAATGGGAATTCAAAAAATCGCACAATCCGCAGGTAAAGCCATCGGAAACATCCCAAAGCGTGCTGGTAGTTCGCTTGGGGAGTTTTTCACTCCTAGCAAAACTGGAGCAATCAGCCGTGGTTTTGGCGAAGGGCTTGGTGAAGGTCTTGGTTTGAGTCCGAATGCACAACAGAACTTGGGTAATGTCGCTGGCGTTGCTCAATCCACTGGCGTCCTTGCTGGTCTTGGTTACCTGCTTGGTCCTGCCGTCAAGAACATGACCTCTGGCGGTTCCGAAAAGACCTCTGCCTCTGGGAAGGTGATTCCAAAGGAAGAGTTGAAGTTCAGGGAAAAGGTCACCAAGGACATCATGGGCGGTCTGTCTGGCGACTTCACCCCAGAGGACTTCAGTTCTAGGCACTCCGCTTCCGATGAAGGCTGGAGGGCTGGCTTGAAGAGCATGAAGAAGGACGATTTCAACGCCATGGCTAAGAAGGCTGTGGAGTCTGGCAACAGCGACGACATCAGGAATCTCTGGAATTCCGTCATCAGGTCCGCAAACAAGCAGGGCAAGAACGTCAATACCTCGAAGCCCCTGTATCTTCCCGCTACATTCAACAAGAACGGCAAGAAAATGGGCTACGCCATGGTCATGGGTGAGGATAAGAAGGCTAGGCTAGTCCCGATTGAGATGGGCAAGGGAGTGTCCTTTGAAGACTAACATGGATGAAGAGCAGGAACAGGATGCACAGCCTCAGGACGAGGTGTCCTCTTGGGCTGGTCTAGCCAGCCAAAGCCTTGGTCCTCGACCCCAGACTAGGGCGCAAGAGAACGTAGCCATGGGCTTCAGTCCTTGGGCTCACATCGGCAACAACCCCCAATCCAAGGCTTACTGGCAGAACGTCAACTCCCAGCAAGTATCCGCATCTAGGGCTAAAGCCCCAGACCCTAGGTCCAAGGACGCCCAGTTCTATGCTGGCATCGGCGACTTTGGTGCCGTCGAGACCATCATGAAGAGCAAGGGTTCTTCCCTGTTCCAGAATAACGAATCCTTCGATTTGGAGGAAATGGACGAACAGGGCAATGTGACCAAAAAGTCCTACTTCATCACCCCCAAGGGCGAGTACAACATCAACGGCACCAAGGTCCCCCTTGGCATGCTGGCAAAGAGGGCTGGCGTAGGCGTCGTTCCGTTCAAAAGCGGTGACATGGGGGCTACCAATTACAGAAACCTCATGTCTAAGGTCCAGAAGTTCCATAGGGACCTGAACAGGCTGGAGCAACTGTACAAGAATAATGCATACCTTGGTAGCCTAGACCCCAGCAACGCATCCGCTGAGGCTAGGGCTTTGGAATCCAACATAAAAGTTGACTATTTGGGCATCATGAAAGACACCAAAGGCATGGGAGGCAACGTATCCGATAACGACATGTTGCTTGCCGAGTACATGGTACCGCAACGTGCATCCAATGCCTTCACTAGGCTTGGCGGGAATGAACTAGAAATCCTGAAAATGGCTCGTAAGGCGTCCATGGACAAAATCTTTGAAGTCGGCTCCTCTAATGGGTTGCAGATTGATGCTCCTAGGTCTGGAGGTAGCCGTGCTAATTCGTTCCTTGAACAAGGCACCAAAGAAACCTCTTCACCTAGATGATTGACAGCAACGCTCCTGAACAACCAGAAATCCCTAATGACATCCTTGACCAAGGTCTGAGCCAAATCGCTCAGGGCGGGTTGAGGATGGACTTCGGTAGTGCTCAGCAGGAGGAGCAAGTTCCAGCCTTGGACAGTGGCGAACCCACTCCAGACGAGGTTTGGAACTACATGGCTGAAAACCGCTATCGTACTTTCGACCATACGACGCCTCAGGGCAGACGCATGTTCGAACTGTTCGAGGTTGCGAACAAGGAGAAGAACACGTTCTCCTTCAACATGGTCAAGGAGATGGCGAACATCGTCGCCTCCGTCCCCAAGGACATTGCCGTAGGTCTGGTTCAGAACCCCCTCAAGGCTCCCATGTCTGCCTTGGATGGCGTGGCTAGGGACATCAACGATTTGTATGGTCTTTTGGCTCAGTCCGAAGACCCAGCCTCTCCTTTGTTCAAGTTCAAGGAGTACCTGACTGGCAACGGCACCACGGAAGAACGCATCAAGCAGTTCAACGAGGCTAGGATGTTCAACAACAAGTCTCAGGAACTACAGGACGGCAAGCGCACCATGCTTGAGGACTTCGTGCCAGAGGAGCACAAGGAGTTCATCAAGAGCATGATTGACCCTAAGTTGGCTAATGCCTTGTCCTACATCGGTCTTGAGACCCCACACCTGTTGCTCAAGCCGTTCAGTGCACGTAAGGCTCTTAGGCAGTCCGTAGGTGCCTTTAAGACTTCTGACGCAATGAGGATGGCAGAAGCCGCAGATGTCGGCTCTGCGATGTCCGAGATGATTGCCCCAATCAGGGAGCATTTCAACAACGTCGCAGAACGAGGTAAGAACTTTGCGTCCAGAATCACTGGTACCGCAATCACTGGTACGGCTAACGCAATCGCCACTCCTTTCAGCGTAATCCAGAGCAAGATTGAAAGCGGTGCCAGAAACATCGCAGAGACCACTGGTAGCCACCCCAACGTCATCAGAAATGCGGCTAGCACTGCCCTTGCCGATGCTGGCGAAACCATCGTCGGTGGCGGTGCCGCTTCCCTGTCCCCAATCCGTTCGACCCTCTTCTCGCTTGGCGTCAAGCCGTTGACCGAATACGCCAGCGCCCTTGGCAATGAAATCATCGATTACTCGCAGGGTGTCGTAGCCGTCAAGACCGAGCACATGGGCAAGTCCATGCTCGAAAGGCTGTCTTTGAAGAACGGCTCTAGGATTCCCCTCAGCGAGGAGGCTAGGATGGTCGCAAAATTCACGAATGTCGTGGTCGGATGGCCCGCATCGATGGCTATGCCTGTCCTCAAGAGTGCCGTCGGCGACGCCGCATACATGGGTGTCCTTGGCTACCTGAACGCCAGAGGCGAAGGTGCGGCTGGTGCCATGGGCGTAGGCTTTGCTTGGGGTGGCATTTCTGGCTCCTTCAGGCACATCCATAACGTCTACAATGGAGGTCTAGGTCAGGAGAACGTCATCAAGAACTGGGATAGCCAAATCAATGAGATTGAAAAGAACTCTCCTAGGCACGGCTCCGCACTAAGGGAAGTCGTTTCCCAGATTGACAAACTAAATGACCAAAGGATTTCTGCGGTTGTAAGGGCTTCCTACATGCAACTCTGGTCGGTAGATAAAGCCGTTGAGTTGCGGTTCTCCGATGCATCCGAAGTAAGGTCTGAGTTTCCAAACATTTTCAGGGATGTACCTAACCCAGAAGAACACAGGGGTGGCTCTTTTGGATACCAAACGGATAAGAGCGGTGTCCAGAAAAAGGTAATCTGGCTAAACAAGGCAGACTTTGTTCCAGAGGCTCACTTGCATGAGCCAGCACACGCATTGTTCGACCATCTTGAAGAAACCGATGCCGACTTCCCGAATCTCATCAGGCAATTCTTCGGACTAGACAATCCAGATGTGGCTGTGCTTAGCGATGACGCATTGGCATCTTTGATGTCTGAGTACAAGGCTAGGCAGATGTCCGTAAATCCTTCTTACATACCAGAGATTAAGAAGAATTACCTAAATCGCATCTCCAAGATGCGTGAAGAGGTCAAGAACGGCTCTGTGAATCCCAATGAGTTGGTAAGCGGTGGTAAGAGCAGGTTGTTTGAAGCATACCCAGAACTGAGGGAAATCATGACGGAGATGTTTGCTTACAGTGCTTCCAATCAACAACTGCTTAAGACTCCAGACTTCTTCGCAAGGCACCCAGAGTCGAACACCCTCAGGAATCATCTTGAGAACCTGCACACCTTGATGAACCAGAAGCAAGTCTCTAAGGCAGAGATGGCTGGTTTGATTATCAAGGAACAGCGGATGGGCAACAAGGACGTAGCCTTCCAGACGTTCATGTGGGAAGACGGAACCTATAGGTCCGTTGAGCCGTTGGACAAGTGGTGCGAGACCTTGATGCGCAAGTGCCTCAGGCACGGCGACATCGACGCCTACACGATGAGCCCAGACAGGCTTGACTCGTTCCTCAAGACGACTGGCAAGGACAGGTTTGGTCAGGTGGTCAAGGGTGGCAAGACGATGAAAGACAGGAAGGAAGTGGACATCCTCATCACCGAGAACGCTGGTCAGATGCTGGACATCTGGGAAAAGATGGACCCAGCCAAGCGTCCGAAAATCGACGTCGAGCAGGGTGGCAACAAGAAGATTGACCTGACCAACGTGCCAAAGGAGGGCTGGGATGCCCTGTACGGCAACATCAACATGACGAAGTCGGAAATCGACGACCTTCGTGGCATTTGCGAAACCATCCGAGACAACCGCGCTGGCAAGCCAGTGTTTAACGTCTTCTTTGGTCAGTACCTAGGCAGAACCCATCAGGTCATTCGTGGCGGTCTTGTGCAAAGGCTTACTGGCAAGGACGTCCCTGTTACCTACAGGCATTTCTCGCCTTTTTCTGCTGAACTCAGGTTCGACAAGTTCGACGAGAACGGAAAGCCAACCAGAGAGGCAAAGGGTCATGTGACCTTGCACGTGGTCGATGTGGCTGTCCTAAACAGGCGTAGGATGAAGATGTGGCAACGTGCCGACTGTAGGGCTAGGTTCACGGACTTCGCCCACTTCACTAGGACGTTCACGCAGTACATGCACAACCTGTCCCAGCCCACTGGCATCAGGGTCGAGTCCGTCAAACTGTTTGACAAGGAGTTCGGCTCCGATGCGGCTAAGGTCAGGGACATCATGTACGAGACCTTTGGTGGCAGGAAGCGTGTTGACGAAGGCTACATTAACATCCCAGAGAACGGCTACAGGGGCAATGCGGATGGTCCGAACTATCCGTTCCATTCCCTCAGGTTCGAACTGCTGGCTAACCTTGAGAAGCAACCCAGCGTATTCCAAGAGACCTTTGGCAACAGCCTAGGTGCCCTCCCATACAACCATACCGAAGCCTACGAAGGCGTACGCAGGAACCTGATGGTCGGCACTGGCTTCAGGCAACACGACCTAGACAACGACAAGAAGTTCTGGTCCAACGGCGCTGGCTATGAGGTCAGGACCGACGGAACCCGCTACAGGCTGTTCAGCCCATACGGAAACTCGATTGGCGTCTACCCATCCCCAGACAAGGCGTTTATCGGTGCTGGGAAGCATGCCAAGAAGTCGGACCCTCTGGACATGTCCCCTGTGGTCGCTGGCGAGGCACCCATCAAGGACCCAGAGGTGGACATCACCCCTACCTTCAGGGAGATTTTGTCTGGAAAGAGCAATCTGATGGTTGGTGCCATGGACATCTACAGCGGTGAAAGGAAGTTCTACAACCTCACATTCAAGTCCAAGAACAACATCCCTCTCGCCAACTTCCTAGAGAAGGTTCAGCAAGGTAAGGAAGAAGCGTCCATCTCGCTGTCCGAACTGATTGGAGACATGGAGCATGGCGTCAAACTTCTGAGGGACTACCCAGAGTTTTCCCAACTCAAGGTTTACAGGCAGAACTCCATCAGGGGAGACGTGTTCCAGAGCGTGCAGTTCGGAAAGAATCATGACATGTTCTTGGGTCTCAATGACCAGATGATTAAGTCGAGGAAGTTCCTCACGAACGTATCTGCCATCATCCAGTCCGAACTCCAGAAGTACATCTCCCATAAGGAAGGCGTTCTTCCTATAAGCATGTACCATGTCAGGTCTGGTGGAACCGAAGGAATCCAGCAGTACCACACGCTGATGGCTATCTCCGAGTTCAACAAGGAGTACATGGACTGGAGCAGAAACAATCCTGACCAACCCATTGAGAAGTGGATGGAATCCGTTTCCATAGAGAACGCAAACGAGATTTACAAGGGTTTCAGCAATGCCTTAGAGAGGCTTTCCTCAAACGAACAAATCAAGAGGTTCGGCAAGAAGAACCCAGATGCCTACAACTCACTGATTGGCTGGGCAAAGAGCCTAGGCAACTCGTTCACTGGAGAGAATCCGACCTCGTTCATACTTCAGTACGGAACTGCATCCATCATGGTCGCAGACAGGGCGTTGCTGAAGTTGCCAGAGAACGTGATGAACTCCATCGGTCAAAGCGAGTATGGAGCCATCATCAAATTCCTCCAGTCTCCTGCTGGATTTACCCATGGCATCTCCAAGTACCCTAGGGCTGGCTCTCCCATTGAGATTGAGTCTAGGTTGGTTGAGGAATCTCCATTCGTATCGAAGTCTGGTCAACCAGTCAGGGCTATGGTTCCCAACTTCATCTTGCAGAACTCGGAACTGCACCAAGGTTTTGACAAGTTCTCGTTCTTCACAATCACCGAGACTGGAAACAAGAACGACGCTTTCCATACGTTGCTAGCCACCAATGGTGGAATCACCACCAGCACCCTAATCACGCCTAACAAGCCTCAGGTCGGCTCCAGCACCTCGGATGCAAAGTCGTATGCCAGCAACTGGCTTACGAAGGGTGGGTTCAACACCAACGGAACCCCCATCACCGACGTGAACGCTTCCCTGATTTGGAGCGGTGACGCTCCGTTCGTGTCGTTTGAAAAGAACGGCATGTCCTTCAAGCCGTTGATGTCTGGCGAGCACATCAGAATCCTGCAAGAAGTTGCGTCTGGTTTTGATTTCATCAGCCCAGAAGACGTGAAGCAAATTGCTTCCGTGTCTGGCATCGAAAGGTTCTCTAGGCTCCTGTGGAAAAACGGACTGGAAGGCGTTCAGTCCAGAATGGCTTACAACCTTTGCCTAGGTGCAATCGATATCCAGAAGGGCATCGAAATCATCAAGCAAAGCGAAGAAGGCGTCAGGTATTCCGAAATGTACGCCAACGTGAGCGGACCAATCAATGAGCCCCAAAAACTTGGTGCCGTGTTAATGAATGACGGCTACGCAAAGTTGGCGCTTACGATGTTTGAGAATGGAAGCGAGTCAGCCTATGGTAGCGACAAATTCAAGACCACCCCACAAGGCGTCGCCGTGCTTGGTAGCAACCAGTCCACGCACAAGACAATCAAGATTGTAGACAAACTGAGGCAGAGGTATGAATCCGCTGGTTACAGGCTTGATGACAAGGTTCCCCACGTAAAGAGAGGCAATGCATCCAGCCTGATGGTGGGAGGTTTCAGGTCTTCAACCGCCAAGGAAATGGAGATGGAAACAACTGGCATGCTCCGTTACTTCAGGGACAGCAGGGGCAATGTCTACAAGTCCTACGAGTTCACCGACGCTTCGGCATCCCTGAACATGCATGCGGCTGAAGGCTCTATCTCGAAGTTGCCGTTCATCAGGATTGCCGACGAGGACAAGAGGCAAGCGTTCCTGAAGAAGTACCAACAGGCGAAGGAAAACGTCAAGAACGTCGGTAACATGAGCCCTGCTCAGGCTTACAAAATGTTTAAGTATGGGTACAGCACTGAAGGTTTCATTTCCCAGAGCATTCCAGTCATGGACTTGGAGGAAGTCCTGCACCATGACCTGCTGTACAAGTTCTACCCCAAGGCACGTGACATCAAGGTCAGGTTCACGGAGGGCTATGGTGCCTCATTCAACAGGGGCGACAAGTCAATCACCCTAGGTATCGACAGGTTCATCGGTCATGAGATTGGTCTGGATTCGGAACTCACCGAGACCCAGAGGGCTCTGGACGCACAGAAGTTCGGCATCGATACCGACAGGGGCGCCACCGAGGTCCTCCTGCATGAGGTACAGCATGCAATCCAGATGGAGGAAGGCTGGATTGACAGTTCCTCAATCAGCAACCTGAACGCCTACAAGAGCGTGTTCAAGTACCTGATGGGCAAGATTTCTGGTGCAGACGGAATCACCTACGACGTGGAGGGCTCCAAGTTGGATAAGGGCTCAATCGAGATGATTACTGGGGATGCCAACTCCTTGGCTGACGTCTCGGCATACGACGCAATCGACTCCGTCAGGAAGATGTTCAACTCCCCCATGCACCACAGGGTGCGCAAGATGGCTGTTCCCGCCATGCATAGGGTAGCCTCGTCCCTTGCGATGAGGTTGCACGACGAGTACGCCCAAGCCCCAGACGGATTCCCAGACAAGGAACTGGCAATCAAGCACTCCAACATCCTCATGGCTATTGCCAAGGAAGCACGTGAAGTCGGCGACATGTTGACTAGGGGGGAAATCGACGAGGCTACCGCCGCAGTTAGAATCGCTGGTTCTGCCGACTCCGTGTACTACAGGTTCTTGGAGGCTCGCACTGCGGCTGAGCAGGAACTGAACGGAACCCCTATTGGCAGGACAATCAAACTAGATGAACCTTGGGATTCCATGTACCTGAACAAGGTAATCGGCACCATGACCGCATACGAAAGGTCTGGCGACGAGGCATGGCTTTCCGACGAGACCTCTGGTTCCGTCATCCTGAAGAGCATGGTGGATAACTTCGGATGGATGCAGTACTTGGCACAGCCTCATGAGGTACAGGCTTCCCAGACTGGCAAGAGGCGCAAGTTGACCCAGAAGCAACTCAACGCTTCCGCAACCGAGACAGGCTACGTAAGGTCTGGAATCGAAGGATTCGAAAGCATCGTCACCCAAAGCAACGGATTCGGTCCGAGCATCGCAGAACTGGGCAGGTTGCTCAACGAAGGAGCGGACAGCCATGCCTTGGCTAGGGCTTACGGAACCTACGGCACCTCCAATCTGATGGTCGGCGGTCTTGGCAAGGGCGAGAGCGTAACGGAATACAAGAAGTCATACACGCCAGAGGACGCCCTCAACTACCTTGGTAGGCTTTCGACTGTGTCCCACCACCTCACGATGATTAACAGGGATTATGCCTTGTTGAGGAGGATTGCCGTTTCCAGTTCTGGGTTCGAGGTAGACAAGAACGGAAAAGTCAGGCTCATCTTCAGGACCGCCGAGATTCAGCCGTCCAATGAGGTGATGTCCAGCCTGAAGCGAGAAGGCAGGATTAGCGACGTCATCAAAGAAAGGATTCCCAACCTTACTCAGCGAGAGGGTGTAAACAACACCTTGGATAATGAACCTTCCGAAAGTCAGAAGGAAATCCTGAGGAACGTTCCGTGGTTCTCGTCGATGAGCAACTCTGGCGACAGGGTTTCGGATGGTGGAATCCCCAAGGGGGTAATCATCGCCAATCTTTTGGATGAAGGGAATCAGAACACGATGTCCTTCGAAAGCCTAGCCAAGTTGCTGGACGCCAAAATCACGATGGAGAAAATCATCGAGACCCCGATTGAGTCCATCAATCTGGTCATGCAGGATGACTTCCCAGCCGTCGTAAAACTAAAAGACCTCAAGAACCTGTTGCTCGAAAGGGGAATCAGTCAGGATGGTCTGGTGCTTGGCAACATCGATGCGATTACGGACAGGGCGTCGAGCCAAGACATCACGTACACAAAGCAGGAATTGGTCAACATTCTGGCAATCAACCACCAGATTATCACCGCAGAGTCCGTCATGGGCAGTTCCTTCGGCAAGGAAAGGCTCATGAATGCAATCAAGGATGCGAAACTGAATCCTCGGGAAATCGGATTCGGTCTCGTCAGGACATTGAGTCCAAGCGACTTGAACAGCATCGTCAGACAGGTGTTCAAAGGAGACGGAAGCCTTGGCTTTGATTCGCAAATAGAACTTGCCACCAAGAAGACCAAGTTCTTCGTAGCAGTCGGTTCTGGCATCTCGTTCAACATGGGCGCAAGACCCGATTGGATTGACGCTGATGCTTGGGCTTCGCTAAGCAACAGGCTAAGGGAAAAGGGCATCGTCCCTAGCGTAGAAGCCAGCAGGTTCACCAGCCTGTCTACGGAATTGATGGACGGAATTCCTCAAAGCGTAATCAATACGCTGCATGAGAAGGCTTCCGAACTGAACGAAAGGTTCGCTAGGAAACTTTTCCTAATCAAGCCATTCTACGAGCAGATGGCTAAGGCAATCGAAGAAAAAGAGGTCAGCGTCTCTCAAGACATGGTGAACGAAATGAAGGTTTCCATGCTGAGCGACGTGCTTCTCAACGAAGTGGCGATGAAGCCAGAAGCGACGTTGATGGGTGGCAGACAAAGCGACAGAATGCTACCTACTACTGTTCCGATTACGTCTTCTGATATCGATTCCAGAAACAAGAGGTTTGGCTACGAAACGTCTCCTAGGCCCTTTGGTGCGCTTGCCCTTAACATCAATGCACTGGGAACCATGGCTGCTTCCGACGTCGCCATGGTAGCCACAAGGTTTGTTCAGAATCCAGCGGTAGGCATGCACATCCCATCCGCTTGGGGGTATGACTCTGGTCAGTATAAGTGGCACGGAGACACCCCGCTAAACATGGGTGGAGGCAGAGGTTCCCTCAACCTAGCCAACTCAATTTACGGATACGAAGAGCCATCCAACTCGCAGGTTGTCGCTATGATGATGGAAAGCGTCGGTAGGCACTATGGTTCGATTAACCAGACTGTCCTAGCCCTAAACAAAATCGCCAATGAGTACGTAAGTGCGATGTCGTTCTTCGAAAATGATGACGCAAGGCGTGGGACGTACAATGAGTTGATTAAGAAAGTCAGGGACTTGTCCGACATCGCTACGCACGTTTCCATGAGGTACGATGCCCTTACAGTCCTTGGCACGCTGGACAGGGGTCAGTCCAGTGCGTCTTCTAGGGTAAGGAGCGTCCAGAGCCTGATTGGTACCAATGCGTTCGTAGCCAAGGATGGCACCTACGTGGTCTCCAATCTTGAGCCTGTCAGGGTCAACGCATACCAAAGCCATGCTGGTCTGACCAATTTCCCATACATCTATTCTGGAGATAAGGCAGTCGTCCATAATCCAACGTCAGTTAGGAAACTTGGGGACATGAGCACCGCATTCATGAGGAACGACTACGAGCGAGTAGTGCTCATGAACGGAGACGTCGTCGACGAGAATGGAAACGTTGTCAGGACGGCACGTGAGTTCTACCAGAACATGCTGGACTCCTCTAGGGCTTCGATTGGTCAACTCAACATGCTGACTTCGTGGGGAATCGATGGCAGACCTTCGGCTCAACCTCAAGCAAGGTTACGTCCTTCTAGGAGGTTGATGCGTAGCGGTAACCACGCCATCCACTCGGCATTATACCAACTTTGCGCAAGAAAGGGCATTTCCGCACAAGTCATCTCAAATGCCCTCGTTCAGGGCGGTGCAAACAGCAGGTTAATCGACATGCTGAAGAACCATGCCCAGCACTACGTCAGTGCCATGCAGAAGGATTATGGGGTTAGCGACAACGAATTCCACAGCATGGCTCAACTCGCCCCTGTGTTTGCTCCGTTCTTCGCAAAGGCTATGTCCGAGAAGCAGGTCATCTTCAGGGATGGCGTAGCCGATACCGCTGACATATTTACCCCAGAACAAAGGGAGTCGTACAACAATCTGTTTGCGTATACCTACGCAGAACTTGTGGCAGACCCAGAAAAGGCTGCTCAACTGTACAGGCAAGTAGGCGACTTCGTGGACTCCATGAGCCCTTCTCAGGCGTCGTGCATCGCAAACAACGTAGCCAACGGAACCATCGGTACGCATGTAGACGCATCGGTCGGCATCCTTAGTGCGTTCAGCGTCCTTGATGGAATCCCAGACGCAGAGTTCGTCCATCTTGACGCACTCATCAACGGAAACTTCAAGGAGGAACTCAAGAAGGCTATCGGAACGTACGTTAGGGATGGCGGTTCTTTCTGGGAAAAGGGACTAAATGAGGACGTCAGCCCATCTGACAACTCCATGGAGGGCTATTCGCATACCTACCTCAGGGAATGTGCATTGGCATGCATGAACAGGGAGTTCCTGTTCTCGTATGTCATGGCTCTCAAGAACATGGACCACTTCGAGGGCGTAAGGCATGAGAACGTCACTACGCCAGAAGGAATCGCATCGCTGAGCAAGACCGATGGAACTGGGGTGCTTCACTCCGACTCCATGCAGTTCGTTAACAGGGAGAGTTATTCGTACGTCACAATCGACGAGACCCAAGCGTCTTCGTCTGGCATCGACAACACCTACGACCACAACAAGATTGACGTAGATGGGGCAAACCTCCGTGGAAGATTGCATGCCCTTGAGAACCAGACGTTCGTCAGGCACTTCGACCAAAAATCCAACAGAAAGCAGGAGAAGTTGGTCAGGAGCGGTATGGGCATGGGACAGACCTTCCTCCAGCCTGTAGACGTCCTGTCGGATTCCAACTCTAGGTCCGCTTCAATCTCGCAGGAAGCGATTCAGAGCAACATCTCAAACAACAAGGTAATCCCCGCTGGCACATCCTTGTCTAGGTTGTTCGTAAGGAAGCGCATGACCGATTACCTTTCCTCCCTCGCAAGCAGTGGCAATGGAAACGTAGCCATCGAACCAGCAAGGTTCTCGATGTCTGGTCGTCGTGAATTCAGCGTACCTGTTGTGTCAATGGGCGCTTCTGGTAGGCGTGGTTCTGAGTTTACCAATAACCTCCTTAACATCGGTGCAATGTCCATCGGCATCGGAGCCTCTGATGCTTCGGCTCTCGCCAGTCCAGAAACGTCAGAAATGACCAGTGCACATTTCTCTGAAAACCTTGAATACAGTACCGAGGTAAGGAGGAAGACTTCCCAAGGAAGTGGTGAAAACTACAGGAGCGCTCCGTTTGGCTTCAAGCCACAGTATGGATTCGCCTTCAAGAAACTTGAGGATGGAAGCATCGTCGTCAACGTCAGCGGTGACATCCATTCCCCCAAGTACGCAATCCATCATCGCTCGGACAGGACCTTCTTCAAGGAAGGCAAGTTCAACCTAGGCTTCAGCATCAAGGAAGGCGTCGGCTTCGACCCATACACGAACACCATCCTTCCTCATAGCCCATACATCAATTCTGGTAGCATGCCTCAGGGCATCGAGTTGTTCAACACCCTCACCCATAAAGTGAGCGGTCCTGCTTGGGCTAAGGAAATTGTGAAGGCTTCGAACCAGATTGCCAAGGGCGGGTATGCCCAAACTAGGGACTTCAGGGCATCGGCATTGGGCACGGAAAGTTTCTCACTGAGGTCTCATCAGGCTTATGGAGCCGTGTTTGCTGGAGAAGCGGACGCATCCAACAGGGACCACGTCTCTGGTGCCTATGGTCTTATCAGCCACAACACCAGTGCCGACTACGTGACTGTCACGTTCAGACCCAATACCCCCATCGAGGCTATCAGGGCTGGACTCCATCATCTGGTCGTAGGCAACGGCATGCATGCCATCCTTGCGAACTCCAACATCGTCCGAGTTAACCCAGAACTGGCAAGCATGGCTCATCTGGATGCCTCGTCCCAAAGGTACAGGATTGGCGAATCCCTTGAGTTCGCAGAAAATACTTCTCGTACTTTAAACCAGAAGGAATCTGTCATGCCGTTCTCGTCTGTGGTCGCTAAACTCAGGAGAGGCGAAACCTCCCAAACGTCCACGGCTCATTACCGCAAACTCAGCGCACATGCACAGTTGGCGTCTGCCATGCATCCGCATCTGATGGATGACTTGGACAACCTGTGCGGGATGATTGCGTCCAAGGACAGCGGTTATTTCCTGCCTCCCACGGAGCGCATCCTTGCGATGAACGGAGACAAGGCATCCGCAATCGAACTGATGTTCCCCAACCGACCAGAACTCATGAACTACGCATGGGATGGAAGGTCGGATGCCAACGTGTCAATCGTCCCTAAGAAGGACTATACCGCTGGTGCCAAAGGCAAGGTGTCTGGCTATCTGGTGGGCTACAATACTGTCACTGGCATGGACGAGATTGGCAGACCTGTGGTTTCCAGAAAGGTCGTCATGGTCAAGACGATGCCAGAGGCTGAGGCTCTCAGGGCTAAGTTCTCCGTGTCCACCAGCAAGGCTGAGTTGGCTATGCTTCTGGACTCCATGAGCAACGAGACCCAGAAGGACATCAGGACAATCGAACAGCATGGCGAGAACAGCCCGATGGTTAAGGCTTTGATTAGCGACTTCTCCTCCGTCGGACCAAACGAAAACGGCGCTGTCGGTAGCGTTGGAAGGGTTGGCTTCCGAGTCGGCGAGTTGGACAAGGTTTTCGACAAGAAGGCTGACGCTCAGGCTGTAGCCAAGATGCTCGAAACCCCAGACGCACTGTCTACTTCCCGCACCAACCTGATGGTTGGCGACAGGAACCCATCGGAACTAGAGAACCTAACTAGGGCTAAGTTGAACTTCGGCTCTGGTTACGGACCATTCGAGTTTACATCCAAATTGATGAAGGTCATCGCATACGCCAAGAAGAAGACTGGCAGGGACCTGTTCCCGCACTCGATGACTGGTGCCGAATGGTTCAAGCACATCAAGGAGAACCAAGTCAGTAAGGACGAAATCAGGCAGAGCGGTCTGGCTGTGTTGCTACACCACATGTACGACCAGCAACTGTCTAGGCAGGAACTGGCAGAGTTCATCTATACCCTGTATCCCCAGACGATGAGGATTAGCAGGAACACAAGGCTTGAGCACGAAATCAGGGCGGCTGTTGACCCGAATACCCATCAGCATAATAGCACAAGCAGAATCCATTTCCCATTCATCTCCGACTTGGCGAAGAACGCACAGACGGCAACCGAAAGATACTTCGGAAACCTGAATGCAATCGCACAGGCAATCGAGCAGGGCAAAGCCAGCGGAGACGAGACTGTGGTCGCACAGAGCAAGTTGGCTGAGGAAGCCGCAAGCGGTTCTCTCTCTAGGATTGCCGTCGAGCATGGACTGGTGAACGACATGCCAGACACTAGAGGTGGCACGTTCAAGGAGAACATCGAGGCTCTACATGCTCACTACACAGCCCAGCGCACCGACATGTCCCCAGAGAACATGCAGACTGGTCCGAACATGACCATCCGACCTGCCTATCTGCATGCCATTCAGGAGGAAATCCTCGCTAGGAAGGTCGAGTCAATCGGCAAGACTGTAAACGAAATCCTAGGAAACGTAGCCACTGTAGACCCATGGGACTATTCTCTGGCTACCATTGGTCAGGAGATGACAAACCTCACCTACGCCCAGTTAACCACCTATGGCAATGATAAAGGCCCTTACGGAAAGAGCGGTGCGCTAGGAAACACATACCCAACCAATCCATCTGCGACTTGGAACATGGGTCTATTGTTCAAGCACGACAGGGACCACTCCGACTGGGCTTCCACCTACGGACCTTACACCAGTCAGGTCATGCAGGTAGAACAACATACCACTAGGCAGAAGGCTGAGTACAAGAAGTACATCGACGAACTTACCGCCTTGACCCAAACCCCGCTCGACCCAGCGGAGAAGGAACGCATCAACAGAATCATCGCTGGCGCAAGGGCGGTCATGGAAATCAGGGAAAGGATTGCGAAGGCTAACAACGTCTGGGACGCAGGTCACTACGCAAACAATCCTAATGGTACGTTGCAACTTGGTCACCTGCGTGTGTCCGAAGGCATCTCGTTGAACGAAACAAATGGTCTCGCAATCCACGAAGACCATTTCACCGACACAAGATATCCTCTTGCTGGCACCAAGCCCTCTAGGGAACCGCTCATCGTCATCGAGGAAATCCAGTCCGACCCATTCCAGTACAAGACGTTTGGTCTTCCGTCTGAACCAACGGAGACGCTTCCAGAAGACTTCGCCCAAATCGAAGGCTTGATGAAGAGCAACGAACTGAAGGCTCTTAAGGAATCCTACGACAAACTGCTTTCTGCGACCGAATCTTCTGCACATTCAATTAGCCAAGGCGTCCAAGAAATAAAGGCGAACAGGAAGGGATTGAGCAGACAGGTGAACCGAGGTCTAATCAGGAGGACAATGGAGATGATTTCTCCGTTCGAGATGTATGCGTTCGTGAACGGATTCAAGGTCATGGAACTGAGAAACCAAGGCAGGTTCATCAAGGACACTGGTCGTAGGCTAAAAGTCCCAGAGTCCTACAGGTCCGTCATCAGCGAACCAGAGATTCCTGTGTATGAGTTCGACTTCGATGGTCAGGGCATGTCTGGCGTCTACGCCAAGAACGGCAACGGAACAGCCGAACTAATGAGTATTGCCCAGAACGTAAGCGACAGTTGGGTCGTGGACAAGTTGGTGCGCTCGGTCCAGTACAAGATTTCGCATGCGCTTCATGAGTTGCACATGAGCACAAAGGAGAAAGTGGGCTCTTCTGAGGCTAGCATGAGGTCTTTGATGATGGACATCATCGCCGAAGACGAGGCGTTCGCCATGGCTTCTCCACAGATACTCGAAAGTTGGAACACGACCTACGAGTACGGCACGTTCGACTTCGAGTCGCTCGCACAGAGGGTCATTGCGGAGATGGACAAGCGAGTCGAGCAATACGCCCTAAGCGGTGGTCACAACCTCGAAGGAGCAGACAAGTCAGTCCATATGAGGATTATGCGAGCCGCATCCGACGAGATGAAGGCGATGCTCAAGACCCAAGGAAACTCCCTCAAGTTGACCGCACTTCACCACGACGGAAACTCGATTAGCACCAACAACTTCGACGCAAGGAGCGAACTATTCGAAAAGTTAGCCTCCAACGAGAGGTCGTTCAACGCATCTTGGGACCCTTACGACGGCAACGCCTCGTTCCTTGGCAACTTGGTCGGCTTCGGCAACTACGGACCTGATTTCAGGATTCCTGTAAGCGACAGGCATGACTGGTCTTATGGCATGATGCCTATGGGCAACTACGTCAGCGCCCTCGGCAAGACCATCGCAAGCGTGGCGTTGCCTGTGGCTAACTACAACAGCGGTGCCACCGCTAGGGCTAAACTCGACGCGCTCCAAGCGCAAATCAAGGAGATGCAGAAGATTGTTCCGATTTCTGGAGGTGACAGACCTCACATCACTACGTCCATGTTCTTCGGCGTCGAGGACATCTACAGGAACGTCTCGTTGCATAGCACTGTGATGAAGGCGGCTGCTGTCGGCTATGACCAGATTGGCATGACCGACGCAAGGCATCACTTCACACGTGGCAACAGTAGCGAGTACATTGCGTCTGGTTTCGTCGGCAAGGACAGGTACATGCTGTTGTCTCAGCACGCTGGAGCCCTGCCATCGTTGGCGTTGTTCGAGTCGCTTCCTCAGGACATCAAGGAAAAGGCTTATGGCAACTTCTACGGAAGGCTGAAGACCCTTACAGGCGAGGAGGTAAGTCAGATGGGCAATGGACTGGTCTTCGACCATGCTGGCTCCTCTGGGGACATCGATAAGCATGTGTTCAACATGCTCATGGATGCACAGAAAATCCTGAACGCAGAGCATCCAGAACACGCAAAGCACATCGCCTTAATCAACTCGAGTTTCTCGACTCCGTCCGACTTGAGGTTCAAGGGGTTGATGGCTACCGCCCACTTGGGCAGGTCGAACCTCCTTGGTCCAGACGGAAAGCCAATCAAGTACAAGACTCCAGATGGTCAGTCTGGCTCCAGATTCTTCACCAATCAGTACGGAACGCTAAGGGGTGGCGAAAAGAACCAGAACCAAAGGCTCATCGACCAGTCTGCCATGAACATCAATCAGATGGCTATGATTGTGGAGGCTGCAAACAAGTGGGGCTACGCAAGCAACTACGGCTTGCCGATGCACTACATGGAACTCCACTTCACTGGTCAGTCCAAGGAGGCGCTTGAGGCTGTCAGCACCGACTCGTTTGACCGACCAGTGATGGACATGAGGGATGGCGAATTCATCTTCCTCGACCCGAAGACCGCAAAGGAAATCGGCAGGACTAGGGATAAGGAGCATGCCATCGAACTATACTCACAGTTGTCCAGATACAGGGGCAAGAATCCTTACATCAAGATGTTTGAGAAGGAGTATGGACCTTTGGGCGGTTACATCAAGACAGCCTTCAACTGGGGCAGTCAGTCCAAGGATGGTCTCATCTCGGAAAATTCTCAATTGACTGATACTGCCATGGGTGACGCAAGGAACGACCTGTCGCAGTTCCCTGACTTCAGGGACTACACAGCCCAAACAAGGGAGCGAGGAAAGAAGACGCTGTTAATCAGCAAGGACGCATCGCAAATCGAGGACGCACCTACTGGTCCTCAGTACAAGGGTCTTTGGACTGGCTATCAAACCACGTCCTCTTCCCTTGCCTTGATGCTGATGAAGCGTGGCATCCCGATGAAGAGCGAACAGGCTAAGAAGTTCATCTCATCCATGGACGTCGCCAGCGTCACGCTGATGAGATTCAAGCCTCGCTTCCCGACCGAACAGCATAGGCAAGCATGGAGGAAGAAGGCTATCGACGGCATCGCCCACTTGATGGTCGGCGGTGACCCGCTTGAAAAGCCAAAGGCTAGCCCTATGCTCCTAGAGACGCTGAAGAGGGTCGCAACGTTCACCAACAGGGCAAGCAACGCATACACCGATGACGAAACCCCCTAACGACGACCTTCTGAATGCGGCTAAGGACCTTAAGCAAGGTGGCTGGATTGTGTCCATACTTGGTATGGCTGGTGCATTGTGCCGTCTGTTGCTTACGGACGAGCACCTGCCTGTTGTCATCTGGATACGCCGAATCATCGCTGGCGGTATCGTCGGTGTGCTTGGGTACTTCGTGGTGCATGGTCGCATCGAGCCGTTGCACGAAGCCTTGTTCTATTCCGTGTGCGGTACCTGTGCACCAGAACTTGTAGAAATCGCAAGAAGGAGACTCCTCAACCATGTCACGCAAGAAACCAAGTCCAAGCGCAAGCGTAACTGAACTCATCATCGCAGTCCAAGCGACCATCCTGTTCTTGGTCGGCTTGGCTGGGTACATGGCTACGTCGCCAGTCAACGACGGCTTCAACGCCTTGAGGGACAGGGACAGTGCGGTGGCAATCGTCACGGACAACGGCATCACCACGGATAAGGCTACAGTCGACCTACGGACTGTTGAAAAAATCATACAGAACTACGAACTGGTCTGCTACATGATTGCCTGTATCGGGCTGATTATCCTTGCTGGCGTCGTAGGTAGAAACTACATACGCATTTATGGAAAAACTAAAAGAACTCGCTAATTACCTGTGGACCAATCATCAAAGCAAAGTAGTCTGGGCTGGCTTCTTCCTCGCTGGTCTTGTGCTGGGTTCGTTGCTGTTCTGATTGGCTGTACGACCACAGACCTCCCAGAGGTCAAGGTGGTGGACAACGCCAAGAAGGACGAGTACGTCGAGAGGCTGGAGCGTGAAGCCGAAGAGGGTGCCTCAGCCTTGACTGTCGCCAAAGAGCACATCGACGGCAAGGGCAAGGCTTTGGTCGTCCTTACGGCTGAAAGGCTGGCTGGCATCCGCAAGGCTACCAAGGAAGGCTTGGAGCGGTACGCCAAGGCTATGCAGGACGACAAAGCCCTCAAAGCCGAGCAGGAGAAGGCAGAAAGGGTAGACGCCGAGACCACCGCCCTTTACGGCATGGTGGACGACCTAGATAGGCAGAACAGGGACTTGAAGACCGCCTTGGACGCCAAGCACAAGGAGATGGAGTGGGCAGACCTCAGGAGCAAGTTCCTGATGCTCTCTGGCGTCTTTGCGTTCGCAGGTGCAGGGTTGCTGGTCATCTCGACCTTCACAGGCGGTAAGGGCAAGGGCGGTGGCTTCATCCTCATCGGCCTGTCGCTGTTCTTTGGTGGCGCACCCTTCGTCATCCGTGATGTGGTTGAGTCTGCTTGGTTCCCTTGGGCTTCCGCTGGCGTGGCTTTGGTCGCTTTGGCTTGGGGCTCTTGGGCGTACTGGATTTCCCACAAGGACATGAAGTGTCGCTTGACCCCAAATTCGACGTCGGCACAGTAGGAGTGTCTCATGTTGGGAGGTGCCCTAGCGGGTTAAATGGCTTTCCTTGGTTGGTGGGCCAGCCTCTCAAATGGGCACAAAAAAGGGAGCCACTCGGCTCCCTTGTCGTATCCTCATGTTGGATGCGTTACTTGACGTACCCTGCGATGACCTTCTCGATGGACTTGGCGAGTTTCTTGCCTTCGTCCACCTTGGTCTTCTGTGCGATGTAGGAGCGACCCACGTCAGAGGCTTTCGCCTTTGCGCTGAGGATGGCTTCCTGCACGGCTACCTCTTGGAAGATAGCGGCTCGCACGATGTCGGAACGAGTCACGCCGTTAGCCGTAGCGACGGCGTCAAGGCGAGCAAGGAGTTCCTTGTTCAGTGCGATACACATGGGTGTGTATGGTTTACTCATGTTGGTTGGTGTTTGGTTTTCTTTAGCCCCACTAGGAATCGAACCTAGATTAAGCGTTTAGGAAACGCCTGTCCTATCCGTTGAACGATGAGGCTGGAGAATGTTAGAAGGGAACGTTGTCCTCTGGCTCGTCGCTGGACGTCTCGCCACGCTTGCTGTTGAGGCGGTCAAGTGCGTCACGCAAGGCTACATCGACAGGGGAAATCTTGCCGTTGTAGGGCTTGGGTTGGAACTCCTTGATGTACCAGTCGAGCGAGTTGGTGGGCAGTTCGCCGAGCGTCTTGCCTTTGTTCTTGCCGAAGTGG
>Ga0222712_10000941_pt1 | contig 37267 bp, 29 predicted proteins | sample C33_657DmetaG_FD_165043 | JGI IMG/M metagenome (GOLD analysis project Ga0222712, IMG submission 165043) | Estuarine water microbial communities from San Francisco Bay, California, United States - C33_657D | ecosystem: Environmental > Aquatic > Marine > Unclassified | place: USA: California... | reverse complement strand
AGTAGGATCAAATAAACGCTCATTTACTTTATGATCTGAGATAAACTGTCTCAACATTAAATACACACCTTTTTCCTTCCAGGTTTCTTGATAAATTTTAAATTGAGCTAATATCGCTTCTTCATCAGCACCTAATAAACTTTTGTTATTATAGCCTCCTAAATTAGTAAGCAAAGCTCTATTCACCTGTGCGGTTGATATTTCATTGACTGCACTCAATATAAAATAGAGTTGGTTTGCTTCTTCTGATTCTAATAATCTAGTCTCGTCAATTGTTACGGCTGGAATTCTTAAAGAAGCCAATAATGCCTTCATCTCTCTAGCTTGTCTTTTCGATCTTACTAATATTCCAATATCAGAAGGCTTAATAGGATTTGTTTTTTCATCCTTAACAATAGTGTATTTTCCTTCTGAAAATAAATCAGTAATAATTCCTTTTACCGCTAATTTTAATGCCTTTTTATTGGAATGACTTGAAATTTTCAATGGCTTGGTTGCTTTACCATTGCAAAGTAATTCACCTTTTGCATTGGGATTAGGAGAGCCTACTTCTATATATTCAATTGCATTGGGTATATCTAAATCATTTTTAAAACTAAATGTATCAAAATCAGGAACTGGTTGAAAAAACTCATTCATCGCTTTTATATATGATTCTGTAGAACGATGATTGGTATTCATTTCATGTAAATTCAGTACATTTTCTTTAGCTTTAAAATAAGTGAATATATCTGCCTTCCTAAATGCATAAATTGACTGTTTAGGATCTCCTATATAAAACAGTATTTTTTCTTTGCTAAAAAGCTTTTCAAAAACAGCATATTGCTCTTTATCCGTATCCTGAAATTCATCAATGAATACTGCTTCATACTTTTGTTGTAATGCCGTTATTAATTTTTGGTTGTTACCTCCCTCTATTATTGCTTTATACAAAAGCATAATCATATCATCAAAAGTGATAATTCCTCTGTTTCTTTTTACATCAAGTATGTCATTTTTAATTGTAACAATAGCTTCGATGGCTATATTATTTACAATAAAATCAAATTCTTTTTTCTGAGTTTTTCTCAGGTTTACAATTTCAAGTATATCGTTTATAACCTCTACAAATATTTTTGTAACATAATCTGTCGTACTCTTTTCGCAAATAGTTTTTATAACCGCCTGCCAATTCTCCTCTTTAAAAGAAAGTGAAAAAGCCTTTCTAGGATTTTCACTACTATTAATTTTTTCTAATAAATTAACTTTATTGGCTATCAACTTGTCAATAACTGTATTTGTTAATTTAGCAATCGCGCTATTGTCATTCAATAGTTTTTTATATACGCTATCTTGATAGCTTTGATTCAAAAAGTCATTAGGGATTGACACAGTAGAAGCGAGCATTTTTCCTGCCAATGCCTGTTTTGCCAACTTTAAAATTTCCTCATGCTTAAGTTCTGAGGCTAACATTAATTCGAGTAGCTCTTTTTTAATCGTGGTAATACGTTTTCTCCAAAACTCATTAAAAGCATCCTCCGTTATTTGATTAAACTCATCCGGAGTAATAGTCTCAGCGCCAAAAATTTGACTGGTTTCAAAGGAAAACTCAGACAATGTTCTTTGACAAAAACTATGAATAGTCAAAACCGAAGTTTCGTCTAAAAATAATTGCGCAGTATTTAATCTCTCCTCAACTAGTGCAGGTGTTTTTTTAGCCATCTGACCTTCAACCATTCTTTTAATAGTCTTGTCTTGAATTGTCTCGCCCCTGCTTACTTTTAAAGCCAATCTTACAAAATTTCTCACTCTGGTTTCTAATTCAGCAACTGCTGCTTTAGTAAATGTGACCATCAGAATCTTTTCGATGGGGATATTCTTTTCTATGATGAGTCTTAGGGTCAGCAAGGCAATTGAATACGTCTTACCAGTGCCAGCACTTGCCTCAATTAAATTGCTTCCCTCAAGAATTACAGTCTCGGAATCAAAATTTTTATACGTATTCTGTGGCATTGAGTAATCTGTTTATACTTGTCTCTTTGTTATTTAATTTTTTTAAAAACTAATGGCAAGTGCTTATTGATGGGTTCAAAAATTGCCTTTACATTTTTTTGAATTTCTAAATAGGCCTTTTCAGAAAAAAATCCATGTTCTACTGCCTTATTTAAATAATCATCTTCAAATGTAAAATCTAATTCTTTTTCTTTGGCGTCTTCATAAATATCCAAAAATGTATCGAAATCATCACTAATCATTTCCATTTCGTTTTTTCCAATTGCAGGAAAAAAATGGAAATATTCTTGATGTCCATATTTGTAGTATTCTAAATATTGAGCCATCGTATCAATAGCTTCTTGCTGAGTGATATTTCCTGCAGGTATTCTTTGAAATCCATCTATGTATTTTGAAATAAATACAAACTCTACTTCTTTACCTTGTGCAAGCATCGCTAAGTATCTAACATAGGCTACTAATAAATATTTTAACTGCTGCTTAGAATTACAGATGCTAATATATTTGTCGCCAAATACTGGTTCAACCTTCCCAATTATTTGGGTGCTGGCAATCGCAAAATTAATGTCAACCTTTTGGGGTGTTGTATTACCCTTGGCATAATTAAACCTTTCGCGCAATGGAGCAACTTCAGCTATCACTTCCCCAATAGAAGCCTTGCCCATATTATGAAGTGGGATTTTACCAGTTTTTTTCTGCTTTTCATAATAGGCTTCTATTTCTTGAACATTCAACAACATAATCTTATCCTGCACATTCCATTTTGCAAGCTGATCAAAGTCAAACAATTCATGATCCTTTAACAAAACATCGTCCTCGGTATAGAAAATATTAAACTGTTTTTGCAAATACAACCTAGCCGGATTTTGTAAGAATTTAGCCAAGTCATCAATAGTTACGTTGACAAAAGAAAATTTCTTCTCTTCAATTTTTTTTAATCCAGGTTTTATTCCAGTTTGGTAACTAGACTCGTTTAAATAACTTATTAAACCAGCTGAAGAAGAGGGGTTATACTTACTACTAAAGCTATGCAAGGGATGTAAAGTAACCCAGTCGTTTTTAATAACCTCCGTATCTTGTTGCATGCCTCTGGCTACATAATCAATTAACTCGTCCACCATGGAAGAAGCTGGCAATTTGGCACCATCTTTTGGATTTGCAGCAGTATAACTAATGTATAAATATTCTCTTGCCGACATTAGGGTTTCAAGGAATAAATGTTTATCGTTGTTCTTTACATTTCTATCTCCTGGTTTCCAATTTTGTAATAAACTAAAACTTAATGCAGTTTCCTTACGTGGAAATTTATCGAAATCCATTCCCAACATGGCGACTACTTTAAAGGGAATACTTCTCATGGGCACCAATGAGCAAAATGTAACCCCTCCTTTCGCAAAAGATCCTGCCTTTTTCTCTAAACTAAGTCTTTGTAAGAAGCTATGCCTGAATACTTCAAAACTTATTTCAACATTCGCATTCTTTTCTAACAAAGACATTTGCTCAGTAAATTGAATAAGCTTGGTATAATCCTCATCATCTTTTTCGCCCGCTTGAAAAATCATATCCTCTACAAGCGATTGAAGATATTCAGCCCACTGAGAAATAGTTCTACTTTGATTTCTTTCGGCTAATTTCTGTTGTAGTGTTTTTACAAAATACATTAATCGAACGCGTTCAATGGCTTCAGCTCCCTCTGCAGTATCCAATGGGATAAACTGTTCCTGTCCATCATTTACATTGGGCTCCCCGCTCATACAAATACCATACATGATTTTCTTTAATCCATACTCCCAACTTATGTAACGCGTGTCATCTTCATGCCTTCCTTTAATGCTAAATATAATTCCTGCTTGTCTAGCTGCTGCCCTTAATGTTTCTTCGTCTGTAATTTTAAATCGAGTTCTGATATAAGGAGATTCCAACAGCTTTAAAACAAGTTCTACCTTAAATGTTTCAGCATCTAATGATAAAATGTCTTGAATTGCTGTAAACATATTATTCCCAGCCGAATAACTTTCGTCTGCAATATTATAGGGAAATTGATAAGGTGAATTGCTAAATACTGCGTGGATGAATGGAGCGTATAATTCAATATCACTTACTAAAACCACAATATCTTTTGGTGATAAGTGAAGATTTCTTTTATCCACTAACGCTACCAAATAATTATATAAAATTTCTACTTCTCTAACTGGAGTAAAAGCTCCAGTTAGAGTGATGGAACCATCTTTATAATCCAATGGTGTCAATAGCTTACGAGATTGCTTATTTAAGTTATTATAAATATCATACTGTATTTTCTTAACTAACGTTTTAGGCTCAACAATAGGTGCTGCATCCTCTTCATTATATACATTAACAAAATCATCATTGTCCATTAATAATTTAAAGGACTCCTTTATAATACCTCCCCAATTCAATAATAAATCATTTCCCACTAGCAAATGATCCACATCTTTTCTTTGCTTTTTTCTTTTTTGAAGCAATTTGGTTATTTGCTGCTCTGAATGGTCATCCATCCAAATTTGTTCTGGACATGGATTCACCAAATACAAATGAATATCAATAAATTTTGCAAGCGCATGAAAGATTTGTAAATAGTAAGGCGTGATAACCGCAATACCAAAAAGATGTAAAGCAGGAATTTTGTTTTTAATATTTACTTGCACATCTTCAATCAGTAATCCATCGATCAGTAATTTGGCCATTTCTACTCTATCCTGGTAAGTATCTCCTAGCTTTATTTTAATCTGATGCCAAATCCATTCCTGCCAATCTTCTGCTACCTGATTATGAATTAATCGATCATCCCAAATTTGTACTGTTTCATGTCGATATACTTGATATTGATCAAATAAATCCGCCAGCTCATCACTCAAAGCAATACGCTTGATGTCATTATTAAGATAATAGCTAGCTATATCAGTGTATGTAGTTTTAAATATGGAACTATCTAATAACTCATATATACACCAACGTATATTTTCGGTATTTATAATTTGTTTTCCTGCTTTTAAGCCTTTCCTGTAAATTTCTGCAACTATATCATTGGGTTTACAAAAATTTATATTGGCGGCAATTCCGTTTTGCTTTGCAATATTTTGCTTTAACCAACTATTCATCCCCTCTGTTTGAGTCACTACCCACTGTTTCACAAAAGCATTTTGATCGGTTGCTTGTAAATCACTTGCCAGTCTGACAGACAATGGCTGCAATGAATTTGAAACGTTCAAATATATACTCATACTTTCTTTTCTAATTATTATTGATCTACTCTTCCTGTGATACCCGAAATTCTTTGAACACAAGACTCCACCGAGTGCCTAATGGTATCCATTTCTCCTTGAATAGTAATACTTGTTCTTGCTCTTGTAATACCAGTATACAATAGTTCACGCGTTAATAAGGCATTGGATATTCCTTCAGGCAATATGACTAGTACCTGTTCAAATTCTGAACCCTGACTTTTATGAATCGTCATTGCAAAAGAAGTCTCACAATAATTGAGGTACGCTGGTAATATAGATTTGATGCCACCGAGCCCATCTTCAAACCAAACTTTTAGATTACCCTTGTCATCTTTTCTCATAATCCCTGTGTCCCCATTTAGCAAACCTAAATCATGCATATTTCGGGTGACCATTATAGGCTTGTGTTCATAAAATTCGCCATCTGGTTTTAATAGGCCCTTTTTACGAAGATGTAATTCAATAAATTTATTAGTTGCGTACAAGCCTCTTGGTCCTTGCCTTACTGCTACTAAAACTCTACGTTCATTTAGTTTTTTTAAAGCGGTTTTAATATCTACCTCTTGAATGTAATTGGCGTACCCTTCCACAAAAGATTCTAGTATTTCAGGAGTATACTGATGATCAACTTTTACATTGCTTCCAGCTGCATTTTCTATTAAAGAGGTAAGCCCTTTTACATCTCCTTCAATAACTGCCCTACTCACTTTTCCAATGGCTCCCTGACTATTAAAACGATGGCTAAATTTTAGTTCAATAATATGACTAGATAATAATGGTTTTTGATCTCCAATAAACTCAGCTTTAATTTTTCTTTCAGCGTCTGTAATAAATTCATTGATCCAAGATGCCGCCTGATTAGAAAAAATATTTAAGCTTGGTAATGTCTGACATAAATCACCCAACAAACTCCCCGCTTCCACTGAAGCCAATTGATCCTTGTCTCCTAATAAAATAATTCTACAATTATCACCCAAAGCTTCAAGCAACTTGGAAAACATAGGAACATCAATCATGGAAGCCTCATCCACTACCACCCAATTATAAGGCAAAGGGTTTTCTGCGTTGTATTTAAAATTAACAGATTCTTTTTTATACCCTAATAAACCATGAATAGTACTTGGCTTTAATTTATCAATTTTTGATTTTGTATCCGCAGAAAATGGTAATGTGCTGCTTTTTAAAGATTCAAACATTCTCATGGATGCTTTACCTGTTGGAGCAGCTAGCGCTACTTTTGCGCCTGGCTCCAATTCATACAACACAATAAGTAATTTAGCAAGCGTAGTAGTTTTTCCTGTACCTGGTCCACCTGTAATAATACTAAAATTATTTAAGAGCGCTTGCATTACCGAAACCAATTGCCAATCCACTTGCTCTTTATTAATTAGCCCATTGATATTGTAGTCTGCATTAAGGGATTGTATTAATTTTAACTTCGTCTTCAACTGTTCCATTCTTTCGTCTATCACAGTAGTTTCTGCCGCAATTAAACTTTTTAATTTTTGTATAATGCTGGTTTCATACTTAAAGTAACGTTGAAAATAAAGTCTATTATTATGAAGAATAAAGGGGGTAGTATTTACACCTTCTTTTGAAACTAAATTTGAGTACTTCAATAAGTCTTTAGCTGATACCGCATTTGTATAGGGAGTGGTATTTAAATTAGAAGGAATGTCCTCTAAAGAAATACAAATATTACCTTCAGTTAATCTCTGCGATAAAAGATAGGCGTATGGCCAAATTGCATTTTCATCAAAATATTCAGCAAACTGCCTATGTATATCGTCTGTTATCGCCATATTACTAGTTATAGTATTTCAATTTTTTAGATTACTCCAACAAAATGTAGAATTATGCAGAGGAAGAACTTATAATGAAATACACTATTGAATACAAATGCTTGATAGAAATTAAAAGTTCGGATTAATTATAAAAAACTTATCGTGATTAATTATTCTATATTTTTAAACTCTTCAAATTTTGCTTTCATTGTTGGATTGCCGTAGGTTAGTTTTTTGATAGTTAAATCTTCAGCTTTTTCATTTGCCAATCGAAATTGATTTTCACTGGTTGTCAGTTCTTCTTTAACCTTCAGCATTGCTGCAATTGATACATCAATTTTTTTGATGGCTTCTTGGAAATGGCTTTGCGCTGATAAATAATTCTTAGAGAACCCATCTCTAAACTTGTTTAACTTCTCTTCAAAGTTGGTAATATCTAAGTTCTGATTTCTCACTTTAGTAAGCTCCGCTTTATATTGCAATGAATTCATAGCAGCATTCCTTAGAAAAGTAATGATTGGTATAAAAAACTGTGGCCTGATGACATACATCTTAGGGTATCGATGAGATACATCCACAATTCCAGAATTATACAATTCATTGTCTGCTTCTAAAAGACTAACCAGCACTGCATATTCACAATTCTTTTTTATTCGATCCTTATCCAACTTGTCAAAAAAATCTTCATTCTTTTTTTTGTTATTTGTTTCATCTCCTTCATTCTTCATTTCAAACATTACTGAAATGATTTCATTATTTTCTTCATCTGTTTCTTTAAAAATATAATCTCCTTTTGTACCTGAACTTGCATCGTTGTCTTTTTCAAAATAGGAATGCTGAAAAGCAGTTGCACGAAGTTTATTGAACTCAATTTCACAATGTTGTTCTAGCGTTTCTCCTAACATTTTAGTTGAAAGCTTTTGTTTCATATCTCTTACTCTGGCAATTTCGTCTTCTTTGTATCTTATAATTGCATCTTTATTTTGTATTTCAGATGCGAATTGTTGTCTAAGTGAATTTTCCAAGCCTTGTTTCTCCAATTCTTTTGTCTTTATCTCATTAGCCAATTCATCCCGTTGCTTTTCCAATGGCCTAGTAGCTTCTGCTATAGCTAATTTCTTTTCAACTTCTAAATTTTCAAGTTTTGCTTTTAACTCAGCTAATAATTTGTCTTTATTGCCTAACTGAGTCGACAAGGCAATTTCGTTATCCAACTTCAATTGCATTAGCTGTTTATCTTTTAGCTCTTTTTCCTTTTCGGCATTTTGTATTGCTTCATTAACTGCCAGTTTCTTCTCAGTGTCTGCTTTGTCAAATTTAGCGATGAGCTCGGCTAATAATTTATCCTTTTCAGCAAGTTCAGCTTGTTGAGTATTTTTAAGATGAGCTTCTGCCAATTTTATAGCCTCTAATTTATCCCTTTCTGCTAGGTCTAATCTCACTTTTAATTCGCGATCAAATTCACTGTCTTTTACCTGTTTGAGGATGTCAGCGAAACCTGCTTGATCAACCTTAAAAACTTCATTACATTTTGGGCATTTAATCTCGTTCATTGGTATTTTTTACTATTTACAGTTGGAATTAAAATGTCTATTTTATTGACACACAAGGACCATTATTGTTTTGAATAGGATATCCTTTCTGGAGCACCCGATTTACTGAAAACCATTAGTTTACAACAACAGCTCAATTGAAAATTCTCAAGAGAAATTTTCCCTGCAGCTAGCTATTAAAAATCGCTGAAATAGCAATCAGCAATTCTCTGTCTACTTTGATTCTAGCGCCCTATTCAATAAAATATTATCTAAGTTAATAAGAAAATTTGATCCAACATAAGAAGCCAAAATGAAGGCATGATTATTACCGGCGGAGGGTGAAGTAATTAGGTGTTAGAAAAAAATCAATATCAGGAAGTGTTTCTAAAAGTTGAGCTTTGCTAGATAGCTAAGCGTTTTCTTTTAATTTACATTAATTTCTCTGCTTTTTTTCATACTTAAAAACTGGAAAAGCTATCAAAGTCTATTTAATTGGAGTTAGAGAGCGTAATAAATTAAAAATGTACCTAATGTTTTGAATATAAAAAGTTAGCTATTGCCGCCACAAATATTGATGCTATGAACCAAATTTTTTAACCCTATATATCAATTTTCAATTGAAAATTTCTTGATTTGCTTTATTTATGCTTACAAAAGGCTATTCTACGATAGAGCTGATTTAGAAGCAGTATTTTCCATTTTACTAAGCAGGTTTAGTATAAATTAATATTTCTACTAAACCTGCTGTATTCGATAATTTGCTGTCAATCGTTTTTTAAATTGCAAATTATTATAGTAACCCTTTTGAAATTTTAAAAGTCACATAAAATGCTAATAAAATAGCTGCTGGAGATAAATACCAAGCCATAGCGTCTTTAGTTCCTGAAGATTTCAAAGACTGTTGAAATACATTAATCAACATTAGAATTAAATAAAAGAAAATCATGGTAGCAAATACACCTGCACCCATAGGGTTATTAATTAATCTCATTAAGTCTCTTTCTGAAGCCATTATTTTTATTACTAAAAAAATGGGAATTAGAAGGCCTAAAGGAATTCCACAAATTCCTCCAGTTAATAGTTCGTTTTTAAAATTTGGCTTTCCTGATAAAGATTTAATAACAAAACTCAAACAGGTAATTACAAACATCATAATAACAGGTACTATACTAATTTTTATGAAATTACTAAACTCCATATACTTTCTTGCTTCACCCACTATAATATAAGAACCAACTAAGTATAGAAAAAATATAGATGCGAAAAGAATAAGAGATTGTTTATACGCTTTTTCAGATGGTTTTTCTAATAATTCGTAGATCCCTTGAATCGGATTTGTAAAAACAGTGGTAAAGATATTCTTAAAGTCACCCTTATAGAATTGTTTCACCTCATCCCCTACAGTTAATTTAGGATCTTGCTTTGGAGTTTCATTTTGTTCTGTATTTTCCATTGTAAATTAAATTTTAATTTTTTCCTACTCTTTTGGCTTTTCAGAATACGCCCCGTTTTTAGAATGGTTGCTGGTCTCCACTTTTATAGGTAACTTATTTGCAATTACCCATTTCTTTTAATAGGGCTTCTGCCAATTTTTTCTTGTCAGAATCAGATGTATATTTTGATTCCATTTCTTTTACTAAACTAGTAGCCTCACTTGTTAGTTTAGTACTTTGTTCCATTAAAGACATGTCACCAGATGTTGCTTTTTGCAATAATTGCTGTGCTTTACATTGTAGATCAGCAATTTTTTTTGCATCGCTTGCAATAGAATCTCCACCACAGCTTGTAAGAACTACCGAAGCAAAAAACATTGGTCCGAAAATCAGTTTTACTTTTTTCATTTTATTTATTTAAATTTAGTCTTACTCTTAAGGATTTTCAGAAAACTCCCCTTTTTTTAACGTGGTTACTGGATTCCACAGTTGAATTGCAATCTAAATACTATTAACTAAGTTACCTATACCCCATTTGTAGTATTTTTTAACCTCCCCCATATTTCAGGGAATTTTTTTACTTACAAAATTTATGTATTATAATTAATATTAATGTCAATTAATTAAATACTGCAGCGTGGTTTAATAAAATTCATTTTGAAAACAACTAAGTTGTTGGCAGTTAAAATGGCTGAGATATTTTATCTAATTCTTTTCAACTTACAATCACACATGAAATATGCCTATTTAAAGTAAGTTTATTGGCGCCTCACAAAAATTAAAAAGCCTAATAATCAATCACATGATTATTAGGCTTTTTTGATTTGCAAAAATCTATTCTTTTCTACTAGTATGCTATCATTTCATAGAAATAATTACCACCTCTACCCTTCTATTAGCTAACTCTTCCTCACTAGTTTTTTCGGGATAAGGATAAAGTGGCCGACTATGACCGAAGCCTGCATGGCTAATGCGGTTAGCTTCAATTCCATTATTAACGAGAAATTCCTTTACTGCCATTGCCCGTGCTACCGATAAATTTTTTAACTCAGTTCCCATATCCACACCATCGGCTTCATCTGCAGATCCACAACAAATATGGCCCTCTACACGAATAACCATTTTAGAATTCTTCCTCATCACCGTTAATAATTCATTTAAGGTAGGTAAAGATTCATTGACAAAATAATGATACCCTCCAATGAAATTTATATTTTTAAGGGATATTTTATCCCCTGAATTTAATTTAGCGCCTGATAAAACTTGCTCTACTGTTACTGTTTTTTCAAATTTTTTATATAGAATTATAGATTCATTAACAATTATTTCAACCCTTCTATTTAAACTTCTTTGCTCTTTGCTAGCATTCTCATTCAGCGGTTTGTTTTCGCCATAACCTTTCTTTAAAATAATAACAGAATCAATAATACCCTCAGATAAAAGAAATTGATGAACTGCTTCTACTCTCTTTATTGAAAGGCGATCATTATAAGCCGAGGATCCAGAAGAGTCGCAATGTCCGTAAAGCTCAATATTAGCCCAAGCGCTCGTCTTTAACTCTTTTACTAAATTCTTTAACTGTCCTTTACAAGAATCGGTAATAGCAGACTTGTCAAACTCAAATAAGATAATAGTGGTTTTTGTAGTTTGGGAATGTAGTTGAAGGAAGCCTGTTGATAGTAAAAGAAAAAAGAATAATTTCATATTGTTAATTTTTAAAAAATTTGGATTAAAATAGTTATAGGTTACTTAAGTTAGAGCCTTTAACGAATTGGAGAAACTAAATATTATATATAATTGAAAATTTATACCAAATTTAGAAAAATATTTTCCATTTACAGTTAGAAGTAGTGGTGATGCTCTTTTAGAAGTTCCCAAAATTCATTCAATCATAGCAGTTAAAGAAGACAGGGGTGTTCAAACCATTTTTTTAAACTAGCATCAAAATAACCCATTTGGCAAGTAGTTTCTACGTTAATTATTTTGTACCCTAACATCACTTCCACATCGATTGACGTAAAATGTCATCCATATTATTTGAAGAAACGAAATAGATTAATCTTGTCAAATGATAGATTGCTAAAATAATACCCAGAGAATAAGCAATTTTTTTACTGTATAAAACTTTTTGAAAATAGTCCTTTTCGGTTACTAATTCTATTGATAGGATAATTATAGCAGTCAAACAAAATACAAATGTCAACGGTCCAAATAAATGATAATAAAGGCTTTTTTCTACATCACCTTTATAGAAAAAAATTAATGATTTAGTGATGCCGCAACCTGGACAAGGAAAGCCAGTTAATAATTTAAATGGGCATAATGATTGTTCTGTTTCAATAGACCGATTGGCAGATTGAAGCATTACATAAAAAGGAAATGCCAGTGTCAATAAGGCACCGGCAATTCCTAATATTTTACGAAACCGCTTTGGGTTAGTTATATAATTTGTTGATATCACCTTGTACAATCATTGCTGCAACCATAGGAAATAAGAAGCCAAGAATAATCAAAAGTGTTGTCTGGTCTTTTCCTACTTCTCCAGTTTTCTCATATACTTTTGGCAAACCTTCTTTACCTGCTAAATAATAAAAATATAAGTTGACCGGCAAGCAACATCCCGCAAATATTGCGATAGGTTGTGAAATAATTTCTTTTTCAGCTGCTGCATTTAAAACTTGGGCAGCTTTGATATTCCAATAGATTAAATACAAACCGCAGGTGATGAGGCCAAGTATCAATACAAGAACTGGCTCATTTTTAAATTGTGGAATTGGTTGTGACATTTTATTTTTTTTTGTTGGTTTTGAGGATTTGGCTTTTTACTTCGCCCAGTTTTTTATGTGGTTGCTATTCTCCACTACTCATAACAAGATAATGAATTTGATAGAATTAAGAACTTTTTCTAAAAATTATTTATCCAATAGCAAAATAAGCAGGTGCCATAAACCGAAAATCTATCTAACAAAATAACCTTACACATTTTAAATTTATTATATATACTTTCAACGCATTGAACTAAACTTGGTTTTTTTTAATTTTCCTGGAAATTCGATTTATTAAAAGCGGTTATGTAATTGTTACGGAAAGCAGAAGCAAAAATTAATGTAAAAAATAATCATACTTTTATCTAAATAATTTAAAATATGAAATACCTGTCAATTCTTTTAATATGTTTAAATTCTCTTTTTGCAAAAAATATTTTCTCTCAATCAGTATTTATAACGAAGCCTTATTTGCAAATCGGCTATGAGGGAAGTCCAAATAAATTGTCTTTATTATGGCATACTTCAGATACCACCTGTGAATGGGGCGTAGAAGTAAAATTGAATACTACTTGGATAAGAAGTCCCAAAATTTATTTTAATAGAGTGTTTCTAAAAAATTATTCCCCTTTTGTAGTTTACCACGCTACGCTACAAAATTTACCAAATGGAAAAGAGGTAAGTTATAGAGTCCTTAAAAATAAAGTGACTGTATTTGAATCCCTAGCGCATACTCCCAAATCAAAAAGTCAAAATTATAAATTCGTTGTCGCTGGAGATATTGGCGCACTGACTAAAAACCAAAAGAAATTAGCTAACATAATGTATGATTTAAATCCAGATTTTGTAGCTGTTCCTGGAGATATTGTTTACGGTCATGGACTAGCAAATGAATACTCCACCAAATTTTGGCCCATTTATAATGCTGACAACAATGACTCAACTGGAGCTCCACTATTAAGAAGCATTCCATTTATGGCATCAGTTGGTAACCATGATGCCAATGATAGGGACATGGATAAAACACCTGACGCTTTAGCCTATTATTATTTTTGGGAACAACCTTTAAATGGACCCTATGATAAAGAAGGCAGTGACCTTTTGCCAATACTAAAAGGCAGTGATACTAATAGGAATGCATTTTACGAAGCTTCGAAAAATGCCTATCCAAAAATGACTAATTTTTCATACGATTATGGCAATGCACATTGGACAGTAATCGATGCAGACCATTACGTTAATTGGTCAAATAAAGAATTACAAAATTGGATCATACAGGATTTAAAAAAATCAGCAAAAGCAAAGTGGCATTTTGTAATGTTTCATCAACCAGGATTCAACTCTTCTAAAGCACATTTTGAAGAACAACACATGAGACTTTTATCTCCAATATTTGAAGAAGGTAAAGTAGATGTGGTTTTTAATGGGCATGTACACAATTACCAAAGATCTTTTCCATTAACCTTTATTCCAGATACAATGGACGAGTCAGGCGCAAGAGTAAAAATAAAAATAGATGGTAAGTTAAATGGGAAATGGACTTTAGATAAAAACTTTGATGGGAGCAAGAATAAGAAGCCGAAGGGAATTATTTATATCGTCACGGGTGCTGGCGGACAGCGTTTGTATAATTACGAACAAACCAATTTGCCTGCTAGTTGGCAACCTTTCACAGATAAATTTATCTCTACCGATAACACCATCAGTTTTATTGAGGTTGAAAAAAATAAATTTCAATTCAAACAAATTAATACCAAAGGTGAAACAGTGGATTCTTTTACAATTGAAAAATAAGATGCAAAACAGCTTTTCATTATTCATTTGACTTCATCTAATGAAGTAGTAACTTTTGGCTGATTTCTCTTTCTAAATAATTAAGTATTATTACCTTAAGCAACTACCATTTTATTTTAAGATTTTAGTTTCAATAAATCGAAATGTTTCAACAAGAATTACAAATTATAAACTTTGAAGGCGAAGCCATCTACTATGGGCCAATATTTAGTCATGAGCAGAAGGTTACTTTTTTTGATGATTTAGTTAAAGGTATTGAATGGAAAAATGAGGAAATTATAATTTTTGGTAAAGAAATAATTAGTAAAAGAAAGGTCGCATTTTATGGAGATGAAGGGATAGAATATACTTATTCCAATAAAACCAAAAAAGGACTAGTTTGGACGGAGCACTTATTAAAAATAAAAAGTATAGTGGAAGGCTACACACAAGTCAATTACAATGGATGCTTATTAAACCTATATCATGATGGAAATGAAGGAATGGGTTGGCATAGTGATGATGAAAAGGAAATACTACCGAATAGTTCTATCGCTTCAGTTAGTCTAGGTATAGAAAGAAAGTTTTCATTTAAAAACAAATCATCAAAAGAAACAGTTTCTGTCCAACTTGAAAATGGTTCATTATTAGAAATGAAGGGTGCTATTCAAAAACACTGGTTACATGCATTGCCAAAATCTAAAAAAATCACCAAACCCAGAATCAATTTAACTTTTAGGCAATTTCTAAAATAAGCAAGCAACAGATTAACGTATTTATTTGGATTTATTTTTTACCAAATTTCTCTTCGATCAATTTACGTTTAGTCCAACACTCATCTAAAGGGCCCCCTGTTGATTTTTGCCCTTTATGTCTCCAATCACCGTCCAATACTGAATAGGAAAACTCCACCGACTTGCCAACGCTTTGTGCTGTTTTAGTAAAGTACTCTATAGTTTCAACATATTTTCCATTTACAGCAGTCTGTGTTCCGCCTCCTGCATCAAAAAATTTTCTTGTCACCACATTATAACTTACCCACTGAAAATATTTTCCTGAAATAATTTTCATAGTTCGTCGTGGAAGAAATGGATTGGGTCTTCTCGATACTATATCATTTGAAAAATTACCACTAATTATCCATGCTCCAAATAAATCTCTAGAGATCCCATCATCCAATCTTTTTAAATTGCTTACTAGTTTGCCTAAAGACAAGTGGCCATTTTTTTTAAGTACTAAAGAAAGTTCAGCATTTGTATTGACCAATGAGCTGTCTTGCGAATGCCACTCATATGATAATTGTAAATTTTTTTTATTTAAAGTATAGGTGCCTCCCCAAGTAAAATTAAACTTTTTATCTACTAAGTTATAGTTAGCAACACTGATAACATTATCAGTAAAGATGACTAGGGTCTTTATATTATTTTCCTCTTTCCCCCATGCTCCCATTATATTGGCAGTACTTTGCCCTTTTACTTTAACGGTAAAGGTTGTCACAAATAAACTAGCAAAAATTAAGATTAGAAAATTTCTCATAATAGAATTTTACAATGTTATAAATTTTCAATAAAAAATCTACCTAAAAATCTTACTTGTAATTAGTAATCATCACTCCCTTTTCTTCACTTACAGGAAACTTTAAATCTTTCAAACTAATACCATTGGTATTATTAAAAAGTGCTATAGGCAACTCAATCGCTTTAGGAACGGTAAAATTATCCAAGGTTACTCCTTTCACATCATCAAAAACTAATGCTGGACGAAAATCATCTTCCAAATAAAACACTTTTACATTTTTCATTTTAATCCCTTCCGCATGACGAACATAAAACCCCCAAGAAGGCAGTTCACCAAACATAGAAAATTCAGGATAATTCGTTTCATTCTCAGGGATAGAAGTAATTGCGTTCAGTGGAATATAAGCGATCTCTTTACTTGATTTGCCACCATAACTAATTTCAACATTCTCGATGGTAACATTTTCGACAGGGTATCCCGGCAAGCCAACAATAGAAGAGGGAATTAAATTGTAGGGTAACCATGGATGTCCATAAATATGAAAACTACCTGGGCGTTTCGGCATTTTATCTATGCCAGGTTTAAGATGATCAGGAGGCCCCTCAACTGGATAGCCTTGATCAGGTTTGTTAAGGGGCACTTCTACTTTAACATTAGCAATATAAATCCCTTTCAGCGTTCCCACATTTCTTGTTGTATTTCTTTTCCCTCTTTTGATAAAAATCGCATTCCCAGTATTCCTCGCTACTATATTCTGTATATCTATATTTTCAACAACCCCTCCATCTACCGATTCAATTGCAATTGCTGAACGGTAGGTATCATAAATTTCTAAATTTCGCACCTTGATATTTCTAAACCCTCCAGATGATGCAGTACCCATTTTAAAAGCACTAGCACTTGAACGAATTTTACAACTATCAATATAAACATCTTCACAACCAGAATTTGGATTGCTAGACTTCAAACATATTCCATCATCGGCAGAGTTAATGAAACAGTTTGTAATTCTTACCTTTTTACAATCAGTAATGTCAATTCCGTCATTGTTCCAATAGGCAGTACTCTGAACCGTTATTCCATCAATTATTAAATTAGTACATTCTGTATAATTTTGAACCCAGCCTGAAGAGTTTTTTAACGTAATACCTGAGACAGTAACATTGGTGCAATAATCAATTGCAAGTATTACCGTTCTTACACCTTCTCCAGGACGTTTTACGCGCCAAATATCATCCTGTATGATTTCTCCACTTCTAAGTTTCTTTAAAATATCAAGCATCAACTCTTGAGCGCGACCATCAATAACGCCCGATCCGCTGATAGAAATATTTGTTTGATTTTTTGCTTCAATCAATCCAGCCCCCTCATTCTTATAATCTTTTCTATCAGTAGACCCCATCAAACAAGCTCCTGCAGCAAGATGCAGGTCAACTCCTGATTTCAAGTAAATTGTTCCTGTCACAAAATTTCCTGGAGGAATAATTACCTGACCTCCTCCATTAGCAGAAACCTTATCAATCAAACGCTGTATGGCAACAGCATTATTAGTTTTTCCATCAGCTATTGCACCAAAAGATGTAATAGAATTTTTAATTTTTTGATTGCATCCTGCAATAAAAAAAATTCCAATTATTAATGCCCACAGATTTAATTTCATAGCCTTTATTTTAAAAAATTACTTTGTTGACCCGCTAACTATTTATAAAATTAATTTCTTTTTCAATGCATTGAATTAAGATTCCATTAGCCTTACAAATTTATAGTCTTAAAGAATATAAATTTAAGAATCCCAAGATTTCTAAGCCTCACTTTCAATTATATATACGCTCTGTAATAGCAGACCAATTCTATTTTTGTTTCTTGATGGTTGCAAGCAATGCTGAAAGTTCTTTTACCTTTTCAGGATATTGTTGATAGAGATTATTATCCTCATGAATATCTTCCTCCAGGTTGTACAGTTGTCCTATAGCTTCGCCTGGCTTAGATTTTACCACCGATGGATCAGTAAAACCACCGGAGCCCAATCCGGTAATAAGTTTCCATGGCCCCTTTCGAATAGCGAATAATCCTTTAGAAGAAATAACAACAATCGGTTGCTGCTCTGCCGATTTAGTAACCTTTGATTCTAAGTTTGGAAGTATTGAGTAACTGTCACCTGTTTTAAATTTATCAGCGTTTTCACCCACGAGGTCTGAACAGGTTGCCATAAAGTTAGCCAGAGAAGTAGTAACGTTACTAACGGTTCCAGCTTTCACTTTCTTAGGATAACGTATAATCAATGGAACGCGATGACCTCCCTCAAATGCATCACCCTTCATTCCTCTAAATTGACCCGCGGCATGGTGGCTAAATTGTTTCACAAAATTATCTCGCCAGTAAGGTCCATTATCACTTGTAAAAACAATCATCGTATTTTCAGAAATTCCCAAGCTTTCAATTGACTGCAACAACTTGCCAACGGCATCATCTACCATCTGAACAAAATCTCCATATTCACCGGCATTCGAACGACCAATAAAACCAGCAGTAGGAAGCCATGGTGTATGAGGAGCAGGCATTGGGAAGTAGAGAAAAAATGGATTGGCAGCTGCCGATTGATTTTTAATAAAGCTAATTGCCTTACTAGTAAAATGAGGAAGTACCTCTTTAAAATCAAATGAAGGAGACATTAATCCAGCTCTCCAGAATGGTCCTGTATACCCCGATTCAAGTTTACTTCCAGGAGTATAGCCAGTAGGCATTTCCGTTAGTGCATCATTTTCAAGATAACAATAAGGAGGCATGTCTAAAGAAGCTGGTAAAATATAAGAATAGTCAAAACCTTGTGTTCTTGGACCATTGATAGGAGGAGCCGAAAAATCAATCTGATCAGGATTCATATCTGATGATATCCCATATAACTTATTGTTACTAATTTGCTTCTCTACCGAATCCTTGGATCTAGCATTTGGAACCCAATCTAATCCGAGATGCCATTTTCCAACTACGCCAGTTGTATAAGCATGAGACTTCAATAATGTGGCAACTGTTGGTTGGTCCTTTTCAATTAATGTTCTGCTATAGCCATGCAGTACACCCACTGGTAGTCGGCTTCGCCAAGGATATACGCCTGTTAAAATTGAATATCTCGAAGGAGTACAAACACCTGAAGTGGTATGAGCATCCGTAAATCGCATTCCCTGCTTTGCTAATCTATCAATATTGGGAGTCTTAATTTTCCCCTCAGCATTATAAATCGAAACGTCTCCATATCCTAGATCATCCGTAAGTATGTAAATGATATTCGGAAGTTTTTTTTCATTCTTGCTTTTTTTAATTCCTTGTGCGTTGACAAATCCGTTTAGGTAAATAGACAACAATAGTAAAAGATACCTTTTAGTCGATTGCATATAACTCATGAGTATTTATATAATAAAATAAATAATAAAATAGCCATTTCGCAAGCGAAACGGCCATATTAAATTAGTTACGTAAGACAAGGACAAGAATCTAAAATAGTACTAGTACTAAAGAAACTATTTTTATTTATTAAAGTAATAGGTCCCTTTCAAACTGCCTTCAGAAGTTTTGGTAACAAAGTCATAAATCAGCTGATTGCCATCCTGGCTTAATTTCCAAGTTTCAATCGTGTTAATATTTTGTTCTCCCGAATTGCCATTATAAATGGTATTGGTTTCTATCAATAATGAATTTTCTTTTTCTGACCATTGCGCTTTAGATTTTCTAGGCATCTCATAAATCACAATTTTATACTCCTTATTATCCAAGGTAAGATTTTCATTAAATGGATAATTCTCTCCATTTGAATTTTCATATACCCTTTCTGTAAGCAGGTTTTCATTTTGAACTTTAATATTTATTGCAGAAAGAAAAAGAGAACTGCCTGTGGTAGAAGACTTGGTTCTGTCTAATTTCCAATTTCCAGCAAACGCCGGTTTTCCATCACCTGCAGAAGCAGAAACTGTAAGGATCAAAGAAGCCAAAAGACTTAAAAGGATGTTGATTTTCATATTATCAAGTTTAGTTAATGTTTATATTATTTTATCTTCTACAAATCAAAGCTAATATACTGTAATTCCCAAAAATAAATTTCGATATAATCATAAAATAGCTTTCACCATAAAATTAAAGGTAAAGGAAGACAAAAATTAAAATCCTTATTTTTAAAGAAATAGCTTAATTTTTACTACAACTAAGGAGTTTGCAAAATAGCTATCCCCTATTTGAATTGATATTAAATTAGCAGTATCTATTTTGAGTATAAAATTAAAAAAAGTTTAAAATAATAATTACTAATCAAATTAAGATTTGGTAATATTTAAACCTTGTAAATGTAAATTTATCTATGATCAACAGAATTTTTGGAATACTATTAGCCTTAGGCTTTTTATATCCAGCACATTCCCAAAATAAAACAATTTCATCTCGGCCAAATATCATTTATATACTTGCAGACGACTTGGGATATGGCGACGTTATGGCTTATAATAAGTATTCAAAAATTCCGACCCCCAATATTGATCGCCTAGCATCATCAGGGATGAAATTCAATAATGCCCATAGCGCTTCAGCTGTTTGCACTCCTTCTAGATATAGTATTTTAACTGGAAATTATCCTTGGCGATCAGGACTTAAAAAAGGAGTCCTATGGGCCTACGACTGGCCACTAATTAAAAAAGATCAATTGACTGTCGGACAATTTTTAAAGAACATCGGTTATCATACTGCAATTATTGGAAAGTGGCATTTGGGATGGAGCTGGCCAGTAAAAAAAGGTGAGTTCATTGATTCTACTCTTTGGGGAGCTATGAACGAAACAAATGAAAGAGAACGAAAAATTGATTTCACCCAACCTTTAAAGGGGGGACCTTTATCTTGCGGATTTGACTATCAATTTGGTGTAGACATTCCGAGCTTGCCTCCATTTTGTTTTATAGAAAATGGTAATATAATTGGGGGTAATTTAATGCAACAGAAACCGCAGGATATTGTAGGTGCGAAAGGAATGATGGAATCGGGATGGACCTCAGAAAAAATGCTTCCGACAATTATTAATAAAGCGGATGAGTATATCAGAAACCAAGTAAAAACGAATAATCAACAGCCTTTCTTTTTATTTTTATCTTTATCTGCCCCACATGTTCCTATAGCCCCTAATCAATCCTACAAGGGGAAAAGTAAAGCAGGTGATTATGGTGATTTTGTTTTTGAAATGGATGATTATATTGGAAGAATATTGAATACACTGAATGAATTAAATATAACAAAAAATACACTCGTTATTTTTACGAGTGACAATGGTGGAACCATGCAAGCAGGCGATTTAACAACAAGAGGAGTTGAAGCTTCAACTTTTGGATCGTTATACAAACTTTACAATCATAACTCAAGTGGAAAATGGAAAGGTATGAAAGGAGATATATGGGAAGGAGGACATCGCGTGCCTTTTATTGCATCATGGCCTAGTGTAATACCTGCTGGAAAAACTAATAATAATAAAATAAGTTTGACTGATTTTTTTGCTACCTGTAGTGGTATTTTAAATATTGCTTTACCTCAATCAGCTGCAATAGACAGTTATAATATGTTTGAAACATTTAAAGGAAAAAATCAAAATAAATCCACAAGAGAAAATATATTATATTCATCTTCTAAAGGTTGTATAAGTATTCATAAAGGAAGATGGAAATATATAGACTGTAATGACTCCGGCGGCAGTCTGGTTAATCAACATATAAAAAATGATTACGTTTATGAAACGGCTGGACAATTATATGATATGGAAAAAGATGAAACTGAAACTACTAACTTATATAATAAATACCCCCTTATTGTTAAGGAACTAAAACAGTTGGTAGAAATTTATAAAGCTTCAGGACAACCTAATTAATCAGCTGATCATTTTAAAAATTTAATTCGCTTCATTATAAAAATATACCATGAAATTTAAACGATTGCCTCTGCTTTGCTTGCTACTAATTCTACAAGCTTCATTTGTAATTGCAAAAGATAATACTCCTAGTTTTTCTATTGCCAATACCTTACAAAGTAATATGGTCATTCAGCAAGGAAAACCGCTTCATGTTTGGGGAAAAGCTGCTACAGGTGCTGAAATAATGGTAAAAGCGGATTGGAATGCTATAACATTTAAAACAAAAGCTACTAAGGAAGGAAAGTGGAGTATTGACATTCCTGTGCCCAATGCTATACCAGGGGAATTTAAAAAGAATAAAATTTCAATTAGACAAGGCAGGCAGGTTAGAGAGCTCAACAATATTTTAATTGGAGATGTTTGGCTTTGCAGTGGACAATCCAATATGGCGATGGAAATAAGACCCTGGTTACCATGGCTATTAGGGGCCAATAATTTTAGAATTGAAATTGAAAATGCTAACTATCCTGAAATAAGACTTTTTAAAGTTAGGACTGATTTTAAAGCATTGCCAGAAGAAGACTGTGGTGGGAATTGGGAAGTTTGTTCACCAAATACGGCTCCTCATTTTAGTGCAGTAGCCTACTTTTTTGCTCGCCAAATTTTTATAAAAAAGAAAATTCCTATTGGTTTAGTAGTGAGTAGTGTTGGGGCGTCTTCTTGCCAAGCTTGGACAAGTAGAGAAACGCTTTCAGCAGATAGCATCTTAAATAAAAAATATTTATTTCCTTATGATACTAGCAGATTGTCCAAAGAACTGCTAGACTCGGTAGTAACTTTTGAAAAAGTAGTAAGGCCTACTTTGTTTTATAATGCTATGATTTATCCACTTCGAAATTTAAATTTTACCGGATCATTATGGTATCAAGGTGAATCTAATAGATATGACAGCTCTCTCTATACTCAACTTTGCAGTAAAATGATTTACAACTGGAGAAATCTTTTTAAAAATCAAGCGCTTCCTTTTTATTTTGTGCAAGTGGCTCCCTATAACTGGTCACAGGATGATACTAAATTGTATGAATATGCATTATTAAGAGAGGGGCAATCCAATATTAGAAAAACTGTTCCGCACACTGAGATGGCTTCAACAATGGATATAGCAGAGCCCAATGATATTCATCCAAGAAATAAACAAGACGTGGGATTTAGGCTTGCAAAAATTGCTTTAGCGAATTTTTATAAAGAGCCCAATACAATATTTCAAGGACCAGATTACCAATCCTATAAAATTGAAAATAATATTATTAAAATTAATTTCACCAATACGGGTACTGGTTTAGCTACAAATGATGGCAAAGAGCCCAAACACTTTTTTATAGCAGATGGAAAGGGAGTACTTTATGAAGCAAAAGCTAGTATTGAAAAAAACGAAGTTTGGTTAAGCGCTGATAAAGTGAAAAATCCAACAGAGATTAGATATGCATTTACGAATTATCCAGTAACCAATTTTGAAAACAAGGAAGGCTTTCCTGCAATTCCCTTTCGCATAAAACTAAAATAAATTGAAATTTTATTTTAGATGACAGAGCAAATTAAAATGCGTATAAAAAATAGAGACCCCTTGTTCTATTTTTTATACCCCACTATTAATCGTAAAGCCGCCATCCACCGTAATAATTGAACCCGTTACAAATTTAGAGGCATCGCTCAGTAACCAAATTAATGCACCTGTTAATTCATCAGGATTACCAAACCTTTTGAAAGGTGTCTGACGAATGATAGCGTTTCCTCTTTCAGTCAGTGTGCCGTCTGGAACGGTCAAAAGCGCTCTATTTTGTTCAGTCAAAAAGAAACCTGGCATAATTGAATTCATCCGAATAGTATCGCCATATCGATTGGCCATCTCCAATGCAAACCATTTAGTATAGCAATCCACCGCCGTTTTGCCCATACTATAACCAAGTACACGCGTGACCGCTTGTTGAGTACTTACAGAAGAAATATTTACAATACTTCCATTTCCTGATTTTGCTATCTCGGGGCCAAATATTTGTACGGGTATAATTGTTCCCCAAAGATTTAGGTCCATTGCGCTTTTAACTCCTTCGATATTTAAATCGAAAACATCTCTTTCTGGTGGCAAAACTCCTGCTGGTATATTTCCTCCTGCTGCATTCACTAAGCCGTCGATTCTGCCATAAGTAGCAATTATTTTTTCTCTCGCATTCTTTAACTGAGTCTCGTCTAATACATCTGCCGCTATAAAAATGGCATTGCCGCCATTGTTATTAATTTCTGAAACTCTTAAATTTCCTAATTGCTCATTTCGTCCTATGATGACAACTTTAGCCTGCTGTTCAGCAATTGCTTTTACAAATGCGCCTCCCAAAATTCCTGTCCCGCCACTAACGATGATTACTTTATCTTTTAATGAAAATAGTTCTTCCTTTTTCTGACTCATAGATAACAGATTCGATAATAAAATATAATTTTCTTTGCCACATACAACTCACTGGATTCAAAATTAATTGAACCTAGCCTATTTATCAATAAATACCTTGAAAGCTTTAATAGTACATAATTCTGCAAAGAATAAAAGACTAAGCATTCGTTATGCAGTTTTATAGTTTAGCGTGTACTGGTGACTTAAATCTATTGCGCTGAGAGGCGTATCACTTAAAAAAATTATAATTCAAGGAAAAATACCAAGAAGAAAACACCTTATTAGTCAAATCGTTTTTCAATGTCGCCTCGTCTTTAACAGCGCTATTGATATGTAAATTGGTCAAGCCTTTTCCTACACCCAAAACCGAACCCCCACTAATCGATAGCTTTTTTGCAATAACTATTCCAGCTCCAAATGGGATTAAAAAATCATTTGCTCCAGTAGTTAAGCCTAATTGCAAAAATGGAAAGAGCCAACTACTTTTGGTAGAAAATAGTAGATTTAAAAATACTGCAGGCCGAACCTTTATACTTTTTCCCTTTGTTTGAGTAACTACCATTTCGCCGTCCCCTTGCTGCAATGCAAATGCTGGGTAGATTAAATCAGTATAGAAAATACCTGTTGAAATAAACGGAACTATTGTTTGATGACGAGCAATGATATATTCTATTTGAAAATTTTTGGTTACTCTTTGGTTTCCCTCTTTATCTATCCCGTTAACGCCATAAGTAATAGTAATCATTTTTGTGGGCGTTTCTCCTAAATCTACCCGACTTTCTATTCGATAGCCTTTGATATCAGATTCAAAATCGCCTGTAAAATTGTTAAGCGTTTTTAATAAAGCAGTAAACTTTTTTAATGCCTCGCTCTGACTATCCATTCTTGCTGAGGCATTCATAAAAATCAAAATGGAAGCAGCCGATGAATACTGTTTGAAATTGTCTACACCTGAGGCCTTTAACAAAGGAAAGATTCTACTATTAAAATCCGTAGTTAGTAATTGTTGAACTTTTGCTATACTCCTCTCCGCTAATTTTTGTTTATTAGTCAATTCATCCACTACAGTTCTTGAAAGCGCAAGTTTTTGTACAAACAAAGTATAATCAGAGGGGCAGTTTACTAAAGATTCTTTACTGATTTCTAGCCACTTACTAAATCCATTCGCTTTACCAGCATCTACTCCTTGATCAATCCTTATTTCATTTCGAAATAAATAATCATCTATTGGCTTTACTGCATCATTGATTTGTTCTACTAGCGAATTATACAATTTTTGTTTTTCCATTGAAGTGTCGGCTTTAATTGCTTCAAAATCTACCTGATTAATAAAATCGAAGGTCCATTGATAAAGCAGTAGAGAAGGGTTGAATGAGGAGAGATTTTTTGGGGATGGTTCTAAAGGCTGTATCACCGACTCTACATTGGAAAAATTTTTAAGCAATGGTAATACAGTATTTACAAACTGAATCAAAGAAAGATAAATTGGGTCATCTACTTTTTTGAAATCGCTCGTCAGTTTGTATTGTAAAGGATTATAAAATTTAAGGTATAGCCCAACAGATGGGTCAAAGTCTTTTTTTACAGTAAAGACTTGTGCTTTTTTTATATCTCGCCATTGGCTATCCCTATCAATTTTATATTGAAAGGAGGCGGTTTCATTATTGCGAATAAAAATATTTTTATTGATAGAAATACCGTACAGTCTTTTTATAACGAAGGACTCCTGACTATAAGAGAAAAAAGTTAGCAGACAAATACAAAAGGTTAGCAATAAAATCTTCATGTTTTTATTATAAAATGGTTTGTTGGTTAAGCAAAAAATATCTTTCAGTGATGCCACCAATTTGAATTAAAAGTTCTCGGCTGATTTTGAAAACTTAGCGGACGAGGATACGGCGGACGTTGAGGAATAGACAACTTGCCGGCAAACAATTGATTAGAGCCAGTAGCGGTTGCAAAAATCAGAAAGCCATTCAACAAGGCAATGATATATTTGATAGTGTAAGAAATGAAAGGATTATTATCAGCCAACTCGTAATTAAATTGAATGCCTATAAAAGAAACAAGTATTGAAATAATTAATGCAAACCATCTTGGACTAAAATTAAAAACAGATTGAAAAACTCCACAAATAATATATACAATTCCGGTTGTACCAGCTAAAGTGGAAAAGCTTCCCCAAGTGAAAAATTCTTGTGGACTAGTTAAGGGTAAAGCTAAAAAGATCATCTTAGATTTATTTTATTAACAGGAATAGTTTAAATTTCTGACTGGGTTTTTAAGCATTTTTTACTGCTCAAAATATATTTATTGAAGTTCCTGCTAAATGATTCAGCTCTTCAGAAGATTGAACAAAAGTGGCTAATCTTTCAGATGGCTCACCATTATTGGTTACTCTTAATGCGGCGTTAACTGCTTTAAGTGCATTAACTCTTCCAAAACCCATTCGATGATTGTGTCCTCGGTCGTAAGGCACATGCCCTACTTTATCGGCAGTTTGTTTAATAATATCTCTTACTTCTTTCTCTGTAAGTGTTGGATTAGCGGATAACATTAAAGCGGCTATCCCTGCAACGATAGGCGTAGAAGAAGAAGTTCCATTAAAATCGGTATAGTTATGTTCTTTATTGTAACCCTTACTACCACTAATATCGGTGGTTAAATTATGAACGCCGGGAGCTGCAACATCCACTTCGGCACCGAAGCAAGAGCCCCACCAGTATTCTCCATCCTGACTAAATTTTGTTTTAGGTTCATCATATTCATTGCTAGCCGACACCGTAAGCACCTCATCTAAATTACCAGGATAAGACACTTTTGCATCTTCATTGCCAGCTGCAATAATCACTACACATCCTTTACCATTTCTTCCATTTTCCCTGGCGCGATTAAATGCATTCGTAATTGCATTAGAAGGCGCTCCACCTCCCCAACTATTACTTAGCACATCGGCACCACTTTTCCATGACCAATCGATGGCTCTTCTTATAATTGAATTGCTTGTGATCCATTCTGACTCCGGCGATTTAGTATATGCAAGCCTAACTGCATATACAGCACAACCTCCTGATAAACCTTTAATACCAAATTTTTTATGTTGAGCTGCAGCTAATCCGCAGCAAGCGGTTCCATGCCCATCCCAGGAATTAGGCTCTTGAAAGGTATCATCGTCAGTTGCATCAAATGACTTTTCGATCACCTCTTTCAAATCAGGATGCGTCGTCTCAACACCTTCATCCAAAATGGCAATTTTGATATTTTTATTGCCTAATTGAATTTTCCATGCTTCCTCCGCCATCGTAAGTTTCAAAGCATATTGAAGTTTGCTTAGGTCTTTTTTGTCATCTATCTTATCGATTGACTCAGTAAAACTGTAATCATTTTTTCGGTTATTATTTGATCCAATCGTAATAAAATCGGGCTCTACATATATCACTCCTTTTTCCAATTCAATCAGCCTCATCAAATCAAATATGTCAGCAGCTTCTGGAATTCTTACAATCATTTCGTTGTAGGATGATTCTATCTCTTCGCAATTATATTTTTTTAGGAGGAGTGCTGAGTCGAAACCTGTTGTTTGAAAACCAATTATAACTCTATCGGTAGCTACCACTTTTTTATTCCCCGATTTAAAAACAGGTATTACTTTTTTTATCTCATCCGATTGATTTAAAAATGTAAAAGCCTTATTGGATGCATGAGGACTATTTTTTGGTTGGCCCAGCAATGTAAAAATGGTAAATTTTTCACCCGGTATTTCTACGCGCTTTGAAAATTCACCCAATAGTTTATTTTCTGTTACAAACTTTGAACGTGCACTTCTAGGAAAAGGCTCATAAAATTTCAATGCAATGTGATCAGGGTCAATGGGCAAGTTTATCTCCTGCCCACTCACCTGATAGCTAAATTGATTACGATTCATGAAAATATTTTTCTTTTAGAAAAGGTGGCGCTAATTCAATTGATCAGTGGTTAAAAAAGGTAATGGAGAAGTAATTCGATGGGGTAGATTCAGCTACTAACATACTACCTAATTATGATAAATGCAAGTGCTAATAATAATTTCTTAACCAATACCTGCGAAACCTTTTTTCGCAGATGCAAATGAAGTATAATTAATAGGATTAAATCTATGCGATAGCCTAATTATGATTTTAATTATGCCGTCCTGTTGTTAGCATTTAAAAACCGCCTCAGCTATCTCTATTAATACAACTGCTTTTCAATTGGTGCCGTCTGATTACCCATTGGTGTGGAAGGGTTATTTTTTTGGAGGCAAAAAACTTAAAACTCATTGAACAATTGCTTCTTTTTAATCAAAAGATTAATTTTGTTTAACCTGTAAGTACTTTTTACTTTTTAACATTAAACAATTTTTTATTAAAAAAAATTTAATGTTTCAAATTTTTTTATCCGCTTTTTTCAATTTAAATTCATAAAAAAAATAAATATATGAAAAAACCTCTCGGCTTACTACTTAGTATGTGCTTCTTGATTGTAGCATTTTCTGGATTCAAAAATCCACCAGCTAAAACCGCTGAACATGACATCAGCATTACCAACAAAACTGCTTATGACATTCATCATCTTTACATCAGCCCTGAGCATGAAACTCATTGGGGTGCAGATGAATTAGATCACGACCACATCGTTGAACACGGCCATACAGTTACTGTTGCTGTTGCTTGCGGTACTTGGGATGTTAAAATAGTAGATGAAAAAGGTAAAGAACACATGTTTATGCATGTTGAGTTATGTAAAGATGAGCATTTCGAATTTACTTTCGATGACGCTCATGAGCATCATTAAGATCATTTGTTTTGTATAGACAAAATAAAATTTAAATATATTTCATTACAATCAGTTTAGATAATGATTCTTTATTGATTGTAATGAAATATTTAAAACTTAAGCAGTTATTTTGTAGAAAGTAAATTTCTCCTTTTGAAAATAAAAACTAGTAAAATTTTTTGCCCAAGTTATTTGACAATAGTTTTCCTCTAAGATCACTTTCTAAATCAACAATGATTTAGCTCTTTTAGAATACAGTAGACTCTCCATCTAAATTAAAGTATTCAATTTTTAAGTACGTCCTTCTATTAACATTACAATTGTCTATTTCAAATAAATCATAATAGGGAAATACATTCACATTATTCCCAAACCATAAAGTCCAAAGATTCCGTAATTTGCGATATATAAGAAGCAACCGAAAAGAAGCAAGTTGACTCCTAGTAGTTGGTAGCAATAAAATTATATTTGATGGATGAGCTATTTGAAATCCCTGTGCTATATAAAGGACAGGAACTTTTATTCCCAGCAAGACTATTGATAGTAGGCTATGTGCACAAATTTGTGGTAACTATCGATAAACAGGAATTTTTTTTTGAACAAGATGATAATGGAAAATATCGGGCAATTGCTAATACCACAAACCAAGGAGAGGTGAAACATTTGGATACCGAATTACTCAAAGCAATTGCTGAATCGATTGAATCCATCTTAGAATAATGACCTGATTATTTATGTTTGCACAAATAGTTTACCCATCAGAATTAAGTCCCGAGGAACTGGACAACTATTTAAGCAATGGATGGTTCAGAATGCGGCAAGCAATTTTTACAACCAATTTTTTGCAGTTTCATGATATTTTTTATTCCGCTATTTGGCTCAGAGTTGCCATAGCAAAATACCAAGAAGATAAAAAGTTTAAAACGCTTCAAAAGTTAAACAATACCTTTCGTATAGAAATAAAAAAATCTGAAGCCAGCAAGTTCAGCGAGGCACATGAACAACTTTTTCAGCTATACCGCCAATCTATTTCCTTTGAGGTTTCGACCTCTCTAGGGGAACTTCTTTTAGGCAATGATAATCCCTCAATATTTAATACACATGAAGTCAATATTTTTGATGGCGAGACTTTGATCGCCGCTGGTTTTTTCGATCTGGGCAAAACAACTGCTGCAGGAATTACCTGTATTTATCATCCTGCATATAAAAAACATAGTCTAGGTAAATACCTTATTTACTTGAAGATCAATTTTTGCCTTAATCAAAATTTGCAATATTTTTATCCAGGATATGCAGTACCAGGCTATCCCCCCTTTGAATATAAATTATCCATTGGCAAATCAACTCTTCAATACTTGCAAATGGCTTCTCAACAATGGCTTCCGATAGATCCAGTTTCGGATTTACAAAATCCATTACATAAAATGGTGGATAAATTAACTGATGCTAAAAGGCTATTAAATGAGGTTACCTTCCCTACTACTTTACAATATTATCGGTTTTTTGAAGCTAATTTAAATCTCCAATACTTAGGAAATCAATTGTTAGATTTTCCTGTTTTTTTAATTTGCTATCCTGCCGTTCACAATACTGAGTTAGTATGCTTAGTATTTGATATTGTTGATAGTAGCTACTATCTATTGCAGCTTAGTTCAATTATTCATCTCGGCCCTCATCAAGAAAATAAACAGGTTTATGAAGAAAGTTTACTAAAAGTTGACAGCTGCCTTTTTGTTTCTTCTACCCTTACTGAAATGGTGAATTTTTTGTCAACATACTAGTACGAATTTTAACGGAAGCATATTTGATCAAAACAAATTGACTATTTCATTGGTAAAAAATCTATTCTAACTCAACTTTGAAAATATTTTTAAGATTGCTATAGATACTAAAATATTTATATTAATTTCATCTGCCTATAGTTTTTCAATTTCCTAAGATTGAACGAGTTTTTATCAAATTTGGTTAAGGCCATTTTCACCTTTTCTATCCTTCATTTTCCTTTGAATTAAAATTTTCATCGTGATATACATGAATAAGTTTTTGTATCCACCAAGTTCCAACCTCTCCAAAATTTAAAAATTGAAAATCCAGCAATTCAAATTGTCATGTAAAAAGAAAATGATGAAATATAATTACAGCTCTAATACCAAATTGATTAATAACGAAACCTTTTATTTTGAAAAAAATATTTACTCTTTTCTGAATGGGAAGAGCTGAGCAATGTTTTGGTTGACTATGGAATGCATGCCGATTTTTATAGGACTTGCTCCATCGCAGCTATAAATGAGCCTAGTTTTTGATCCAGCTTTTTAAGGAAGCTCAAGCAACTATTCACCAAGCGAAGCTGATTGATTTCAATTCAGTAAAATTATCAAGAAAAGCTGTCAAAAGATGATTATTTATAATATGAATAACGGGAGTGGCTATTGGTTTAAAAACTATTTGTCTTATTTTATGTTATAAACCAGCTTCTTTTGCCCCTCCGCTAATCAAAATAAATTAATTATTTCGTCAGTTAATACTTGATTAGGCGTCTTATTATTTAAATTAAATACTTTTTATGATGCGATTTTTAGGATTAAGCCTGTTCTCTATGTTTTTCGGATTGGCATTGATGGCCCAGACCCCGTCTACTCGTGGTCTAGTTAGAGATGAGGACAAGCTGCCAATTTCAGGTGCTACGGTGTCTGTTTTTACAAAAAAAGACAGTTCTCTAACGGGAACAAAGAATAGTGTAACGGATGCAAAAGGTCGTTTTGCAATACCAACCTTTGTAAAAGGTGGTTTCATCATTGAAATAAGCTCTATTGGATACGAAAAATTTAGAAGAGAAATTACTACAGTAGAAGGAATGAAAGAATTAAGTGTAATCTCCATTAAAAAACAAGGAAAAGATTTAGAGAGCATTACGATTGTTGCTAAAACACCTCCAGTAAAAATGAAAGGTGACACCTCCGAATTTAGTGCTAGTCAATTTAAAGTCAACCCCGATGCAACCACAGAAGATCTCATCAAGAAAATGCCAGGTATAACGGTTGCGAAAGATGGAACAGTTACTGCTCAAGGTGAACAAGTTAGAAAGGTTACGATTGATGGAAAAGATTTTTTTGGAGATGATGCCTCTGCAGCGTTAAAGAATATGCCTTCCGATGTGGTCGATAAAATTCAAGTGTTTGATAAATTAAGTGATCAAGCACAGCTTACCGGATTTGATGATGGAAACTCTGTAAAAACGGTGAATATTGTTACTAAATCAACTGTAAAGAATGGTCAATTTGGTAGATTTTTTGGAGGTGCCGGTACGGATGATAGATATAGCGGAGGAGGTAATGTCAGTTTTTTCAAAGATAATAAACGAATTTCTTTAGTGGGAAACTTCAATAATATCAATCAGCAAAACTTCGCATCACAAGATTTACTTGGCCTGACTAGTAGTGGCGGCGGCGGAAGAGGTGGCGGTGGTGGTGGAAGAGGCGGCGGTGGTGGAATGGATAATTTCATGGTTGGTCAAGCAAATGGCATCAGTAAAACGAACGCCTTCGGTATCAACTATAGTAATCTATTCAATAAAAAGCTTACGGTTACAGGGAGTTATTTTTATAATAACGGCGTAAATAATAATGAATCCTTAGTAAATACACAGACATTTTTCAATCCGAAAGATCAGTTCAGTTTACAAAACAGTCAATCTACTTCCAATAATAACAATCATCGTATCAATTTTAGAGTAGAATATAAAATCGATTCGGCTAATACAATATTTATTGTTCCAAGTATTAATTTGCAGAATAACAATACTTCCACCATTTCATCTTCACAAAATTATTATGGAACGGATGATTCACTGAATACTTCCTTTACAAATAGAAGTGTAGACAGGTCAGGTTATAACATCAGAAACTATTTTGGTTTTCGCCACTCCTTTCCTAAAAGAGGTCGTTCCATTTCACTAGGCATGAATACCACTTTTACAAAAAATGACGGGGATACTTACACTGATGCAAAATTCCGATTCTTTAAATTCAATCTAATCACAGATTCTATTCAAAATCAATTTTATCAAAATCCAACTGATGGAAATACCATTGGTGCCAACATTACTTATACCGAGCCAGTAGGTAAAAAAGGACAGGTACAACTTGAATATCTTCCTTCGATTCAAAAAAATGAAACCGATCAGCAAACCTTTTTGTATGATGGGGCTGCCTACTCAAAATTTTCTCCTAGCTTATCGAATCAATTCGCCAACACCATTACTACCAACAATACTGGTGTTACTTACAGACTAGGAAAAAGTCGTGATGAACAAATTTCATTTGGAGTAAACTTGCAACATTCAACTTTAGAGAGCCAAAGAATTTTACCAACTGCTTCAAGTGTAAACCAAGGGTTTTCAAATATTTTGCCTAATGCGATGTGGAGGAAAAAGATTAATCAAAAAAGTAACGTTAACTTATTTTATAGAGCATCCACTATATTTCCTACTGTAAGTCAATTACAAGATGTGGTAAACCTTTCTAATCCCTTAAGAATTAGTAGTGGAAATCCAAATCTTAAACAATCATTTACACAATTTCTTTCTCTCAGGTATAGCTTTATAAATTCCAAGACTAGCAGAAGCTTATTTGCCAATTTATATGTACAAACGGCGAACGACTTCATTTCAAATGCAACCTATATCGCTACTACTGATTCTACCATTCAGCAAAATATCATCATTAAAAGAGGATCACAATTAACCAAAGCGGTTAACCTTGATGGTTATAATAATGTAAGAAGCTATTTCACCTATAGTATGCCTATCACAGCAATTAAAACAACTGTGAACCTTAGCACTGGCTTGAGTTATGCCAGACTACCTGGATTGGCAAACTATAACCCTACCACTACCAATAACTATACCTACTCAAGCGGTATAGTGTTAGCAAGTAATATTAGTCAGTATGTAGATTTCAATATTTCATATAATAATAATTATAGTATTGCAAAAATAAATGCTATCAATAGTTCAACTACTAAATATATAAATGCAGTTGCAGGAGCTCAACTCAATTTATTAAATAAAAAAGGCTGGGTATTACAAAATGATGTCTCCAACCAAACATATAGTGGATTAACAGACGGGCTGAATCAAAATTATTGGTTATGGAATGCTTCTATCGGTAAAAAATTCTGGAAGAAAAAAGCGGCTGAACTAAAATTATCCGTATTCGATTTACTTAAACAAAATCAAAGTATTATTAGAACCGTTACAGGTGCCTATATTGAAGATTCTAGAAACCAGGTATTACAGCAGTATTTTATGCTTACCTTCAGCTATAGCCTTAAAAATTTTGGAGTAGCTGCAAGACCATCGTTTAATGGTGGAGGAGAATATAGAGGTGGAATGAGACCTGATGGAGGTGGCGGTGGCCGTGGTTATGGTCCTGGTTTTTAATGATAAATTTTAAGTATTTTTAGTGGTCTTAATAAATGTAATGTGGTAAACCAACCTAACGATTTAATTAAAAAGTTACAAGAGGGGGATCAAATGGGGTTTACCGCTTTAATGGATCTGTATCAAAATATGGTTTACAATACTGCTCTTGGTATTGTACAAAATGAAGAAGATGCAGATGATATTACGCAAGAGGTTTTTGAGCAGGTATATATTTCTATTGGTTTATTTAAAGGCCAATCAAAATTATCTACTTGGCTTTATAAAATAACGATTACTAAGTCATTAGACCACATAAAAAAGAAAAAAAGAAAAAAAAGATTTGGCATAGTAAAAAGTTTTTTTGGCGATTCGGAGGTTGAAAAATATTCACCAGTAGAGTTCAATCATCCGGGAGTGCAGTTAGAGCAAAAAGAAAGGGCCAGTGAATTATTTGCTGCCCTAAAACAATTGCCTGATAAACAAAAAATAGCTTTCATACTTCATAAGGTAGAAGGTCAAAGCTATCAAGAGGTTGCAGAAATAATGAACAAAAGTTTAAATGCAGTTGAAGCGTTAATGAGTAGGGCGAAAGCTAATTTAAAAATTTTGTTACATAATTATTATTATAAAAATTTATCGGACCAATAAAAATTTCCGTTATGAATAGTAAAAAAAATGTCGATCAGTTAGTTGAAGATGCTTTTAATAGTATCAACAACATTGAGCGCGCGAGTGTGAAGCCATTTCTGCTTTCACGCGTTAACAGTAGAATATTATCCGAAAAAAGAACTACTTGGTGGGAAAATGCTGCATTTTATATTGGCAAACCAAGCTTCGCTATACCAGGTTTAGCAATGCTAATGTTAATCAATTTAACTGCAGTTATTTTTTATGCTACTGACCCTTCGGCTTCAATAGCAGAACAAAATATTCAAGCGTCTTCCGATGAATTTTCCTATTCGATTGCTAGTATTTATGAAAACGAAAACACCGAACCATGATCACTAATAACCCCAATCAGCGAAAGGTATTCCTAATCGCCATTACTATTTTACTTGCAGTAAATATGGTATTGCTTTCATTTCTTTTATATAAAAAAGAAGGGAATGGCAAAGTACATAATAGACCTGACAGAAAGACTATGATTAGTAATTTTTTGAAAAACGACATCGGTTTTGATCAAAATCAATTATTACAATATGATACCGCGAGCAATTTGTATCGAAGTAAAATGAAAAGTTGGTTTGAAAGTTTAGGTGCTAATAAAAACAATCAACTCAAAAAATTAGTGGAAGGTAATTTTAACGATTCAATCGTTGAAAAATTGGGTGAAGAGTCAGCGGAAAACCATCAAACGATGGAGGTAAATAAGCTTACTCATATAAAAAATATTAGAGCCCTTTGCAAGCCTAATCAGCTCGCTGCTTTTGATTCTCTATTTACCAAAGTTTTTGGAAAAAGGGAAGAGGGGGTAAAAAAATAAAATTGAATCTCTAAATATCTATCATAAATTAAAACTTAAAAAATGAAAAAACAAATTGCATTGCTATTGACTACTGCATTATTAAGCTTTACTGCTGTAAATGCACAAGGGGGAGGTGGACAACGTCAAACCCCTGAAGAAAGAACTAAAGCGACTATGGAAAAACTAGGGCCACTAAGTTTGAGTCCAGAAGTTACTAAAAAAACAGAAGCGATTTTTGCTGAGTACAACACTACTTGGCAAAAAACAATGGATGAGATGCGCGCTAGTGGCTCTGTAGATAGAGATGCAATGATGGCTAAGCGTAAAGAACAATCTGATGCAAGAGACCTTAAATTAAAAGCAATTTTCACTGAAGATCAAATGAAAAAATGGAAAGACGAGATTGAGCCTACTACTAGACAGCAAAGGGCTCCTTCCAATAACTAGTTTAAAATAATTTATTTAAAAAAGCTGGTCAATTGATCAGCTTTTTTTGTGCCTATCTATTAAAGCAGGCTATATTTCTGACAATACTTGATCTAATCTTTCTTTTAAAACTTCATAGGGAGTGAATCCACTAGATAGTAAATGAAATTTAGTGTCATTTATCTGAAGTAATACTGCAGGATATCCAGTAACTTTCAACTGTTTGCAAAGTGCAAATTCATAGAATGCATTTTGCTTATACTCTTCCGATTTTAATTTGGCATAAAACGTTTCGGGCTGTATAGAGTATTTTTCCAGTAAATGACGATACGCTTCATCATCACATAGATCTCTTCCTTCAAAATGGAGAGCATATTGGAGATCGCTTGCAAATTCAATTTGTCGATCTGGATAAAATTCTTTGAAAATACAAAGGGCTATAGCTGGTTTTTCGGAGGCGGGATGCCAATCACTTAGATCAGGATGATTGATATGCCATAAATAATCTTCACCGAATTTAACGCCGGTATGTTCTTCAACGACGCTATAAGCTTTTTTAATATAGTCGGCAGTAACGCTGATATGTTTAGCATTTTCAGCTGGAATCATTCCGCCGCTTAATACTTCAAAATCTAGCTTTTGATTATAATGATCTGCAATTTTTTTTATTACTGAGCTAAATCCATAGCACCATCCACAATAGGCATCGTAGCAGTATATGAGTGTAGGGGTTTCCATTGTATAAGATTTTTTTTCGAGTGAGTCACTGCCTAGAGTGACTCACCCTGGGC
>Ga0222712_10000940_pt1 | contig 37284 bp, 10 predicted proteins | sample C33_657DmetaG_FD_165043 | JGI IMG/M metagenome (GOLD analysis project Ga0222712, IMG submission 165043) | Estuarine water microbial communities from San Francisco Bay, California, United States - C33_657D | ecosystem: Environmental > Aquatic > Marine > Unclassified | place: USA: California... | reverse complement strand
CAGGCTCATTTGGTTACACAGGATCATTTGGTTACACTGGATCTATTGGCTACACAGGCAGCGAGGGCTATGTAGGTTCATTTGGTTATACAGGTAGCGAGGGCTATACAGGATCTATAGGTTATACCGGTAGTGAAGGCTACGTAGGTTCATTTGGCTACACAGGCTCATTTGGCTACACTGGTAGCGAAGGTTATGCAGGTTCATCTGGCTACACTGGTAGTGAAGGTTACGTAGGTTCATTTGGCTACACAGGATCATTTGGCTACACTGGTAGCGAAGGCTATGTAGGTTCATTTGGCTACACAGGATCATTTGGCTACACTGGTAGCGAAGGCTATGTAGGCTCATTTGGCTACACTGGATCATTTGGCTACACTGGATCATTTGGTTATACAGGTAGCCAAGGTTATACTGGCAGCGAGGGCTATGTAGGTTCATTTGGTTATACTGGCTCATTTGGTTATACGGGTAGCCAAGGTGACATAGGTTACACAGGTAGTCAAAGTTATACAGGTAGCCGAGGTGAATTAGGTTATGTTGGTAGTACTGGTCTTCAAGGTAACCCTGGAACAAGTGTAAGGGTTGTTGGCTCAGTTGCTACTTCAACTGATCTTAACCCTAGCTATGTAGGCGCAATAGGTAACGGTTTCATTGTAGCTGATACTGGGCATTTGTGGGTATGGACAGGTGCTGTTACAAAATGGGTAGATGCAGGACAGATCATTGGCTTTACTGGAAGTCAGGGTCCCATTGGTTATACTGGTAGCCAAAGCTACACTGGTAGTTCAGGTTATACCGGTTCATTTGGCTACACAGGATCATTTGGTTACACTGGTAGTCAAGGTTATACAGGTAGTCAAGGTTATACAGGTAGCGAAGGCTATGTAGGCTCATTTGGTTACACAGGATCATTTGGTTACACAGGTAGCCAAGGTTATACCGGTAGTGAAGGTTACGTAGGCTCATTTGGTTATACAGGCTCATTTGGTTATACAGGATCATTTGGTTACACTGGTAGTGAAGGATACACGGGTAGTGAAGGTTATATTGGTAGTCGAGGATATATTGGTAGTCGAGGATATATTGGTAGCTTTGGATTTACTGGTAGTATTGGATTTACTGGATCAACTGGCGCAGGTTATGTAGGTAGCGAAGGTTACGTAGGTTCAATTGGTTATACAGGTAGTCCGGGATTTATTGGTCGAGACGGCTATACTGGTAGTGCAGGTTATCAGGGTGTTGACGGATATATAGGTAGTGAAGGTTACGTAGGATCATTTGGCTACACAGGATCATTTGGTTATACAGGTAGCCAAGGTATTCCTGGACAATATGTAATAGATATACAGCCCGGCCTAGGAGTTACTGTAACCGGTATAATAACAGGAACAGTTTCTACTGCTACGATTGCTATTGGGCAGGATGTTGGAATAACTGCTACAGTTACATTTACTAATGTAGTATTACAACCCGGTGGATACATAGAGTTCCAAAAAGTTCCTGAATATAGTCTAGGTGATGAAGGTGCTCACCAAATTGATAGAGCTCCGAGACACTATAACAATTACTCAGATTTTGTGAAATATCCATTCCAAACTTGGAGACCCAATGATACGTATTATGACGATTTATCTGGTAGCATTTACTCAATTGTTGAGCGGGTTCCTCCTGTATTAGATTTGCCTGTTATAGGTTATGCAGGTGATGTAGTCATGTACACAACTAGCATTAACGGACCGTTATCTTCTATTGGACTACAGGCCGGAATGGATGTAAGGGGAGATGGAGTAGATCCAACATGTCAATTAGTCAACAGTGATCCTCTTGATCAATATTCAGTTCCTTATACAGGTCCTGATATTAGCGGCTATTATACTCTTTATCTATCGCAGCCTAACCTAGGAGCTGTTACGACTGCTTCGTTTACAGGTTTTTATCTGCTAGACATAACTTCTAGGGGTTCATAATGGGAATTTTTTTCCAAATAAATACTAGAATATTATGACAAATGCTGTTTATTATTGGAACATACCTGCTACAGGGCCAGGCGGAACTGAATACAAATACGCTCCCGGAGATTGGTATGTTACTCAAGCCAAGGCAACAACAAAGTGTAATCCACCAAATGCTCTAAAACAGCTTTTGTGGAGTAAGCCTGCCGCCGGTCCCTATCCACCTACTTCAGTACCAGCAATTACTGCCACCGCACTGGCAGCTACTTTTACTGCCGGAGTAAACAGTAACTATGCTCAAGTTGTTGTAAATGTATTAGGTGGTTCGGCTTTATTACCTCCTGCAGGATCATATTCTGTAGGCAAATACGGAAAATCAGCAATATATAATGTTGCTATTAGTCCTCAATTGCCAATTGGATTATCACTTAATGTCACAACAGGTATAGTCACTGCTAATGATCCAGTAGATGCCTCTGGACCATTTATATACAATAATGCATCTATTGCAGTAACTGGAATATGTAACTCAGTATCTCCATTAACTCCGTACACTATCTCTGTCACTGATAGTTTTGGTACTGTAAAAACGGTTACCTTTAGTTTAGAAGTAAGCTCGGGTGGTGGAACACCAGTTGCTACTCCTCCAGTATTAGTAAGCAAAACTCTAGCTTCTGCCCAAGTTGGCGCTTCATATAACGATAGTATAACAGTGCAAAGCGGAACTGGAACTGCTCCGTTTACCTTTTCTAAAACTTCGGGTACATTGCCTACCGGAGTTACACTTAATGCAAACGGTACAATTACTGCTACCACTATAGGTAGTCCAATTGGAACATTTACATTTGGGGCAACAGTCAGTGATTCTGGTGGCCTTACCAGTTCAGCTGTAAATTATTCAATCGTAATCACAGCCGGGTCATTAGTTGCAACCCCTGTGATTAATGAAACTACCTTACCTAACGGTAAAACAACATTAAGTTATAGTCAGTCTTTTACTGTTAAGAGTGGGGGTACTGCTCCGTTTACTTGGTCCGTACAAACTGGTACGTTGCCTCCAGGGTTAGCACTCACTGGCAATACACTTGCAGGTATACCGTCAACAGTCGGAACATATAATTTTACAATTAAAGCAACTGATAGTACATTACCGACTGCTTTATCTGCTACACAGAGTTATACTGTTATAATATCGGCCTATCTTCCGGTTACTACTACGTTAGGTACAATTCCTACTTTAATTAAAAATAAAGTTGCAACGGCATTTACACCTGTAACAGCATTAAACGGAACAAGTCCGTATTCTTATGCGGCGAGCGGATTACCTGCAGGATTATCTATCAATGCTTCTACTGGTAGTATTACAGGAACACCAACTGCATCTGGAACATTTAGTGTAGTTGTTACTGCTACCGATAGCCAAGCAGGCGGTACTCCTAGTTCTAAAACGTTTAATCTTGTTGTTAACGAACCAACTGCTTTGGCAATTGTTTCTGCTAATCCAAACGTAAACGATCCTAAACAATTTATTAAAGGTGATTCAGTTAATTATACGCCTGTTACAACACAGGCAACCCTAGGCGGTGAACCGGCTGTTACATATACGATAGACCCTGTTGGATCTCTTACTGCAATTGGGTTATCATATAATTCTGCTACTGGTGCTATAACAGGAACAACAACTGGTCTTCTTGGAGTTACAAAATTTACTGTAACAGCGGCTGATACAGCTAGTCAAACAGCTGGACCTGTTGATGTTTATATTGAAGTAATTCTTACTCCGTTAACTGCAAGTATTTTAGTTCCGTCAACTTCTCTTGTACAGAATAAAACTATTACAGCATTCAAACCTGTTGGTGGCGCCGGTGGAGCTGATACCACTTACTCTTATGCTATAGACGGCACAGCATTACCAGCTGGACTTACACTTGATGGTGCAACTGGTATTATATCTGGAAAGCCTACTGTACAATCAGCCGCTACAAACTATACAATACAAGTAAGCAATTCAGCTGGTCAAACTGCTAAAGCTCAATTTTCAATTATAGTAAATGCTCCAAGAGCTCTTACAGTATCTGTACAGACCCCATTTGTTTCATTAGGTCAAAATAGCACAGCTGGTTTACCAGTTACTCCAGTACAGGTAACAAGTGCCGGTGAAGGAGTGCTAACTTATAGACTTCGTGCATTCAGTGCATTCGTAATTCTACCTAGTGGCCTAACCTTTAGTACTACTAATGGACAATTAATCACTAGTGGAACAGGTCCTAAAACAGTATTAGCTAAATCTCAATTTTACATAGAGGTAACTGATGAAGCAGGACAATCGGCTACTGGTTACTTCTACATAGAAGTCAAGGCAGTTCCATTAAGTGTAACTGCGGCAACACCTACTGTTAACGTAGAAGAGTTTAAGGCTGTTACAAGTTTTCCAACCGTTACTGTCGTAGGCGGTGTTACACCATTTTCTTATAGTATAATCCCTGATTTAACTAGTTTAACTTCGTTAGTGTTTTCCACAACAGCGGGCACAGTTTCTGGTACTCCTAATAAAATACTTAATACTACTACATTTACGGTAACAGTAACTGATGGTAATGCAACCCAAGCTAGTGCCAACTTTAATTTGGCTGTATATCCTCCACAAATTTCAGTAAGCCAAACTGCTGATGCAATTAAACAACTAACAAATAATGTTCCTTTTACTGGATTTAGCCCGGTAACAGCAACTGGGGGATACGGAACCCTTACATATAGTATTGAAAGTGCTTTTGCTACAGACACAGGGTTAACATTTGATTCGACTGGTCAAGTGGTAGGTGGAACTCCGAACGTTGTTCTTAACACTTCAACGTATACAATTACTGTAACTGATTCAAATCCAGTTCCACAAACATCTACTGGCACATTAAAACTTACTATTGTTCCGTTACCGCCGTTGACTACTGCCTTGTTATCTGGCATAAAGACTTATGCATTTGAAGTAAACAAAACGGCAGCATCTGTTATTCCTGTTGTAGTTGATAAAACAGGGTATGGAGCTATAAGGTGGGAAATTGACCCAGCTAATATAACGGCTATTACTGGAGGTATTACTTTTAGTGGTAGTTCAGCACAGCTAGGCGGAAGACCTACTATTCAGGACGCTCGTGATTATACCATCACTGCTATTGATAGTGCTGGCCAAAGAAGTTCACAAATAGTAAACATTGTAATTAATACCGGACCAGTTACGGCCGTAACTACTTCGTCTGGAGGTAGTTACACACTTACTAGAAATATATCTACCTCATCTTTTAAACCTGTTTGGGGTAGTGGCGGGTTTGGCAATTTACAATATGCTATTTCTCCAAACATTGAAACTGCTACAGGATTAGAGTTTAATACAAGTACAGGTTTCATTAGCGGAACTGCAACTACTCAAATTAGTAAAACTTTCTTTGATGTAAGTGTTACTGATGAAACAGGAGATAAAGCAACTGCACAGTTTGATCTTACAGTTAATTTACCAGATCCAGTAACCATACTATCTTTTACTTCAGTAGTTGACGTAACCTGGAAAACACCAATTACTGCCTCAATTAAGCCTGTAATTGGAACAGGCGGATATCCTCCTAGTGGTGTGCTGTCTTACGCAATTGATCCTCCTCTTAACGGAGTTGGAACTAACGGATTAACTTATTCCAGCGCTGGTATTCTTACTGGTACCCCACAAAATACTGGAACTTCTGTTTATACAGTAAGTGTAAAAGATAGTTTATTACAAGAAACTACACAGACAATTAGTATAAGAGTTTCATTTCCAGCTCTTACTACAGTATTATCTCAGCCTAATGTTCAACTGGTACAAAATGTAACATCGGCAACTAATTTAAGACCAGTTACTGTTTCGAGCACAGGTACAGGTGATTTAGTTTATTCTATTACACCAAATACATTACCTGCAAACTTGTCATTTAACACTAGTACTGGTGCTATTAATGGATACTCTTTTAATCCGTTTAATACATCTAGTTTTAAAATTGAAGTAATTGATAGTGTAGGTCAAGTTAGTAGTAAGACATTTAACTTATGGGTATCACAACAACCGCCGCCTCCTGTTATCAATGTTACAGTTAACCCTGCAACATCTGCTACTGTGCTTACACAGTACACAAGGGCAACTACTTTTACTCCAGTAACAGGTAACGGCGGTACAGGAAAACTTTCATACTATATTCAACCTAGTCTACCAGCAAACTTATTGTTTAGTACTGCTACTGGACAAATTTTAGGTATTCCGGTTAATGCTCAAAACACTACAACTTATTCTGTAACAGTTGAAGACCAATACCCTGTTCCACAAAGGAATACAGGCACATTTACCTTGGCGGTCTTACCACCACCGCCTATTGAATTAGAAAGTACAACTACTTGGACCTTAATTAAAAATGTAGGTTATAGTTTTGCTCCTGTGACTGCCCAAGGAGGTATTCCACCATACACTTTCGCATTAGATTCATTCCTGCCTCAAGGACTTGTATACAATACTATAACAGGCCAGATAACAGGTGAGCCATCGGAAGTATGGGGTTATCAAACATACATTGTTTCAGTTAATGACAACTATAATACCCTAGATATATTTGGGGGTTATCCAGCAAGTATTTCGTTTGATTTTCAGGTTATAGATCCAGATCCTCTTAATGTTGTACAAAGTATTCCTTCTATTGTTCTACAACAAGGAGACAAAGTTGAGCCTGTACGTGTTCCTGTTACAGTCGTAGATGCCGGATATGGAACACTTACATATACAATTACACCGCCTCTTCCTACAGGATTAACTTACAATAATGGAGTATTAGCTGGTACTGCATCGGTAATGAATGCTAATACATTGTATTCAGTAACGGTAGCAGACCAGGCTAAACAACGTTCTACTGCTACTTTTAATTTAGCAGTAATTCCAATTCCTGTTTCGGCAGACCAAAAGATACAAGGTAAAGACTTTACAAGACTTATACCTTTTGCACCAGCATTTCAACCTGTAGAAGGTAAAAATGGTTACACTCCATTAAACTACAGTTTACAAATTGGCGGAATTCCTGCAACATTCCCTAACGGTATTAACTTTAATACTTCGACTGGTATTATTGCTGCCGGTACGCCATTAGCTACACTTGCAACTACTACCTATACGATTGTTGTAACAGATAGTCAGGGTAACACAGCTTCGCAGCCATTTAAGATATATGTCGGAGATCCAACGCCTCTCAATACGTTTGTTGATGTTCCGTCTATTTCTGCAATAAGATTAGTTACTTCAATAAATGAATTTCCAGTAAGTGCTAGTGGTGGCGAAGGTAGTATCACTTTTAGTATAGGAGGAAGTCTTCCTTCTGGATTAACTTTTTCTAGTATTAACGGTAAGTTGTCTGGAGTTGCTTCTAGCTCTATACCTTCAACTGCTTTTAGTGTTACTGCTAAAGATAGTATAGGACAGGCAAGCACACAGACTTTCCAACTTGAAGTTAAAGATCCTCCGTTGGTTTCAACAGGAACTACTGCTTCAATAGTATTATATCAGTATAAACAAATTGCACCAATAACTCCTACTACGGTAGTTGGTGGTACAGTTCCGTATACATTTACTATAACTCCTGATTTAACAGCTTCTGGTCTTACTGTTAATTCGGGAACTGGTATTATTTCCGGTACACCAATTGTTACAATACCAGGGACACAATATACAGTTGTTGTTACAGATAACAGTTTTCCGCAACAAACAACCAGTACTGAATTCTTATTAACTATCGAGCCTCCTGCGGCACTGACATTTACTCCGGTTCAGACAGCATTTACTCTTACTATTGGAACAAGCTATGTAGGACTTGATACTATTACAGGTAACGGCGGTACAGGAGATCTATTTTATAGTATTGATCCGTCTTTATCTACCGCAATACCTGGACTTACATTTAATACAAGCACTGGTGCAATTTCTGGTACTCCTAGTATAATAACCACTGGTACGTTTAATTTAACTGTTACAGATTCTGCTGTAGTACCACAAACAACTAGTACAGAAATATCAGTCGAAGTTATTGCAAAACCAATTAAACTTACTGTACTACAGAATACACTAGTTCTTACTCGATATCAGCAAGTTACTCCTATTGCAGGAATTATTCCAGTTCAAGCATCAGACGGGTATGGATCTTTCAGTTACGAAATAAATCCTTTACTACCAGGCAATCTTAAGTATGATCTGTCAACTGGTGCTATTACAGGAACTCCAACAAGTCCCGGAAGCACTAATACATACGATGTAACCGTAAGAGATCAAGTAGGACAAGTTACTACTGCTAGTTTTGTTCTTACTGTTGGTGCTAACCTACCTGATTCAATTGTATTAACAGTACCAAATAACCCTGTTGTATTGTCTCAAAATCAATATAGTGTTTTTAAACCTGTAGAGGCAAGTGGCGGGTTTACTACACCTTCGAGTCCGTTCGTATACAGTATTAACACAGCAACTAATCAGTTGCCGTCAACCCTTACATTTAATCCAGCTACTGGAGAAATAAGCGGTGTTCCTTTAGCACTGACTAATGACACATCATACACTATTACTGTAACAGACGGTGTTCCCCAATCGCAGTCAATAACATTTACTTTACGTGTTGAACTTGCAAGTACAGTAAGTGGTAAAGGTTACACTGGTAGTAGGGGATTTTCAGGTAGTCAAGGTTACACAGGCAGTCGAGGAATAGGTGGTATACAAGGTTACACTGGTAGCCGAGCATACACAGGTAGTCAAGGTGAAACAGGTTATGTAGGTAGTGAAGGTTACATAGGTTCATTCGGCTACACTGGTTCACTTGGCTACACTGGTAGTCAGGCATATACAGGTAGTCAAGGCTATAGCGGTAGTAGAGGAGATCTTGGTTTTACAGGTAGTCAAGGAGCACAGGGTCCTGCAGGAACCAGCGTTAATATTGTTGGTAGTGCGGCAAACTATGCAAGTTTACCAGATGGATATACAGGCGATACAGGCGATGGTTATCTTACTACCGACAATGGTCACCTTAATGTCTGGACAGGCAGTGGATGGGATGATGTAGGACAAATCCTTGGTTTCACAGGTAGTCAAGGTTCCGGTTTCTATTTCCGGGGACCTTGGGATCCTGCAATAACCTATGGTGTTGGCGATCTTGTTCTTATATATGGAACAAACTATGTATCTCTATTACCTAGCAACCTTAATCATCAACCGCCAATTGTAGGTCCGTTTGGGCCTTGGTGGGATGTATTTGTTTCTCGGGGAGAGTATGGTGACCCTGGTGATATAGGCCCACAAGGTTATACAGGTTCTAGTTCTGGATTTACTGGATCATTTGGTTATACAGGCAGTACTGGTTATACAGGTAGTAGAGGCTACACAGGTTCACAAAGCTATACTGGATCAGTAGGATACACTGGTAGTCGAGCGTATACAGGTAGTGCAGGTCCGCAAGGTTTCTTGGGTAGCAAGGGCTTTACTGGTAGCCTAGGAGGGCTAGGTTATACTGGTAGTCAAGCCTATACAGGTAGTAGAGGATTTGCAGGTAGTCAAGGCTATACAGGATCATTTGGCTATACTGGATCATTTGGCTATACAGGTAGTAAAGGCGACCCAGGCGCCGGAGTACGTATAAGAGCAACTGTTGCGCTGGTAGATGATATCCCTGCAACTGCGTTAACTATCATTAATCTACAAGAAGGCGACGGCATACTTGATAATGAAACTGGTTATCTATATGTTTACAATGGAGCAGTTTGGGTCAATGTTGGACCTTTCCGAGGCTACGATGGAAGTCAAGGCTATAGCGGTAGTAGAGGTTATATAGGTAGCAGAGGTTACACAGGTTCACAAAGTTATACTGGATCAGTAGGATACACCGGTAGTCGAGCGTATACAGGTAGTGCAGGTCCTCAAGGATTTACTGGTTCACAAAGTTATACTGGTAGTTTTGGTTACGCTGGTTCATTTGGCTATACAGGTAGTAGAGGTTACACAGGTAGTAGAGGTGCTGGCCTTAATATACGTGAAGTATTACCAGATTACGCTACATTCATAAGTGTAATAGGCCTAACTGGTAATATTGATACTAACAATGGAATCATATTCATCCCTGGTGATTGTGTGGCTATTGCCGAATCTGGCGAATTATACTCATACAACGGCATTAGTTGGGATAACGCAGGACTATACAGAGGTTTTGCTGGATCATTTGGTTATACTGGTAGTAGAGGTTATATAGGTAGCAGAGGCTACACAGGTTCACAAAGCTATACTGGATCAGTAGGATACACTGGTAGTAGAGCTTACACCGGTAGTATGGGATTTGCTGGTAGTCGTGGTTATATTGGTAGCTTTGGTTATACTGGTTCATTTGGTTATACTGGTAGCTTTGGTTATACTGGTAGCAGAGGTGCTCCGGGAGCTGGTGTTAAAATTGTTGCATATTTGTCAACTCTACCAGATCCTGTATCTTATACAGACGGCGACGGCATTGTTCTTTCTACAGACAAACATTTATATGTAAATGTAGAGGGCAGTTGGGTAGATGTAGGACCTTTTATTGGTTACACAGGATCTGCTGGTTACACTGGCTCATTTGGTTACGCTGGTAGTCGAGGATATACTGGTTCACAAAGTTACACAGGATCATTTGGTTACACTGGTTCATTTGGTTACACTGGTAGTCGAGGTGCAGGTTATACTGGATCCGCTAGCACTGAAGTAGGTTATACAGGATCTGGTTATTCAGGTAGTCGAGGGTTTATTGGTAGTAAAGGATTTACAGGTAGTCAAGGTAGTCTTGGTTACTCTGGATCTGGATATGCTGGTAGTAGGGGTTATGCTGGTAGCCGAGGCGATACAGGCTATATAGGTAGCTTTGGTTATACTGGTAGCTTTGGCTTTACAGGTAGCCGAGGCGCTGGCGTTATTATAAAATTTAGCTATCCGGACTACAATACATTCACAACACAAGTTCCAGTACCGCCGGGTAATCGAGATAACGTCAACAACAAAGATTATCTTGCTGGTGATATTATTGCTGTTTATTCTACCAGCGAAATATTTGTATATGACGGACAAAATTGGTTCTCCGGCGGTCGTCACATAGGATTTACAGGTAGTGCAGGTTTTAGAGGCAGTGATGGATATGCAGGTAGCCGAGGCAATATAGGATTTACTGGCTCAATAGGTGGTATCGGATGGACCGGTAGCATTGGATGGACTGGAAGCCAGGGCGCAGGATTTACTGGTAGTCGGGGCGATTTAGGATATATTGGTAGTCGAGGCAGTCGAGGCTACACTGGATCTGGATATGCTGGTAGTAGGGGTACTACAGGATTTGGTGGTAGTCGGGGCGATTTAGGATATATTGGTTCTACAGGCGATCAAGGATTTACTGGTAGCCAAGGTGTAGGATTTACTGGTTCACAAAGTTATACAGGTAGTCAAGGTGATAGAGGTAGCAGAGGTTATACTGGTAGTATTGGTTGGACTGGTAGTAATGGTTTTACTGGTTCCCAAAGTTACACAGGTAGCCAAGGTGTAGAAGGTTATGTAGGTAGTGAAGGTTATGTAGGTAGCGAAGGTTATGTAGGTAGCAGAGGGTATATTGGTAGTAGAGGTTTTACTGGCAGTAGAGGTTTTACTGGTTATACAGGATCTAGTTTTACTGGAAGTCAAGGTGAAACAGGGTATACTGGTTCACAGAGCTATACTGGTAGTCAAGGTTATGTAGGTAGCCAAGGTGCCGTTGGTCCACAAGGCCCAGCAGGTACAAGCGTAAACATAGTAGGATCTGTATCAACCACGTTAGACTTGCCTAATCCTTACACTGGATCTTACGGGGATGGTTACATCGTATCATCTACTGGCAACTTATATGTATGGAACATCCAAGGATGGACTAACGTAGGACGTATTTTAGGTTATACTGGTAGTATTGGTTGGACTGGTAGTTCTGGTTTTACTGGTTCTCAAAGCTATACAGGTAGCCAAGGCGACATCGGATACAGCGGCAGTTTTGGGTATAGCGGTAGTAGAGGTTATGCTGGCAGTAGAGGATTTACAGGTAGTCACGGATTTATTGGTAGTTTTGGTTATACAGGTAGTGAAGGTTATACAGGTAGTGAAGGTTATGTAGGCAGTCAAGGTTATGTAGGTAGCTTTGGTTACACAGGTAGCTTTGGTTACACAGGTAGCGAAGGACCACTTGGATATACAGGTAGTTTGCCGGCTGGATTAGCAACCAATGCTATCGATACTGTTACATTGCTTTCTGGATACAAGTTTATTCCAGAAGATAACGGTATTCAAGATTTGGGTGGACCTAATAACAGATTCGGTACACTGTATCTAGCAGGACAAACTATTTCTCTAGGCGATACAGTCCTTACAACTAATACTTCAACTGGGGCATTGAGTTTATCTAGTGACACAGGAGCGGCAGTAGGTCTTCAACTATCTAACATTGAGTTAAACACAGGAACACAGAAAGTTACAGTTCTTACAACAGGAACCGGAAACCTTTATGTACTTAATGCTGATAATATAGCTGCCGGATTAAAAGTAGGATTTTTAGAGTTTGGTACTAGTACTAACAGTATAACATTTGCAACAACACAATCTAGTGTTGCTTCGTTAGTAGATAGTCTGAATAGAAGAGCTAAACTACAGGTTGGTGCCCTTGAAGTTGGAACTGGTACTAACAATACAACTATCTATAATACAGCATCTGGAATAATTTCATTCCTTGATTATTCTGGAGCTAAAGTAAGATTACAAATTGGTTCTATTGAAATTGGAACTGGTACAACAAGGACAATCCTTACAAATGATAACCTTGGCAACTTCCTTATAACAACAGAAGAAGGTACTATTGTTAACGGTTATTCAGGTAGTCGAGGATTTTCAGGGTCATCTGGTTATACTGGTTCATTTGGCTACACAGGCAGTGAAGGTTATGCAGGTTCATTTGGCTACACTGGTAGTGAAGGTTACGCAGGTAGTACAGGTTACACAGGTAGTCCTGGATATCAGGGTAGAGATGGATATGTAGGTAGTGCTGGTTATCAAGGTAGAGATGGTTTCACTGGAAGTCAAGGAGATATAGGATATACTGGCAGCGAAGGGTATGCTGGATCGTTTGGTTACACTGGTTCATTTGGTTACACTGGTTCATTTGGCTACACAGGATCATTTGGCTACACTGGATCGTTTGGTTATACTGGTTCGTTTGGTTACACAGGATCATTTGGTTACACTGGATCATTTGGTTACACCGGTTCATTTGGCTACACTGGTAGTGAAGGTTATACTGGATCATTCGGCTACACTGGATCGTTTGGTTATACTGGTTCGTTTGGTTACACAGGATCATTTGGTTACACTGGATCATTTGGTTACACCGGTTCATTTGGTTACACAGGATCATTCGGCTACACTGGTAGTTCGGGTTATACTGGTTCGTTTGGTTACACAGGATCATTTGGTTACACAGGCAGTGAAGGCTATGTAGGATCATTTGGTTATACTGGTTCATTTGGTTACACAGGTAGCTTTGGTTATACTGGTTCATTTGGTTACACAGGTAGTGAAGGTTATGTAGGCAGTCGTGGCGCAGACGGATTTGTAGGCAGTCAAGGTCCAGTAGGCCCTCAGGGTGTAAGCATAAATTTTGTTGGCGCAACAGATCTTATTTCACAACTTCCGCCTACAGGAAATAATGTCAATGATGCATATATTGTATACGAAGACGGTGATTTATATGTATGGAATGGAACCCAGTGGTATAGCGTAGGTCAAATTATGGGCTACAACGGTAGCCGAGGCGATATAGGATATACTGGCTCACAAAGCTATACAGGTAGCTTTGGTTACACTGGTTCATTTGGTTACGCAGGATCATTTGGCTACACTGGATCTTTTGGTTACACAGGTAGTAGAGGTTACACAGGTAGTGCAGGCTATACGGGTAGTGCAGGTTATTCAGGTAGCTTTGGTTACACTGGATCATTTGGTTACACAGGTAGCTTTGGTTACACTGGATCATTTGGTTACACAGGTAGCTTTGGTTATACGGGATCATTTGGTTACACAGGCTCATTTGGTTACACCGGTAGTCGAGGTTTTATTGGTAGTCAAGGATATGTCGGTAGCACAGGCTATTCGGGTAGCCAAGGTTATACGGGATCATTTGGTTATACGGGCTCATTTGGTTACACAGGTAGCCGGGGTTATACAGGCTCATTTGGCTACACTGGATCATTCGGCTACACTGGTTCATTTGGTTATACAGGCTCATTTGGTTACACTGGTTCATTTGGTTATACAGGCTCATTTGGTTACACTGGATCATTCGGCTACACTGGATCATTTGGCTACACAGGTAGTACTGGCGCAGGTTTTGTAGGATCATTTGGTTACACAGGATCATTTGGTTTCACAGGTAGCCAAGGCTATTCGGGTAGTGCAGGTTACACTGGTAGTGCAGGCGCAGGATTTACAGGTAGTAAAGGAACAGACGGAGCTTTTGGTTATACTGGATCTATTGGTTTCCAAGGTAGCGTTGGTATAGGATTTACTGGAAGTCGAGGATTTGCTGGTAGTATAGGTTGGACAGGTAGCACAGGTTATACTGGTAGTGATGGTTATACTGGTAGTAGAGGTGATTTAGGCTATACTGGTAGTGTTGGTTTTGGCTATACTGGTAGTCAAGGTGTAGGTTTTGCAGGTAGTCAAGGTCTTATTGGTTATTCGGGTTCTAGTTCTGGATTTACTGGTAGTGAAGGATTCACCGGAAGTCTTGGACCAATCGGTTACACTGGTTCTAGTTCTGGATTTACTGGATCTCAAGGTATAATAGGATTTAGTGGCAGTCAAGGACCAAAGGGTGATCGAGGCACACAGGGTGATATAGGTTATGTAGGTAGTTTTGGCTATACTGGTAGTATCGGTTATACAGGTTCACAAAGCTATACAGGTAGCCAAGGTGAATTAGGTTATACTGGTAGTAGAGGCTTTGTAGGTAGTCAAGGTATTGATGGCTTTACTGGTAGTAGAGGTTTTCTTGGCTATGTTGGTAGTCAAGGTGTTGGCTATGTTGGTAGTCAAGGTGTTGATGGCTTCACTGGTAGTAGAGGAGCTGGTGGATTTACTGGTAGTCAAGGCGCTGGAGGATTTAGCGGTAGCAGGGGTGTATTTGGTTACACAGGTTCTGCTAGCCAAGTTGCAGGTGCTACAGGATTCATAGGTAGTCGTGGTTCCCTTGGTTACACCGGTTCACGAGGTGAAAGAGGTACACAAGGCGATTTAGGTTATGCAGGTAGTAAAGGTATCGGCTACACTGGTAGCGGATCCTCACTTACAATAAGTCTTATCAATATTGATAATTCATATGCCAATACTGTAACCAATGTTATAGGTTTAAGATTTGATTCTGATTCTGGATTTGATGTTACTGATCTAGGATCAGGCAACGTTAAGATTGGTATGAACAGTACATTTAAGTACTGGGAAGTAGCAGGCCAAGAAACATTAGTTGCAGAAGGACTAGATCGCATACAATTAATTGCTGGTCCAAACGTAGTATTAGAAACAAATCCGATATCAGATCCTAAATCACTTACAATAAGAGCGTTAGATGGATATGTATTCCCTACTACAGACGGCGAATATGGACAAGCATTATTTACAGACGGATTTGGAAATCTATTCTGGACCAATACTACTGGCACAAGCGTAGGTGCTAGAGGATTTGTTGGTAGTAAAGGCTTTATTGGCAGTGTTGGCTACACAGGTAGTCAAGGTATAGCGGGTGTAGCTGGATTAAGAGGTTATACAGGTTCTAGTTCTGGATTTACTGGAAGTGGCGGCGCAGGCTATGTTGGAAGTCGAGGAGTACAAGGTCCTCCAGGATCTGCAATCTTTATCAAGACAGTTGTATTAACTTCTGCAAACCTTGATCCAAACTACACCGGCATTTATGGCGATGCAATATTTGTAGAAGATACAGGTCACGTTTGGGTATGGATACAGGAAGCTGGAGTTGGCATTTGGTATGATGCAGGCCCAATAGTAGGATATTCTGGAAGTCAAGGCGTAGGATTTACCGGTAGTCGAGGTTTCTTTGGTTACACAGGTTCTAGTTCCGGATTCACTGGATCTCAAGGTGGAATTGGTTACGTAGGTAGCTTTGGTGCTAGGGGCTTCTTTGGTAGTCAAGGTGCTATAGGCTATACAGGTTCTAGTGCAGGCTACACTGGTTCAGGCGGAAATGGTTACACAGGTAGTCCAGGTTTAGGTCTTAAAATAGTCAACAGTGTAACAACTTCTACAAGTCTTCCTCCTAGTTATGGTGGAAATATAGGAGATGCGTACTTTGTTGAAGTTTCACGTGATGTTTGGATATGGATTGGCTCAGGTTGGGTTAATATTGGTCAAATATCGTCTACAGGAGGCGGCGGAAATGGTTACACAGGTAGTGCAGGTACAGGTACAGGTACAGGCGGCTCACCTAATTTAGATGGTGGTTATCCTAATACAAATTACGGCGGAGTTGCCCGACTTGATGGCGGGGGCGTGATCTTATAAATATGGTAAATGATGTGGAAAAAGCGTAAATTATGGCTGTACAAATCCAATTAAGAAGAGGACCTGCCGCTGAATGGACTTCAGCTAATCCCGTTCTCGCGCAGGGAGAAATTGCTGTAGAACTAGATACTAGCCTATTTAAAATAGGTGACGGTGTTACAGCTTGGCGAGATTTGCCCTATGGCGGATTAAGAGGTTATGCAGGTAGTTCTGGTTATGTAGGTAGTTTTGCCAACATGGCTGTTGCTAATGTGTTATACGTAAGCAAAAGCGGAAATGATGGAAATAACGGAACTAGTCTTAACAGCAGTAAACTTACATTAAGAGCGGCTTTAGAAATTGCTACTCCGGGAACTACTATTTTTGTTAAGAGCGGAGATTATACTGAAATCAATCCTATGATTGTTCCCCGTGATGTAGCTGTTATAGGTGATAACCTCAGAGCTGTAACAATACGTCCTGCATTTTTAGATCAAGATTTATTCTGGGTTAACAACGGATGTTATTTGGCACACATGACATTCAAAGACCACGTTGAGCCAGCTGCCGCAGTTGCGTTTAATCCAGATGGTAGTGCAGGAGTTATTAATCAGAGTCCGTATGTGCAAAACTGTACAAGTATTACATCAACTGGTACTGGTATGCGTATTGACGGCCGTCACGCATTAGGTACTAAATCAATGGTTGTTGATGCATACACACAATACAACCAGGGTGGTATAGGTATACATTTGCTTAACAGAGGTTATGCACAGTTAGTTTCTGTGTTTACTATCTGTTGTGATAAAGGATTCTTTGCAGAAACTGGCGGATTCTGTTCTATTACTAATAGTAATAGTTCTTTTGGTAACTATGCGTTGTATGCAGATGGTGTAAGTGATCCTATCCAAACAGCCACAGTTGTAACTGCTACAGGTAGAACAGCAGTATTAAGCGGAATTAATTTTAGGCCTAGTATTGGAGATGCAGTTCGTTTTGGAAATACTTCAACATATTATACTGTTAACACATCTACTGCTTTACGAATTGGGTCACATTTAATTGTTCAGCCTACTATTGCCAACGAAAATGCTAACTTAAGAAACGCTAGACAGTTTATTCTTAACAAAAAAGCAGTTATTCAGGTTGAAACAACTCGATTCCTTAACGAAACGTATCCTACTTTTCAATTTAACAGTTTCAAATGTAATAGAGATATTGAAACAATGCTGAACGCAGTTTGTTATGATATGTGTTTTGGTTCAAACTATCAATCTGTTGCATCTGGAATTGCATATAGAAGAAACTCTAGTAAAGTTGTAATTGATGATCAACTTACTGAAACATTGGCGGCTATACAATTTGTCAAGGGCAAGGCGCTGGCTGCACTTACATTGGGCACACTTGCTTATACAAGAGTAAGTGATAATTTTGATATTATTCTTGATATTTTAGAAAACGGATTAAGTGCAGTCCCTGTAATTGTATATCCTAGTCCTACTGTAGTAGAAGTTGATATAAGAAATGCAGTTGACCAAATACAGGTCAACAAAGACTTTATACAAGCAGAAGCAATGGCCTATGTCGCACAATATACAACCAGTTCTTCTTTTAATTATAACCAAGACAAATGCTATAGAGATACTGGATTAATTGTCGATGCTGTCGCACAAGATTTATTATTTGGCGGTCAGAGCCAAATTACATTTGCCGGAGTACAATATTATACTCAAGGCAGTTACACTGGCCAAATTCCAAATGAAATTACTACAACAACTGCGGCCATTAACTATGTAAGTTCACTGGCACAAAAAATTGTACAAAATATCACTACTGGCACGAGATATCAAAACACGGTTACACAGGTTGTTAATAATCTTGCTACTGCTACTCTTGTAACAGTAGGTTTGATTGCGGCTGATTTTAAAGTAATTACAGATATACTCACGTCCGGTACAAATCATGTAACTGATATTATTGTTCCTAACAGACTTACTACTAGTACAAACTCTAATGTTTGGAACGCTTTCAATTCTCTACAGGCAAACAAAACATATTTGCAAGCAGAAGCAATTGCCTACATAGAAGAAACTAAAACAGGCTTTAAGTATAATCAAGTTAAATGCTATAGAGATACTGGACTTATTGTTGATAGCTTGGCATTTGACCTATTATACAGCGGAACAAGTCAGAGTGTATTTGCAGGATTACAATATTGGAATCAAACAAATCGTATTGAACAAAATATATCGTCTACAGCAACTATTTCTGCAATAAGCAATATAAAAAATTTAGCAATTAACTTGTCGGCAGTATCTAACAATAGTACCGCATCGTCCTCAGTACTTAATAATTTTAATAAAATCCTTAATATTGTTTCATCGGGTACAGTTGCAGTAACAGACAATATAGTTCCTAACGGATCTACATCCACTGATGCTCAAATAATAGATGCTTATAATGCTATACAATCAAACAAGAGAGATTTTGTTTTTGATACAATTGAATACATATCGACTAATTTCCCAAATCTTGAATATAATCCTGCAACATTTACACGAGATATGGGGAACATTTTAGACAGTATTTCTTTTGATTTGCTACATGGCGGCAATAGACAAAGTACAATGGTCGGAGTTTATTACTATAATTTTTCTACTTCAACTTCGGCCATTATAGGAGAGACTACACAAACTGTTGCGGCATATAACCATATTAAATCTATAACAGCTGATATTGTTAAAGGTATTCCAGTTACTATTACGTATCAGAATACAGTAACGCAGACAACAAGTACAAATATTGCTACCAACATTGAAGTATCTGAGATTGACAACAGGGTTGATTTAATAACAAACATTATACTTAACGGACCGTCAGTTGCAACATCTCGAAATTCCATTGGACTTATTCAATCAAATACTGCTACAATTAAATATGCATTTGATTTATTAATAGCAAATAGAACATTTATTCAAGCAGAGACAGTGGCATATATCAATGCTAATAATGCTACCACTTTCGAATACGATAGAGTCAAGTGTAGAAGAGACGTTGGTTATATGGTTGATAGTGTAAGTTTTGACTTACTCTACGGCGGAAATAAGCAGGCTGTTCAAAGTGGTGTTCTATATTATTCTTATACTACTGCTACTCAAATTGTAGGCGAAATTCCAGAAACTATTGCCGCTTATAACTACATCACTACGCTTGCTCAAAATATTATAACAGGCACACGAATTGATACTGTTTATCAAACTTCCGTAGAACAAACAAGAAGTGATAACACAGGAACATCAGCTGAAGTAGCTATAATAGGTCAGTTAATAGGAACACTTACTAATATTATAAGCAGTGGCACAACTGTTGCACCTGCCTTTGTGCCAATACCTCTAACACAGAGTACAAGTACCTATGTACGTAATGCGGCTGCTTTACTCAAGGCCAATAGAAAATTTATTCAAGAAGAGATCATTGCCTATATTAACAATGTCTATTCTACGTTAGAAGATCAGTTTGAGAATGAAGTCGTTTATACATTAGACTCTATAAGTTATGATATGTTATATGGCGGTAATAGTCAAATTACTGTTCAGGGTGAATTGTATTACAACGGACATATTAAAACAGTTGCCGCAGAACTTACAAATGTATTGTCTGCATATAATTTTATTAATTCTCTAACACAAAAAGTTATTCAAGGTATTAGTGTTACTCCTTTACAAAACACAATAGCACAAGACACAGTATCAATAAGTCCTGCATCATCGGGGACTGTTACAGTGCTTACTGATAAATTTAATATATTGAGTAATATACTCACTAATGGATACACTATCTCAATTACTTTTGAAGAAACTATAAGAAGTATACCAGTTCCTTCTGAATCAGCAACTTTCTATCAATACAGTTTAATTGTTTCAACAGGACACAGTTTTGAATGGATTGGTGCAGGAGTTAACATTGACAGTGCATTGCCATACCTTGGAGGCGAACCTATATCATCTAATCAAGGTTTTGAAATTAATGGCGGAAGGGTTTATTTTACAGGAACTGACCAGAGAGGCGACTTTAGAATTGGTAACGACCTTGTTATTAATAGAAACAATGGTACTATCTCTGGAAGAACATTCACCAAGAGTCTATTTGCAGTAATGACTCCATACATTTTATCAATCGGAAGCTAATATGGCCAATAATACTCCATTAAACACGTTTAAGAATTTAGCAGTAGAATTAACTACTAGCACCACAATAGTCTATACAACTCCGGCCGGAGTTACAACTATTGTACTTGGCGCAATGGCATCTAATTTTTCTAACCAGGCTACAACAGTAAAATTTTCGTTAGTTAAAAATTCTACTGAATTTGTGTTACTTAATGATTTTGAAATACCTCCAAATGATGCGGCTGAAGTTATTACTAGTAAATTAGTAATTGAGGAAAATTCATCCGTACAAGCATCGGCAGGCGAAGATGGCAGACTTAATCTAGCATTCAGCATATTAGAAACAAGCAATGAGTAATTTTATAAAACCAAGATTATTAAGTGGCAGAGTTAAGAAAGTCACCGGTGAACGGTTAGACGGGTCCCGCTACGAGTATATAGGTCTAGCACAGGCTGAACCTGATCTTGGCCAGCCTGCAGAAAATGGTTCAGTTCTTTTAAGCCTTACAACAGGTACAAGATATTGGTCATCTGCTCTTAAAATAATTGACGACGTAGTAAGATTAGAGTCGGGTATTGTATCTAATAGTACATATACTGGTGCATTGGTGGTAACAGGCGGAGTAGGCGTAGATGGCAGAATTACCACAGCTGAAATCTACGCCGACTATGGACGATATACTAACTTATCAGCTACTACAATATATGCGGAAAGTGGTCAAAATGCTAGTTCTACTAACACCGGAGCTCTACAGGTTTTTGGCGGTATTGGTGTAGCGGGAAATATTTTTGTAGACGGCGAAATTATCGCGCAAAAATTAACAATTGAATATACAACAGTTACAACTACATTGGTAGTAACAGATGATATAATCACAACCACTAATGAAACTAATGCTGAAGGCACAGATACCGGAGCACTAGTTGTAGCCGGCGGCGCAGGCTTTGGTAAAGATGTTTGGATTGGTGGAATCTTATATGTTGGCGGCTCTCAAGTTGTTACTACCGCTACAATTGGCGAAGTTTTTGCTGATACACTACAGACTGTATCTGATCGTGGCTTCACTACTACTAACCAAATCTATGTAGCCAACACATCGGTAAGCGAATCAACATCTACTGGCGCACTAGTAGTAGATGGCGGAGTAGGAATTGGTCAAGACCTATGGGTAGGCGGTGATATCCATATAGGCAAATCTATATACCTTGGCGATTCTCTAGTAATTACAACTTCGTCATTCCAGGAAAATGTTACAGAAACTCTGCAAAGTGTTACTAACAGAGGTAATTCAACTACCAATAGTATTTTTATTATTGGAGGCTTTGGAGAAAATAGCAATACTTCGACTTTTAATTCTGTATTAAGTTTTGATAATTCATATAGTGATATTGCTCGCGGCCCAAATAAAATTAAATTATTTGACGATTCTGTTTGGCAAGGCGGCTTTGGTATAAGTTATGATAGCCTAGACATTTACAGTGGTAGAAATACTAATTTTTATCAAGATAAAACAGCAGAAAATACTGGATCTCTAGTTCTATCGATTAGCACTTCTTCAGTTCGAATATGGAATACAACTCAAACAACTGCAACCAATACCGGTGCTCTTATTGTAGATGGCGGTGCATCAATTGGTGGAAATTTATGGGTTAACGAAACAATTTATAGTAGAGGCCTGCAGGTTGTTACCACAGCAAGTTTAGGTGGATTGGGCGTTGGTGTTATATTTGCAGGTACTGACACAGCATTAGATAATAATTACGGAATTGTTACAATTTGGTCAACTGCTACACTTGAATCAGTTACCAGCAGAGGTTCAACGACTACTCATATAATAAGAATTGAAAATGCCACTAATTCAACATCATCAGACAGCGGTGCGCTTACTGTAGGTGGTGGCGTAGGTATTGCACAAGATTTATGGGTTGGTGGCGACATTTACGTAGGCGGTGCAACAGTTGTTACTACATCTTCGTTCGACACCAACATTAATGAAACTTTACAAAGTGTTACTAACAGGGGTAATACAACTACCAATATAATAAGAGTTGCAAATACTACCAGTTCAACATCATCAGACACCGGTGCCCTTACTGTAGGCGGTGGGGTAGGCATTGGTGGCGATTTACATATAGGCAACCAGCTTTTCGTAGATGGTGCCGCAACTTTTCGAGGTAATGTTACCTTTTCTGGTACATCTACTTTTGTTTATTCTACAAGTACTTTATACACTGATAACTTTATTGACCTACATTTTCCAGCAGGTGAAGGTGCCAATAGCGGAGTATGGACAGTAGATGACGGAAAAGATATTGGACATATCTATCACCACTACAAAGCAGGCACAGGCGACGAACACGGTGCCTTAATCTGGCATAATGAATCTGATGAACTTCGTTGGTACATGGGCGGCACTGAATATGTAGGCGGCTCCCAAATATGGAGTTTTACCAGCGCAACTTTTGGTGTATTTAGAACCGGCGCTATACGTTTAGAGAATACTGAAACTTCTATTTCTACAACAACTGGTGCTCTACAGGTAATCGGCGGTGTTGGCATTGGTGGGGACTTGTACGTTGGTGGAGACGTTCATGTTGGCGAGACACTGTCGTTTGCAAATGGTGGAACTATTGTAGATACAACAACTACATTGGTATTGACACCACCCGGAGCACTGGCAGGACAGGGACTTGTTATTAGAACAACTGTAGGGGGTGGATTATCTACTCCCGACACATTTACTCCTGGTTCATCAGTAACAGTAACATTTACTGATAACGGATCGCATTTCAGTACAGGTGGATATGTAGACGATTCAGAAAGCAATACCTGGACCTATACCATTACAGGAATATCTCTAGCAGATTTAGGTAGTCCACTAACTGGATCATTCCTAGCAGAAAATTGGGGCGTGCCGGGCATTAGCCAAAATCAAATAACATTTAATATTCCTGGTGGAAGTAACGGTACTGGATTTACAATCACATTAGATAAAGTAGTTACCGAACCTCCTTATTATCTCAGCGGTGTTACAGGGTTAGACGAGTCCGGTCGCATTAGCCTCACTGTAGGATCCGTTACAACAAGCACTGAAGTAAGTCACGTACACTTAACATCTGCAGATCCTACTACAGTTGACCTGTATCTAGGTGACGATGATCAGTATGTTAAAATTGTTAAAAATGCTGGCGGAGTAAGCATCAAAGGCGGCAATAGTAACAGCTACGGCGGTGGTATAATTGTCAGTGGCGGCCAAAGTGCAAACAGTGTTGGTGGTACGATAGGTATCAGTGGCGGCCAAGGCCAGGGCGGTGGCGGCGATGTAACTATTTCAGGCGGTTATGCCACAACTGGCACAGGCGGCTTTGTTGGTATCTACGGTGGTGGATCGGGTGACGGAAATGCATCATGGGGTCAAATAGTTCTTGGAACTGGCGGTCAATATGAATGGATCTTTGGCACTGATGGTAAATTAACTGCCCCTGGTAAGATAGCTGTTCAATCAACAGCAAGTTCAACATCTACTAATACTGGTGCAGTAACTGTCGTTGGCGGAGTTGGCATTGGTGGCGACTTAAATGTAGGGGGAAGAGTAGACGGTGGTGGCGTAAGAACAACTTCATCGACTACTGCTCCGGAAAATCCTACTACAGGAGACATGTGGTATGATACTATTAATGAAGTATTACTTCGTTATACTGATGTAGGAACTGGCGTATTTTGGTTAGATCTTACCGGCCCAGTTTACAACTTTGGAACTACTTCAACATTTAATCCTAACCCAATTGTACTTACACCAACATACAACTTTGGAACCATCCCGTCATCGATTAACGAAGGATCGACTGGAACGTTCAATGTTATCACAAGTAATATATCTAACGGAACAACGTTGTATTGGAGACTTAACAAAACTAATTCAAGTAATGCTGATTTCCATGCTATTTCTGGATCATTTACCATTACAGATGACGAAGGATCTTTTGATGTAGAGACTGTAGCAGATTCAATTACAGAAGGTGAGGAACAATTCACTGTAAGTATTAAAACAGGTAGCGAAACTGGTCCAACAGTGGCTACAAGTAACTCTATTACTATAAATGACACCAGTGTGTTTATTGGTAGAAGCCTGTACAATCCAGGTGGCAACGCTAAAGATGTAGGACCGTTCTTAACAGGCACCCTGCCTTACGCTCTAGGAAGTAATACATTTACATGGGAAGCATGGATTAGGCCTACTTCTAAAACTAACAATGCATTCCCTGGAATTTTTGATTTAAGGACAAATGGTCTTGACAATTCAGGTTGGGGATTGTATTGGGAAAGTTCAGGCTCAAATGATCTAAATTTGAGAGATGGTAGTACATCTCGCAGATTTGTATCAGGAATAACATTAAATCAGTGGAGTCACGTAGCGGTTACTAGAGTAAGCGGACAACTCAGAGCTTATGTTAACGGAGTATTAAAAACTGGACCTCACACAGTAACCAATGATTACACAAGAACATTGTTCTATATAGGTGCTACATTTGATACATACTCTATGGAAGGCTATATAACTAATATAAGATTAGTTGTAGGCAATGCACTATACAGTGGTAATACATATACTGTACCTACTAAACCGTTGGCAGCTATTACAGACACAGTATTCTTGTTAACCGCAGATACTACAGCAACATATATCACTGATACAGGACCAAATAATATTGCTATTACAAATAATAGTGCAGGAAATAGTGACGTGATATCATGGTATAATGATACTCCGTTTGTTTAAAGTTAAGGAAAAAATGTAATGGCATTTCCAAGTTCACCAATAGACGGACAAGTAGAAGTAGTTAATAATATTAAGTATACTTTTAAGGCCAGTGCCAATGCTTGGTACAGACTTGCAGTATCTACCGCTACTACTATTAGTTCTGAAAACGTTTACGTTATAGGGTCAACTGATAGTTCAAGTACTAACACAGGAGCGTTACTTGTTGGCGGTGGTGCAGGCATTGTTGGAAATCTGCACGTAGGTGGGACAATAACTGCTGAAGGCGGCTTTTCTGGATTAAATGCTACTCGTATCTTTGAAAATACATCTAGCGTAGCTGTTAGTGATACTGGTAGTGTAAGTCAAGTTGTAATAACCATAGCAGATACTACAAATACAACATTTAGTCAAGGGCTAGTGGATATTAACGCAGATCTTGATGTGAATAGCGTAAGATGGAAAAATTCTACTACTAATGCGGTAAGTGTTTACCAAGTTTACAACCATGTTACACAAAGTTTGGATACAATTTTTGTATGATGACCGCAGAAGAGATTTTAGCTCAACTTGGACCAAACCCAACAGTAGAAGAATTAGCTGTCCATGCTAAAGGTCTACTAGGCGATAGTATAATTCCAATCGAAGCCAACACCATCTACGAATTTGGTATTTTATTACACGAATGGAATAATGATACAATATTCAATGAATTCCATGAACAACTTTTATCCAGCAGTGGGACAGAATATATCCCCAATCGTGCTGTAGAATGTTCTAACTATAGACCCCTCAGTAGATCTACTAATTACCTTCTTACAGCTGAAGAAGCATCATTAGTTGCACAAGATCCGAGAGTAGCAACTATCGATAGGACATTGTCTGCTAAAGGACTTAATCTTCGACCAATGAGTACGCAGACATCATCTGGTTGGAATAAAAGTGATACTGTTACAAATTCAATGCGTAATTGGGGATTGTTGAGAAGTACAAATAGGGCACAAATTTCAAATTGGGGCAGTGACGGAACAGTAAGCCAAACTGCAACAATCTCGTTACCTAATGAAGGTGAGCATGTTGATGTTGTTATCATTGACGGGCACATTCCGCCTAATCATCCAGAATTTGCAGTTAACCCTGATGGAACTGGAGGTTCTAGAGTAATCCAATATAATTGGTTTGCATTAGATCCCATTGTAAAAGGTACAAGCACAAGTACATATGATTATAACCTTACTTCAGCAAATACCACTACCCGAATAAGCATATATTCAAATAATTCTCATGGTACCAATGTAGCTTCTATTGCGGCAGGCAACACCAATGGATGGGCCAGAAAATCAAATATCTACAACATGTATGCTTATGACGAATCTATCATATCAAGTGATAATATGTTTGCCTATATACGTGCATGGCATGCTAATAAGTCAATTAATCCAGTAACAGGTAGGAAAAATCCTACAGTGGTGAATACTAGTTTTGGAATAAGTTATCAAGACTTCGCCTACACTATTGATACTGTTTATTATAGAGGAACAACTACTACACAACCGACTTCTGCACCTCCGGGACAAACTGGTCTACAGGTTACCTACAATGGCAAATGGACTACTACACAACTTACTAACAACGGAGTAAGATTATTCAAAGGTTATTTAGATGCATATGATGTGGGTCTAGCTTTTGCCAACGGTCAAGATGGCAACTTAATGTCTGATGTGTTAGATGCGGCGGCAGAAGGCATTATTGTTGTAGGGAGTGCAGGTAATAGTTGGCAAATTGAAAATGATGTTATTGGCGGTCTAGATTATAACAATTATTATCAAACCCAGTTTAATTTTGTTGGAATAATATTTAACAACTTTTTCACAAGATATCATTATAGGGGCCCTATTCCTGCCGCAAGTCAACGGGGAACATCATCTACTTCTACAGACTATGAAGAAATACTATGTGTTGGCAACATGGGAGCTACTGTTAATCAACAAATAGCCTATACTAGTAATGTAGGGAAAAAGACAAATATTTTTGCTCCCGGTGACAATATTATGGGAGCCACATTTACTGGGGCAGTTACTCCTTGGTACACACAGCCAGGAGTTACAGATTCTAGAAATAGTTCTTATCGTTTAACTAAAATGTCCGGAACTAGTCAGGCCAGTCCTCAAGTTGCGGGAATAGTTGCTTGTTTAATAGGCATAGAACCGCATCTTAAAATGAAAGATGCAATTACCTTTATAAGACAATTGGCAGAAGTAAATCAAATGACAGTTCCTGCCAATCCTGCGTTTCAGGATGATTACCAATTAAGGGGTGCAGACAATCTTATAGTTAATTATTCTACAGGAACATTTAGTGCCTACACATTATCTGCTACTGGATCAGTAAGCAATGGCGGAACAGTTAATTTAACTCTTACTACTACTAATCTTTCAAATAATACTCTGGTACCGTATGTAGTAACTGGCGTAAATGCAGGAGATATTACATCTGGAAGTTTATCAGGCACGTTTAATATTCAAAATAACACCTCTAGTACTAGTTTTGTATTTTCAAATAATCTTACAGATGCAGGTGCAAAAACGTTTAGTATATCGTTGCCCAATTCACTAGCATCTAGTTCAATAGCATCTACTTCCGGCGGTGGTGGGGGTGGTGGTGGAGGTTTACCGCCTGCAGGCGCAACTACTCCTGGAATTATTACAAGACTGTCTTCTACAGGAATATTGTATGTTAACGGTACTTTTGATGAAGTTACATCTTCAAGAAACGCTATAGCTTCAGGTGTGGTCTATACAGCAGAATTAGACGAAATAACCATACATCCCATGACAAACGGGCTTGCAAAACGAGAAACGCAAGACGGCAGATTATTAGTATCTGGTGAGTTTGATGAAGTGACTTTAACCAACGGTAATCCTTAAAATAAATATAAAACTATGGCAAAACTCCAATCAGGCACACGAATTTACGGTACAGGTACAGTTGATACAAAACTTATAGTATCTGGCAACGAAATATCAATCAGTACGGAAACCGGCGCACTTGTTGTTGCAGGCGGTGTTGGTATTGGTGGCGATTTATACGTTGGCGGCGGAATTGTTGCAGATAGATTAATAATACAATATACCACTATTACTACTCAGGTAATTGTAACCGATGACATTATTGCTACAGCAAACACAACAAATGCAACAGGCACTGACACCGGCGCACTTATTGTTGGAGGTGGTGTTGGTATTGGTCGAGACTTATGGGTTGGCGGAACAATATATTCCGGCGGGTCTATTGTCGTTACTACCTCATCTATTAAAGATAATGCAGTTGTTGATATCGTTGCAGGAACTGATACCGCAGTTGTATCTCTAGATGGAACAGTAACAGTATGGAATACCAGTACATTACAAAGTGTAACAGAAAGAGGAAATTCAACTGATCAGATTGTATTCTTTACTGCTCCAGGAAATTCCACAGGAATTAACAGTGGAACTATAGTTATTTCTGGCGGTGTAGGAATTGGACAAGATTTATATGTTGGCGGAAGAGTTTACTCTGAAGGTGCTGAAGCTGTAACCACTGCGACCATTAAAGATAATGCAGTTGTTAATATTATTGCAGGAACAGATACATCTATTGTTTCTATTGACGGCGTTGCTACAATATGGAATTCTAGCACATTACAGAGCGTAACTGATCGAGGTAATTCAACTGATAGAAATATTACTATTACTAATACTTCTTCGGCATTTGTTGGCACATCTACAGCCGCATTATCAGTTGCTGGCGGAGTTATAATAGGTGAAAATCTTTTAGTTGAAGAATACGTATTAACACCGGCAATTTCAGTCTCTGAAATACATGGTCTTATAGGAAATCAAGGAATAGTTAAATTAATTCCGTCTGATTATGCAAACACATTAACTGGAAATTCTTTAGAATTTATTGCAGATACTGTAACTAATACATTTAGTATCCAGTCCCCTGGAACACAGACCAATGTGTATCTTGGTGACGTGAACATGGGATTAGTTCTTTCTAAACAGACAGAACAAGTTGGTATAAGCATATATCAACCAGGTGTAACAACAAGCACTTGGTATTTTAATTCAGATGGCAGGACTCAGTTTCCGGGTTATATTTTTCCAGCGAATGACGGCCAGGTAGGGCAAGGTCTTGCAACAGACGGTCTTGGAAATCTGTCCTTCGTTGACAATCCTGGTTACACTGGTAGCTATGGTCCTACTGGTTATTCTGGTAGTAGGGGTTTAGATGGAAACTTTGGTGGCGCAACATTTGGGTATTATTTTAATAATGATTTAGATACTGGGGCTGACCCTAGTCCGGGCAAAGTTAAAATAAACAATTTTAATTGGTCACTTGCTAATACAATTGCTGTTTCTAATCTAGACATTTATGGTACCTCCCTTCGAGATTTCTTACTTACAGTTACAGAAAGTACAAATTCTTCAAACAAAGGTTATCTTAAAGTAACTAGGCAGTTTGAGCCAGGAAATTGGACATTATTTAAATTAGGTAATGCAGTAGAAGATCATACCTATTGGGTCGACATTCCAATTGTATATGTAAACGGTAATACAACTCCGTACTCAAACGATGATCCGTTGTTTATAACATTTTCAAGAACAGGTGACCTAGGCTATGTTGGATCATTTGGCTACACTGGTAGTCAAGGCTATACTGGTAGTCAAGGCTATACTGGTAGTGAAGGTTATGTAGGTTCTCAAGGCTATACTGGTAGCGAAGGCTATACTGGTAGTCAAGGTATTATTGGTTATGTTGGTAGTCCTGGGCAAGGTGGTGGACTAGGTGCTCCTGGTTACACGGGTAGTTACGGTGTATTTGGCGGAGACAGTTTACACTATGTAGTTGGCGGATTTAGTGCTGTAGATGCGGCGTCTACAGGTACTGTTACTTTTGATGGTGTAAGTGCTCCTGGCAGTTCTTATATATTCATTAATTCTAATGACGCCGACGGAGCAAGTACTACTGGTTGGTTAACTAATCTTGAAGCCAGTACTAACTTTGTTAAAGGCAGTATACGAATCAGTAGAATAGACGATTCTAGAGTGTATGTCGATTATCGAATCTATTCTTCTACTAACCAATCAGGTTATTTTGCTGTTGATGTAGCATTTGTTGCGGCCGCAGGTTCATTACAACCCAATGATAATGTCGTTGTATCTTTTGCTAGAGCAGGTGATGTAGGTTATTCGGGTAGTGTGGGTTCTGGTTATACTGGTAGCGAAGGTTATGTAGGTAGCCAAGGTGACTTGGGTTATACTGGTAGTATTGGTATTGGTTTTACTGGTTCACAAAGCTATACAGGTAGCCAAGGTGACTTGGGTTATACTGGTAGTATTGGTATTGGTTTTACTGGTTCACAAAGTTTTGTTCCGGGATTCGTAGGAAGCCAAGGTCCAAAAGGCGATGCTGGTACAAGTGTTACAATTGTTGGCAGTGCGGCAAACTATGCAAGTCTACCAGCCGGATATACAGGCAATATAGGCGATGGTTATATTACTACTGACAACGGCCACCTTAACGTGTGGGACGGAGACAGCTGGACTGATGTAGGACAAATTATTGGCTTTACAGGTAGTTTAGGTTATGTAGGTAGTGCAGGAGCTGGTTACACTGGTTCAGCAAGTACTGCGGCCGGTTATGCAGGTAGTCAAGGTGTAGGTTATGTAGGTAGCGAAGGTTATGTAGGTAGTATAGGCTACACAGGTAGCCAAGGCTATAGTGGTAGTAGCGGTTATACAGGCAGCGAAGGTACTGTTGGTTTTACAGGAAGTCAAGGACAGAAAGGAGACCCAGGCGAATTTGCCGCAATAGGATACACAGGTAGTACTGGTGCAGGATATGCGGGTAGCTTTGGTTATACGGGCAGTAGAGGAACAGGTCTTACACGCTGGTTAGTAAAAACTGCTAATTTTACTATGAGTAATAACGATCGTGTTATTGCAAATACTTTAGGTGGGACTTTTGTTATAACTCTACCTGCTAGTCCAACGTTAGGTGATTATTTACAAATTTCGGACGGTGGCGATTTTAGTGTTAACCAACTTATCGTTGAACCAAACGGATCAACAGTAGAAGGGTTGATCAATACTCAAATTGGCCTAGATATTGCTAATACAACCTACGAATTTTTATATGATGGTACAACATGGCAAATAAGTGCTACTACAGGTAGAGCAGGTTATGTAGGTAGCACAGGTGCAGACGGTGCATTTGCAGGTATGGGCTACACTGGTAGTTATGGAATTGGATACACTGGTAGCTTTGGTTATACTGGTAGTGGTGCTCGAGGTGAAAAAGGGTATGTAGGTAGTAGTGGTCCGGGATTTACTGGCAGTAGAGGCCCAGCTGGATTTACTGGTTATCAAGGTAGTACAGGCGAACAAGGTATACAAGGTATACCGGGCGATTTAGGATACACTGGAAGCGCTGGCCCTAGTGGTTTAGATGGCGCAGCCGCCGACAAAGGATTTACTGGCAGTCAGGGATTGTTAGGATATTATGGATCAATAGGACCACAAGGTATACAAGGTTATATGGGCTACACAGGCAGTTCTTATACTTCGGCATCAATTTACATTATTTCGGCAGTCATGAGCGCAGTGCTAGGTATGTAAAATGGATAATTATAGTATAAAGAGATAAAATATGGCAAAGCAACTTATACGGACCTACGTTTTTACACCCAATCAATCAAAGATTGAAATTTTAGGTAATTACGACCTATCACAGATTTTAATTGTTACTAATGTGACTAGAAATGTCATATTATATAATTTTGCTGATCCTGCTTATGCTGGAACTACAACGGTGTTTAATCGAGAAAATAGTGCTAGTTTTCCTAGAGCGACACAGACTGCTGACGGAACTACAACTATTAATTTAATGGCAAATACAACAGGAATGTTGGCCTCTGACGATTTACAAATTTTTGTTGAACGAGCTGAAGTTATTACACGACCATGGCCAATGGGAACAGATGCGTTTGAACGTACACGTATGGCGGCCCCAAAATCCATGCTTGACGCTGACTTTGAGTACGGATTACAGCCTACCAAATGGCAAACTATTGATCTTAATAGAGGAACTCCTGCAATTTTTGAACAACCGGGTAGTGATCTTATTGTCAATGCTATTACTACAAATTTTCTTACAGGTAGAAATCCAAACGAAGAAAGTATAATAACAGTTACTTGTGCTACACCGCATAATCTAACAACTAGTAGCGTTGTGGTTATTCAAAACGTTGATAATAACGTATTTGGATATGCTAGAACAACTGGTAAATTTTTAGTACAAGCGGCTCCCACTCCTACAACATTTACATATTATGCTAAACAAAGAGTAGGGTCAGGTCTAGTAGTAAATGAAAGTTTACTAACAAGTTATACAACTGTAAGGAAAGGTAATTTCTATACCAATGCAGGCCAATCACCTACATTCAGCTATTCTAATGCATCGCCAACTACTACTGCTACAATAACTTTGCAATTTAGTCAGCCTCATGGTTTTGTTCCCGGAACTAGTATTCTAGTATCTGTTTCAAGTGATAACGGGTCAAATAATCATGCGTTAGCGCAGGGATCATCTTATGTTGAAGATGTACCTACAATTGACAGCCTTCGATTTTCTGCAAGAACAACAGGAACTATTACAGGAGTAATTGTAGGAACTGTTTATGCTAGATCGGATGCATTTTATGTTCATAGACCATTCGATGGTGGCGTAAGTTTAGGTGCAGGTGGTCCTAATTACGGTTCAATGGCTGTGCGTATGAGTAAAAAATACATACGTTACCAATCTGGTAAAGCGGTAAACTATAATACAGCGGCATTATTTTCACCAAACTATGATCTTAACTCTGTAACTGCTACCAATACCACTGTCGGCAGCAATATCTATATTACAACAGACGATGTAGATCACGGATTACAGGCTGGATCAGTTATAGGATTATCTGGAATTACTTCAAGCGGTTATAATGGAAATTACACAGTTTCTACAGTTATTGATGAAAATACTATTATAGTTACTGCTACAAATGCACTGTCAACAACTACAGCGGTGTTAGGAAGTCCATCTGTAATTACGCATCAAAGCTGGCACGGCGCTGTAGTTAGAGCTGGAACATTTGATGATCAAAACGGAATCTTTTGGCAATACGATGGACAAAGATTAGCGGTAGGCCTGCGTTCAAGTACATTTCAAATAGCAGGTACTGTAACTGTAACACCTGGTAGTAACCTTATGATAGGAAGAAATACTCGATTTAGAGATCAAATTGCTACCGGTGATCGAGTTGTAGTTAAAGGTATGTCTCATGTAGTAACTCACGTAACTAGCGCAACCTGGGTATATGTTAACCCTCCTTACAGAGGAGCATTTTCAACTGCTGGCGCCAAAATGACCAAAACAAATGAGACATTAGTTCCGCAACCTCAGTGGAATATGGATCGATGCGATGGCTCGTCTAATGCGTTTAATCCTAGCGGTTATTACATTGACCCTTCAAAAATACAGATGATCGGCCTACAGTGGACATGGTACGGTGCTGGTTTTATTGATTGGTTAATACGCGGATCTGATGGAAACTATATGACAGTTCATCGAATGAAGCAAAATAACAGTAATTATGAAGCTTATATGCGTTCAGGTAACATGCCAGTACGATACGAAATTCAAAATGAAGGACCACGTAGTATTTTAGCAAGACCTCTATCAAATAGTGATACTACACTGTATCTTACTGATGCTAGTTGGTTCCCAAATGACGGCACTGTTTATATAGATAATGAATTTATAAATTACACTTCTAGAAATACTGCTACAAATACATTGTCTGGACTACAACGAGCGGCATCTGTACAACAATACGCGGCTGGTTCACTGAGAACCTTTACCGCAGGCGGAGCAGTTGCACATACATCGTCAACTGGTGTGATTGTTACCAGTGTAAGGGCTACACCTACTATTAGTCATTGGGGTAGTGCGTTTATAACTGACGGCGGATTTGATGAAGACCGGGGTTATATTTTTAACTACCAATCTACTAATATTCAATTAACAACACGAAAAACAACAGCGTTTGCTATCCGTCTTGCACCAAGTGTGAGTAACGCAGCCGTTGGAGATTTGGGGCAACGAGATCTTATCAATCGAGCACAACTATTATTACAAGGTATTGAAATTACAGCGGGCGGTGTAGTATCCGCAAATCAGGGTATTGTTATTGAGGGAGTTATTAATCCTAGCAATTATCCTGCAAACCCAGATAATATTACTTGGTATAGTTTACAAGGTACACCTCAAGGAGGTAGTGTCTACGGTACTGGTCAACCTAGTTTTAGTCAGATTGCTCCTAGCACTGCTATTAATTTTGACGGTGGCGCCACTGTAAGTACTACAATATCTGGTGCCCCGGCCGTTGGCGCAACTCAAATAACAGTTGCATCTACTGCAAGTATTGCTGTTGGTGATGTTGCACTTAATACTAGTAGAAATTCTTTACAAGGAAATACTACGGTAACAGCTATTGGAGCCGGCTTTGTTAGAATTTCTCTTCCACTTATTGCTGCCAGCAATAATGGTGATACTTTACAGTTTGTAAGAAATTATTGGGCAAACCCCGGAGAAACAATTTTTTCGTTTATCTCGAGTCCACAGTCTCGAGATAGTTTGGATCTATCACAGTTAAAAGAACTGACCAACACACCCCTGGGTGGTAGAGGATGCTATCCTAATGGTCCAGACGTGTTGTTTATTAACATATACCTTACTCAAGGTGCTCCTATTAACGCCAGCGTTATTCTACGTTGGGGCGAGGCTCAAGCATGACAATTACCAGTGTACAGACCATACTCAAATCTAGTTTACCCAAAGGAGACCAAGGGTATTCTGGTTCTTTTGGCTATACTGGTAGTGCTGCCGGTTTTGTAGGATCCAAGGGCGAGAGTAGTTTTGTATATTCTATTACCCCTCCTATAAATCCACAAGTAGGCGATCGATGGTTTGATTCTGCTGATGGCGGCGAATATGTATGGACAATTGACGAAGACAGCGGACAATGGGTAGAAGTTGCAGCCAGCGGTTTTCAAGGTCCTATTGGATATGTAGGTAGTTCGGGCGCATTTGCTGCCATAGGTTACACCGGCAGTGGCGGACAAGGTTATACTGGTAGTAATGCCCCACAAGGTTATACTGGTAGTCGTGGTATTTCGGGTGCATCAGTTTATCGAGGATACGTAGGTAGTCAAGGTGATATGGGCCCCACGGGTGATCAAGGTGAGCCGGGATTTATTGGTAGTTTTGGTTACACAGGTAGTCAAGGATTTACTGGTTACAGCGGAAGCCGAGGATACATGGGGTCTGGAGCAGTATCAACAAGTGTTGGTCCTACCCTTCCAGTGCATGTAGCAGAAGGGTACCAATGGTTAGATACTGAAACTGGAGATATATATGTTTATTATAACGGACAATGGGTAAGTACAGGCGGCGCAAGTGGTGCGTTGGCCATAGTAAGTGCAAGTGCTCCGTTAGTTCCGGTTACGGGACAAGTATGGTACGATACCGCTTCATATATGCTTAAGATTTATAATAATAACACATGGACTAGTGTATTATCGACTATAGGAGGCAACCTAGCTGTAACGGGTAGTATTACACAAAACGGCCAAACTACTCCTACTTCTGCAGATCTTTTGACCTATAACTTTGCATTTTAAGGATAAACAATGAAACAACTATTTGATTTTAGGCCGTTATTTGACCCCGCAAATAAAGTCTTGGACTTTACTAATTTGGACGGATTTAATCTAAAAAAACTATACGGAGTTATCAATGTAACTCGAAATACTCCTATATATTTGCCGGGTGTTGCTGCCTATGGTATCACAGGGCAATCTACAGACAAAATTCTTAATCTTACATTTGATACGACTTTACACGATTCTGCAGATGTTATTAACGTTTATTATGAAACAAGCTCTGCACAGGCAAATATTGCCATGGAATCCGGTGGGTATAATCAACGCATGTATGAAACTATGGCGTATATGCTTATAGAACTCAGGTTGATGAATATTCTGCTACAAGAAGGACTAAATATACACAGAGATGATCTGCAATCGATGAGAGATGAGCTTTCAAACAACTTATCTTTAGATGCAATTAAGGAGATTTAAATGATTATTCAAGGTCAAGTTGGACAACCATCACAGAACGGACAAGCAATTGGCACAACCCCTAGCATTCGATTAGGGAATTTATCAGAGCAAATTGTATCCGAATTACACGGAGAAATGCACGAGACAAACTATCGTGGAAATTTATACACTACATTTATTAACGGTCTTACCCTAGCAGCCTCACACGCAAGCCCTGTTACAGCAGGAACAGGTACACCAATTCTTGGTTTACATAATCCAAGGGGTAACGGTTTCTTATTCAGTATCTACAGGATAGGATTTACAAGTACATCAGGCACACCAGGCGGCCCATTGCTACTTAACTTTATTCCTAACCCTTCTAACATTACAGCAACACCGGCTGGTAACTACTATAACAATAAAACACTACAGACAATGGGTACAAGTGCTAGATTATTCAACAACACAGCGATTACTGCATCCACTGTTGGTACACCAATGAGAAGCATCGGCGGCCCTAGCACCAGTGCAATTGGTTCAGGTATCTTTACTAATATTGACAATACACAGGGTAGCATTCAAGTTACGCCAGATACCATG
>Ga0222712_10000939_pt1 | contig 37301 bp, 48 predicted proteins | sample C33_657DmetaG_FD_165043 | JGI IMG/M metagenome (GOLD analysis project Ga0222712, IMG submission 165043) | Estuarine water microbial communities from San Francisco Bay, California, United States - C33_657D | ecosystem: Environmental > Aquatic > Marine > Unclassified | place: USA: California... | reverse complement strand
AATGAAAAGAAGTGGGGAATGATGAATGGCTCCGAGAGGAAAGCCAGACAGGAATTCCTTATTGATTGGTACGCCAACGCCACAGCGTTGTTAAATCCCAACGAAAACCAGTTCTATGCTATCTCTGCAAGAAAGCGAGAGCCAAGGGTTTGGGACGCTACAAAGACTTGGTTGAATAAATATTATGGTGACAGAGTTCTTGGATTCCACCTTTTGTCGGATTCAAGAACAGTTCAAAATGCTGTAAACTTTAAAACGCAAACAGTCTTGGAATTGGGTGTTCAGCGTCACTACGAAGATAACAAGAAAGTTCTAAGAGGGATGAGGAAGCTACTCCCCCAGGAGATTGAGTTGTATTTTTGGGAAAGGGGAATGGCAGAACCAATACCATTTAAATAGGATTGGAATATGCATTACCTAGAGACTCTAAACTTTGATTGGATAGAAATTCTTAATTTCTATGAGAGACCTTTCAGAGCAAAACTGATACCCTCTAAAATTTGGAAAGATCTGGACGAGTACGAGAATGACTCTAAAGGTCTTTCCAACTATTTCAAAAAGTGGCGCACTAAGATTGAGTGGCGTCATAAACCTTCTAATGCCAAAGTCTTTGATACTCATGTTGCCATAGGTGGCGAGTATGCTCCAGAAGAAAGACGCTGCGCAATACAAATCTACACATTAGAATTTGATACTTTCAAGTTTACTCAAAAGACTTGGGACGCATTCAAATACCGCATGATACAAACTCTCATGCATGAGTTGATACATCTTATGCAATATGATCGTCGCAATGATTGCAACCCTTCCATCGTAGTACCTTACAAAAAAGTTGGTATCAAAAAGAAAGACTCAGAGAGAAGATACCTGTCTGAGTTTGATGAGATTCAAGCATATGCCCACTGCGTATATCTTGACTTCAAATCCAACAAACCTAGACTAGACATAGATCTTCTGTTGAAAAGACATAAGACTAATGCTCACAAAGACTCCCGAACATTACATTACTTTCTGAAGACCTTTGACTATGACTTCAGAAACAACACGTCTCCAAGAAAGATAATGGAACAGATAGGTAAGTGGGATAGGAAATTTCAACGCAAAATTTGACCTAAATAATAAAATGTTATATTAATAGGTAAATTGCTAATGAGTGCTGCATCAGACAAATACGAAGCCGACGTTGCTAAGAATGTGAATAAAATTCCAGGGGTTAAGGCTGAGCGTCCACCTGGAGATACTGCTTACGCAGACGTCAGAATTACGTATAAAAAGAAAACACACTGGATGGAAGTGAAGATGAATCACACAGACAACCTGTCTAATCCACGTGTTTACTATGAGAATGGTGTTTGGAAAACTACTTACAAAACACCATCAGCAGCAGCTGCGGTTAACATTCTGAACAAAGATCCAAAGACTAAACTGTTTCTTAAGGCGATTGCCGAGTTCTCTGGTATCCCATTTAGATCTCTCAAGATTCCAACTACTAAGAGTGGATTGAAAGAGCCAGGAGCAGTTCCTCTTGAGACTATGAAAAGATATTTCGCACAACCTAACGTGAATCGCTACATAGCCAACAGTGCTAATATGGATCTTGGTAAGGTTGTAACAGAACACTATACTCAAGGTAAGGCTGAACCTGCCTACTATATGCAAGCAGGTGATGACTTCTATCGCATCTCAAATAAAGACCCATTCGGTTTGGGTGCTGCCATCCCATTACTTTCAGGTAGGGGTGACTTTAAGGTTCGTGTATCAACTCGTTCAGAATTTTATGAAGTGCAGGCTGAGATCAAAATTGCTCAGATGCCTGAGAGTAAGTACTCTGTGAAGCCAGGAACCAAGAAGACTAACCCATTTTTGGTCTAATGGTATGCTAAGTCGTTGATTTTAAACGAGAAAAATAACCCTACAGAGGGTAGGGTTATGAAAAAAATGCTTGACAAAATTGCAAAACTAGGGTATAATAGGTTATAGATTGGAAAAGAAGTGTTAAAATTTCAGACATATTTAAAAGAAGAAGAAGAGGGTGCTAAGTTAAAGCATATCCATCACGCTGAGGATCGTCCTCTGATGCATGGACACCAAGGATTTGAACATGCCCATGGTGCATTGTCTCATGCTCATGAGCATATCAAGTCTGGTAAAACTGATAGCAGCCTTTCCATGAAATATGATGGTAGCCCTGCCGTTGTTTATGGTCATCACCCAGAGACAGGTAAATTCTTCGTTGCTTCTAAGTCTGCGTTCAACAAGAACCCAAAGTTAAATTATACCCACGATGATATTCAAAAGCACCATGGACATGCTCCAGGTCTTGTTGATAAATTATCTGCTGCTCTTACTCATCTCCCAAAGGTTGCTCCAAAGAAAGGTGTTTTCCAAGGAGACTTGATGCACTCAAAGACTGATGTGCACCATGATGAAAAGAAGGGTACTGCTACTTTCAAACCTAACACTATTAGCTACACTGCTCATGGCGATGAAGCCAAGAAAGTAAAAGACTCTCATGTAGGTATTGTTACTCATACGCAATATCACGGTAAAGATTTGGCATCTATGCATGCTAAACCTTTAGAGAACGAAAAGGGTTTCAAACAACACCCAGACGTATATCAAAAATCCCCATCTCACGATACCAGTAAAGTGAATTATCCTGCTTCTGCCCAAAAGAAATTCCAAGGGCATATGGATGCTGCTAAGAAAATTCATGATGAACATGGTCATAAAATGTATAACGCTGTTCATGCTTCTCACTCTGGTGATGCTGGACACCTAGCAACTTACATTAACTCAACTGTTCGTACTGGTGAGAAACCTTCTGCTAAGGGATTTCAAAATCATATTACTTCTCACTATGAGAAGCAAGCATCTAAAGTTAAAACTGAAAAATCTCAAAGTGCTAAACGTGCTGAAGGATCTTCTCAGGTTACTCATATTGAAAAGAATAAAGAACACTATACTAATTTGTTAAATATGCATGGGCACTTGCAACAAGCAAAGAACACTTTAGTTAAGCATCTTGAAACTCACGAAGGTGGACTTGAACATCATATCGATGGTAAGAAGTCCAAACCAGAAGGTTTCGTCGTTCATCACGATAACCAACCAACTAAGTTAGTTAATCGTGCCGAGTTCGCTCGATCAAACTTATTAAAGGCAAGATAAAATGGTCTCGTTTAAAGAATACCTAGAAGAAACAAATAAGACAGGTTGTACCTGCTGGACTGGATATAAACGCAAGCCAGGAACTGCGCCATGCTCAAAGGGATCTTGTATTAAAGAAGCAGCAGTCGATGCTAAAGGATACAAGTCTTCTACTGGTGGTCTGACGCAAAAGGGTCGTGACCATTATAACAGAACAGAAGGTGGTAACCTGAAGGCACCAGTAACTACAAAACCTAGCAAACTAAAGCCAGGAAGTAAAGCTGCCAATCGTCGCAAGTCTTTCTGCGCTAGAATGTCTGGAGTAGAAGGTCCAATGAAAAAACCAAATGGCGAGCCTACCCGTAAGGCACTCGCTCTCAGAAAGTGGAACTGCTAATGAAATCCTTTAACACATACCTAGTCGAAGCTGAAGAAAAACATCACGTGATGGCTTTCGGTCGTATGAACCCGATCACTTCTGGTCACGAAGCTGTTGTTAATAAAGTTCATGATGTTGCAAAGAAACACAAAGCAGATCATACTGTTATTGTTTCTCATAGCCAAGACGCTAAGAAGAATCCATTAACTGGTGAACAGAAAGTTAAACACGCTGGTCGTGCTTTCCCAGGAACTAAGGTGAAGTCTGCCTCCAAAGAACAACCTACTATTCTTCACCATGCTGCTGAGCTACACAAACAAGGTGTGCATCACCTTCATGTAGTAGCTGGCTCTGATCGTAAACAAGAGATGCACGATCTGCTACACAAATACAATGGTAAAGATTCTGCTCATGGTCACTACAATTTTAAGTCTATAACTGTCCATTCTTCAGGTAAACGTGACCCAGATGCTGAGGGAACTAAGGGAATGTCAGCCAGTAAAATGCGTGAACACGCTGCCTCTGGTAACCATAAAGAATTCCATAAAGGTGCTCCGTCTAAGATGAGTGATGAGCATAAAGCTGAGATGTATAAAGATGTCCGTAAAGGTATGGGGCATAAAGATTAAAAAGAATAAATAATTCTTATTACTACTTTATAGATGGGTTAAATGAAAAATTACAAGAATTTCTTGAAGGAATTGCCTTCTAAAACTGTTGTTCTAGCCTGTGGGAGATTCAACCCTCCAACATTAGCACACGAAGTTCTCGTAAGATCTGTCAAGAAACTGGCTGAGCAGAAAAGCGCAGACCACGTCATCTATGCATCCAATATTAGCGATGCGAAAAAGAACCCTCTATTAGTAGAAAAGAAACTCCAGTATCTCGATCTGGTTTTCCCTAAGACCAACTTCGTTGAGTCTTCAGATAATTTGGGAGATCAAATCAAGAAGCTGAAAGAAAGTTATAAGAACGTCATCGTCGTTACTAGTGCTGATAAAGCACAGTCATTGAGTAAGTATGATGTTCAAACTATTTCTATTTCTGACAAAGACCCAGACTTGGACGATACTATTAAGACATTAGCGTCCAAAGGTTTGTATGAAGATTTTAAAAAGAAACTTCCTACTTCAATTCGTGAGTTAGACAGTCGTCGTTTGATGAATGACATCAGACAAGCAACTGGTCTTGATGTTTTGAAGGAAGAATTAAACCTCGTTAAAGACCAAGTGCGTGAGCAATACTTCCGTGGTGAGATCTTTAATGTGGATGATATCGTTGAGTCGGAAGATACAGTTTATAAAATTGTTAAGCGTGGTTCTAATCACTTGCTCGTTCAGAATGAGGAAGGTAGAATAGTCAGTAAATGGATACAGGACGTTAAGGTTACTACGAAAGAGTTTATGGTTAAAGAAGATCTAACAGATAAAACACTCAAGCCTACCGATAAGATTAAGGTCGCACGAATCATTGCCACTATGCTCGGTGTGGAGAATGCAGAGACTTCTTCTAACCCAGAGTTGCTCGTTAATACAGCATTGCGTCGTGTGCGAAACAAAGCACTCAATGCAGACGGAATGAAGATTCTTGACAAGATGTTAGCTCTTGCAACTGAAGTTGGTATTGAGTATGATACTTCTTTAAAACCAAATAAACTAAAAGAGAGTTTAAAGAAAGACCCTTCTCCAGAAGAAGATAAAGAAGACGACGTTACTGGCGTTCATAAAGCGAACGAAGTTGGACACACTTTAGATAAAACTGGAAACGATCACCTACGTAGAAGAAAGGTGGCGTCTTTCATGGAAACCTATGACGCAGATTATCAAGACATGGTCAAACGTGTAGGTAAACTTGCCAAAGAAGGTCCACGAAAAACAGTTTGGGATGCACAGAAACGTGTTTACAAAACAGTTCCAATCAACGTACATCCAGATACAGTAGCTGCACAAAAAGAAGCAGACGACCATCAGAAATCTATTAAAGAAGATTGTGGGTGTGAAGAACACGAACACCAGTTCTGCCCAGAGTGTGGTCAAGAAACTTGTATGTGTGCCAATCCAGGACAACATACAGAAGACAACTTAGAAGATCAGTTGGCTCAAGAGTTGGACTTGTCTGATGAGCAGATTGATCACATTGTTGATTCTACATCTGACGATGACATCTTAGATGTTTATGATGATGAAGAGTTCTCTGTGATTGATCCAGAAACTGGAGAAGAGATCGAAGAAGAACCTGAACTTGCAGAGCAAACTATTCTTGAAGTTCTTTCTCGTTCTGAACGCATGCGTGCTCGTGTTCGTTTCGCTAAGACTAAAGCCAAACGTGAACGTAAAGCTGAGATTGCATTAAAGACTCGTTCTTCTTCTAAAGTTATCAATAAGCGTTCTCGTCGTCTTGCGATTAAGTTAATGAAGAAACGTCTGCTGCGTGGGCGTGATGTTAACAAGATCTCTGTTGGCGAAAAGGAAAGAATCGAACGTGCTTTAGCGAAACGCAAAGCTGTTATTAATCGTGTTGCTATGAAGTTAGCTCCACGTGTACGTAGAATTGAATCTGCTCGTTTAACACACAGCAAGTATACTAAAGGGACACCAAATGTTTCGTTTTAAAGATTACATCCAAGAAGATAATAAACACTATGATGATGCTGAAGAGCATCTATCAAAAGCAAATGATGCTGAAGCAAAGGGTGATATGAAATCATTCCATGCTCACATGGCAGACCATCACGACTCTATGTCTGAATGGCATGACTCTAAAGGTCGTTCTGCTTCTGCAGACAAACATGCTGAGAAGGCTGAGATGCATCACGAGAAGTCTTTGTCTGTTAAAGAAGAATCAACTCCATATTGGAAGAAGCCTTCGTTCAATAAGAGAATGTCCCAGATGGCTAAGCAAGAACGTAAAGAGCGTGAGCGTAAAGAAGCCGAGAAGAAACAAGTTAAAGAAGGTTTGAAGCCAGAGCACAATATGCGTCCAGGCTGGATGATCAAAGGCGACCCAGAGTTAGCTAAGAAGATTGATGCTAACAAAAAGAAATACCAAGAGTTTAGAAAATATGTTGGTAAGAAAGTTGAGAAAGAATCGAAATGAATGAAAATGTAGCAGCTGCTAAAATTGCAATGGCGAATACATTCTTGATGTATTTCAAGGCACATGCATACCACTGGAATGTGGAAGGAATGTTCTTCTCTCAATACCATGAGTTCTTCGGTAACTTATACGAAGAGTTGTATGGTTCTGTTGACACATTCGCTGAAGAGATTCGTGCCCTTGGAGAATATGCTCCAAAGAATATTGAAGAGTTGTATAAGGTAACTACAATCGATACAGATAACGCTGCTACTGACGTTAAGGGTATGTTGCAAGATTTGCGTGTAGCCAACAACAAAACCATCGACAGCCTAAATAAATTGTCAGATCTGTTAATTAAAGCTAAAGAACAAGGCTTCGCCAACTTTATTGCAGATAGATTAGATGCTCATAAGAAACATGGTTGGATGTTGGACGCATCCCTAAAGTCTGGAGAATAATAAAAATGATTAAGTTTAAAGAACTGGTAGAAGGTAAATTTGATAAGTCAGCCGTAAAGGATCATATCAAAACTATGTCTCCAGAAATGTTCACAAAGTTATATGGCAAATCAAAAGCGCAAATTAAAGATGACCTTAAAGAAGAAACTTTAGATGAAGTTCTTTCTAAAGATGCAGCTGCTTCTGAATGGATCCACGACTTCATTCATTCTGACAACCCAAAGTTTGAAGGTAAGTCTAAAGAGAAGCGTAAAGAGATGGCTCTCGCTGCTTACTATGCCAAGCAACGTAACGAAGAAGTTGAACTAGAAGAAGCTCTCGATCCATCTGAAATCGCCAGCAATCCACGTATGTACAACGCTGACTCTGCAAAGAAAGCATACTACCACAAGAATGCTAGCGCAAGCGATAAAGAATCTCTAGCAAAACATCTAGATCGTCACCATGGTAATAAAGAGTGGCGCAAACCAGTTAAAGAAGAATCTGAACTAGAAGAAAATGCTCCAGTTGCTCCAACTCTTGATAGAAAATACATCAAGGGAACACCTGAGAACAAAGCGCACAAAGAAAAGAATAAACCAATTAATGGTCATCCAACTAATACACGTAACGAAGGGTACGACATGACTGACGAACAGATGCTAGAAGAACTTAAATCTCTGTCACACGAACAATTACTTGAGTTGTCCCAACAACTTGATGAGTTGAAGAAGACAACTGTTAAATCTTACATCAAGAAAAAGATGGACAGCATTTATAAAACTGGTGCGCCTCCTTCTATGAGTCATGTTAAAAAGACTACAGCTAACCTTCAACGTGCTCACGACAGAAACACTGGTGTTAAGCCTACATCTGAAGAAGTGGAACATGTTGAAGAAGGTATCTTTAAGGGAACTGCAGAAGTTGTTAAGCAAGCAGTACGTGTTCCTTATCGTGCAGTAAAACGTGTAGCTGGCGCAGTTCTTGATACTGCTAAAGATGTTGGTGATGCAGCTGCAAATGTTAAGAAAAAATTCAAAGAAGAAGTTGAATTGGATGAAGGGTTTATCAATGGTCGTGAGTATGCATCCCATGGTTTGATGCACCCTGACCACGCTAAGATGGACATCCACCAAAAGAGTGGAAACGATGTAGACTTCTATGCTAGCAAGACTGGCGATAAGATGCAAGGCAAGGTTATCAAGAACGATGGTAAACAAGTTCATATCCAAGCCCACAAAGAATTGGGTGATGGTAAATTACATAAGTTTAAAGTCTCTTCAAATTTACCAAAGCAAAATAACGAAGAGTTCGAAAACGGAGAATTGGAAACAAATATGAAATCATACAAAGATTTTTTAACAAGCATTGATGAAGCTCTATGGCCAGGCACTCCAGAGTATAAGAAGAAGTTCCCAGACACAACCAGAGGTAAAGTTGGTTCTGAAACTAAAACTTCTTCTGGCACTAGCACTGTAACTTCAAGTGGTGTTAAGCATGAGCGTGATTATGATAAAGCTGAAAAAGAAACTACAGAGCAACCAACAGGCAACATGGCAAAACGTGGTCGTGGTCGCCCAGCTGGATCTAAATCTGGCGCAAGAAGATAATTAAACTGTCCACTAAGGAGAAATAAGATGGCACTATGGGGAAAAACAGACGCAGCTGGCAGCAAGCCAAAGTACCTTACTACTGCTGAGAAAGCAGCTACGTTCGGTGTTGACATGACTGAAGAGTCTGTTGCTGCTAACAAAGCAAAAGGTATGGCACACTCTGGTTGGGTTAAGTATACAACTTATACTGATGCTCAAGGTCGCACTCGTAACAAGTCTGAAGTATTAGTAGCAATGGGCGTTACTGCTGTTGTTGCTGGCGATAATGCAGATGATGCAACTGTTCCAGACGCATAATAAATAATCATGTATGGGAGGCACTTCGCCTCCCTTTTGATAATTATGTGGGATTATGGAAGAAAAATTAAATGATTCGAATTTCTTAGTTTATGCGATGCATCACTATGACAACCCTCAATGTCATAATATTGCAGAGTTTGAAGACGATCTGAAAAAGTTTGTGTATCTGAAGAAGTTAATTTACAGATATACCAACTCAGGTGAACTAAGAGAGAGATTAATACTGAACCATATTATTGTTTTGTATAACATATTCGGTATCGCAACCACCAGAATGTTGTTCTACAAAATAGAAAAAGATTTATGGCCACAGCTAATCACTTTCTTAGTTTACTTGGAAAGAATGCCAGAAGAAATTCCTGAATTTTCGATTAGACTTTCCGACTATCCTCTTGACGAAAAGATTGTTTCTGTACTAAGGAAGATATGAGTAGAATTATAGACAACTTGATAGCATATAGAATTCTATCGATGTTGGTAACTCCGTTTACTGATACTAAGGCATTTAAACTTGGCATCATTGATGCTAAGGGTAATAACCTGAAGAAGACGACCACACTCAGAACTTCTGAAGAGAAAGATGCATACACATATCTGCATCGTCTAGTCTTTAATATGAAAAAGATTCTTGGAAAACTTCCAGGTGGAGATTCCAAACTTAAGAACATCATTGCTGCACTATTCCTCGTTAAAGAATACTATGAGCGCAATGATAGAACAACTACTTTAATGGAAAGTCAGTTGTCTCAGATTATCGATAAACTCAACAGCGGTTTATGTTTGGTTGAGGAAGAAATTTTAGTTACTCGTTTTCTACAGAACCCGATCATGGAAGATGGTGGACCTGTTGTAGCAGCAGTAGCAAATGTTACAGGATCTGGTGTCAACACTGACATACCAGTCCCAATGTCTAAAGACATTAAGAAATATAAAAATATAGCACGCAGAAAACCACCAGTAGAGGCTTGATATGTGGATACTTGACTTTGCACCTAACTGGATTTTTCACCTAATAGTAGCAGCAGGTGTTGTTGGTTTATTCGCATCTCTCTTCTTGAGATTCATCCCACTAGTTTCTACATATCGCTTACCTATTCAGGTAGCTTCTATTATTATTTTGGTTTGTGGAATCTACATGGAAGGTGGTATCTCTAATCAAGAGAAGTGGGAACTTCGTGTGAAAGAGATGGAAGCTAAAGTTGCTGCAGCTGAAGTCGAATCTGTAAAAGAGAATGTAAAGATTATTGAGAAGACAAGAACAAAGATTGAACTTGTAAGAACTCGTGGCGATGATATTGTGAAATATGTGGATAGAGAAATCGTTAAGTATGATAACCAGTGTGTCATACCAAAAGAATTTGTTAAAGCACTTAATGATGCAGCGGAGCCACCAAAATGAAAAAGATTTTAACAATCGTAGCACTTCTAGTATTAACTGGTTGTTCAACGACAGTACCAGTCAGAGCAAAGTTTCCTGATGCTCCAGGGAAACTTTCTTTAGAGAAATGTCCAAACCTACAAAAATTAGAAGAAGATGCTAAGTTAAGTGACGTTGCTAAAAACGTCACGCAAAATTATTCTGAATATTATACATGCGCAGTAAAACTGGACTCGTGGATTGAGTGGTATAATATACAAAAGACTATTTACGAGAGTGTTAAATGATAGACGCAGAAAGAGTTGCTAAATTGGAAGCACAAGTAGAATCTATTAAAGAGGATGTTGCAGACGTGAAGCAAGACATCAAAGAACTACACTCACGTATTACTACAAATACACGTGAGATCACTGATCACATCGACCAGAAGATTGATCAACTTGCAAAGTCAGACGCTGAACAACATACATCCATGTCAAAGAAAATTGATGCGATGAATAATCGAGTTGATATTCTTGAGAAGTGGCGTTTCATGATTGTAGGTGGTGCAATTGTTTGCGGTTATCTAATAGGTCACCTAGATCTATTCAGCAAGTTATTCTCAAAATAAAATTTGCTTTTTATCGTGAACTAGAGTAAAATAATTGCTCTAGTGGAGATATTATGTTATACATTGATGTTAAGTTTGCAAACATTCTTGGCTCACGCCTAAGAAATTTCAAACAAACAAGAGATTATGTTTGGAACTATTCTTGCCCAGTTTGTGGGGATAGTACAAAGAACAAACTGAAAGCACGTGGGTACATCTATCGTGCGAAGTCAGACTTGTTTGTTAAATGTCACAAATGTGGTTATGGTACTAATCTTGGTAACCTTATCAAGTATGTTGATTCTAAACTATATGATGAGTATGTGCTCGAACGCTACAAAGGTGGTGCATCAAAATACAATGCACACAAAGACGTAGCTGAAATTATCCCAGAAAAGAAACAAGAACTACTTGAGGATGACATCCTCAGTGGCATAACACGATTAGATTTGTTGGACATAACACACCCAGCAGTCAAGTATTTGATTAAACGAAAGATTCCAAAAGATAAATGGAATCTTTTGTACTTTGCACCAAAGTTTAAAGCATTCACAAACTCAGTCACTCCAAAATTTCAAGAGCCGATTGAGGGTGAACACCCGAGGATGATTATCCCATTCTTTACTGCTGCTGGAAAGTGTTTCGCTTTTCAAGCAAGAGCGTATGGAGATGAGCAGCCTAAGTATTATACCATTAAGGTAGATGAAACGCAGGAGAAAATTTATGGACTTGATCGCATTGATTTTGGAAGAAGGATATACGTTGTTGAAGGACCGATTGACTCTTTATTTTTACCGAACGCAATCGCTGTTTCAGGAAGCAGTTTTGATACCACTACTGTTCGTGCTTTGCTCGCAAATGCCACGTTGGTAATGGACAACGAACCTAGAAGTAAAGAGATTGTTAAGTTAATGGAAAAGAATATCAATGCTGGGTATTCTGTATGCATGTTTCCTGAAAGTGTAGTGGAAAAGGATATTAATGAGATGATTTTGTCTGGCAAAAACCAAGATGACATTTTCAAATTGATAAATAACAATACCTTTTCAGGGTTGGAAGCGAAATTGAAATTCTCAGAATGGAAGAAAATATGAAAGTTAAGTTAATTAGTTACAGCAAACCATCCCGACAAATGTATGATGAAGGTTTAATGGATGCACAAGAGTTAGTTGCGTTTTGTGCTCGTGTCAGTAATCCTAGCAACCAATTCAACACAGATACAGCAGAGAAGTTAATTCGTTATTTGGTCAAGAATAAACACTGGTCGCCACTAGAAATGGTCAGTGCTTGTCTTGAAGTTGAAACCACTCGTGACATCGCTCGTCAGATGTTACGTCATCGTTCTTTCTCGTTCCAAGAATTCAGTCAACGATATGCAGATCCTACTGCAGAGATCGGTGACGCTTTCGTGATTCGTGAAGCGAGATGGCAAGATACAAAAAATAGGCAAAACTCTGTCGAAGTAGACAAGACAGATGAAGCCCAAAGATTACTTGCTATTGAATGGGAACGTGCTCAAAAGCGTGTGTTGTACGCTGTTGAGAAAGAATATAAATGGGCTATTGCCAACGGGATTGCTAAAGAACAAGCCCGAGCAGTATTGCCTGAGGGACTGACTGTCTCTCGTTTGTATATGAATGGCACATTGCGTAGTTGGATTCACTTTATTGAATTGCGTAGCGCAAATGGCACTCAAAAAGAACATATGGAAGTTGCACGTGAGTGTGCAAAAGTAATCGCTGAAGTCTTCCCTATGGTGGGTGACTTTGTAAATAAAGAATAAAAAAGTTTGGAGTAATATATGGAAAGTGTTGTGCATGGCATTACAGTAGACTATTCACGTGATAGTTTATTTGATGAGTTAGGCAGAATCAGATTAAAAGAAAGTTATATGAAAGATGATGAGGTGAGTCCGCAAGAGCGATTCGCCTTTGTGTCGAAACAATTCGGGAGCAACCCAGAACATGCACAAAGATTATATGAGTACAGCAGTAAGCATTGGCTCTCTTATTCTACTCCCATTCTTTCTTTTGGTCGCAGCAAGCGTGGTCTTCCTATATCATGCTTCCTTAATTATATTGAAGATACAGCGGAGGGTCTAGTTGATAATCTTAGCGAAACTAACTGGCTTAGTATGCTTGGTGGCGGTGTTGGCATTGGTTTTGGTATTCGCTCAGCTGACGACAAGTCAACTGGGGTTATGCCTCATCTCAAAATGTATGACGCTTCGTCTTTGGCTTATCGCCAAGGTCGCACTCGTCGTGGCTCTTACGCTGCTTATCTTGACATATCTCACCCTGATATTATCAATTTTCTAGAGATGCGCAAGCCGACAGGCGATCAGAACATGCGTACTCTTAACATGCACCATGGTGTTAATATTCCTGATTCGTTCATGGAAATTATTGAACGATGCATGATTGATCCAGAAGCAGACGACTCTTGGAATTTGGTTGATCCACATTCTCATGAAGTTCGTGAAACAGTTTCTGCCAAAGAACTCTGGCAACGTGTTTTAGAAATGCGTATGCAAACTGGCGAGCCGTATCTACATTTTATTGATACCAGTAATAAACACCTCCCTCAATGGTTGAAGGATAAAGGATTGAAAGTTCATCAATCCAATTTGTGTTCAGAAATTATTCTGCCAACAAATGAGCAACGTACTGCCGTTTGTTGTTTGTCATCCCTAAACTTGGAGTATTATGATGAGTGGAAAAATGATCCTTTGTTCCTTAAAGACGTGGCAGAGATGCTTGATAATGTTCTTCAGTATTTCATTGATAATTCTCCAAGCCACATTGCCCGAGCTAAGTATTCTGCAGAACGTGAGCGCAGCATTGGGATTGGTGCTCTTGGGTGGCATGCTTTCCTTCAGCGCAACAATCTTCCTTGGGAGTCGCCGATGGCTGTTGGCAAGAACAAACAAATCTTCAAACACATTAGAGAAAAGTTAAATGATGCGAACAAGCAGTTGGGATTGGAAAGAGGTGAGGCACCAGACGCTGAAGGTACTGGTAATCGTTTCAGCCATCTCATGGCAATTGCTCCCAATGCTAGTTCTTCCATTCTTATGGGCAATACCTCTCCTAGTATTGAACCTTATAGGGCTAACGCTTATCGCCAGGACACTCTATCGGGTTCTCACCTAAATAAAAATCGTTATCTGGATCAGCTAATTCAGAAAGAATCTGCTTCTCATAAAGAAGGTTGGGCAGACGAAGTATGGTCTAGCATCATTGCTAACGATGGTTCAGTTCAACATATCGATTGGATGGATCAGTGGGCGAAAGATGTGTTCAAAACATCTATGGAGATTGACCAGCGTTGGGTTGTTCAACATGCTGCTGATCGTCAAGAGTTTATTGACCAAGCCCAATCATTGAATGTATTCTTCCGTCCAGATAGTCATATCAAGTATATCCATGCAGTTCACTTCCAAGCATGGAAGCAAGGTTTGAAAACTATGTACTACTGTCGTTCTGATAAGATCGCTAAGGCTGATAAAGTTTCCAAGCGTATCGAACGTGAAGTGATTAAAGAGATTGATCTGCAAGCTCTCGCAGAGGGAAATGAATGTTTGGCTTGCGAGGGATAAAATGGACGCATACGATTTATTCTGGGCAATAAAATCCTTATGGATGGATAATACAGATAAAAATAGTGGCAGTGGACCAAAAACAAAAAACCATATGGCAGTAGTAATATTAACCCCTGAGGGTTATCGTGAAGTTATTGGTGCCAGATGGAATGCAGAAATAAAAGCAATAGAACTAATTACAGACAAGGAATAAAATGGTAAAGAATAAAACTAGTAGAATGACTGATGAACGAACGTATTTCAAACCATTCAATTATCCATGGGCATATGAGGCTTGGTTGAAGCACGAGCAAGCACACTGGTTGCATACAGAAGTGCCGATGGCTGAAGATGTGAAAGACTGGAAGAAGAAACTAACTGCTGAAGAAAAGAAGTTTTTGACTAACATCTTCCGTTTCTTCACACAGGGTGATATTGACGTTGCTGGTGGTTATGTGAAGAACTATCTTCCATACTTCCCACAACCTGAAATTCGCATGATGCTTTCTGGCTTTGCTGCACGTGAAGCTCTTCACATTGCAGCATATTCTCACTTGATTGAAACTCTAGGTATGCCTGAGGCAACTTACAATGAGTTTCTTGAATATCAAGAGATGCGAGATAAGCATGATTATGTGACAGAACTTTCCAGTCGCAATGGAACACTTGAGTCTACTGCGACGCACATTGCAGTATTCTCTGCTTTCACTGAAGGTATGCAGCTGTTCTCTTCATTCATCATGTTGTTAAACTTCCCACGCCATGGTATCATGAAAGGGATGGGACAGATCGTTACATGGTCTATCGTTGATGAGACTATGCACTCTGAGAACATGATTCGTTTGTTTAAAGAATTCATCAAAGAAAATCCAGAGATCTGGAATGATGAACTCAAAGGAAAGATATATACAATCGCCGAAAAGATGGTTGAACTAGAAGACAAGTTCATCGATCTCTGCTACGCTAATGGTGATATGCGTGATTTGTCTGCAGCTGATGTTAAACAATACATTCGTTACATCGCAGATCGTCGCCTCATCTCCTTAGGTATGAAAGGCATCTTCAAAGTTAAAAAGAATCCTCTTCCATGGGTCGAAGAAATGATCAATGCACCAGTGCACGGTAACTTCTTTGAGAATCGTGTTACAGATTATGCTAAAGGTGCATTGAGCGGAACATGGGGAGACGTTTGGGCAAAGGCAGCGTAATGACAACAAGACACTTCGAATGTAATGAATGTGGTGCGAATGGAAAGATTTTGTTAAAGGGAAGTGATCATCAACTCGAAGATATCGTATACTGTCCAGTTTGTTCTGGCGATATCTACGAGGAAGAAGAATTTAAAGATGAGGACGAAGACTAAATAATTAGTTCATTGACTAATTGTTTATTCTAATGTGGTTTTATAATAACGAAATTATACAAGAGTTACCCGAAGATTGCGTTGGGTTCGTTTATCTAATAACGAACCAACTCAACAATCGAAAGTATATCGGTAAGAAGCTGGCTAAGTTTTCAAGGACTAAACAGAAAACTGTTACCTTGAAGAATGGCACCAAAAAGAAGAAGAAGGTTAAAACCCAAACTGATTCTGATTGGATGGACTATTATGGTTCCAGCGTAGAATTATCTGCTGACGTAAATTCTCTGGGGAAAGAAAACTTCCGCAGAGAAATTTTGCATTTCTGTAAGTCTAAGGGAACGATGTCTTACGTAGAAGCTAAGTTGCAATTTCAATATGAGGTGTTGGAAAAACCTGATGAGTTTTACAATGGTCATATTCAAGTCAGAGTACACAGAAGCACACTAAAATTTTAAAGGCTATTATGAAAGAAGTTACTTGCTGGAAAGTTTACAAAACTGTATCTAATACTGGTGTGGAAAGAACAGTATTAGTCGGATTAAATCCAGTCGGATTAAAGCCATTCGTTGAAGATGTTCAAACAACTGCTGAACGAGAAATTAATGGCTATAAGTTGGTTGGTGGTAACAACACACATTACCCTCAATATAATGAAACTTGGTTTAGTTGGGTCACTCAGAACAACGTGAACTCAATTACAGACATTTCCGAACAATACGAATGAAATATCTTCTCCTAGTAACTGCGCTGGCATTATCAGCCTGTGCAGCCTATTATTCAATTATGGGTCTGGTTGCGATCTTCGCAGCTGCAGTCATACCCATCTTTATTATGGGGTCGTTACTAGAAGCATCTAAACTCGTTGTCGCTTCATGGCTATACAGAAGTTGGAAAGAAGTGCCTTTGTTGATGAAGACCTACTTCACAACAGCTTTAGTTATCCTTATGATGTTAACATCAATGGGTATCTTTGGATATCTAAGTAAAGCACACTTAGATCAAGCAGTGCCAACTGGTGACATAGCATCTAAGTTAGCATTAATTGATGAAAAAATTAAAACCGAAAAGGAGAATGTAAATGCAAGCCGTAAAGAACTTACTCAACTCGATGCTCAAGTGGATCAAACCATCGCAAGAACAACCGACGCAGGTGGTGCAGAGCGAGCCATTGCCATCCGTAGAGGACAGCAAAAAGACAGAGCCAGAATCCTCAACGAAATCGGTGCAGCGCAAACCAAGATCGCCAAACTCAACGAAGAAAGAGCGCCCATCGCCAGCGAAGTCCGCAAAGTCGAAGCCGAAGTCGGACCGATCAAGTACATCGCAGCGTTAATTTATGGTGATAACCCAGATGCTGATATCCTAGAGAAGTCAGTTCGTTGGGTTATCATTCTTATTGTTATGGTATTTGATCCATTGGCAGTATTGTTGTTAATGGCAGCAAACTGGCAAATGAAGAAAGAAGATGGAGTTATCGAAGAAGAACTACTACATGATACTGTTCCTGTATACGTAGCAGACGTTGGTGAAAAACCAACAGCCGAAGAACTAGCAGAAATAGAATCAGAAGAACCTAAACCTATTGATTGGGTTCCTAAGTGGTTAACTGAAGATAAACCGACTGATAAGTGGTCTGATGTATTTTTTAAAAAAATAGACCCGATCCAACAAATTCCTGAAGAGTCTAAACAAATAATTAAAGAGTTCTTCCACCCACAAGAAGAACCTGAGATGACTCCACTAGTTGAAGTGCATGAACATGCAAACACTAAAAAACTAATTAGTTTAGATAATACCGAAGTGAACGTAACCGATACAATATCTGTAGAGTTTTACAAGACCTAAATAGTTTATAGTTGATTAACCAACTCACATAAGGGTAAACAAGATGATCAAAAACATCGCTTACACAGCGGTGCTTTTTGTCATGACTACATCTATTGCGATTGCACAAACAATCGTTACTGACTCGACTTCTAAAAGCACTACTGATTCGAACTCAACCAGTGTAACAACTGTCCACTCCCCACCACCAACAGCAGTAGCACCAGCAATCACAGTCATCAATTCAGATGTTTGTGCAGTTGCTGCATCAGGTGCAGTTCAAACTCAAATCTTAGGTATCTCCATGGGTGGAACCATGACAGATAAAAACTGCGAACGACTAAAACTCGCTCGTGGCGTCTATGATATGGGTATGAAAGTTGCTGCAGTTGCTATCATGTGTCAAGACGAACGTGTCTTCACTGCCATGATGAATGCTGGAACTCCATGTCCAGTCGATGGCAAGATCGGTGAGCAAGCCAAAGAAATTTGGTCAGCAAATCCAGAAAGAATCCCACAGAAAGTTAAGAGCAAGGACTAACCCATGAAGTTAGTCAAGTTTCTTGCTGCTGTTTTAATGGCAGGATTTCTATCCAGCCACGTTACTGCACAAGTAAACGTAACGGGAACTATGGTTTCTCCAAACCTTGTTAACATAAACAATCAACAAGGTGGTTGGACAGGAACGACATCGTATAGTGGAACTGGTGGTGGTGTTTCTGGTGGTAGTACCCCTGGATATAACTCTACTACCAATACACTCTACTTTGGATATCAAACAAAAACTGCTGCATATACTTACGCATTTAGTCAAGCACTTCAAAATAGTGGTATGACTATCCTTGGGTATAATTATGCTTGGGAATATTTAAATCAAAACCCATACAATGGAACTCTATCAGCTGCAGTAAACTTTGCTGGTGTTGATGGTTCTTCTCTTCACAATAAAACTTGGACTCTCGGCACAACTACTGATTGGACTAAGATTAGTGGAACAGAGAACTTTGGTACCAGTGGTTTAGCCGTAGCAAGTATTGCGAACTTCTCTTTAAGTTTCACAGGCAAAGATCAGCGTTTTTGGGCAGGTTACTATGGTCCACAAGTTAAAGATCCATCAATAACTCTAAACTATACATTCGATCAATGCTCATCAAACCCTCTATCAAGTCCAAGTTGTCCAGGTTATGCTGCTGCTTATCTAACACAACAATGTACTAATAATCCATTGTACTCTTCTGCTTGTGCAGGTTTCACTGATATTCTAACATCTCAAAATATACTAGCAACAAGTTACGCTATCAATCAAGCACTTGGTCTTTCTGGTTCTGGTGTTAAGATCCATGGATTTAAGTATGGTTATGATTATGTTTTAGGTGGAACATGGTGTTCAGTTGCTGGACAAAATACAGATGGTACTCTTGGATGTTCTAAGTGGGATCCTTCATCTATTGATGTGGGTGTTGCTGTTACAGATATAAATTCAAACATTTTATATTCTAAGGTTCACTCTCACACTGATCAAAATACTAGTGGGTCGACCAACTTTACATATTTGTTTCCAACAACACAGTTGTTGTCAAACATGGGTGGATTTGCTATGGTTGATCAGGTGAATGGAACTGGTGCTGTATTCAATCAGTGGAGTAACTGGCAATATACACCAGACCCATGCGTAGTCAATCCGCTTTCATCAACATCTTGTTCTGGTTACGCTGCTGCGTATAAACTACAACAATGTACTGCCAACCCACTTTCTGCAACTGACTGCCCAGGATATGCAGAAGCATTCAAAACACAACAATGTACTGCTAACGTGTTGTACGATCCTACATGCCCAGGATACGCTGCTGCATATTTAACATACCAGTGCTCCGTCAACCCTCTATACAGCACTACATGTGCTGGATATGAACAGGCGTATTTAAATGCGCAGTGTATTAAAGACTCTCTATACTCAACAAAGTGTGAGGGATATGCCACTGCTTATGCTATCAAGTATCTAACTCCAATTTCGTCAGACTCTACAGTATCAACTGCAGTTAATGGATCATTATCAAGTACAGCAGCTATTAAAGCAAGTGATCCAACGAATACAGTTGTTGCAACAAATACAGCAAGCACAACAGTAAGTACGGATGGTACAGTTTCAACTGGTGTTTCTAAAACAGGTGATACTAATGTTGATAAAGCAATTACACCAACGACTACTACAGCGAACAGTTCAGCTGCGCCAGCAGCACCAGTTCAATTAGCACCTCCACCACCTCCAACTGCTGGTCCACAACAAGCGCAGGGTGAGGGTGGAAGAAAACAAGAGCAGAGAGCAGAAAAGAAGGAAGAACCATCAGGTGAACGACCAGCAAGAAAAGAAGATGGTCCTGCAGGTGGCACACAGATGGCACAAGCACCACAAGGTGGTGATTCTAAGCCATCACAACAAACTAATCGTGAAGCATTAGTTGAGAGAAGACAAGCTGCTGCAAGAGCAGAGGCTGTAGAAAGAGGTAAGAATCTTGCCAACGAGATGGGTAAAGTCGCTGACATGGAATCTCAGAAACAGATGCAGAACGTAGTCATCCAAGCAATGGGATTCACTCCAGGATTTGATGTTTATGGTAAGGCAACTTTACCTGATGGAAATGGTTACAGACCATTTACAGTTTACAACAATCAGAAAAATATTGAAAATCGTGCTACTCTAAGAATGTTCAGTGGTACTGATAGACTACACAATGAAATGGTCGATTCACAATACAAGGAGAAATGAAATGGCACAAGAAATTAAAGACGTCAACGCTAAGATTGACGAAGCAGAAGCAGCGATGAAGAAGTACGCTAGCAAGGATACAGTTATCAGCATCGGTGGGTATGAGTTTACACCTGCTAAGTTGATGGTTGCGTTCACTATCGTATCATCCACTCTGGGTGGTCTTTATGGTGCTTTCGAAGTTTACAAAGACTACCAGTCTATGAAGAAGCGTATCGCTGAATATGTGGCTCCAGACTTGTCTGAGTTGAACAAGAAGATGGAAATCACTATGCAGAACTCTGAGAAAGCAGTTCAGTATACTCAAGATATTAAGAACGATTTGAAGAATGATATCCGTCGTGTTGAGGGTGTTGCTGAGAGCGTAGAGCGCAGCCAAAAGCAAGCATCACGTGAGACTGACCAGTCTATTCAAGCAGTTCGCCAAGAAATGACAGCAGTTCGTTCTGAAGTAAGAGCTTCTACTAAAGAAGTTGATAACAATATGAAGCAGCTATCTCGTGAAACAGATGCTCACTTAAAGAGTATCGAGCGAACAGTTGATATTAAGATTCAGAAAGCATTGGATAACCCATTAGCTAAATAATGAATTGAGCATAAGGAGTAAAATCATGACAGAAGAAAAGAAGCCTCTTAGTAGAAGCGAAAGAGAAGCCCTCATCAAAGACAAAGCAGGGTGGGTTATTACCGTATTGGCTGCTCTATTGGCCATTAATACTTATATGGGTGGTAGCAATTCTAGTAAGGTATTGAATAACACGATTGATGCGAATAACACATACGCATTCTATCAAGCTAAGTCTATCAAAGGTACTTTAGCTGAGATGGCATATGACGATGCTGTTCGTGCTAAAGATACTAAGAAGGCTGAAGCATTGCAAAAGAAGATTGATCGCTACGAGTCTGATCCAGCAACTGGTGAAGGCAAGAAAGAGTTGTTGGCGAAGGCTAAAGGTTTAGAAGCTGAGAGATCAGTTGCCAAACAACGTAGCCCATGGTATACTTACGCTGGTTCTCTATTTCAAATTGCAGTTGTTTTGTTGACTGCTTCTATTCTTGCAGTTAACAATAAACTTTACAACGCAAGTATTGGTGTTGGTGGATTTGCAGCATTGTTAATGTCCCAAGCTATCTGGTTGTGGTTACCTATCTGAGTTTCTTACCAGACTTATTGCAAAACCCTACTTCGGTAGGGTTTTTTGTTTGCAATACTTTACTTTTATTTGACTTTAGGGTATACTAACAGTGTTAGGGTTGATTAGATTTGTATTAGCTAAATAAGCAACCTAATCTCATTTTAAAGGAATATATGAAAACAGATAAAAACTTTCGTCTCTCTAAAAGAACGAAAACTTTGCTGGCTCTTCTGCCATTCAAAGACCAAGAAGAACGTAACATCTTTAAACGACAGATGATCCATGCTGAATGGTCAGCTGAACGTGCAAAGATTGCAAATGCAAGAGCAAAAGGCTCAAAAGAAGATTGACATGAATACGAAACTAGTGTATAATTTACCTAAGCCAAGAAACCTTGTAGCCAAGGATTTGAGGACACCGAAGTACCGTCTACGCACTGAGGAGTCTAAGGTGAAGTACATTCGTAAACCTAAGCACAAAGGAAACACATATGGATTATCCTCATACTCTGAGTGTTAAAGAAATCCCAGTACCGAAAGGTTACATTCAGACGTTGATTGAATCTGATGTTGCTGGTCATAAAGTCAAGAAAGAACTTTATGCATCGCAAGAAGAATTTCTTGCTTTTTGGAAACCATTAGTTGATTATTATGAAGGAGTGAAAATTGCAAACAGTATTCAAAACCGATAAAGAGTTTGAAGAATTTAAAACCTGGACACTTGGAGTTCTCCACGATGACAAAATCAAAGATCTGTGCATTACTTTTACCAAGAAAGATGGTAGTGAAAGAGCAATGCGTTGCACCCTTGTCGAAAATCTCATCCCTAAAGACAAGCAACCAAAAACCGAAGGCGCAGCTAGCACGTCTGCTGGATCCGCAGTTCGAGTCTTTGATACAGAGAAAAGTGAATGGAGATCATTCCGTTGGGATTCAGTAATTAAAGTGGAGTTTACACTATGAAAGTTTTAGCTATTATCGCACTCGTTGTGCTTCTTATCATCGTAATGCCTATTGCGATTATTTGGTCTTTGAACACACTGTTCCCTGTGCTCGCAATCCCAGTAACTCTTGATACTTGGATGGCATCAATCATCCTCAGTGGTGCAGTTGGTGGTAGCGCATTTAGTTTCGGGAGCCGTAAATGAGTATCTCATCTCCTGAAGATCGCAAGAAAATCTTTGCTGCTATTCGTGAGATCAGTGCATCGATGACACGTACTGAAGCTGAACGTGACTTGATTAAAGACATCGTTAAGGATGTTTCTGATAACTTTCAAATCTCAAAGAAAGTTGTTAAGAAGATGGCGATCGTTTATCACAAGCAGAGCATGTCTCAGGTAGCTGCAGAGCATGAAGAATTTGTAGAGATGTATGAAGAAGTGACTCGTGCAAATACATCACAAACTTCCCAGCAACCGTAAGTTTAGCCTTCTGTATTTTATGGGTGCGACATGGAAACACAAAACCATGTTCGCCTCATCATTCGTTGATAACAATTTTCAGAACTTACTAAACTCCGCTGGAGTTGAAACCTATTCTGTTGATTATGATATAAATGATACCTTCCCTGAAGTGGTTGACCAGTGTAAGAACTTTAAAGTCGATTACATCATGGGATATAGTTTTGGTTGTTTTCCTGCTGTTGCATGTTTAAACGAAAACGCCAAAGGGTTGATTCTAGTAGACCCAGATGCAATAGTTGATCATACTCAGAAGAAGTATATTGAAGATGTAGATACTGCGAATAAATTCTTCGATGATGATATTAAAAACAAGAATGCTGTTATCACTAAGACGCTAGATTTCTCACTACTCAAACCAGTTAAACAAAAAACATTATTTTTGTTTTCTGAATATGGGTATTCTAAAAACAATCTAGATAATCCTAGAAATGTTTTTATGAACATTCCAAACAAAACTACTTCGGTTATACCAGATTCTTCTCACTACGTAATGATTGAACCATCCAGACTTAATGCCTTTGATACCATAATGGAGTTTATGAATGCTTGACTATCCTGCTTACTCAGATGGTGTTCACTGCACAGTTAAAGATTTGAATGTTTCTATTCTTGATCTTGGCTTTATTCATTCTGATGCAACATATGATGTTATCTCAGTTAAAGATGGGATTATCCAAAACTTTGAAGCGCACCTAACACGATTCCAATCGAGTTGTGATGGGTGGCGACTAAACTGCCCACCTATCGATGAACTTGAAGCGTTATGTGTTAGTCTTGTTAAACGATCGCCGACTAAAGATCTTTTACTCTGGTTGTGCTCGACACGTGGTATTCCAACAACTGGTAACCCTCGTGCGCTTGACAAATGCTCTGGTAGGTTTATGGCGTATGCTAAGCCATACTTCGGTTTCAATTCTACCAACAGTGCTACTGTATGTGTTGCTAAGGGTGTGTTTAGAAATGACTCGTTCGACCAGAAGATGAAAAACTTTTCATGGCAAGACTTGTCGCTGGCGCAGTGGCAAGCCATTGAACGTGGATTTGATACTGCAGTTCTTTTGAATCGAAATGGTTGTTTGTCAGAAGGTCCAGGATTTAACGTCGCTGTGATTAAAGATGGTGAAATTATTGCACCAGCATACAATCGTTTACAGGGCACAGTGATGGATCAGGTGAAGAAGGTTTGTGATTCCAACAATATCAAATTCACATACACGATTATCCCACATACTGAACTACAATACATCGATGCTATGTTTCTGACTTCAACAGCTGGTAATGTCATTCCTGTAACTAGATTAGAAGATAGATACTTTGAAGAGAATGAGATTCTAACATGGTTGAAGAACGCTATCTAAAAGAAACTTTCATAAAGACCTATACCTCATCTGAAAATAAACATCTACTGTTTATTCTACCAGGACAAAGTTTGTCACCCAGAGTTTTCTGGGACTGGAAGACAGATGAGGGTTTCACACATGCAGAATGGTTTTGCTCGCAAGGCATCGATGTAGTTTTATTCGATCCAGTCGGTTATGGTAACAGTAAAGCATTCTACTCATATGATAGAATTGCATACGCTAAACAAATTGAAGAAGCGACTGCTGAGATAAACAAAGATTATGAAACCAAAACCATATTCGGATTCTCAACGACAACTGCACCTGCATTGATTGCTTCTCAGAAATTTTTTAACAAGGTAATCATTCACAGTCCAGTCATCAGACAAGACATCAAATACTTTGTTCGTCATCAAGAAGAAATGAACACTGGAATCGAACGATTGATTAAAGAAAGAATTGGAAACATCAGCGACAAGCTGATTCCTAAGCCGAACAGAGTTGATGGTTGGAGAGAAAAGATTCTAGCAGTCATTGGTAAAGAAGAATGGAAGGTGCCAGCAAAAGTCGTTCATGATGTTGGCAACTTCTACCCTAAGCGTGGCAATCATGGTTTCATTGCAAACAAGGTTCCACCAATTCTGAGCATCGTTGGTCAGTACGACTATGAAATAACGACAGGTGGCTATACCCTGTTCAAGCAGTACTTCCCAAATATTGAGGAAGTGGTAATCCCGAACTCCACACACTTTTCCATGTGGGAAAATGAGTACAAAATAACCCTACAAACTGTAAGGGATTACGTAACTCGTTGATTCCAGAGGAGTTTTTCTGGGGGTTTACAAATAATCAGAATTAGGGTATAATTAAGGTTCAATTTGGAGGTGTAAACCTATGGCTATGAATACAGCGAAACGTAAAGAACTCGTTGCCTCGATTAAAGGTAACGAACCAACCATCAGTGATGAGGGCAACTACCGTGCCCAACTTTTGACTGCACTGAATTACTATAATTTTGAGAACGACGACAAAGATAAGAAGAAATGGCTTATCGCACACGTCGCAAAGACAGATAAGAAAACAGCTGTTGCTTTGACTAAGCTGGACGAAAGTTTATTTCGTCACGCTGGCATTCTTGCTCGTCTGCTATCTCACAACTCTTATCTTGAAGAGAAGGAACTTAACTTCCTCAACAACAAGATTGAAGAACTAATCCAACTAACAAACAAACCTCAAGTAGTCGTTGAGGTCAAGAAAGAAGAAAAGCCAGTCACTAACGTGGTTTCAATCCAAGATCGTATGGATGAGAAAGCGCACGAGTTGGCTGGAGAAATTGAAGGCGCTATCGATGACTTTATCATTAACAAAACATCAGACTTCTCAACGAAGAACTATCTGCTCGCAAACAACGTCTCAGCACCGATCGCAAAACGCATCGGAGACTTCTATGTGCGAACTGCAGCAGAGCTACGTGAAGCAATTGCTGGAGACGACAAACAACTTGTGGAAGGTTACTCCAACTTCACTAAACGTGAGTTGAAGAAATTCGCTGAGTTTGTTGAGGCTATTATTTCTGACTGTAATCAGATGGTTCAGACTGCTAAGGTCAATCGTGCGCCACGTAAGCGCAAAGAGAAACCTGCTTCTGTTCAAGTATCGAAGCTGAAGTATCTGAAAGAGTTTGCCGAACTTAAACTCAAGTCGGTTAAACCTGAAACCATCATCGGTTCTACTGAGGTATGGTATTACAACACTAAGTACAAACATATTGGTGTCTACAAAGGTGAGAACGGTAACACGTTGTCTGTAAAGGGTACTACCATTATTGGGTTTGATGTGAAAGAATCCAAGCGTATGACCTTGCGTAAACCTGAAGATTTCTTCAAAGGGTTGTCGCTGGGTAAACGTGCATTGAACAGTGCAATGAAAACACTGAAGACAAAACCTGCGACTCCCAATGGTCGGTTTAATGAAGAATGTATTTTGCTTGGAGCATTTTAATATGATTTTAGTTGACTATTCCCAAGTAGCACTGAGTGCTATCCTAACCTTTCAACGTGAATTGAAGGGGACAGAGTCGGAAGTGAAAAACCTGATTCGTCATGTGACTCTGTCCACCCTCAAATCTTATAAGAAGAAATACGGTAAGGAGTATGGCGAGTTGGTTATCTGTTGCGACGGACGTAAGTACTGGCGCAGAGAATTCTTCCAACATTACAAAGGTAATCGTAAGAAGCAACGTGAGAACAGCGAACTTGATTGGACGCTGATCTTCGACACGCTGTCTGAGATGCGTGAAGACATCGCAAAGTATTTCCCTTATCGTGTTCTGCACTTAGATCGTGCTGAGGCTGATGACATCATCGCAGTCTTGTCTAAGTGGACGCAAGATAATGGTTTGATCCAGCAAGGGTTGGTTGAAGAACCGCAGAAGGTTTTGATCCTCTCTTCTGACAACGACTTCGTGCAGCTACAAAAATACAGCAACGTAACACAGTGGTCGCCTATTCAGAAGAAGTATGTGAAGGCAACCAAGAAAGAGTTGCACGAGAAATACATCACTCACATTGTGAAAGCAGGTGACGATGGTATTCCTAACATCCTGAGTAAAGATGATGTGTTTATGATTGGCGAGAGACAGAAACCTGTTTCCGCTAAACGACTGCAAGAATTTATTGAGAATGGTTTCATTGCTTGCAAGAATGATGACGAGCGTCGTAACTGGCATCGCAACGTAACTTTGATTGATTTTGAGTATATCCCTGAAGATGTCTCTAAAGAAATCGTGTCAGCCTACATAAATACTAAACCCACTGGCGACAAGATGTCAATCATGAACTATTTGATTGAGAAAAAATGTCGTTTACTATTAGACGAACTTGAGGACTTTTGATGACTAAACTATTAACTGAAATTCTTGCTGAGATTAATGACAATCCAGCATTACTTGAGAAGCATAGAACTAATGCAGCGTTGCGCTTGTTGTTTGAACATGCGTTCGATCCTGCTAAGAAATTTATCTTACCTGATGGCGATCCACCCTTCAAACCTGATGCTGCTCCGATCGGTATGAGCCCAGCTAACCTTCATATGGAAATGAAGAAGCTGTATGTGTTCTGTCGTGCAGACTTGAATTCTGTTCGTCGTGAGACTTTGTTCATTCAACTGTTGGAGAACGTACACCCTTCTGAGGCTAAGTTGATGCTTGCTGTTAAAGATCAAAAATTGACTAAGCTGTTTCCAAAGATTACACATAAGTTAGTTAGTGATATCTGGGATAACATTCCTGCTCCAGTTGTAAAGGAGAAGAAATCAAAAAACGCACAGGCTCCAGCGAGTGGAGCGAAAGCGTAACGAGAAAATATACAAAGAATGTATCCATATATTCTAAAATTAGATCTTTCTTTACCTTTAGTAGAAAAACGAATTAGAGGCATGTTTGCGGACATGCCTTTATTCACTAAGCAAAGATTCCCTCATTGGAAGAATGCTAAAATTTCTGCACACGAAGATCCAGATCTTTCAAATGAGAATAGCATTTCTTTGTTGGGTAGTGAAACTGCAGAGTGGTTAAAGAAGATCAATGAATCTCTAATAGTTGCTTATGGTAAGGATACTTTGATTTTTAATCAGTATGATGTTAAAGAACCATACAAACAGCAATTACTGGATATGTTACCTGATAACATAAGAAATATATGTGGTGAGATTACGGTGCAGTGGGCTAAGGGTGGCGACTATATTCAACCACATAGAGATCATCATAGAAAATGTGGTTTGTTTTATGCCTTATCAAAACCTGACTGCGAAACACGTTGGTATAAAAAGAAATTTGACTTCAAAGAATCTGATACTTTAAGGTTTGCCTTTCCAGATGACATAGAAGTTGTTCACACTGAAGTTATACAGAGTGGTTCTTGGTATCTTTTTAACAACCAACCATTCCACTCAGTGCACAGACTGCCAGATGTTGTAGCTAATAGAAAAACTTTTGTAATTGATTTTTATGATATGGATTTTGATTCTGTATTAAAGGTGTGTAGTGGAACAATCATTGAGGCTTAAACTTGCTGCAGTCTTTCGCATAATTTATCACTATGGATGGGATGACTTAATTTTCACCCATGCTTCTGCGAGAATCCCTGGAACAGACCACATCCTAATCAATTCTTATGGGCTTAGGTTTGATGAAATCACAGCAAGCAACCTGTTGAAGATAGACCTGAGTGGAAAAATAATTTCTGGTAGAGGTAAGGTTAACCCAGCTGGTTTGGTTATACATAGTGCAATTCATGATTACCGAGAAGATGCTGGATGCATTATCCATCTTCACACTAAAGAAGGTATGGCAGTTGCTGCAGATAAAGATGGGCTATGGCCATGCACTCAACGTGCATATACTTGTCTGAGAAGTCTTGCGTATCACGATTACTATGGACTGGTAGTTGATGAAAAAGAGAAACGTCTGTTGAAGCAAAACCTTGCTGATAAAAGATATTTGATTATGAGAAATCATGGTATCCTTACTGTTGGTTCTTGCGTAGAAGAATCTATGGCGTCTATGCGTGCACTTCAGGTTGCCTGTGAAACCCAAGTGTTAATCAATAAAGATCGTGCCATTATGATAAGAGAAGATGTTATGGCAGATTCAAGCAGAAAGATTATGATTGGTCTAGATAACAAAGAGAAACCTTACATTGCTGCTTGGAATGCTATGTATAGGTTAGTTGAACAAAAATACCCAGAGTTTAAATTATGAAAGAAAAATGGATTAATGCATTTATGGACACAGCAGAGAGGTTTGCTCAGCTGTCTAGTTCACGTCGTTTACATGTTGGTGCTGTAGTCGTTAAAGACGAACGTATCACTTCTATTGGATACAACGGAACACCTGCTGGTTGGGATAACAACTGCGAGGAAAAGATCTATTGTGAAGATGGTGATTGGTCTGAGCAGCTGCTACCAAAAGATGCAAACCAATGGATGAAGTATAAACTTGTAACTAAGAAAGAGGTTATCCATGCTGAAGCTAATGCGATCTCTAAGCTGGCAAGATCGAACGAATCTGGTCTTGGTAGTACTATGTTTATTACTCATGCTCCTTGTGTGGATTGTGCCAAACTGATTTACGGTGCTGGTATAAATACCGTGTATTACCGTAATTCTTACCGTGATACTAATGGGCTTGACTTTTTAGAAAAATGTAATATAGAGGTGAATAAAGTATGAAGAAAATTATTGCTTTACTGGCAATGGTATGCACGAATTTGTTTGCAGCGGAGACTATTAAAATTTATTCTCCGTATAGCCCATCGCACTCAGCGACTCCAGCTATGTTTAGAATCATTGATGAGGCAAACAAAGAACAAAGTATATACAAGTTTATCCTTGAGTTTCGTCCAGGTGGTAATCAGATTATTGCTCTCAAGGCTATGGACGAAAATAGTCTTGGCATCATTGCACCAGCATTTGTCGAGAACGTAGCATCAGGGCAGATTAAAGAATCTGATTATGTTCCTATCCATGCTCTTGGTGATGCATGCTGGGCTGTCATCACAAATGGACCAATCAACGCTAACAAAGAGTTGACTGTTGGTGGTGTTGGGTTTGGTAATGCTGCTCATCTAACTGCACTAGCATTGGGTGAGAAGTATAAGTTTACAACCAAGTACATTGTGTTCAAGTCAAACAACGATGCTTTAGTTAACATGGCTGGCAACAATGGAATCTTTATGGTGATTGATCGTTATGAATCTTATGAGTCTATGAAGACTAAGAATTCAAACTTACAAGCATTCGCAGCTAGTTGTCCAGATAGACTACCGCAAGCACCCAACCTAAAGACTCTGAAAGAACTTGGAATCCAAGCACCATATGTCTTTAACATCACGATGGCTCATGTTTCTATGAGTAAGGCGAGACGTGAAGCTATCAAGCAAATTTTAAACAATGCTCAGAACAAAGTTGGAGCAAACGAGATTTACAAAGTTTCTGGTATGAGGATTCCCAAAGAATCTGCTGAAGTATTCTATACAAATTCAACTAAACTTGTAAGAACGCTGCAAGAAAAATATAGATCTGAAATCGAGAAATCAAAATGATAAAACATGAGTGGTGGTCAACCCCTGTTTGGGAAGTTGACACAGGGTTGAGTGGTAAGTTTAATGCTGATCTTCTGAGGGACATCAACATCATCCACTCTTCTCCTGGGAATGAGTTTAACATCTGGAACTATAATACAGAATCTATCGATACTCTACGAGAAACCACATTGAAGATTATCAACGATGTTGTCTCAGAAGAAATACCATCCTACATTAAACACAAATTGTCTCTGAAAAGAGGATGGGTTAACTATCATAAAACTGGCGAATCTTTAGCTACACATAATCACGGTAATACCACTGTAGTATGCACATACTACATAAAGTCTCCAAATAATTGCGGAGATTTATTACTGTTTGATCCACGTGGTGGTGTGAACTGGGGATGGGAAGTTGAGGGTAGTATTGTTGGCGTTAAGCATACAAGAATTAAACCAAAGGAAGGTTCTCTTGTTATCTTTCCAGGGTTTTTGCTGCATTCAGTTGAAACAAATAAGTCACCTCTTCCTAGAATTAGCCTATCATCCAATCTAATTCTTGAATAAATAGTCATATGGCATACTCAAATAAAGTTATCGATCACTACGAAAACCCTCGCAATGTGGGTAGCTTCGCCAAAGACGAAGATGGTGTCGGTACAGGTATGGTTGGAGCGCCAGCATGCGGTGACGTGATGAAATTACAGATTAAGGTAGATGATAATGGTATTATTAGAGATGCTCGTTTCAAGACATATGGATGCGGTTCAGCAATCGCCAGCTCGTCGCTGGTCACTGAGATGGTTAAGGGTATGCACATTGACGATGCTGATAAACTTAAGAACTCTCAAATCGCTGAAGAACTCGCACTCCCACCAGTAAAGATTCATTGTTCAATTCTAGCAGAAGATGCAATTAAGGCAGCTGTAAATGATTACCGTAACCGACGCAGCCAAAAAGAAAATCAAGCAACTGCTTGAGAAACGTGGCAAGGGAGTTGGCATTCGGTTAGGTGTAAAAACTACAGGATGCAGTGGTTTGGCATATACACTAGAATATGTCGATGAATATACTGGGCAAATTGGTGATACCAACTATGCTCAACCAGAATTCGCTGTTCTTGTAGACGCTAAAGCAGATGCCTACTTGAATGGCATGACAGTTGATTGGGTTCGCAATGGACTCAATGAAGGATTTGATTTTCAAAACCCAAATGAACGTGACCGATGTGGTTGCGGAGAAAGTTTCAGAGTATGATTACAGTAACAGAAAACGCTACAAACAAAATTGTCGACTTGTTGGCAGAGAACCAAGAAAACTTCTTGCGCATGTCAGTGCAGGGTGGTGGTTGTTCTGGCTTCACATATGCATTCATGTTTGATGATGTAGCCGACGAAGATGACTTCACTCTCGACAAGGTTATTGTTGATGCGATGAGCATGCAATACTTGCAAGGTGCGACTGTCGACTATGTTGAAGATCTGATGGGTTCGTCATTCAGAGTGCAAAACCCAAACGCTGAAACTACTTGTGGATGCGGTTCTTCCTTCTCTGTGTAAAAATTTTTTAAAAAATACTTTACTTTTATTCAGTCCTGAGGTATAATTTGACTAAATAAGAGTGAAGCATGATAACCCTGCGAGTTGCAAGGTTATTAAATTTAGTGCTTTACTTTAATTCAAAACTGAGGTATAATTTCTTCTATGAAATCGAGAAACATAACTGTCGTGTGTAAGCATTCCCTACCATTAAATGGTAGCTGGTCAGCAACACGCCCACAGTTTGCGATTGAGTATGATAGTGGGGGTTTTGGAAAGTAAGACTTAAAGTCTAAGGTTATTTCCCAAAACCCTCGAAGATGAAAATCTCGAGGGTTTTTTGTTTTAGGGCATCGTCCCAAAATTGTTCCTTAAAAATTTGCGTACCAAATGTTCCCGAATGGTGTAGTGGTAGCACAGCAGACTTTGACTCTGTTAGTATAAGTTCGATTCTTATTTCGGGTGCCAAATGTGGGGGTATAACTTAGTGGTAAAGTAGTAGGCTTTTAACCTATTAACCAGAGTTCGATTCTCTGTACCCCTACCATATAAAAACACATTACTAAGAGTCCAGGTTCAGAGCGTGGCATAGTGTGTTTCTATATGGTGTCGTTAGTTTAGTGGTAAAACCACGGGTTGTGATTCCGTTATCACGAGTTCGATTCTCGTACGATACCCCATGCCGAGATAGCTCAGTTGGTAGAGCGACAGACTGAAAATCTGTGCGTGGGCGGTTCGATCCCGTCTCTCGGTACCAAAAGTTTATGCAGTATTGGATGGGTAGGGGCATCGGCTCCGCATTCTAGATTCCCGCAGTGGTTCGATTCCACTGGCTGCACCAAAGTATTTCCTCTTGTAGCTCAATGGTAGAGCACTCGCTTGATAAGCGATAGACCTAAGGTTCGATTCCTTTCGAGAGGACCAAGTTGTATCTCGCTGGTGTAATGGCAGCATGTCAGTCTCCAAAACTGTTGGTCGGGGTTCGAGTCCCTGGCGGGATGCCAAGTTTATGCAGGATTAATTCAGTGGTAGAATGTTTCGTTGCCAACGAAAATGTCATCGGTTCGAACCCGATATCCTGCTCCATACCCGATTGGTGAAATGAATATCACACAGTGCTACGAACGCTGGGTTGGGAGTTTGATTCTCTCATTGGGTGCCAAAGTTATAGAAGTATGTCCGAGCGGTTTAAGGAACTAGTCTAGAAAACTAGCGAGTCAGCAATGGCTCCGTGAGTTCGAATCTCACTGCTTCTGCCAGATTATGGAAAGTAATGCAGCTGTGTTGGTACGGCGACCAGCCTTGAAAACTGGGTTCTCAGAAATGGGATGGGGTTCGACTCCTCTGCTTTCCGCCAAATTATAGAGAGTGGGCAGGATGGTAATGCAGCTGATTGCTAATCAGTAGACTTGTGAAAGCAGGTCAGTGGGTTCGATTCCCACACTCTCTGCCAAGCCGAAGTGATGGAATTGGTATACGTGTCTGACTCAAAATCAGGATTCTGTGGGTTCGAGTCCCACCTTCGGCACCAAAGGTTTTTTGCGAGTATGGTGGAATAGGTAGACACAAGGGACTTAAAATCCCTCGCCTTCGTGCGTGTCGGTTCAAGTCCGACTACTCGTACCAGTTTGCGGCATTAGTATAATGGATAATACAGTGGTCTTCTACACCACGAATATGGGTTCGATTCCTGTATGCCGCACCAGTTGTTGGGCTGATAGCTTAATGGTAAAGCAGCCGACTCATAATCGGTCGAGTGAGAGTTCAATTCTCTCTCAGCCCACCATTACTTTCTTCTTGATTGAAGATAATGGTATGTGATGATATGATACGTTAGTTTTAACTTCGTGCTTTTCCCAGCAATGGGCGTCAGGTGAACAGTTGCGGTCGTCAAACCTTCCGCATATACCTTGCTCGCATGAGTTGACAGTTTTAATAAAGTTTCCGTTAACATCAAGGATGTTGGCTTCAGTTCTTATATCGTGTTCTTTAGCCCAGTCTTTTTTGTAACGTGTCATCTTTGATGTTGTAACATCGATGCTTGAGTATTCATAGAAGAAGGTGCGCCAGTATTCTTCTATTCCATGTATTGATTTGAAGAATTTTCTTTTGTGATTGATGGAATAATTTCCATTAGATAGTTGTCGTCTCTCAACAGAATACGTCAACTTCTTTTTGTAAATGTGTTGTAAACATTTTTCTTCTACTCTTTCGTAGAAGTTATTTTGTTCTTGTTGTAAATCGTCAGGAAGTACCTTTAAGTCTTCGAAAAACAGATCTTCAGTTTTGTTGATATGGATTATTTCTAAGATATACATTATACTTTCCTCTTGATTGAAGAAATTGGAACATGATGAAATGAAACTTTTGACTTGTTAAAAATTTGAGATTCTGGATAGATGGTTGCGCATTTGTCGGATGGGTTACACTCTCCGAATCTGATGCAAACTTGTTGAGTGCATGAATTTATACACTTAATAAATTTACCTTGATTGTCTAGAATGTTTGCTTCCATGAAGATGTTATTGGAAGTCTGCCAGTCTATTCGTTTGAGGTTGAATTCTTCGGTGTGTTTTTCTCGCTTACCAGTTTCATCCCACTCATGTCTCTGGTAGTTTAAAAATAATTCTTTAAAGTATAACTCTGCATCAGATTGTCTTTTAAAGAATGATTTTGTTGTTATCCTTCTGAACGAACCATCCTGTAGTTTGTCTCGTTTGGTTGTTGTTATAACATTTTGTTTGTAAAATTTTTGTGAGTGTGACTCGTCAAAAGTTTTGTAGAATGCTGCGAAGTGTTCCTTCAGTAGAGAACCATCTGCAGTATCTTCGAAGAATAGATCTTCTTGTTTGTTAACGTGAATAAGTTCCAATATGAACATGATGACCTTATAATGTGGGCGTGTCCTGAATGGCTAGGGAAGGGATTGCAAATCCTTGTAATGCAGGTTCGAGTCCTGTCGCCCACTCCAGAAAACAAAAGTTTTAACCTTACAACTTGTAGGGTTATTTATATTAGTGCTTTACTTTTATTTAGGGTTGAGGTATAATAACTCTAAGTTAGTCGGAAATCCTCTCTGAGTCTTTACGTGAAGTCGGAAGCCTGAGGTTCTGCTCGGTTCGTCTATCGGTTAGGACACTGCCCTTTCACGGCAGGAAGAGGGGTTCGATTCCCCTACCGAGTACCAGATTTAATTGCATTGGGTTGTCAACCCCAGTAGGTGATCTAGGAGTTTAGGATACTTGACGGAGTATCGCTCGCTAGATTACACGAAACCTTGAGATAATATCAGGAGGACGCTGGATAAAGTTGAAACGTAATGAGGATGACAACCATTCGTCAGACGATGACGTGGTTAACTGTAGAACAGATTGTTGTCAAACTTCCCAGTACAATTAAATGTGGTATTAGTTTTGTTGTTTTGGAAAATTCCAGTGATCGCTGGACAGTGAATCCGCTCTGCGTGGTTAGGTGCACTAGACTACACATCGGTTGAGACGAAACGAAAATCCTACGACGGTAGGGAAATAAGTTAGTCCGATAAAAACAAACAGTAGTACGGTGAAGGCTACTCATAACAAAACAACAAAACTAATACTAATTATGGCAGTTTAGTGTCATTAGAATAAGAGGGGTGACTCTCCCAAAGGTGGAATGCCTACATACCACCGCCAGCAATGGTTCATCTAAACAAGCATGCTCAGATCCGTGAGGATCCCTTCACTAATAAGACTGGTGGAGGTAACAGTAAAGCTGATAGTAGCGGAGAGAACGATGACTTACAAGCCCGAAAGGGGAACTTGAGTTGTTGGAGAGGAAACAGGTGGTGCTGTCCCTCGCTGCGAAACCAATCAGTTAGTTGGTATGAGAAAGTGTAGTGTCTGTGTCCGAGGGGTTGCACCCAAGGGCTAGGATGCAGTTTGAGTGGTTAGTGGGGCTGTCAGCAATGGCGGGGTCACACTGGTCGCAAAAGACTACTGAGTAGTTCGCAAGACAAAAGGTACGTGGTGTGTTGTATTTTGTATTTCAAAAGAATATGAAGCAACTGAGGCAGCACATCGCAGTAGGTTCGATATAGCTCATCGTAGAGCAATTCCCTTTTAAGGAATAGGCTGTGGCTTCATAACCACTATCTAACAAAAATGCAAAGACTGCCTCGGTTATATGTGAAAATCATCTAACACTCGACACGCAAGTGAATTGAGTCTAATCAAACTCGCAAGGTGAGATTAGTTTGTGCTAGAAGTTTCGTAGTTCGCAAGACTTAATGGCTCGCAAGGTCAACGGAAAATAAAGCGTAGAGTAGCATATAGCGTCAAGACTACTGCCTGTCTTTAAACGGCGATGTTGGTAACATACACGGATACCTAGCAATAGGGCTGTGTGGAAGTCAGAAGAAAGCAGTCTCGCAAGGATTGTAATAATGTCTGAAGTGTTATTCGGTAAGGATGTATTCTCAGTCCTCCAAAAATAAAAGTTTATACACATGGTAATTTGTTGTTAGCAAGAGAAAGTCACATTGATAAGGATTCTTCGAAGATCCATGCAATGTAAAGCAACGAGGGGCGCAATACCCTAGCAAAACCTAGAAGCGTTGGACAAGTATTCCTAGTAACGTACCGACTCCCTGTGCACATAACCGATGGGTGAATGGTTCCAATAACGTGGTGGAACGTGCAAGTTATCAGTTGTATAAATTTTGGAGGCATTGTAGATATGGCGTGTTCTGCAGCGGACTGTAAATCCGTTCCCTCGTGGTAAACAATGTTGGTTCGACTCCAACTGCCTCCACCAAAATTTCCGTACCACTTGCGTTAATGTGGCGTTTAATTATACGATAGAGATTCGGTGGCAGAAAACCGTAAGCGTGAGGATGGAAACTACCCTTGCAGACTCTGAGTTGGCTGAATCACACAGACTGAGTATATGCAAATGTGACGACAGGGTTGTAAACTCAAGTAGGGGCGAGAACGAAATACGTAGCCTACACCAAATTCATGGCTCGTTCATATAGTGGCTATTATGTCTGCCTGTCTAGCAGAACATAGGGGTTCGATTCCCCTACGAGTCGCCAGTTATTGCGGGAAGTTCAAGTTGAACCGAATGGTCTCATAAGCCATATCGAGGGTGGAGCGTTACCACCTCCCGCTACCAAACCCGCAGCTAATCACTGCTAGTGTGATCCGCACGAGAGAAACTGACTGACGATCAGTAGGATGGTTCTCCCTTTGAATAGGGCATGAGTAAAATCATGGGTCTACCTAACCAGCGTTGGCAACACGA
>Ga0222712_10000938_pt1 | contig 37303 bp, 55 predicted proteins | sample C33_657DmetaG_FD_165043 | JGI IMG/M metagenome (GOLD analysis project Ga0222712, IMG submission 165043) | Estuarine water microbial communities from San Francisco Bay, California, United States - C33_657D | ecosystem: Environmental > Aquatic > Marine > Unclassified | place: USA: California... | reverse complement strand
AGTCGCGTGATTTCTTGACTGTCCACTCTTCCCCGTCATTGACACTGACGGACAGTTCGCGGGCCAGCATGGCCTTGACGAGACGCCGCGCCACTGTTGCTTCACCCTTGGTTGCGAATGCAGATAGATCGTTTTTCATTGTCATTTCGTTTGCTCCTTAAAGATAGACCGGGCCGGTGTTGTGCGCATTTGTCATGCGGCGCACCAAATAGATTTGGGATAGTTTGCGCAGGGCCATAAAAGATTGCACGGCTTGGAATACATCCTTGCCATACTCTACTGAATAGCACGGGCCTAGCTTGCCCATATAATGAATGATGTATGCGTTAGTCATGTCGTTTTGCTCCCGTTGAAACTATCCTCAATCTACAGACTTTGAGGTTAGCGTCAAGCCCTTTTTGCAACAAAATTATTGTAGTCATCCATTTTGGCCAAATAGCCTAACTTTGACTATTTTTGCAGCAAGATTTGTTGCGGCATTTGATGGTGTGTTAGCCATGCAACACAGTTAGGCTGTTTTTTGGGCGGTTTAGGTATGGATTTAGGTTATGAAACATTTGAGGATAGCCTAAATTTAGGGGCCGTTTTGCGCGGGCTTGACGACCGGTTAGGCGGTTTAGGCTATTGGATATGTCTTAAATTTAAAAAAAAGTGTTAGTTAAGAATGAGACGCAATAGCGCATAAATTCTGGCGACTGTAAGTTGATAGCCTAAATAGCCTAAACCGCCCAAAAGGGGAAAGCCCCCTCTCTTTGGCCGGTGCTTTCTCTCCCCCGGTTGTCATGACTTTGAGGGTTGTTGTTTGAGGATAGCCTAAACCGCCCAAGCTTTACGTTAACGTAAACCTAGCCTGCCCAAATAAAATGATGCGCAATCGCCGCGCCCATAAAATGGTTTCGCATAGCCTAAACCGCCCAAGCCAAATGACCGCGCCCAAATCCTGCGCAGAAATGTTAATGCTTTTTGCTGGCAGTTTTTAGGCCGGGGGGTGGGGGCCGAGCGCGGGGTGACTGTCACGGGCTGGGTACGCGAACAATAATTATTTTTTTTATTTTTTATTTTTTAAAAAACCGCTGTCCCATCCCGACAACGCAATTGGCTTTTCAGTATATAGTCAAGGTCGGGGGAGGCGCGGCGGCATATTCGGGGTGTGTCGTCGCGCCACTTGCATCCCAGACCGAATGCAACTATTATGCTGCACATGACATTCTATTCCCTGCCGTTCACACCGGAGCGCCCACAGGCGACTGAGGCGCGGTTGGAGATGATTTACGAAGCCGCGAAGTTCGGCCTGAAGGGCGACAGCCTTGCACTAGCCTCTGGCTTGACCCCAGCGCAGTACCGCCGTCTGGCGGAGTTCGACCCGCTGGTGGAGATGGCCGAGCAGAAGGGCCGTGCCGAGGGCGAGTACGTCGCGGCTAAGACCCTGCACGCGGCAGCCGCTGACGGCGACAGCAAGGCAGCCCTTGAGATACTCAAGCACCAGCATGGCTGGGTCGCCAAGCAGCAGATCGACGTGAATGTAGACCAGCAGATCAGCGTGATCGGCGCCTTGGAACGCGCGCAGACCCGCGTGATCGAAGGGCTGTACACGGACATAAGCAAATTAGAGGATAACACCCAACATGCAGACGCCCATCTACTCAGCGCAGGACGAGATGGAACTGATGTCGAGGCTGTGGTCGCCAAGCATCAAGGATGACCCACTCGCGTTCGTGCTGCTGACGTTTCCGTGGAGCGAACCGGGCACACCGCTGGAACACTTCAACGGGCCGCGCAAATGGCAGCGCGACATCTTGGCGGACCTGCGCGATCACATCAAAGCCAACCAAGGCAAGATGGACTTCGATACATTCCGCATGGCGGTGGCGTCGGGTCGCGGTATCGGCAAGTCAGCCCTTGTCTCGTGGGTCGTGATCTGGATGCTATCCACACGCATCGGATCGACAACCATCGTGTCGGCTAACTCCGAAGCGCAGCTACGCTCGGTCACATGGGCCGAGATTACCAAGTGGCTGGCGATGTCGCTCAACAGCCACTGGTTCGAGATCGCCGCCACACGCATCATGCCAGCCAAGTGGCTGACCGAGATCGTCGAGCGCGACCTGCGCAAGGGCACGCGCTACTGGTCCGTCGAAGGGCGGCTGTGGTCGGAAGAGAACCCTGACGCGTACGCGGGCGTCCACAACTTCGACGGCGTGTGTCTCATATTTGACGAAGCAAGCGGTATTCCAGACAGCATCTGGTCGGTCAGTGATGGCTTTTTCACGGAGAATACGCCGCATCGCTTCCACTTGTCGTTCTCCAACCCGCGTCGCAATACGGGGTACTTCTACGAGACGTTCAACTCCAAGCGGGCGTTCTGGCGCACACGCAACATCGACGCGCGCACGGTCGAAGGAACCGACAAGAACGTCTATCAGCGCATCATCGACGAGTATGGGGCTGACAGCTACCAAGCCAATGTCGAGGTTTATGGACAGTTCCCAAGCGAAGGCGACGACCAGTTCATCGGTGTCAGCTTGGTCGATGACGCCATGCGGCGCCCCAAGCACAAGGACAACACCGCACCCATCGCAATCGGCGTCGATCCAGCACGCTTCGGCAGCGACGCGACCGTCATCGCCATCCGGCAGGGGCGTGACATCGTCGAGATACGCCGCCTGCGCGGTGCAGACACGATGGAAGTCGTCGGGCACGTCATTGAGGCTATCGAAGAGTTCAACCCGGCCATCACCGTGATCGACGAAGGCGGGCTAGGAGCAGGCGTCGTAGATCGGCTCAAGGAACAGCGGTACAAGATCAGGGGCGTCAACTTCGGCAATAAGGCCATGAAGCAACTCATGTACGGCAACAAGCGTGCTGAGATGTGGGGTGCGATGCGAGAATGGCTCAAGGACGCCCACCTGCCCAACGATAGGTTCCTGAAGTCGGACTTGATCGGGCCGCGCATCAAGCCCGACAGCAAGGGGACAATTTTTCTCGAAAGCAAGAAGGACATGAAGGCCCGCGGGCTGGCCTCACCAGACGCCGCAGACGCCATCGCGGTGACGTTCGCGTTCCCACTGGCAAGCAGAGAAGCGCGCGTTGACAAGAAGCGCGTAGGGGCGTATTCTTCGAGTGGAATTGCTACATCTTGGATGGGGTCGTAATGCCCGATAAGAAGAAGTCCGTATCGCTGGCTGTTGGACGCGGTGAAAAGCTGCCCGTGTCCAAGGGCGCAGGGCTGACTGCTAAGGGCCGCGCCAAGTATAATGCCGCTACAGGCTCCAAACTGAAGGCGCCAGCGCCCAACCCGAAGACAAAGGCTGATGCAGGGCGCAAAAAGTCGTTCTGCGCACGCATGGGCGCCGTTGCGGCCAAAGCTAAGAACGGCGAACGTGCCAAAGCTAGTCTGAAAAGGTGGAAATGCTCATGAAACCGGGTCTATACGCCAACATTCACGCTAAAAAGGCCCGCATAAAGGCTGGATCAGGCGAAAAAATGCGCAAACCGGGCACCAAGGGTGCACCAACCGCTAAAGCGTTCCGTGAGAGCGCCAAAACAGCTAAGAAAGGCAAATAAATGGCTACGAAACCGACCGGATTTAAGCCAGTAACGGGCAAAAGCGTCACGATTAAGCTGCAACCGGCCAAGCCAATGCCTAAGCTGGGTAAGCCTGCGCCTAAGCCAGCAGCATCGGCACCTAAAAAGCCTTCTTACGGCATTGCACCCCCCGTCACGCCCGGCAAACTAGCCCGTGCGCCTGAAGCGGACGATGTGTTGATGGCACGCCGCGGCTCTAACATCATCCGTACGACCGTGCGTGAGCGCCCAACGCCGTCCAAAAAGGCGAAGTAAGATGCCGTTGGTAAAATCGACCAGCAAGTCGGCGTTCCGCAAGAACATCAAGGCTGAAATAAGCGCTGGTAAGCCGCAAAAACAAGCTGTAGCAATCGCGTACAGCGTGAAGCGCGAAGCCGCAAAGGGCAAAAAGAAGTAATATGGCCGATCCGACAGGTATCAACACGGCTGGCAAGGTCGCAAACGTAGGGTCTAACCCTGCAAAGTCCACGTCGCGCGATGACGACAAAATGGCGACCATGCGCTCCCGCCTGCAAATGGCGCAGGCAGCGTACTCGGACAGCCGTGAAGACGAACTGGACGATCTCCGCTTCATGGCGGGCAGCCCCGACAATCAGTGGCAGTGGCCAGCAGACGTGCTGGCAACGCGCGGTGCGGTGCAGGGCCAAACGATCAACGCACGTCCTTGCCTGACAATCAACAAGCTGCCGCAGCACGTCCGTCAGGTAACGAACGAGCAACGTCAGAACCGGCCCAGCGGTAAGGTCATCCCCGCGGACGACAACGCTGACGTGCAGGTCGCTGAGATTTTCAACGGCGTCGTGCGGCACATTGAGTACATGTCGGATGCCGACGTGGCTTACGATACGGCTTGCGACAATCAGGTCACGTACGGCGAAGGCTACATCCGGCTGCTGACTGAGTACTGCAACGAAGAGAGTTTCGATCAGGACATCCGCATCGGGCGCATCCGCAATGCGTTCAGCGTCTACATGGACCCGACGATCCAAGACCCATGCGGTGCTGACGCTGAGTGGTGCTTCATCACTGAGGACATCCTTAGAGACGAGTATGAACGCATGTTCCCGGATGCGTCGCCCATCTCGACGCTGTACAGCCAAGGTGTGGGCGATCAGGGGCTGTCGTCATGGATACAAGAGGATACGATCCGCATCGCGGAGTATTTCTACTATGTCTATGAGCGCGCGACGCTGCACCTGTACCCCGACAATCAGACTGCATTTGCCAACACGGCGCAAGACAAGCAGCTTATGGCCATGTTTGGCCGTCCTATCCGCAGCCGTGAGGTAGACCGCAAGAAGGTCATGTGGATGAAGACCAACGGCTTTGACGTGCTCGATGAGCGCGAATGGCCGGGCAAATGGATACCCGTCGTCCGCGTTATCGGTAACGAATGGGAAGTTGAAGGCCGTCTGTTCATCTCTGGCCTTGTGCGCAATGCTAAAGACGCACAGCGCATGTACAACTACTGGACGAGCCAAGAGGCCGAGATGTTGGCTTTGGCCCCCAAGGCGCCGTTTATCGGCTATGGTGGGCAGTTTGAAGGCTATGAGATGCAGTGGAAGACTGCCAATACGACCAACTGGCCGTATTTGGAAGTCAATCCCGACGTAACGGACGGCGCTGGCAGTGTCTTGCCCCTCCCGCAGCGCGCGCCCCCACCGTTGCCTCAAACGGGCCTCATACAGGCCAAAATGGGGGCTGCTGACGATATTAAGGGCACCACAGGGCAATATGACGCCTCGCTCGGTATGCAGGGCAATGAGCGGTCTGGAAAGGCCATTCTGGCCCGTGAAAAGCAGGGCGATGTCGGTACGTATCATTACGTTGACAATCTGGCCCGTGCGATCCGTCACATTACCCGCCAGATCGTCGATCTGATCCCGAAGATTTACGACACACAGCGCATTGCACGCATCATCGGTGTTGATGGCGAAGTCGATATGGTCAAGTTCAACCCGATGCAGCCGGAACCCGTCAAGGAAATCCGTGACGTGCAGACCGGCGCGCTGATCGAAAAGGTCTACAACCCCGGCGTCGGTACGTACGACGTAATGGTCACAACGGGTCCGGGCTACATGACCAAGCGTCAGGAAGCCCTCGACGCCATGAGCCAGATTTTGCAGACCAACCCGCAGCTTTGGACAGTTGCAGGCGATCTGTTCATTAAGAACATGGATTGGCCCGGCGCGCAGGAAATGGCGCAACGGTTCAAGAAAATCCTTGATCCCAAGGTGCTGTCGGAAGGCGATCAATCGCCTGAACTGATGGCAGCACAACAGCAGATCGAAGCGATGACGCAAGAACTGAACCGCGTCACCGACATCATGCAGAATATCCAAGACAGCGCCGAACAGCAGAAATTGGCCATTGATGAGTTTGAAGCGCAGGTCAAAGCGTACGACGCTGAAACAAAGCGCATCACGGCTGTTCAGAACAGCATGACGCCAGAGCAAATTCAGGATATTGTGATGGGCACTATTGCGGCTGCCCTCGACACAGGCGATCTGATTGGCGGCGCGCCTGAGATGCGCGAAATGCCTGAAATGGAAGTTCCAGAGGCACCTGAAGTACCTGAACAACCTGAAATGGCCCCCGAAACCATCGAAACTCCCGAAGGAATGATGTGATGAAATGCGCTGAGTTTGTAGGAATGTTCTTTCTGGCGCGGGATGTCACGCATTCGGTGCATCTGAACACACGCAGCTATGCAAAGCACGTCGCGCTCAACGAATTTTACGACGCTATCGTCGATTTGGCCGACAAATTTGCCGAAGCCTACCAAGGCAAATACGGCCTTATCGGCCCAATTGCGCTCATGTCCGCCAAAAAAACCAGCAATGTTGTCGAGTTTTTGCAGGATCAGGCTGACGAAATCGAAAAAGTACGCTATGATGTGGTCGATAAGGATTGCACACCACTGCAAAACATAATCGACGAGATTGTGGGGCAGTACTACTCGACGTTGTATAAGTTGAAATTTTTGGCATAAGGATCGAATATGGAACTCCTCCGCCCCTGCAATGACGCTGGTTTTGCCACACAAAGCGTCTCTTACACTGGAACCGCTGGTTCTGTAACCGGATGGAACGCTGGCCCACAAGGCGTGCTGGTGTGGTGCACGACTGACGCCTACGTGCGCGTCGGCGAAAGTGCTACCGCCACAACGGCGGACATTCCGCTGCCTGCCGGAACCCCGGTGCCGATCTACGTCCCGCAGCCCGGCGGTGGTGGTGGTACAGGCGCTCCGTGGCGTGTTAGCGCCATTCAGATCAGTGCTGGCGGCACGCTCTACGCAAAGCCGATCAACATCCGATGAGTTTTGGCATCCCCGTCCGCAACGGCGTCGGCCTTGGTCTTCGCCCATCGACTGCTCTTTCAACTTTGAGAGTGGGCGGACGGCCTGCTTTGTTCTTAAACTTTGTCGGTACAACTGCACTCGACAGCCGTGTGACGTTTACTCGCGGTTCCACAGCAACGTTTACTGGCAGCAACGGCCTGATCCAGAGCGCGGCAATTAACACGCCACGCTTTGACTATGATCCCGTAACGCTGGTGTCCAAGGGGCTTCTCATTGAGGATCAGCGGACGAACTTACTATTAAATAGCCTTTTGAACGGAACAGTTCTTTCAACGCAAAACGTCACCGTAACGGCAGTTGCACACACTATTAGTTTTTACGGATCAGGCACAATCACTTTGACTGGCGCATCTACGGCAACAGTGGTAGGAACGGGTGTCTATCCTAACAGAAGAACATTGACATTTACACCGTCTGCGGGAACTTTGACCTGCACTGTTACGGGTTCCGTTCAATACGCACAGCTTGAAATAGGCACGTTTGCCAGCAGCTTTATTCCGACAGCGGCAGCTACAGTCACACGTTCTGCTGACGTTGCCACCATGAGCGGCACGAACTTCTCGTCTTGGTATAACCAGAGCGCCGGAACAATTTTTGCCAGCATTTTGAGCGCACCTGTCAACACTATTGCACAACAGGCTCTATATCTATCAGATGGGACGGCCAGCAATACCATTTTTACTCGGCGCAATTCGTCGGGTTCTGTGGCTACGGCGGTTAGTTCAGGTGGTGTAACTCAGGGAGATGTATCCGCTGGAAGTGCGGTTGTTGGTGGCGGGGCTTACAAATATGCCTTTGCGTATGCAGTAAACGATTTAGCTGAAAGCGTAAATGGCTCTGCTGTGGGGGCAGATACGTCTGCGACAATACCAACCCTAAGCCAAATGAACTTGGGCGCTAGTGTAGCTGGCATTCAGTATCTCAACGGCCATATCCGCGCCATCGCCTACTACCGGCAACGTCTACCCAACGCGACACTACAGGCTCTCACGGCATGATCGACATCTATCTGAAAGCTGCCACACGCGCTGCCTTGGACAAAAAACTTGTCGCGGCAGGCTTGATGGCTGATAATTTACCGCTTCAAGACGTTCTGCTGGACGACATTGGCGAGATCGAAGGCGCAACGGGCTACCACATGAACGTGCGCTTGATGTTTGAACCAACAGAAGAACAGCTTGCGGCATTAGGCGGCATCACACCTCCCGCGACCCCTTACAGGGTCTGGGCATAAGAATTATTGTCAGACTACATTTTTTAATGTAATTTGAAATACAACCGTACCGGCGAGGCTCACCGGGAACTCTAAGGAGTTAAACATGGACGAAACAGTCCCTAACCAAGCGGAAGTGCCCGCGCCAGAACTGGAAGCCACGGCAGCAATCCAGCCTGAAGAAAACACGACGCCGGAAGAGCAGCCTGTCGAACAGGAAGCACCGAAGTCCTTCACACAAGAAGAACTTGATGCGATTGTTGGCAAGCGTCTCGCAAGAGAACAGCGCAAATGGGAGCGTGAGCAAGCCCAACGGCTCGAAGAAATGAAGTCTCGTCAAGCGGCAGCGCCGGTTGCAGACATCATTCCAGAGCAGTTTGATACTTACGAAGATTACGCCGAAGCCTTGGCAGAGCGTAAAGCGGAAGAGTTGCTACATCAGCGGGAAACCAAGATACAGCAGCAGGCGTTGCTTGAGCAATACCATGAACGTGAAGAGACAGCGCGGGATAAATACGATGACTTCGACCAAGTCGCGTACAACCCCAACCTTCCTGTCACGGAATACATGGCCCAAAGCATCCAAGCCTCGGACATTGGCCCAGACGTTTTATACTATCTTGGCTCAAACCCGAAGGAAGCGGATCGCATTGCCCGTCTGTCGCCGATCTTGCAAGCTAAAGAAATCGGAAAGATCGAAGCCTCTATGGCTGCAAATCCGCCGGTTAGAAAAACTTCAACCGCCCCGGCACCGATTGCTCCTGTCACACCCCGTGCCAACGGGACGCCCGCGTATGATACGACCGACCCTCGTTCGACTAAGTCAATGAGCACGTCGGAATGGATCGAAGCGGAACGGATGCGGCAGATCAAGAAGTACGAGGCACAACGTAACCGCTAATTTGGGATTTTAACCATGTCTAACTCAATTCTTACTATTGACATGATCACGCGGAAGGCTCTCGAAATCCTCGAGAACAACCTCGTGCTCACACGTAACGTCAACCGCCAGTACGACGACAGCTTTGCCGTCGAAGGTGCCAAGATCGGCTCCACTCTCCGCATCCGTCTGCCTGACCGTGCGCTCGTCACTGACGGCGCCGCGCTTCAGGTGCAGGATGACAACGAACAGTTCACAACGCTGACTGTTGCCAACCAGAAGCACATCGGCGTGAACTTCACGACCGCTGAACTGTCGATGCAGTTGGACGACTTCGCCGAGCGCGTTCTCAAGCCGCGTATTTCGCAGCTTGCGTCCAGCATCGACGCTGACGTTGCTAACGCATACGCCACCATCGGTAACTCTGTTGGCACGCCGGGCACCACGCCGGGTACGTCGGCTGTTCTGCTTGCTGCCCAACAGAAGCTGAACGAGAACGCCGCTGTCATGTCGCCGCGCTACGCGACGGTCAACCCAGCCGCTAACGCTGGTTTGGTCGAAGGCATGAAGGGTCTGTTCAATCCGACCGACACGATCAGCAAGCAGTTCAAGAACGGCCTGATGGGCACGGGCGTGCTTGGCTTCGACGAAGTCAACATGTCGCAGTCGATCAAGCAGTTCACCTGCGGCACGCGCGATGCAACCGGCGGTTCAACCTCGGCTGCTGTCACGTCTGAAGGTGCGTCCACCATCGCCATCACTGGCGCTGGCAACAACGACACCGTCAAGGCTGGCGACGTGTTCACGGTTGCTGACTGCTATGCTGTCAATCCGCAGACCCGTGAAAGCACTGGTTCGCTGTTCCAGTTCGTCGCTCTTGCCGACGTTACGCTGAACGGCTCTGGCGCAGGCAACATCACGGTTGCTCCGATCTATTCAGCCAACCATGCGCTTGCCACTGTCAACGCTCTGCCGGGCAACAGCAAGGCTGTTGTGTTCGTCGGTGCTTCGGGCGGTCAGTACGCTCAGAACCTCGTCTACCACAAGGACGCCATCACCTTCGCCACTGCCGACCTTCTGCTTCCGCAGGGTGTCGATATGGCGTCGCGTCAGGTGCATAACGGCATCAGCTTGCGCGTTGTTCGTCAGTACGACATCAACAACGACCGCCTGCCTTGCCGTATTGACGTTCTGTACGGCTACAGCACGATCCGTCCGCAGATGGCTTGCCGTATCTGGGGTTAATCTAATAACGGCCCCGGCTTTGGTCGGGGCCAACTTTTACAAGGATTACTATCATGGCTCTTCCTAATGGTGCTGGTGGCTACCAGCTTGGTGATGGCAACCTGAACGAAGCTACGCTTGGTGTTCAGGCCATTCCGACCGCTTACACAGCGGCTGCAACTCTGACCGTGCTCGATCTTGAGCAGGGCATCATCGTCTACACGTCCGGCAGCACCGCCGATCTGGCTCTGCCAGCCGTCACAGGTACTTCTGGCGTTGACGCTGAAATCAGCAGCGCAAAAGTCAACTCCAGCTTCGACATCTCGTTGGTCGCAACCAGCACGGGCGTTCCGACGCTCACGGCTGGCACAGGCTGGACGCTGGTCGGTTCCGGTGCTGGCGTTGCAAGCAAGTCCGTGTTGTTCCGCGCCGTGAAAACCGGCGACGGCACGTACTCGCTGTACCGCATCGCTGGTTAATGGGTCTGCCCCGGCTTAATGCCGGGGCAACCTTTTCAGGAGGTTATTATGCCTAACACTAAAGCAGTAGGCGTTGCTTACGCTGACCCTGAGTTTGAAAGCGTCACGGTTAGCGGCGCTATCGTCGCCAATGGTGGTGTGGTTGCTTCGACAATCGAAACAACAGGTGACGAAGTAGCCGCCAATCTTAACGCAGGCGTTTACATTCTCGGCACGGCGATCACTGCCAACTCCACTCTCACTTCGGCCCCTGTTGGTTCGCTTGGCATCACGACCAATGCAACTGGCCGCGGCAAGCTGTTCTACGCAGACGGCACGAAGTGGCAGTTTATGGCGATCAGCTAATACGGTGGACGGCCTTCGGGCCGTCCATTTTAAGGATTTTTTATGTCTGTCATTTACATGGTCCATCCAAAGCACGGCGCCAAAGTTGCTATCTCTGAAGACGAAGCGATTTCTGATGAAATGTACGGCTGGATGCGCTATGATCCTGACGAACCAGCTTATGAAGAAGAAGCTGTCAACGTATTGGCGCCGCCAACCAGCGGACGCCGACGCGCAACGCAGGAAGGTTAACCGATGGCGACAGCCGGTGACATCATTAATGGCTCGCTGCGACTGCTAGGCGTTTTGGCTGAAGGCGAAGTTCCTTCGGCTGAAACGTCGCAAGACGCGCTGAATGCCATGAACCAGATGATTGATAGCTGGAACACGGAACGGCTGTCGGTCTTCTCCACACAAGATCAGGTGTTCACATGGCCCGCTGGCCTGCTGAACCGCACACTCGGACCGTCTGGCGACTTCGTCGGCAACCGCCCCGTGCTGCTCGACGACGCGACCTATTTCAAAGACCCCGGCACCGGCGTCAGCTACGGCATCAAATTTATCAACCAACAGCAGTATGACGGCATCGCGGTCAAAACCGTTACGTCCACATACCCGCAGGTTATCTTCGTCAACAACACGTTCCCAGACGTAGATATGTATGTCTACCCGCGCCCGACACGCGACTTGGAATGGCACTTTATTTCGGTCGAAGAGTTGACGACGCCTGCAACGCTGGCAACCGTGCTGCATTTCCCGCCCGGTTATCTGCGGGCATTCCGCTATAATCTTGCGTGCGAGATGGCACCGGAGTTTGGCACTGAGCCAAGCCCACAGGTGTCGCGCATTGCGATGACTTCCAAGCGTGACCTCAAGCGCATCAACAACCCTGACGACATCATGTCAATGCCGTACAGCCTTGTGGCGACACGTCAGCGGTTCAACGTCTACGCGGGTAATTACTAATGAAGACGCCGATCCTTGGGTCGGCGTATGTCGCGCGCAGCGTCAACGCCGCAGACAACCGCATGGTAAATCTGTTCCCCGAAGTCGTACCCGAAGGCGGCAAGGAGCCTGCATTTCTTCAGCGGGCACCGGGGCTAACTTTGCTTGCGACGCTAGGCGTAGGGCCGATCCGTGGCATGTGGCAGTTTGGCAGCTATGGTTACGCTGTCTCAGGCAACACGCTGTACCAGATCGACAGCAACTGGAGCGCGGTCGCTAAGGGGACTGTGGCGGGCACCGGGTCTGTCAGCATGGCCGACAACGGTACGCAGCTATTCATTGCGGCCAATCCCAACGGCTACATCTACAACTCAAGCACCGACGTGTTTCAGCAGATTACCGACCCCGACTTCCCCGGCGCGGTAACAGTCGGGTACCTTGATGGCTATTTTGTGTTTAACGAGCCGAATAGCCAGAAACTTTGGGTTACGTCTCTGCTCGACGGTACGCAGGTTGATCCGCTAGAATTTGCCAGCGCCGAAGGCAACCCAGACAATGTGGTTGCCATCTTTGTCGATCACCGTGAAGTTTGGGTTTACGGCACCAACTCGACCGAAGTCTGGTATAACGCTGGGCTTACGGACTTCCCGCTGACCCGCATCCAAGGCGCGTTCAACGAACTTGGTTGCGCAGCCCCGTACAGCATCGCCAAGATGGACAACCAAATCTATTGGCTTGGTAAAGACGCGCGCGGTCAGGGTATGGTCTATCGGGCCGCAGGCTATATCGGCCAGCGCATCTCAACGCACGCCATCGAATGGCAGATGCAGGAATACGCCAACCTTGAAGACGCTGTCGGCTACACATACCAGCAAGACGGCCACAGCTTCTACGTCCTAAACTTCCCGACTGCCAACACCACATGGGTGTTCGACGTGGCGACCGGCGCATGGCACGAGCGGGCGTCATTTCAGAACGGCGAATTTAACCGTCATCGCAGCAACTGCCAGATGTTCTACAATGCCACAAATGTGGTCGGCGATTACCAGAACGGCAAAATCTATGCGTTTGACCTGAACGTGTACGCCGACGATGGCGCACCGCAGAAATGGCTACGGTCGTGGCGGGCGCTGCCGACCGGTGCTAACAATCTCGCCCGTACAATCCAGCACTCCATGCAGCTAGATTGCGAGACGGGTGTCGGTCTTATCACGGGCCAAGGTTCTGACCCGCAAGCCATGCTGCGCTGGTCTGATGACGGTGGTCACACATGGTCGAATGAACACTGGAAGTCGATGGGCAAGATTGGCCGGTCGGGCTACCGCACGATCTGGCGCCGCCTTGGCGCAACGATGAAAATTCGTGACCGCGTCTATGAGTTGTCCGGCACTGATCCTGTGCGCATCTACATCATGGGCGCTGAACTGCTTCTGTCAGGGACGCGGGCTTAATGGCGTCGGTCCCGCCAAATCCTACCCAGCTTACACCGCCCCGCGTTGCGTTTATTGATGAACGATCCGGCGCGATCAGTCGTGAATGGTATCGGTTCTTTCTGTCGCTGCTAACAGCGACGCAGAGCAACCAGCAAGAGACTGTGCTGGCGCCGGATGCCAATTCGCTATTGGCCACTTACGACGCCATGTTGGCCGAGTTGTCTAACTTAGTCGAAAGCGCACCAGACGACGGTTCGGCCATCGCGTCTTTGGAGGCCGATGTAAACGCGCTGGAACAGACAGTGCTGACGCAGCCCCGCGCTGAACTCGGCACGATGTCGGCATTGCAGCAAGCCGATCTCCCTTGGGTGACGTTCAACAACTCACCGTCGCCGGTCCCTACAGCCGTAGGCAGCGTCTATTGGGATGGTGGAACAACACTTGGTGTTCAAGCAACGGCCAGCGTTTTGATCCGTGTCGGTGAGGCTGAGTACGTCTACGCCAAAGCGTCATCGGCCATTACCAAGGGGCAGCTTTGCTATCACACGGGCGCCGTTGGCGCGTCGGGCGTCATTACTGCGGCCCCAACGCCTCTTAACTTAGCAGACCCTAACCAGATCGTTGGTGTAGCGGCAGAAACGATTGCTCTAAACGGCTTCGGCCTGATCCAGATCAGCGGCGACTTGCGCGGCTTTAACACCACCGGCAGCAGCGTCGGCGAGACGTGGGCCGATGGTGATCCGCTGTACTACAACCCGGCTTACGTCGGCAGCATGACGAAAACCAAACCGTCAGCACCCAACCAAAAGTCGTACATTGGCGAAGTCACTAACGCAGGGTCCGGCGGTTCTGGTTCCATGCACGTGCGTATCGTCCCGGGTTCTGTGCTGGGGGGTACGGACAGCAACGTGCAGTTTGGTGCGCTGACGAACGGCGACCTGATCCAGTACGACAGCACGCTGCAATACTGGAAGAACGTCGCCCCTTCAACAATCACCATTGGCACCGCGACAAACCTTGCGGGCGGCGCGGCTAACCGGATTGCGTACCAGACGGGCGTAAACACAACTGGCTTTATTGTCGCGCCGACGATTGCAAACACCTATCTGGAATGGAGCGGTTCTGCATTTCAATGGTCTGCTAACCCGCTAGGCACTGTCACCAGTGTTTCTGTGGTCTCTGCAAACGGTCTGGCGGGCACCGTTGCCACCGCGACTACCACGCCTGCAATCACGCTCTCGACCACAGTCACAGGGGTTGTAAAGGGCAACGGCACTGCGCTGTCAGCGGCCATCGCTGGAACAGATTATGTTGCACCCGGAGCAATCACCACCAGCGGCCTCACAATGGCCACGGCACGTTTGCTGGGGCGCACAACGGCAAGCACGGGCGCTGTCGAAGAAATCACGGTCGGCACTGGCCTATCGTTATCTGGCGGCTCTTTGTCTAACTCAGCGCCTGACCAGACAGTTTCGCTGACTGGCGGTACCGGCATTTCAATTAGTGGGTCATACCCAAGTTTCACAATCACCAACACTGCACCAGATCAAATCGTATCTTTGACTGGGGCCGGAACGACTGTTGTCACCGGAACCTATCCGAGTTTCACGATTACATCGAATGACCAATATGTCGGCACTGTTACCAGCGTTTCTGGAACTGGCTCCGTTAATGGCATCACGCTAACTGGGACTGTCACATCCAGCGGCTCTTTGACGCTTGGCGGTACGCTGTCGAATGTCAGCCTCACAAGCCAAGTTACTGGCACGCTCCCCATCGCCAACGGCGGGACAGGGTCAACATCTACTACATACTGTAACCTGACCACAAACGTCACGGGCACACTTCCTGTTGGCAACGGCGGAACAGGCGCGACCACATTCACGGCAAATGCGCTGCTTAAAGGAAACACGACCAGCGCCGTGTCAGCATCGAACGTTTCTGATAACGGATCAACGGTCAGCATCGGATCGGGCATTGGCTTCTCGATTGCTCGGACCACTGTCACGTCGCCAGCCGCTGCGGACGGAAACGTGTTCTCTGGGACATACACGCCAACATCATTCAACACGACGAACATCGCTGCTAGCACGCCACAGTCCGCTCAATATCTCCGCGTCGGCAATACGGTGACAGTCTCTGGCCAGATCGACATTGACCCGACAGCGACCGGCTTTGCATTGCTTGGGCTGTCACTGCCGATTGCCAGCGCGATAACATCCGCCGTTCAGCTTTCGGGCGTGTTTAACTGCCCAGACGCAGACGGCGGTGGCGTGTACGGCGATGCAACAAATGATCGTGCCACGTTTCAGTTCACGGCGTCGTCTGCCGCCAATCTAACATACTACTACACTTTTACGTACCGAGTGCTATAATGCGCGTGCATCTAGCGCGAAAAAGGAGATAAAATTATGACTGTGCATCTTTCCGCGCTGGGTGGCGCTGGGTGGCAGTTTTTGGATAACAATGGCGTCATCCTTTCGGGTGGCCTGCTATATATCTATCAGGCGGGGACTACCACGCTTGCGACGACGTACACCAGCAGCAGCGGAGCCACGCCGCACGCTAACCCGATTGTGCTGGACAGCGCCGGGCGTGTCGCGTCTGAAATCTGGATCACAGAAGGCACGGCCTGCAAGTTTACGCTGAAAACGTCAGCGGGCGTTGAACTCTGGACGAAAGACAACATCGAGGGCGTCAACGACGTGTCGGCGGCAACGTCAGCCGCAACGGCTGCGCTGAACGCCTTTGAAGCATCGCTGGCAGCGTCATCTGGTTCCTCGCTGGTTGGTTATACGCAGCCCGGCGTTACGGCTGTTGCCCGCACGGTTCAGGCGCGCCTGCGCGATGTTGTGTCGGCAAAGGATTTCGGCGCAACCGGCGACGGAACCACAGACGACACCGCAGCACTTCAGGCGGCGATTAACTATGCTGTCGCCAATGGCCGCGATTTGTTCATCCCTGACGGTACGTATATCGTTAATCAGCTAACCTATAACTCCACGTCTTACGCTTTGATGCCGTCCATTTACGGCAGCGGACGTAACCAGACCATTATCAAGAAGAAAGCTGGTTCGACTGTCGGCGCTCTTTTGACGATTGGCTCTTTTGCCGCGACCAACTTCATGGCGAACGTCACTATCGAAGGCATCACTTTTGACGGCTTGAACAGCAGCACAACCACATGGGGCGTCATTTGCTATAACTTTGTGCGCTCACGCATCGTCAACTGCATCGTCAAGAACTGCGACTTTGGCGTCTATTTCCAAGGCGGCATCGCATCTTGGCTTGTTGACTGCGTTGTGGTTAGCAACCGTCAAGGCTTTACCGCTGACAGTTTTGCTTCGGCGGCGGGCGCTGCGTGGCCAAACTATCATATTCTTCAGCGTTGCATCATCTCTGATAATACGCTGTGGGGCGTCTATTTCGACAACGGTCGGATGCTTCGCGTTCTTGATTGCGATGTTGAAGGAAACGGAACCACCGCCGATACGACCACCGGCGGTATCCGCGTCGGTCCTGACATCGACAGCGAAGACAGCGGCGCAAATCCGTTCGGCATCATCATCACGAATACGTGGCTGGAAAGCAATGCTGGCGCCGCGTCCATCGTCATGCTGTCTGGCCGCAACATGATCTACAACTGCAACATCGTGGCCAACGTCAACGCTGTTTACGACATCTACGCTGACGCGTGTAACTATAACCTTTACGAAAGCGTCATCACGACATCCAACTCACCCTCTATCTACGAGACGGGATCGGTTCTGGTTGGCAACACGATCACGGCAGTTGCCGGGATCACGCTGGCCGAAATGTCAATCAACCGTGCAAAAACTCAAGTTGATTTTGGTGGCTACTCTGCTCCTCTAGCACAAATGCCTTCAGGCTTGCCCATAGGAACACGCGGGTCTATCACTGACAGCACGGTAACAGCGTCTGGCAACTTCGGCGCGGCGATTACTGGAGGCGGTGTCAACTTTGTTCCTGCGTATTATGACGGCACCAACTGGAGGATTGGATAATGAGCAAGTTTGAACTTCTGTTGATGTGCTACAAATCAGGACAAGTTAGCGAACGGCAATGGCAAGAGCATCTGAAGGATGCTGACTTTGCTGAGTGGCTGTCGTCTGTCGAAGGGACACTGTAATGGCCGTATCTATCAGCAATATCATTCCCGCGAAGATCGCCGAGGCGACGCAGACGACGCAGTACACGTCGGCTGGCGTGCAGACGATCATCGACAAGTTCACGGCGACGAATTACAACACCGCTGCCGCGACGATCAGCGTCAACCTTGTCTCGCCTGCCGACGCGGCGGGCAACAATAACTTGATTGTCAAGACCAAAACGCTGCTGCCGACTGAGACATATACGTTCCCTGAATTGGTCGGGCACGTCCTGCCGGTCGGCGGATTTATCTCGACAGTCGCGGGTACAGCAACGGCTATCAACATTCGTGCGTCAGGCCGTCTGGTTAGCTAATGCCGACATACCTTGTAAACGACAGGGAAGCCGGTCTACGCGTCGGGTATGACGCGACTGATTGGACTTCTCCGGTCGATTATGAGGACTACGAAAACGCTATGGCTGATTGGGGCGTTGCCCTTGTCATGAAGAATGATGAACCTTGCGGTGCTATGTTTCTACGAGATGAAGAACTGCACTTTTCAATTCTCCCCAAATGGCGTAAAAGGTGGGCGACTAAAGAATTTCTACGTAACCTTTTCGATGGTCGTCGGTTCGTAACACGGATAACTCCGGGACATGAATACATGATCGGCGTAATGGAACGGTTAGGGTTTAAGCAACAGCCGGACGGGCTGATGGTGAAGGAAGCATAGCATGGGCATTGAAGCCGCAATCATCGGTAGTGCTGTTCTGGGGGCTGGCTCCAGCGCAATCGCGTCTAGTAAAGCCGCTAAAGCGCAACGAAAAGCCGCCGAAAGTTCTGCCGCTATCCAACGCGAGATGTTTGATAAGCAGGCTGCGCTTCAAGAGCCGTTTCGTCAAGGCGGCCTTACGGCCCAGAACCAGATCATGCAGTTGCTCGGCATCGGCGGTGATGCCAACGCGCCGGGCTACGGCAGTCTCGCCAAGTCGTTCGGCACGGATCAATTCCAGCAAGACCCCGGCTACGCCTTCCGTCAATCGGAGGGCATGAAGGCGCTTGAGCGTTCGGCAGCGGCGCGCGGCGGTTTGTTGTCGGGCGGTACGCTGAAAGGCATTCAGCGTTTCGGTCAGGACTTGGCCAGCCAAGAGTACCAGAACGCATTCAACCGCTATCAGGTCGAACGCGCTGCGCGGCTGAACCCTCTGCAATCGCTGATGGGTTCAGGTCAGTCGGCGGCCAACACTCTGACGAGCGCGGCAGGTAATCTTGGCCAAGGACTATCTGGTGCTGAATTGGCGTCTGGTCAGGCCCGCGCATCAGGATATGTTGGCGGCGCTAATGCCATCAATCAAGCGTTGAGCGGCGTCACGAACTATTACGCGCAAAAGCCGTTGATGAACGCGATGACGAACTATTACAACATGGGCGCCCCCGGCGGCAGCTATGATCCTATGGCGGGCGTAAATAGCGTGCTTTCTGGGTCTCCATACAAATCATCTAACTATGGTCTTGGTGGTTTTGGGGGTGGTAACTAATGGCTAACCAGATGATCGCACTTGGTGTTAAGGGGCCGCAGCTTCCCGATGTCGGCGCCATTAGCGCGCGCTTTGCCAATGTAATGGCTAACACGGCTGTTGCGCGTGAAAAGCAGAACGCCGTCCAGCGCGCCAATGAGTTTCGTCGTCTGGCCGAAAGCGGCATAGACACCACAACGCCGGAAGGTTTTAACCAGCTTTCGGGTCTTGATCCTGAAGGTGCTGCGACGCTGCGTAAGAGCGCGTTAGAAGCCAAAGCAAAGCAAGCCGAGATGGCTATTAATTTTCTTGGTGTGTCGCGTGAAGAATTGAGCCGCGCAAACACTCCCGAAGAAGCGGTGGTCATAGGCGCGCAACTTAAACAAGCGTTTCCGGAGTTTGCGACCAACGTCGATGAGACGCTAAAAACAATGCCTGTCGATCCGGCGAAATTTCCGTCTTGGCGCGAAAACACTAATTTTTCGGCCCTAAAGTCCGCCGACCGAATGAAGTATTTTCGCGATCAAGTAACAACTGAGTTGGCAACCGGCGTAGGCGGTCAGCCTTTGGTTGTTACTCGCGGCGGCTTTAAAGCGCCGACAATTATGGAGCCGCAATCTTTGATCCCCGGCCCACAAACGCCGACCACGCCGCGCACAGGCGAAGTTGAAGTTAGCGAAGCGACGTTTGTGGACGGCGGCGTTGGTGGTCCTGTCAGCGCCGAAGATGCAGAACGCTTTATTCAGTCGTTCCCAAGCGAAGCACAAGCTGCTATCCGCGCGCGCATTAACGAAGGTGCGCTGGGCAACATTCCACTGGGATCGCCCGTCGCGCCACAAAGCCTTGTCGCTGGCGACCGAGGCGGTGTGGGCGGCCCTGACGAAGGCTACGTGGAAGCACCGACGCCATTCCGTCTTAAAGACCCAATGCTATCTCCAACGCCGACTATCCCTCCCACGGAAGATATCCGACGTAAAGCAGCGGCTGAACGCGCGACACCGACTGAAACGTACTCCACTAAACGGTCTGAGGAGCAGGCAAAATCTGATGTTGCGTTCCTTGACGCATACGAAAGTTCAAAGTCGGACGCACAGAATATATTGTCGGTCATTGACCAAATGATCGGCGACCTTAATGTTAAAGATGGCAAGATTGTTCAGGGTAAACGCCCGCCGCACCCCGGCTTTGAAAGCGTTATCGGCGCAGGCATCCCCGGTCTTCGGTTTATCCCCGGTACGCAGTCTGCTGACTTTGATGCGTTTATGGAACAGGTACAGGGCGGCGCGTTCTTAAAAGCGTACAACGCTTTGCGCGGCACCGGTCAGATCACAGAAAAAGAAGGTGAAAAGGCAACGACTGCTTTGAGCCGTATGAAGCGGTCGCAGTCGGAGGCTGGGTTTATTAAGGCCGCGCGCGAATTTGAAGGTGTTGTGCGCAGCGCCGTTCAACGTGCCGACGCCCGCGCAGCACGTTTGCGTGGCGGCACGTCGGCGCCTACAAGGACGCCGGTCAACAAATCCGCTGGCGGCAAAAATCGTCCGCCGCTGTCATCTTTTGAAGGTCGCTAACTATGGCTGGTTTTGATGTTAAAAAAGCCAAGGCTGCTGGGTACACCGACGCGGAAATCGCGGCGCACCTCGCGAAACAACGCAAATTTAATATCGAAGCCGCGCGTAAGAATGGCTATACTGACGCGGAAATAGTCGCGCATCTGTCAAAAGCGTCTGCACCAAAACCAAAACCAAAAGACGCTGGTTTTTTTGAGACGCTGGGATCGGGCTTCCGTACGGGTCTCAAGGATGTAATGGATCGCATTCCAAGCCCGTTGAATTATTTTAACGAACTGACAACCAGCCCTGAAAAGTTGGCTGTTATTGAGCGTGGGCGGCGCGGGCTGGACGTGCGCGCCAAAGAAATTGAAAAGCAGCGCCCGCTTCTTTACGGCGGCAGCCGCATCGGCGGTCAAGTCGTATCGACAGCACCGGCGCTTAACGTGTTGGCCGGGAGTGTTGGTCTTTTAGGCCAAGGCGTGTCGAGAGTTGCACCGCGCGTTGGTAAAGTTATCCAAGAGACAGGCCGTGTTATCCCGTCTGGCGGGTTCGGCGCCAAGTCGAAGATCGCGCGAGTTGCTGCGGGCGGCGGTGCGGGCGCAACAACCGCAGCACTTACAGGCACCGACATCACGGAAGGCGCAGGTTATGGCGCGGCCATTCCCGTCATCGGTGGTATTCTCGGTAAGACTTTTGGGGCTGGATATGACATTCTGGCTAACCGCGTCGGTAAAGTTAAAGCTGCGCAAATGCTGCGTAAGGCAGTCGGCGACCGCATTGATGATGTAAAGGCCGCGCTTGCCACAGCATCTGCCGACGAACGTGCCGCGCTCACTGAATTTCTGGAAAGCAAAGGGATTAAAATCCCTGTGTTGGCCGCAGTTGAAAAGAATGTCCGTCAAAGCGCGGCCAGCCAGCCAATGCGCGAGGCGGCGCAGGGCATGGAAGCCGAACTTAACGCGCTGCGTACACAAGCGCGGCGCGGCGGCGCGACGGCCACAGAAGCTGAAAACCTTGTCAAGCAGCGCCGCAAGGAACTGATGGAAAGTACGCAAGCGCAACGCGAAGCCGGTACTGAAGCTATGGATATTGGCCGGACGCAAATTGTTCCGGCTGAACAAAAAGCGGCAGCGGCCACAAAAACTGCGGAAGAGTTACAAAACGAAGCCCGGCGTCTTACCGGCGCAGCTTCGTTTTTTGAAGGCGCGCCTATGTTTACGCGCGGCGCAGACGTGGCTGCTTATGGTGCCGAACAGGCGCTGGAAGAAGCGCGTGCGGCCACTAAGATTGCTGATGATCTGCGTGAGCAAGGGTACCAGCCTATCGACATCAACCCGATAGTACAAAGCCTGCGCGGCAGTGCCGATGAGGTTCAATTCGTAAACCCCGACCGGTATAATGTTTTGTCCGATCTTGCAGATCGTTTGGAGGCGCGCGCCCGTAAATTTGGCGGTATTATTGACGCGGCGGGTTTTTATGAAGCCCGCAAAGACCTTGGCAATACTGTTGACCGTCTACTTCAAGGGCGTGATCCCGCAACACGTAAAAAAGCCACCGCATCTATTTTAACGTCTGTGCGCCCTGAAATTGATAAAGCTATTAAAGCTGCTGGCGGCGACGAGTTGCTTCAGTCTATTGAAACCGTCGCTAAAGGTCTTACCGACCTTGAGCAGCAGACTGTTGCTAATGCTTTGACGCGGCTTCAACAGCGTAACCCTGACAGTTTTGCCCGTATCATGCGCGGCGAGGAACCGGGCGCTGTTCGCCTTCTTACGCAAGGCGGCACGGGCGACGTTACAGAGGCACTGGGCGCCCGCCTGCCCGATATTCAAAAGCTGGCGGCGCCGACTGAAGCGATTGTTCAGCGCGGTAAGTTCTATATTCCTGACGAACTTCCGATGGCGGCGGATTATCGGCGAGGCGTTGCCGCTGAAGCCGCTGACATCATGCAGGCAGGGCTTCCCTTTGGTGTCCGTGCCACAAGCCGTCTTATGGAAGCAAAGCTACCCGGCGGTGGCCGTGCTGGCGCTGTGCTTGAAGGTCGTTATGGCGACTATATGCAGAATAAAATCTTGAGTGAGTTGGCGCCGATGCTTGCGTCGCCTCAGAACGCTATGACCAACATAGGTGTGGCGCCGACATCTGAAGTCCTGTCCAACTATATCCAAGGACTTCCAGCACCTGCGCGCAATGCGTTTGCCCGCGCTATTCTAACCGGATCACTTTACGGCGCGCAGCCTAGCTACGGAAAATAACAATGAGCACCATCGACCATACCGAAGCCCGGCTGAACACACATGAGGAAATCTGCGCGTTGCGTTATGAAAGCATTTGCGCTCGACTAAAGCGCCTCGAAAATATGGGCGTGTCTGTAGCAGGCACCATCATCCTGCTGTTGATCGGTATTCTTCTGGCCCTACTGGGGCTGAAATGAGCATCATTCTTGGCCAGCGGTCGCTGGCGCGGCTTGAAGGCGTGCACCCTGATCTGGTGCGCGTCGTCAAGAAAGCCGCTGCCATGTCCGATCTGGACTTTACCGTGCTGGAAGGTCTGCGCACGATAGAGCGTCAGAAAGAATTGATGAAGAATGGCGCGACCAAGACCATGAACTCGCGTCACCTGACAGGACACGCCGTCGATCTGGCGCCCATGATCGGCGGTAAAATATCTTGGGATTGGCCGCTCTACAACCGGCTAGCTGAATTTGTAAGAATGGCGTCTATACATGAAAATGTGCCAATTCGCTGGGGCGGAACATGGAAACTGCTTACCGCAATCCAAGGACCAATCACATCTAAAGTTTTAAGTCGGTCGTTTCCTGATGGGCCTCATTTTGAACTTCCGCGCGCGAAATATCCCTAGCCAATTTTATTTGCGCGACCGTTTTACCGATCAACATCATCTCTGATACAGTAAAGCGATTTCCGCGCATACGATTACAGTCTGTACAAGCTGTCTGAACATTCCCGCGTATATGCGGTAAGGCATTATCTATGCGGTCTAACCCGCGATTTTCCGTGACGGTCCCGCAATAGACGCAGGGTTGAAGAATATATCTTAGCACTTCTTCGGACGTAAGATCGCACGCATCTACTCGTTGATAGGCTTTACGCAACTGCGTAGCCCGCCCTGACTGCGATCTATTCCATCGAGCCATGCGGGCTTTTCGCAATTCTTTTTGCGCTGGTGTTAGCGTGCCCCAACGCTCTTTGCGTCGGTCGCGGCCTTTTTTTCGTGATCTATGGCATTCCTTACATTCATATGATAAGCCTAACGGGCGTGATTTTTCGCGGTGAAAGTTTTCTGGTGTTGCTGCAAGCGAACGATCACAGCGAAAGCAAGTGCGGTGCGTCATTTTGTTATCCTATATGTTCCGCACTTTAATACAAGGTCCGAAAGGAAAATAATATGAAGTTTCTCGCAGGCAAAAAGACCTATATCGTAGCCGCTCTGGCTGGCGCAGGCGCAGTTGCGCAGGCGCTCGGCTACGTCATCCCTGAGTATGTGTTTATCCTACTCGGTGCGGCTGGCTTCGGCGCAGTGCGTTCCGCTATCGGGCGCTAATCAGCCTCTGCAAATACCAGATGGCTTTCAACGTATCTTCAGCCGCGCTGCCTTTATGGCCTGCGCGGCTGATATACTTTAGGGCGTTGCCCTTACAAAAACCCGCAAACTCTTCCGGCGTTAGCTTGGCCTGAATATAGTCGATGGCCTCAATGCCGCCCGTCTTATAGTGCGGCGGATGATTTACCATGTCGGTCATTGCTTGATCTGCTCCATGATTGCGGCGCGCTCTCTAGCAGCACGCAGGGTTGAGAACCGTTGATGCAGACGCCGGACGATAGCCGGACGCTTATGCACCCTAATCTCTTCTTCTAAGAGGCTAGTAATCTGCGCCTCGTCCATCTCGGTCAGCATCTTGCAGACCTTATGCCATGTTAATTTAGCCATTCTTCAATTCCTCAATAGCCGTATCGGACACCGCGCGCTTGTCGTGTAGCGCCGCCCAGATGCGTTCGTCGATGGTCTTTTCCGTCAGCATGACGTAAACCCAAACGTCGTTCGCCTGACCACTGCGGTGCAGGCGCCCAACGGTTTGTTCGTATAACTCCAGCGACCACGGCAGCGACAGGAACACCATGTGGCAGCCGCCGTGTTGGAGATTAAGCCCGTGCCCAGCCGACTTGGGGTGGACGAGCAGCAACTCGACTTCGCCCTTGTTCCAGCGTTCGATGACGTTGGCGTCGTCAATCGTCTGGGCGTGCGGGAAGCGGCGCTTCAACTCGGACAGTTCTTCTTGGTATGAGTATACCACAATTGTGTTCGCCCGCTGGTTCTCAGCCAGCAACTCTTCCAGCCGATCAAACTTGTGCGGGCTGAACCAGATCGACGGCTCGGCGCTCTCGCGGTTGTAGACGAACCCTGACGCCATCTGTTGCAGCTTGGTCGTGACCGCCGCTGCGTTCTGCGCAATGACGCGCTCGTCACCGAAACGTACAACGTATTCAGCCTTCATCTTTGCATATGGAAGGCGATCTGTAAAAGAAACGCGCACTTCGTTTACATGACACGGCGGCAGCTTGTCCTTATACTCGCCCGGCTCAAGGACGTAGGTCGCAGGGCGGATGCGCTGCATGACCTGTTCCAGCGCCAGCGGCGCAGGCGTCCATTGACCGAAGTCGCGGTTGATGCAGATGAAATACTGTTGCAGGAACGCACCCTTGGACCGGCCAAGCAGACCTTGGTCGATGATCTTGCACTGGCCGAACACATCCTCAAGGCCGTTCGACGTGAACGATCCGGTCAAGCCCCAGCGAATGCCGATCTTGGTGATGACCTTCTCCAGCGCCTTGAAGCGTTTGCCGGATGGGTTCTTCAGCCGTGTCAGTTCGTCGAAGACGATACCGTCGATAGAGGACAAGTCTGGCACTGACTGAAGGTTGTCGTAGTTGGTGACGATAATATCGCAATCGCTCTTCCAGACAGCGTTTCGCTGGGCTGCGGTTCCGACAGCAACTCCGAGATTAACTCCCTCAGCCCACTTCGGTTGTTCAACAGGCCAGACGTCTGTACACACGCGCTTTGGTGCAAGCACGAGCCATCGTTTGACATGACCATCCTCCAACATTGCATGCATAGCCGTGAGCGTGATCGCGGTTTTGCCCGCGCCGACAGGCGCAAGGATCATCGCACGATCACGCTCATACAGAAAGTCTGCGGCGTCTTCTTGATATGGCCTTAGCTGAAGCGGCTGCACCACAGGTCCACGTCCTGCTTAGACCAAAGGCACGCGTAGTGCTGCTTGGTATGCGTCATCTCTTCGGCGAAGATTTCCTGCAACGCCGACAGCCGCCCGCCGGGCTTCTTCAGCTCCACGAACCAAGCCTGACCGTTCGGCATACAGGCGATGCGGTCGGCAACGCCGCGCTGCGTGACGCTGCGGAACTTATACGCATAGCCGCCGATCTGCTTGACGCGCCGGACGAAGTATGCCTCGATTTCTTTCTCAGTCATGACCAACCCTTACGAAAAAATTTTTTGCATTTCAACCCTTGCATCAAATTTTGCTGCGTGTATTGTGGGCGTTCCAAACAGTTCAGTGAGGTGAAGTATGCAACATTCGAGGATCGTTGGCGGATCGACCGCCAAGCGCGTCATCAACTGCCCCGGCAGTGTGGCGCTGGTGGACAAGATGCCGCCCAAGCCCAGCAGCAAATACGCAGATGAAGGCACGCTGCTGCACGACACCATTGCGGACATCCTGACGAAGGATATGCACCCTGCAGCTTATCTGGGTCGTAAATACGCCGAGATCGAACTGACGCAGGATTTGATCGACCGCAAGTTAGGCGTGGCGTTGGCCGCGCTGGATGAGATCGACCCGGAAGGAAACATGGATTATGCAGTCGAAAGTCAAGTGGGCTTTGGCGATCTTTTACCTGACGTGTTCGGTTCTACTGACCTTCTGGGCCGCATTGGTGATCGTGCTATTGTGCTGGATTGGAAGTTTGGTGATGGCGTCCCCGTCGAGGCGGAAGAAAACGCGCAGCTTCTCTTCTATGCTGCGGCTGCTGCACGCACGCCGAAGACGGCATGGGCGTTTAAGGATGCAACCGAAGTCGAACTCATCATCGTCCAGCCCCCAAGCGTTAAGCGGTGGTTGACGACGCTGGAGCGCGTTAGAGCGTTTGAGCATGAGTTGATCCAAGCGGTCAAGACAGCGATGAAACCCGACGCGCCGTTGGCGGCTGGCGACCATTGCCGCTGGTGTGCCGCCAAGCCGATCTGCCCTGTGATGACAGGGGCTGTAGACCGCGCCATCAAGGCCAAAATCGAACTGCTGCCGGTCGATCAGATCGCGCACTATCTGGATCAACTGCCAATGATCGAGGGCTTCCTGAAAGACCTGCAACAGTTGGCGCATGGTCTGCTTGAGGAAGGCAAAGCCATCCCCGGCTGGAAACTGGTCAACAAGCGTGCGACGCGCCAGTGGATCGACGAGGATAAGGTTGTTGCGTTCATGACGCAGATGGGCATAGAACCCTTTGAAGAGAAATTGATTACGCCCGCTGCGGCGGAGAAGGTCTTGAAAAAGATCAAACAGAACTTGCCCGACGATCTTGTGGTCGCCGTGTCAAGCGGCAGCACATTGGCTCCGGAAAGTGATCCGCGTCCAAGTGTTGTCTCCATCGGCCAGACGCTTAAAAAAGCTATGGCTAAAATCCAGTAAAGTAAGGAATAAAGTAATGTCTAATGAAGTAAGCAAGTTCGGTAACGCTGGTCTGCCTTCCGTGCAGTCGTTTGCCGCTTCTCTACGTAAGATCGTCGCTGATGTTGCCCCGTCGGGCACTGTCATCCTCAAGATGGACAAGACCGGCCACTGGGTGTTCGGCGCTGACCAGACCGAGATCGAAGACGATAGCTTGTGGGCCGTCAATCCGTTCTCGTTCGTCCACGGCTTTATTGCTTGGGGTGACGGCACGGTGTTGGCCGAAAAGATGGTTTCGGTGTCGGAACCGTTGCCTGAAGTCGGCCCTGCACCAGATGGTGCAAAGCGCGGCTGGGAAATGCAGATCGGCATGTCGCTGGCCTGCACCAACGGCGAAGACGAAGGAATGCAGGCACGCTACACGGTGACATCCGTTGGCGGTAAGCGTGCGGTGCAGGGTCTGGCTCTTGCCATTGCCGATCAGGCAGACAAGAACCCAGACAGCCCAGTGCCGCTGGTCAGCCTTAAGAAAGAGCACTACCAGCACAAGTCGTATGGGCGCATCTACACGCCCGTGTTCGACATCGTGTCGTGGAAGTCGCTTGATGGCGTCAGTTCCGACGCTGCTGTTGATGCTGACGAGCATGACGAGGAGGCGGAACAGGCAGCGCCCGTTCGTCGTCGTCGCGCAGTAGCGTAGGGGGTGCGAAAGCCGGGGCGCTGCTGGTTTACCGGCAGTAGGTTACAGGCCGTGCCCCGGTGAGTAGCGGATGAAGTGAGGCGTCCGTGACTATTCTTTGGCTAGATTTTGAGACAAGATCACGCTGCGATCTGCGCAGCAAAGGCGTTTACAATTACGCCCAAGACATGAGCACCGATGTGCTGTGCATGTCCTACGCATTCGACGATGACGACGTTCGGACGTGGCTCCCCGCTGAGCCTTTCCCTGACGCCGTCCGCAACCACACAGGCCAGATCAGGGCGCACAACGCAGCCTTCGAGCGGCTGGTCTTCTGGTATGTCCTGCAAGTCCCGTTCGCATTGGAGCAGTTCTACTGCACCGCAGCGCAAGCCCGCGCCAACTGCGCGCCGGGCAGCCTTGAGGATGTCGGGCGGTTTGCTGGCGCGACCATGAAGAAAGACCATCGCGGAGCACAACTGATCCGTGCGCTGTCGGTTCCGCAGAACGACGGCACGTTCCGTGAAGACGCCGCGCTGATGGCTGAGATGATTGCCTATTGCGAACAGGATGTTCGTGCTATGCGGGCGATCAGCGAAGCCCAGCGGGAGTTGTCGTCAGATGAACTGCGAGACTATCACGTTAATGAGCGTATCAACGACCGTGGTGTCTTGCTTGATAAACCTGTGGCTCTGGCGGCGATCCGTTATGCTGACGCGGAAGCTGTCGAGATACAAGAGATCGTTCGTGAAGTTACTAACGGTGAAATTACGTCCGTCCGCAGCCCGAAGATGCGCGAATGGGTTCTCTCGCGGGTCGGCCCCGAAGCGATCCGTTTAGCAACAGTCCATAAGGACGGTGTTGAGAAGCTGTCCATCGACAAGAACGTCCGCGCCAACCTATTGGCACTGGCCGAGGAGAACGCCGATGAAGTCCCGCATGAAGTGGCAGAGGTTATCCAGTGCGCGGACGATCTGTGGGCATCGTCCGTCGCTAAGTTCGCAAGAGCGGCTGACCTTGCTGACGAGGAAGATAGCCGAGTTAGAGGCGCGTTCGTATTTTCTGGAGGCAGTGCTACTGGCCGCGCTTCGTCATTCGGACTTCAGGTCCACAACTTCCCCCGTCGCTGCGCCGCCGACCCTGCACTGACCCGCGAGGCTATGGTGCGCGGTCATAAGATCGTGCCCAAGCATGGCAAGCGCGTCACAGACGTATTGAAGGGAATGCTGCGGCCATCGCTGATGGCAGCGCCCGGCAAGCATCTGGTCGTCGCCGACTGGGCTGCGATTGAGGCGCGGGTGACGCCGTGGGCGTCGAAGAGCAACAGCGGTGCGGAGAAGCTAGACATCTTTGCCAAGGGTGAGGATGTCTACAAGCACAACGCCGCTGCTACCTTCCGCGTTCCCTACGCCGAAGTTGATAAGGACCAGCGCCAGATCGGCAAGGTGCAGGAGTTGGCTTGCGGCTTTGCAGGCGGCGTCGGCGCGTTCGCAGCCATGGGCCGCATCTATAACGTCATCCTGACCGAAAGCGAAAGCCGCAAGATGGTTGACGCATGGCGCAGGGCCAATAGCTGGTCTGTGCCTTACTGGTCACGGCTGGAGCAGTGCTATCTAGGCGCGATGCGCCATCCCGGCATGGAGTTCACCGCCGGTCGCGTCACATATTTATTTGATAAACTGCATCTTTGGTATGCACTGCCGAGCGGTCGTGTGCTATGTTACCCTTTCGCCCGCTTCGATGAGGAGGGCAACGTCACCTATGCAAAGGCGTCTTGGAAGCCTGCCGCCGATGCAAAGGAATGGCCGCGCGCCCGTCTTTGGAAGGGTCTGGCCTGTGAAAACATTACGCAAGCGATAGCCAACGATCTGTTGCGCCATTCGCTGGCGCGGCTTGAGGAAGAGGGGTTGGATGTGGTTCTCCATGTGCATGACGAGATTGTCTTGGAGACTGCCGACCCTGACGCCGCTGCCGCTGCATTGCTGCGTGTGATGACGACAGCGCCTGCATGGGCGCAGGGTTTACCCCTGAACGCCGAAGTCGAGATAATGACCCGTTATGGGAAAGGCTGACTATGGGCTGCGGACCAAAAAGCAAAAACGACCGTAACTGGGCCATTTGGCGTGAATATCATGCAGGATGCACAGAAAAGGTCATTGGCGAACGATACGACGTTTCAACGTCACGTGTGCATCAAATACGAAATAGGTGCAGCAAAGAGTTAAAATGGGCGCTGGAACGTCAACTGCACGGAGCGGGTTGTCCGCTATCAGATAACATCCAAAACGGTCTGATAGGTGTCGAGTTCACATTTACGATGGACGACCCGTGGAATGTTTACACAGGTCGGAAAGGTTGGGCCCAACTTAGCGACGGTTCATGGTTTAAGTTTAACATAGGAGCAACAAGCGATGAGTGAGGATCGCCTTAATTTTATTGAGTTCGTGACAGGGCTTGTGGACGCCGATGGCGAGACAGCGTTGCTGCTGCGCCAGAAGCCGACGCTATCGGATGGCGAGATCGTCTATCACGGCGATGGCGCACCGAAGGCGACATGGCCTTCATTTCTGCCTGATAAGGCTCGCATCAAGGATGACGAGGCTTGGTATATCAACACCGGGTCTTTCATCGTGGATCGGTTCACAGACGGCAAGCCATCGGCCAAGTCCGCTAACTGCGAATACGTCCTATTCATGATGCTGGACGACATCGGCACGAAGTCGAAAGTCCCGCCGATTGACCCGACATGGGTGCTCGAAACGTCCGAGAAATCGTTTCAGTGGGGTTATGCGTTCAGCGTGCAGCCGACCAAGCATGAGTTTACCGCTGCGATCAAGGCCATCGCGGACGCGGGCTATACTGATCCGGGCGCGACCAACGCTGTGCGCAACTGCCGCATCCCCGGCAGCATCAATCTCAAGCAGGGGCGTGATAACTTCCCCGCGCGGCTTGTGTCGTTCAACCCAGAGCGTGAATACACGTTGGCTGACATCTGCACCGCGCTTGAGGTAACGCCAGCCGAGCCTGACAGCGCCAGCTTCAAGGCGGTTAACATCCGCGACACGGGCGGCGATACGGTCCTGAAGTGGCTGTCTGAGCGCAACCTTGTGCTGACGCAGGTCAATCATGAGGGCTGGTGCGGTGTTGTCTGCCCTAACCATGAGGAACACACGACAGGCGACATCGAGGCGCGCTATAAGCCGCTCGACCGCTCGTTCTGCTGCTATCACGGCCACTGCCAGCACATCGACAGCCGCATGTTCCTGAATTGGGTGGCTGAGAACGAAGGCCCGAAGGTGCTGCCGGGCTTGCGTGACGAACTGATCGCCGAGCGTATGCGCCAGATGGCCGAGAAGATTTCACCGAACGAAGCCTATCCTGACGAGGCAGCCGCCATCATCAAGGAAGTCGAGCGCAAGGAAGCTGGTCGGCTGGAAAAGAACGAATGGTTCGGGCGCTATGCTTACGTCCAGTCGGACGATAGCTATTTCGACATGGTGACGCGCCGTGAGACGCCGCGCAACGTCTTTAACGCGTTGTTTCGTCACGTTGACTGTCGGTCGGTTCACCTGCGCTCCAAGCGTGTGCAGGCGTCCGTCTACTTTGACGAGCGCAGACAAGAGAGCGGCGCGCCTGCCGTGATCGGCATGACTTACGCGCCGGGCGAGGATGTTCTTGTTGCGCGTGACGGGCTGGTCTACGGTAACCGCTGGGTTGACATGCGCCCTGACATGTCCGGCAGCGACAAGATCGCCGATCAGGACATCTCGGTCTGGGTCGATCACTGCCGCTCGTTGGTGCCAGAGCCGGTCGAACTTGACCATATCTGGAACGTGATGGCTTTCAAGGTGCAAAACCCGAACATCAAGATCAATCACGCTGTCCTGCATGGCGGCGATGAAGGGTCGGGCAAGGACAGCATGTGGGCGCCGTTCCTGTGGGCCATCGGCGGTCCGCACCAGCACAACCGCTCAATCATCGAGAATAAAGGGCTGGACAGTCAGTGGGGCTATGGCCTCGAAGCTGAAGTCGTCATTCTGAATGAATTGAAGGAGCCAGAGGCTAAGGAACGCCGGGCGCTGTCGAACAGGCTCAAGCCCATCATCGCGGCACCCCCTGAGACGCTCACGATTAACCGCAAGGGCTTGCATCCGTATGAGATGCTGAACCGCTTGCAAGTGATCGCGTTCACGAACGACCCTATGCCCATCTCGATCCCGACACAGGACCGCCGCTGGTTCTGCGTCTGGAGCCATGCGCCCAAGATGGACGCCGACACGGCGGACGCGCTGTGGGATTGGTATAAGGACGGCGGCTTCGCCAAGATCGCCGCTTGGCTCTGGCAGCGTGACGTGTCTGCGTTCAACCCTGCGGTGGCTCCGCCCGTGACCGAATGGAAACTGAACATGGTCGAGCATGGCTTGAGCGTTGCTGAGAGTTTCCTTGTCGATCTTATGCGCAACCGGGTCGGGCCGTTTAGCGCGGGCGTTGTTGGCGGTCCTTTCCATCGTCTGTGCGATCAGATCGTCACAAACCATGTCCCGCCGGGCGTGAAGGTTCCGCAAGCTGCGTTGCTCCATGCGTTTAAGGAAGGCGGTTGGGTTGATTGTGGGCGTGTTGGGTCGGCTGACTTCCCGACTAAGCGGCACATCTACGCCGATCCTGAGATGGCGAAGAAATACTCGAAGTCCGAATTGCGCCGCATGATAGAAAATGTTGCATCGGTCGGCCAAAAGGTGGTAAGCATCCGCTAGTCGTTTGCTCCGACTGCCTTAAACCCCCTGACAGGCTCACTACTGTCAGGGGGTTTTTTGTTTTTATGGCAGACAGACTTCCCAGCGGCCATTCTCGCCGCCGAACTTAGTGCCCGGCTCTACCCAGCTAATATCACCCGGCCAGCAATAGCCGAAGTCATAGCCGCGTCGAAGCTGTATCTCGGCGTCGTGTTGCGCAGCTTTCGATGCGGCTTCGGCGTCCTCCCGCTTGTCGTAGTATTTCCAGCGAACCTTGCAGCCGCTGCGATACGCTTGCTCTTCGGGATACGTCGCCCAGTTATAGGTGGTCATTGCTCCACTACCTTTCTTCAGATTGTCAAAGAACCGACCGGGGACACTCCCCCGGTTGGTGACACCATTATAGCAGACTTTGAGGTTAGATCAAGAACTATTTTTTCGTTTGTTTTCAATGACTTACCGAATGCGCGTTACTGTCGTGATGCGGGTCTGCTTGTTTGTCTTGCACCGAAAGTATCGGTCGTGCCGGATGCCTGTCTGGCTGACGTTACGGGCGATGCGGTTCACGTCAGCGGCTGTCGGGGCTTCAAAGTCTCGCGCCTCGCCGACTTCCAATTCGAGCAGCTTATATGTGGATGGTCTGCCGAATGTCATGTCGTTTCCTTTAATGCTTGTTCCAACGCTTCACGCAGCCGCTCAATCTCTGCCGCTTGGGCTTCGATGCGGTTGGCGGCTTCGGTAAGCGGTTCATGGATGTCGTCGCACATCTCAAACCATTCTTCCGCTAGGTCGCGCAGCCGCTTCACCAGATTGTCAGTCATTTCCCAAACCCCTCTTCCCAAAGTTCGATGGCGCGGACAGTCCATTCGATACTCGCCAAGTGATCGTTTATTCCATTGCGCCACTGCCTCTGAGCAATTTCGCTATCAGCCGCTCTCGCTATAGCCTCACGCGCACACAGCAGCTTGCGATCCACGGGCGGCTGCTCGTATTTCTGGATCATGTCGCACAGGGCGCGGAAAATGCTGGATTTTCCGTAGTATTCTATTGTTATTTCTAGGTCGTCATTTTCATTAAGGTCGTTGCTCCGCTTCGCAGCTTCGATCAGCACCCAGTCTGGTGGTGTGTCAGTCATTTCCCATCCCCCATAATCACTAAAGTATCACGCCCCGGAACAGCGTTTCGCCACCCTGTGAACGTATAGTCGTCATCGACGCTTTTGATTTTCAGGTTGTTGTCTACGATTTCGTCATGCCGTGGGTGCATCCTTAAAATTTCGTCAGTGGTGAAGCCATATCGTTCGAATGCCTTCAAAGCCTTACTCAAATTTTTATACACAAGCCCAACAGGCGACCCATCCGGCATAACGTGCAACGCATCGTATAGGATGGCGGTATCGTCAGAAAACTTGTTTAAGTCATCGGTTCCGCCCGGCGGCAGGACAGATGTCTCCCACCAGTGGATGATTTCTTTTTTAGTCATTTGCTTGGCTCCTTGCGCCTATGCGTCCCAGCATGGCTAGGACAGTCGTCGGGTCGCGTCCCATGATGCGCCCGATCTGCGTTGTGTTGTAGCCCTGCTTCTGTAGGGCGTCGGCAGCAGCCCTGCGGGCCGCTTGGATGTATTTGTTGCGCTCGGCCCCGCGCATACGCTCAACAGTGACATAGTGCCTCTGTGCGATGCGTAGCATGGTTGCCTCTGCCTGTGGGTCTGGTGTCATTTCAGGTTGTCCATGAACATGCGCAGGGCGTGAGGGATGCCTTCATCCTCTACGGATTTCCAAAACCGCTTTAGATAGCTGTCAGGGATTTTATTCCCGCCGTGCCATGCTGGTTTCTTAATCGTCGGTTTCATTGTGCGCTCCTGCTTCTATGGCGTCTGACAAGACGTTTTGAATGATTGGGTCTGGATGGCCCCGCAGCCAGCGCACGATTGCCGCGCGCTCTTTCCCCGCGCCGATGGTTTCGGACACGTTCGCCCTAATCTCATTCAGGACAGGTATCTCAGCGCCGCAGTCACACCATGCGCGAATATCACCGCTGCGCACGACGGCGCAGTTGGGGTTGTGCTCGACGGGTGTCATAGCAGCCCCCGCGCTTCGCACGCATTGCGCAGGTGGTGCGGCTGGAAGCCCCAGACACCCGCTGCGAGGTCATATTCGCGGCACAGCGCCTTTACTGCGGCCTCTTGGGCCTTATACGTCTGTCGGGCCTTGTCATAGGCCTTGAGGGCCTTGGCGGCCTCTTTAAGCACGGCCAGTTCATTCGGCCTCTCAGCCGGGCGTTTGATCAGTGATACAGTCATGGTTCAATCCTCTTTGATATAGCGGCCTGTGCGTCGGTCGCGGCGGATGCTATTCTGGCGATATTGCGTAAAGTATGCGTCCAGCAGGTCGTGTTCTCGTTTCCATCGCGCGGCTGTGCGTTGGGCGTCACCCAAGGCGAATAGCAGCGCCACAACAGCGGCGGTCAGCATGACGATTGCAGCAATTTCTAAAGACATGGTTAATCCTCCATCAATAGGGCCAATAGGGCCAATGCGAGGGCGGCGATTGCCGCCGTCATTATTCAACGCCTAACGCGCGGTTCAGGCTCTCAACTTCACGGCGCAGATCGTCCACACGGGCGTCTAGTTCGCGGTTCTCTTTTAACAGATCGGCGATAGTTTCTTCGTCCGTGTCATACTCTTCCAGACGTTCGCCGAGCGCGATTGCCAATTCATGGCCGCTATCGCGTGCTGTTTCGATCAATAGGCGTGTCGAGCACGCGCGGTAATATGTGCGGTCGTCAATCATGTCGTTATGCTCCTTTTGCTTTGGTTAAATGCGTGAAAACGTCATATTATCTTCAAGCGGTAAAACCGCCCCGGCGGGTGTGCGGACATATGACGCGCCTTTGTCGCGGTATACGCTATACCCAAGCCCAAATTGATTGGCCGCTTGGTTCATCTTGCGTCGTGTTGTAACGCTATCCCAGCCGCCAGTGCGCAAGCTTACATTGTGCCGATCAAATGCGACGATTTGGGTAGAATGATAGGTGACTGCGATTAAATCGCCTGCCTGTGCGATTGTCGTGCGGTACGTGCTCAATTTATCCATGCGTGCCATTTCATTTGCTCCTTTGGCCTATCTCATCAGCGATAGTTGGCCATGCTATCGGACGGGCTTGCGCCCGTTTCGATTGTTAGAGGGCGCGGGCAACGTCTAGAGCGGCCCGTGTCATGTCCTTGGGGATGTTCGCCAAGCCATCCTTGCCGGCATTGCGTAGGGCGTCAAAGAAAGCCGGGCATTGTTTCTGCCATGCGGTCGCAAATGCGATTAAATCCTTTTGGCTGGCCTTGATCGTGCCGCGCGACTGTAGACGTTGCGGCACAGCCGATGCGACAATCTTTCCGCTAGGCAGGTGCGAGACTGTCCATCCCTTGCCCTGCGAGGGGTCGCCATCCTTGGTAAACCAATGGACGGGCTTGTGGACCGCGATGTCACCAATGACGGTCGCGTCTATGTCAAAGGGTCGCGTTTCGTTGCGGGCATATGCGTTCAATTCGACTGTGATGGTTTGCTTGATAGGTGTCATTGTCATTTGCTCCTTATTTTGCGTTCTTGATTGCGTCAGCAACTGCGTAGGTGGCGACTGCCAGCCCGAAGGCCAGCAGTGCGTAGAATAGGCAGTAGGTCATGCGTCTTGTGCCTCTTTGTAGGCGATGCGCGCGAGGCGGTCGCAGAAATCATTGTCGGTCCAATCGGACAGCAATTCTTCCCCGGTCGGGTCATTGCCCCAAACGAGATAGAACGCCCCTAGGCAATCGGCGGTCGGTGCGTAGACGCGCAGATAGTCTTCGCCTGTGCTGCAAAGCGCGTCCACGATCGTGCGATAGTCGCGTGATTTCTTGACTGTCCACGCTTCCCCGTCATTGACACTGACAGACAATTCACGCGCCAGCATGGCGCGGACTAGGCGACGCGCGACTGTGGCTTCACCCTTGGTTGCGTAGTAGGATAGATCGTTTGACATGGTCATTTGCTCCGACTGATATGGGTTACATTGCGATGCGTATTGCTTTGCCGCTGTCGATTTCATGCTGCTCTATAGCGTAGATCGTGCGTCGTTCACCTATCACGCTGCGCGACGTTGCGTGCTGGAATAGACGCGCCGTCTCAGCGCCTTCCACCACAACACCCGAGAGCGTAGGGAACCCATTATACTGACCCCATGTAAGCTGGCCTAAAACGAGCGCGCCATAGGGCTGCATTTCATAATTGATCGTCGCGGGTGGGGTCTGGCGAACGTCCGCATATTGCCGAATATTAGTCATGGTCATTTGCTCCTTTTGTTTAACTGTCGCCCCGGTATCATATTTTGAGGGTAATACGTTAATGAAATCGCGTCCAGTTTGAGGGTAAATATAAAGCCAGTTTGAGGGTAAAATAAAAATAGTCATCCATTTTGGCCAAATAGCCTAACTTTGACTATTTTTGCAGCAAGATTTGTTGCGGCATTTGATGGTGTGTTAGCCATGCAACACAGTTAGGCTGTTTTTTGGGCGGTTTAGGTATGGATT